>Ga0075431_100005119_pt1 | contig 12899 bp, 10 predicted proteins | sample RhiMetdeltSRZDD5_FD_75297 | JGI IMG/M metagenome (GOLD analysis project Ga0075431, IMG submission 75297) | Populus rhizosphere microbial communities from Tennessee, USA - Rhizosphere MetaG P. deltoides SRZDD5 | ecosystem: Host-associated > Plants > Roots > Rhizosphere > Soil | place: USA... | reverse complement strand
ACCCGCGCCTGCACGAGGTGGGCGGGTTCCGCCGCCGGACGATGAAGGGGCACTACTTCGACTTCCAGTTCGATGACGTGCCCCACGGCGGGTTCTACTCGCAGGAGCAGCTCAAGGATCTGGTGGCCTTCGCCCGCCGCCGGGGCGTGGAAATCATGCCCGAGATAGATCTGCCGGGTCACACGCAGGCGGCGATCGCCGCGTACCCCCGGTTGGGCAACGATCCCGATCGCCCCGTGGAGGTCTCGCAGCAGTGGGGCATCCACGACATCGTCCTGAACACGCGGGACGAGACTGTCGAGTTCTTCCGGCACGTGCTCGACGAGGTGGTCGACGTCTTCCCGTTCGAGTACGTGCACCTGGGCGGCGATGAGGTGCGCTCGGCGGAGTGGCGGCGGTCGCCGCAGGCCCTTGCCCGCGCCCAATCCCTCGGCCTGTCCAAGGTGGAAGATTTGCTGGGGTGGTGGATCGGCCGGCTCGCCGCCCACCTGGAGACGCGGGGCCGCAGCACCGCGGTCTGGGACGAGCTGCTCGACGCCGATCCGCCGAAAGGCTTGCTGTTCTTCGGCTGGCGCAACGTGACCCGCGCCCCGGCGGCCCGCCGTGCCGGTTTCGAGGCCGTCTCCTGCCCGCACGAGCACGCCTACTTCGACTGGTCGGAGGGGTTCCGCGAGGGCGAGCCGGTGGCCATCAACGGTTTCGTGCCGCTGCGGAAGGCGTATTCGTTCGACCCGGGAGACGTGACCGGGGTGCAGGGCCAGCTGTGGGCGGAGTACCTGCCCACACCGGCGCTTGTGGAATATCGCGCGTTCCCAAGGCTTTGCGCGCTCGCCGAGGTCGGCTGGTCGGCCGCGATCTCGCAAGACTTCGCCGACTTCCGGTCCCGGCTGCCTGAGCATCTGCGGCTGCTTGACTCCTTCGCAGTGAACTACCGTCGACCGGATTGACGGGTGCTCAGGTGGTAAACGCTTTCTACATTGGAGCACCGGAACGGGGTTCCAGAAGGGCAGGCCATGACCTCGCCGCTTGAGATGCACGGCCCGTTGCCCAGCGGGAGGGAGGGCTGGGAGTGGGCGCTGGAGCGGCTCATCACCCCGGCGGTCGAGCGGGCCGCGCTCGGCCCTCGGCGCCAGCCCGCCATCGCCAGCTCGAGCGATGCCGGGGCCACGTGGTGGGAGCTGGTCACCCGCCCGCTGTGGGGCTTGGCCTCCGTGAACAAGCCGGACCTGTGGACGGTCGTGCGAGAGACGATCGCCAAAGCGGTCGACCCGCGGCACGAGTGGTATATCGGGCCGCCGGGCGCCCGCAACCAGCGCCTGGTCGAGTCGGCCGCCGTCGGGCACGCGCTCATGCTTGCGCCGCAACACCTTTGGGACCCGCTGACCGGCGAGCAACGCGACAACCTTGGCGGCTGGCTGAGGACGGCCTCCGAGGCCGAGCCGGTCGACAACAACTGGCACTTCTTCCCGGTACTGGCGGGCCGCGGCCTCGACGCCGTCGGCTTTGCCCGCCACGACCGTGATGCTGAGCACCTGGCCAGGCTCGACTCGTTCTACGTCTCCCAAGGGTGGTACAGGGACGGCGACACGGGCCGCTTCGACTACTACAACCCGTTCGGCTTCCACTTCTACAACCTGCTGCTGCGAAGGGGCTTCGAACATGCAGCCGAGTTCGCCCGCGGCTTCGACTGCTGGTTCGCCGCCACCGGCGAGGCGGTACCTTTCGGGCGGAGCCTTGGCTACCGCCTTGCGCAGGGCGCGTTCTGGGGAGCGCTTGCCCATGCCGACCTGCAGGCCCTGCCGTGGGGCCGGATCCGGGGCCTGGCGCAGCGGCACCTCGAGTGGTGGTGGCGCCGGCCCATCCTCGACGGTGGCGGCCTGCTCAGCATCGGCTACGGCTATCCCAACACCGGCGTGGTTGAGCAGTACATGGGGGGTGGCTCACCCTACTGGGGCAGCAAGTTCTTCCTCCCGCTCGCTCTCCCCGATCGTCATCCATTTTGGACGATCGAGCCTGAACCGGTATCAGATGGAACAGCAACGAATCCCGTGGCCGTTGTGCAGCGCCACAACGGTCATGTGACGCTGCTCAACGGGCAGGGCTGGGCAGAGTGGGCGCGGGGCGGCGAGGCCAAGTACGCCAAGTTTGCCTACTCCACCCGCGCCGGCTTCAGCGTGGCCGCGGGCGACCGCGGCCTCGCCCACGGCGCCTATGACAGCATGCTCGCACTCAGCGACGACGGCGGGACCCGTTGGCGGGCAAGGGAGGAAGTAGAACAGACAAGCATCGATGGCGGCATCTTGAGGGCCCGCTGGCGCCCATGGCCGGACGTCGAGGTCGAGACGTGGCTCGTCCCGCGCGGCGACTGGCACCTGCGTGTGCACCGGCTAAGCACCCCGCGCACCCTCCACAGTGCCGAGGGTGGCTTCTGCCAGCCCTGGCGGACGCCGGGACCCGAGCTGCCCGAGGCAAGCGCGGCCGCCGGTCGAGCCAGCTTCGCCAACTCCGCAATTCATGATCTTGATGGTAACCGCGAGGGCGAGCTGGTCCGGCCGCTCGCCGGCGCGAACGTACTGCACGGCCGCACGGTCCTGCCCACCCTGCGGGGCGTGCACGGGCCGGGTGAACACGTTCTTACCTGCGCTGTCTACCTCGGGGACGACCCGGGCGATGAAGTGGCGTGGTCGGGTGCTGTTGCGGGCCTGGGAATCCCCGGCAGGCGGCGGTGGTAATCTCAGCTTCCTTATGCCCGATTCTTTGATGGTTTCTTTCTGACACTTCTAGATGGATCTTTGGTTCCCTGGCTAGGCTCGCCAGGTGCGCACCTGGACTATGTGGATCAGCCATAAAAACAGGATCATTGTCATAGTTGTCTCGATTGTCGCGCTCTTGGCCGGGGGCTTCCTGATCCAGCGCGGCGTGTTCGGGCGGAGCCATGCCAGCGCACCCGCGAGCGTGGACAGCTCCGGAGTTAGCGCCACCGAGGCGCCCGAGGCGCCGTCGGCCGCTCCCAGTGCCTCACCGCTGCCCTCGTCGGCCGCACCATCGCCCTCGCCGTCCAAGCCCAGGACAACCCTCAAGCCGCGGCCGCAGCTGCCCGTCCCGGCCGGCTTCCCGTCGCCCAGCAACACCGGCTGGCAGCACACCGGCGTCACCCTGACCCCGGTCAGCGGCCTTTACATCGCCCAGACCCCCGGCGAAGTCCTTGACGCCAAAGACTTCCAGGGCGGCGTGAGGATCAAGGCCGACAACGTCACGGTGAAGCGCTCCCGTGTCAAGTGCGGCAACTGCCCAGGCGTCTGGATCGACTGGAACGTCAAGAACGCCCTGATCGAGGACGTCGAGATCACCTCGAAGTCGCGCGAGGAGCGCATCGACCGGGGCCTGACCGCGGGCAAGACCATCAACCTCACCGTGCGGCGGGTCTACGTGCACGACACCCAGCGCGGCATCGAGTACGGCTACAGCGCGCTGATCGAGGACAACTATGTAGACGATCAGTACAACCCGACCGAGGCGCACGTCTCCGCGCTCGGCGGCGCCATCCAGCAGACCGACGTCAAGCTGGTCATCCGGCGCAACTGGATCGCGGGCAAGCCGGGCAACAACAACTCCGGTGCGCTGCTGTACTACATCGACCCCGGCCCCGACCCGCAGAGGATCGACATCACCATCGAACAGAACATCATCAACGGCGGCACCTACGCCTTGTGGCTCTCGGCGGACGCAAGGCTGGTCGGCCCGGTCACTGTTCGCAGCAACCTGTTCGGTACCAAGTACTTCGACCTGTGCGGGGCCTACAACACCCACTTCACCGACAACATCCACAAGTACCCGCGGATCGCGCTCACCTGGGAGGGCAACGTCTGGTACGCGCCGGGCATGGCCAAGAACGGCAAAGAGGTCACCTACTTCATCCAGTACTGACCCGGCCGTTCAGCCGCGCATCCGCTCGAGCCTGACCTCACCGGAGGGCAGCTCGACGATCACCCGATCGCCGTCGACGCCGAGCGGCGTTGCGCCATCGACATACCAGAGCCCCCGGCCGGTGGCGAGATCGCGCACCCATCCGATCCCGCGCGGGCTGCCCTGGTACTGCGTGGTGTAGGCAAGGCGGTTCGCGCTCATCAGCACGCCGCTCACGGTGCTCACCTCGGATGTCTGCGCCTGCCACAGGTGGGTGCCTTTGGCCGGATCGATGGCGGCGAGGCGCCCCTGTGCGTAGGTGATGATCGCCTGCCTGCTCGCGGCGACGACCGGGTCGGCGAACGGGTTGCTCGCCCACACGATGGTGCCGGTGTCGACCTCAATCGCCCTGGTCTGGCCCCTCGGCTCGGAGTAGATGAACAGGCCGTCGACGATGTCGGGATGGTATGCCCTGCCGCAGGGGATGCCCACCACCACCTGCCAGGCAAGCTCACCGCTGCGTGCGTTGCGGCCGGCCACGGTTACCCGGCATTCCTTGGCGGCGCCCCACTCCAGCAGGACGTTGCCGGAGCCGAGCGCCAGCGCCGCCTCGGGGCTCGGGGCCCGCGACAGCTCCTGCCCGGACGCGGCGTCAATGAAGACCACACTGTCGATACCGCGCACCGCGACGACGCTCGCCTCGGGTGCCCGCAGCGGCCCTTCATCCGCGGCGAGCGGGTCGTACTTGTACGGCACCTCCCCGGGCTCGACCATCACCTTGCCGGACAAGGACTTCGGCGCGGTCCACCGCTCCTGTCCGGTCTCGACGTCGAACGCGCGCAACAGGCAATCCGGTTGGCACGCCGCCGAATCGGCGTAAAGCGTCGTCCAGCTCACGCCGACCGCACCCGCCTTCTCCTTGGCGTACCTCAGCTTTCCAGCCCTGAGATCATAAACCTCCACCGCCTGGCTCCGGCGCACCACGACGACGGAGCCATGGGCCAAGCGCGCCTTGACGATCGCGTCGTCGGGCCGCTGCGGCACCGACCACAACGCCTTGCCCGTCAGCCGTTCCAGCACGTCGACGGCGCTGCCCCGCCAAACGACGATGACGTCGTCCACCGCCTCGGCGCGCCCCGCGACGCTCGCCTTCACCGGCAGCGGCTGCCCGGCCGGAGCCGGCTGGGCGGCGATGGGTGGCCCGTCGGGCCCGCATCCCGCCAACCCCAAGCACAACAAGGCAACCATGGTCATACGCAAGCGCATCAGTCGTCCTCCCCCGTAGCCAGCTCGCGCGGGTCGTCGCAGGTGCCGTGCAGCTGTTCGGTCAGCCATCCCGGCGCGCTGCGCTGGAACACCCCGGGCTCCATGGCGCCGGCGCCGTCGGGCAGCAGGCCGTGAAGCTCCCCCGGCAGGTCCGCGAGGTTGGTGAAGTGCACAAGCTCGGGCCGCTGCGGCCAGGCCCCGATCACGACGCGGGCCGAAATCCCGCGCCGCTCAAGGGCCTCCAGGGTCAGAGCCGTGTGGTTGAGCGTGCCCAGCCCGGCACGGCTCACCACGACCGCGGGGGCGCTCAGCGCTACGCACATGTCGGCGATTGTCCATGCTTGCCCGCCCGGCCGGCCACGATGAAGTGTCGCTTGGCGGCTCTGCGGCATAGGCAGGCCGCCGCGATTGCTCACCTTGGCCAGCCCCATCGGCACGAGCACGCCGCCCGCGCCCTCCACCAGGGTCAGATCGTGTTCGCCGCCCACCTCCTTGACCGCGTCGGTGAGGGCGAACAGGTCGAGCGGCTCCACCCCGGCCACGCGGGCCGCGGCAAGCGGCGCCAGCGCATCGGGAAAGGAGGCCAAAGTCGTCGCCGCGGTGGGGTTTGCCAGCCGGGCGATGGTGGCCGCGTCGGAGTCGTCACCGGTCTGCGCCGGCTTCACCACCGCAACCCGTAGGCCCGCGGCCGTGGCGGCGGCGGCAAGCGCTGCGGTGACGATGGTCTTGCCGACACCGGTGTCAGTGCCGGTGACCACGACTATTCCCCGGGCGGGCGACATTCCTCGATGACCTCCAGGGCATGCTTGAACTGGTCGCGCGGCACGCCCGCGTTAACCGTCAGGCGCAGGCGTGAGGTTTTGTCCGGAGTGGAGGGCGGACGGAAGCACCCTACCGCCACGCCCTTGTCTTTGCACGACGAGGCCCATCGCAGGGCGTGCTGCGGACCCTGCGCCAGCAACGAAACCACTCCTCCCGGTGCCGCCGGGTCGAGCATGGCCGCACGCTCGTGCAACTCAAGCCGCAGGGCGTCGCCCTCAGCGGAGCGGGCGATGTCCAGCGCGGCCCTGACCCCGGCGGCGACGGCGGGCGGCAGGGCGGTATCGAAGATGAAGGTGCGACTGGTATCCACGAGGTGGCGCATGAGCGGCGAAGGCCCGGCGACGAAACCGCCCGCACCACCGAGCGCTTTGGACAGCGTCGCCGTGATGACCACGTCAGGCTCGCCCGCCAGGAACGAAGCCCCGCCGGAGCCCGACGGCCCGATCACTCCCAACCCGTGGGCATCATCGACAAATAGCAATGCACCAAAGGCCCGTGCCAGGCGGTGATACTCGGCCAGCGGCGCCAGATCGCCGTCAACGGAGAAGACGGACTCTGTAAGCACCACCTTGGGGCGATCCCCGGCGGAAGCCAGCGCCTCCTCCAAGGCGGGCACCGAGGCGTGTGGGAAGACCATGGTCTGCATCCGCGCCATCCGGCACCCGTCGACGATCGACGCGTGACAATGCGCATCGGAGAGGATGACAGTGCTGGGCGAAAGGTCGGCCAGGGCCCGAACGGCGCCGAGATTCGCCAGGTACCCGCTGGAGTAGACGAGCGTCCCATCGACACCGATCCACTCGGCGAGCGCCTGCTCGAGCTCCTCGTGAAGCTCGGTCGTGCCACGCACGAGCCGAGAACCCGTCGCCCCGAGGCCATGGGCCGAAAGCGCCGAGGAAGCCGCCGCGACCACTCGAGGATCGCTCGACAGGCCGAGATAATCGTTGCCCGCGAGGTCCACGGCGGGCACTCGGGGCGCGGCTGACCTGCGCAAACCAGCCCTCTCCCGGAGTCGTGCCTTGTGCGCGAGGGTGGCGAGCCAGTCGTTGTAGGGTACCGACATGGCCTCCATTCTTGACCATGCCCGTGGACGGGTGCTCGATGAGGGCATCGGCCTTGACCAGGCCGGCGTCCTCGAGGTGTTGCTCCTGCCCGACGAAGACATCGAGGACGCGCTGCAGCTGGCACACGAGGTGCGCATGCGCTGGTGCGGCCCGGAGGTCGAGGTGGAGGGGATCGTGTCGCTCAAGACCGGCGGCTGCCCCGAGGACTGCCACTTCTGCTCGCAGTCCGGCCTGTTCTCCTCGCCGGTGCGCAGCGTCTGGCTTGACATCCCGTCCCTGGTGGAGGCGGCGGTCGCCACCCGCAAGACGGGTGCGAGCGAGTTCTGCATCGTCGCGGCGGTGCGCGGCCCCGACGACAAGCTGATGAAGCAGATGAGCGATGGTGTGGCGGCCATCAGGAAAGCCGTCGACATCAACGTCGCGGCGAGCCTGGGAATGCTGACGCAGCAACAGGTTGACGAGCTGGTCGAGATGGGCGTGCACCGGTACAACCACAATCTCGAGACGTGCCAGTCGTACTTCCCCAACGTCGTCACCACTCACACGTGGGAGGAGCGCTGGAGCACGCTGAAGATGGTGCGCGAGTCCGGCATGGAGGTCTGCTGCGGCGGCATCATCGGGCTGGGCGAGACGCTGGAGCAGCGGGCCGAGTTCGCCGCGCAGCTCGCCGAGCTTGACCCGCACGAGGTGCCGCTCAACTTCCTCAACCCCCGCCCGGGCACGCCCCTGGGCGACCGCCCGGTCATGGAGGCCAAGGACGCGCTGCGCACCATCGCGGCCTTCCGCCTCGCCCTGCCCCGAACCATCCTGCGGTATGCGGGTGGCCGCGAGATCACGCTGGCCGACATGGGTACCCGTCAAGGCTTGCTGGGCGGCGTAAACGCCGTGATCGTCGGCAACTACCTGACCACCCTGGGCCGCCCGGCCACCGAGGATCTGGAGCTGCTCAGCGAGCTCAAGATGCCGGTGAAGGCGCTGTCTGCGACGCTATGAGCGTAATGTTGACCTACTGCGACCGGTGCGGCGAGCCGGTCGGTGACCAAGGGCACGAGGCGTGCGAGCGAGCCAGAGCCCTTGAGCCGCCGAGATTTTGCGCGCGGTGCCGGAGGCGCATGAAGGTCCAGGTGGTACCGAACGGCTGGCGCGCGACCTGCGCCGAGCATGGGACGATCGATGGCTGACGAGCTGGAGCGGCGCTGGAGGGCGCAGCTGGATTGCGAGCGCAGGCTGTCGGGCACCCCGCACGCCACGCCCCGGCAACGCTTCGAGAGCCTGGTGGCGGGCGGCTTCAACCTCGACGACAGGCCGGACTTCTACGGTGACGGCCCGGTGCGGCGGCTGGAGGAGCGCGTCGCCGAGCTGCTGGGCAAGGAGGACGCCACCTTCTTCCCGTCGGGCACGATGGCACAGCAGGTGGCCTTGCGGTGCTGGGCCGCGCGCGCGGGCAACCCGGCGGTGGCGATGCACCCGATGCAGCATCCCGCGGTGCACGAGCGCGACGCGTTCAGCGTGCTCACCGGGCTGCGTCCGGTGTGGCTGACCCGCGAGCCGCGGCAGCCGCTGCCGGAGGAGGTGACGCGCCTGGATGAGCCGTTCGGCACGCTGATGGTGGAGCTTCCGCTGCGTGACCCGGGTTTCCTGCTGCCCACCTTCGACGAGCTGACCGGCCTGGTGTCGGCGGCCCGCGCGCGCAACGCCTATGTGCATTTCGACGGTGCCCGGCTGTGGGAGTCGGCGGCGTATCTCGGGCAGGACCTGGCCACCATCGCCGCCCTGGCCGACAGCGTATACGTCTCGTTTTACAAGACGCTGCAAGGACTTTCGGGCGCGACCCTGGTGGGTTCGAGCGACTTCATCGCCGAGGCGCGAGCGTGGCGGCATCGCTACGGCGGCAACGTTTTCCAGCAGTGGCCGGCGGTGATGACGGCGTTGCTGGGGCTGGAGACGATCCTGCCCCGGCTGGGAGCCTATGTGGCGCACGCACGCGAGGTGGCGGCGGTGCTGAGCGAGCTGCCCGGGGCGCGGATCAATCCCGATCCGCCGCACACCCACCAGTTCCAGCTGTGGCTGCCCCACCGGGCCGAGGTGCTCAACGAGGCGACCCTCGCCCTTGCCGAGCGCGAGAAGGCTTGGTTTGCTTGGGGTTGGCAGGACAGGCCGCCCGCGGGCCTGGCCGTGGTGGAGGTGACTGTCGCCGAGCCGGCGGTGGCGTTGAGCCGGGCCGAGGTCGGCGAGATGGCCGAGGCGTTCATGCGCCTCGTCACAAGCCGGTAGCGCGCAACCCCTAGAGGGCAAAAATGGTTGTATCCAGCATGATGAATCATCTCTCCGATGCGGACTTCCCACGCCGGCCCGTCCAACCTGGAAATACGCTGGTACGCCGCCATTTCGGAGTCGCGCCCAAGGAAAGGCGCACGGGACCCGAGGCCGGCCCCGACCGGGAAGAGCGCCGGCAGCGGTCCACCGACCGAGACGGCCTGAGCTGGTAGGCGTACCTCTGCCAGCAAGAGCCGGTGTCCCAGGTGCGCCGGGTCGCTGGGAGCCCTCGCACCGGTCGCCGCCTGGGTCACCAACGTTGACACACCCATCGCGATCATCTGGCACTTCCGGCTCGACGGCCCTACATCCCTTGTGGCGGAAGGGCTATCAGCTTGAACCGCGCCTTGAGCCAGGGCAGCAGGATGCGGTAGGCCGCCGTGGTGTCGGGCTTCTGGTAGTCGTGGCTGAGGATGACCGACCCGGGTTTGGTGTTGTCCTGCACCAGGCCGACGATGTGGTCGACCATCGACTGACCCTTGCCCCACTTGGAGGACTCCCAGTCGCGGGTGTCCACGTCCCAGTGCAGCGGGGTCATGCCCAGCTCGCGCGCCACATTGATGTAGTCCTGCGTCCAGGCGCCGCCGGGGGCGCGGAAGTAGCCGATGCGGGCGTCGGGCACGATCGCCCGGATGGCGTTGCTGGTGTCGGTGAGATCCTGGCGGATCAGGTCGGGGCCGTAGGTGCCGAGCTGCGTGACGTGCCGCCAGGTGTGGTTGCAGAGGGTGTGGCCGTCGGAGACGATGCGGCGCACGACGCTCGGATGGGCGGCGACCTTCACCCCGACGAGGCAGAAGGTCGCCTTCACCCCGCACTGCCGCAGCAGGTCGAGGATCTTCGGCGTATTGATCGGGTCGGGCCCGTCGTCGAAGGTGAGCGCGACCGCCTCGGAGCCGGTGGTCTTCACCGTGCCCAGCGGCCCGCTGCCGCTGGCGGGCGGCCGGTCGATGCTTGCCGTGCCGGAGCAGTCGAGCGGCACGGGCTTGGGCGGCGGCGGCGCGGTGCTCGGCTTGGGGCGCGGCGGGGGCGGCGAGCTCACCACCGCCGAGGGAGTTGGCGGCGGCTCCGCGGTTGGTGCGCCCGACGGGCTCGGCGAGGGTGAATGCCGGGAGATCGGAGCGGCGGTCGTCGAGGGGTGCGCGGCGCAACCCGACAGCAGCATCACCCCGGACAGCGCGAGAAGCAGCCTCCTCATGGCCGGGCGAGGTTTCCGTTGGGCGGCAGGGCGATAAGCGTGAACCGCGCCTTGAGCCAGGGCAGCAGGTACCTGTACGCCGTCAGCGTGTCGGGTTTGAGATTGTCGTGCGAGAGCACGATCGAGCCGGGCCGCGTGTTCTGCTGCACGCTGGAGACGATGTGGTTGACCATCGTTTCGCCGCGCCCGTACTTGGAAAACTCCCAGTCACGTGTGTCGACATGCCAGTAGATCGAGGTCATGCCCATGCTGCCGGCGATGTTGATCAGGCGAGCGTCGAAGTATCCGCCCGGCGCCCGGAAATACCCCACCTTTGCCGAGGGGGCAGCCTCGCGGATGGCGTTGGTGGTGGCGGCGAGGTCGTCGCGAATCGCGCCCTCGTCCTTTTGGCGCAGGTCCATGTCGTGGCGCCAGGTGTGGTTGCAGAAGCTGTGGCCCTCGTTGTGGATGCGCCGGATCAGGTCGGGATAGGTGTGCGCGTTGCGGCCGATGACGCAGAAGGTTGCCTTGATGCCGTTGTCGCGCAACAGGTCCAGGATCTGCGGGGTGTGCTCGGGGTAGGGCCCGTCGTCGAAGGTGAGCGCCACGCTGGAGGTGCCGGTCACCATGTGGGACCCGCCCGGGCCGACCTTGGGCTTGGGCGAGGAGGAGGTGCTGGGTTTGGGGCTGCTCGGGGTGCGCGCCGGGGAGGGCGGCAGCGACGGTGCGGGTGACGGCGACGGGGACGGCGAGGGTAACGGCGAAGGTGAGGCCGATGGCGACCGCGACGGCTGCGCAACCTGGCTGGGTCTGGGCGCACCGCACGATGCGAGAAGCAGAATCAGGCATGGGAGGAGTACAGAAGCCGGTCGCACGGGTGCCTCCCGGGGGGTAGGAAGTTGTGCGGTGCGGAACCTGACGATAGACCACTCATGCGACATGACCACCAATTGCCGAGAGTTACATCACGCGAAATGGGAAAGCCGCAGGTCACGGCCGGCGTGAGCATCCCGCGATATGAACTGACTCTTGTGAGGCTCCAGAACCTGGCGGCACAGTACGCACATGCAGCTCGCTTCCGGTACCGATTGGCAGACGATCCTTACCCGTGCGACCGAGGTCGCGCCAGAGGCGTTCGATGGTGACGTCCTCCGCAACCTGATCCAGGGGCAGTGGCGCGCCGAGGGCCGGCCGTCGCCGATGGTGACCCCGGTCGACGGCACCACGATCGGCAACCTGTCGCGTTTGGATGCGCCCGCCGCGCAGGCAGCGGTGGAGCACGCCGCGAGGACCCATCGCGAGTGGGCCGCAACTGCTCTGGCGGAACGAAAGGCGCGCGTGAGCAACGCCCTCGACCTGCTCACCGAGCATCGCGACCTGCTGGCTTTGCTGCTGGTGTGGGAGATCGGCAAGCCGTGGCGGCTGGCGTGCGCCGACGTCGACCGGGCCCTCGACGGCGTGCGGTGGTATGTCGAGGAGATCGACCGCCAGACCAACGGGCGGGTGCCCCTGGCCGGACCGGTGTCCAACATTGCCAGCTGGAACTACCCCATGAGTGTGCTTGTGCACGCCGAGTTGGTGCAGCTGCTCGCCGGCAACGCGGTCGTCTCCAAGACCCCGTCGCAGGGCGGTGCGGTCTGCCTGACCGTCGCCCACGCCCTGATGCATCGCGCCGGGCTGCCCGCCACCCTGGTCTCCGGTGGCGGTGAGGAGCTGTCCGAGGTGCTGGTGCGCGCGCCCGAGATCGGCGCGGTTGCCTTCGTCGGCGGCCGGTCCAACGGCGGCAAGGTGGCAGCGGCCCTGCTGGACACCGACAAGCGGCACATGATCGAGCAGGAGGGCCTGAACGCTTGGGGCGTGTGGGAGTTCTCCCGGTGGGACGTGCTGGCCGGGCACCTTCGCAAGGGCTTCGAATACGCCAAGCAGCGCTGCACCGCCTACCCACGCTTTGTCGTCCAGCGCGAGCTGGTCGCCGACTTCCTCGATGTCTACATGCCCGTGGTAAACGCCGTCAGGTTCGGCCACCCGCTGGCGGTCGAGCACGATGGCGATCCCCTTCCCGAGCTCGACTTCGGGCCGCTGATCAGCGCGGCCAAGGCCAGCGAGCTGCACCACAAGGTGCAGGAGGCGATCAAGTCGGGCGCCATCCCGCTGCACCGCGGCAAGCTCCAAAGTGGACGTTTCCTCGAGGGGCAGAACACCGACGCCTATGTCGCCCCGCAGACCCTGCTCGCCCCGCCCGGACGCAGCCGCCTCATGCACGCCGAGCCGTTCGGCCCGGTCGACACCATCGTGGTGGTCGACACCCAGGACGAGCTGCTCGCCGCGATGAACGCCTCCAACGGCGCGCT
>Ga0075431_100005110_pt1 | contig 12908 bp, 8 predicted proteins | sample RhiMetdeltSRZDD5_FD_75297 | JGI IMG/M metagenome (GOLD analysis project Ga0075431, IMG submission 75297) | Populus rhizosphere microbial communities from Tennessee, USA - Rhizosphere MetaG P. deltoides SRZDD5 | ecosystem: Host-associated > Plants > Roots > Rhizosphere > Soil | place: USA... | reverse complement strand
TAGGAAGATAGTCTTCCAATATGGAGCCCGAGTGAAATGGTGAAAGCAGCAGCAGCCCGAATGACCCCACGTAAGCGATCGCGATCGGAATGCCGCCGATGCGAGGAATCGGACGAGCGTGCGTCTTCCGCACTTGGTCGGGATGGTCAAGCAGGCCGGCGCGAAGGAAGACGTCCCGGCACAAAGGCGTCAGGAGCAGACAGATGATCGACGAAATCGCTGCCAGAAACAAAAAAGAGTACATAAGTCCGGTTAACGAGCCATTCGCGTGAACAGGGTCGGACCGCTCAGCGGCGGAGGAAGGCTGGTTTCAGAACAAGAAACCACTATTGTTTTATCGGCCGGAAACAACTAAACATTCGTCCCAAGAACTTGCGGCGGCTTGCGCAGCGCTATTGAAAACGTTTCCGCCGCCTGCTCTCGATTCACCAGGTAAAACGCAAGACTCCACGCCCGCCACAACGCGTAGAGTGGCGCGAAGAAAGCAAAATAGCGGCTGTAATAGTAAAGACTCAAGTGTTCCGGTTTCAGCCCAAGTTCCCCGGCGAGCTTCTTGATGCCGCGAGGAGTACAGCGGTCGTAATAGGCCCGAAACCCCTGTGCTTTCGCGCTCGAGGGGAACACCCTGAACAGGATGGCCCGCTTGGCAGTCTCGGGTAGCAGCAGATTCAGCCTGGCGTAGGCCGCATTAGCGGACGGTACAAAGAGCAGAGCGACTCCGCCGGGTTTTAAAATACTTTCGATTGCCCGTAGAGCCACCGCCGTATCGGCTACGTGCTCCAGCAAGGCTTGACAGAGCACAACGTCAGCATCGCCGCAGCCGTTGTATTTTGTAATGTCACAGCATATGGTCTGATCATAGGACCCAGCCGGAGCGGACTCGAGCTCCCGCTGGTCGATGTCGATTCCAACAACCCGAACCGCGAGCTGCTGTTTCAATGCCGTCGAGATCATCGGCTGCTTCCCGCCGCCGACGTCGTAGACAACCAGCCCCGGCCGCAGGTAGGGAGTAACAAAACTCTGGATGAAGTCTAGATTGCCGTCAACTTGGAATCCATCGGGAAGGAGTCTTTCCAGCCTATTCGACCAGCCGATCTGGTAGTCAATCAATCTTCGAAGCATGTCCATACTCGCTCCTCGTCGACATGAAATCCGCCAGCGCATCCGTCATCGCATCGGCGTCGAAATGTGTCTTGACGAACTCCGGCCCGGCTGCCGACATCGCCTGCCGCTTAGCAGGGTCGTCGATGAGGTCTCCGATCGCGTTGGCGAGCGCAGTGATGTCGCGCGCCGGAACCAGCACGCCGGTCACACCGTCCTCGACCGCGTCCACGATTCCCGTGACGCGCGTGGCAACCGACGGTGTCCCGGTCGCTGCGGCCTCGAGCAAAACATTTCCAAGTCCTTCGCGGTAGCTGGGTAAGGCAAACAAATCCATGACCGGATAGTAAGGTCCCGGGTTTTCCACGTATCCGGTGGCATGGATCAGCGCGCTCGTGTTCAGCAGGCGGGAACACTCTTCGTCAACGGGATCCCCGCTTTCAGGCGCTCCGACGACAAGCAAGCGCACGTCCCGGCCGTCGGTCGCCAACTTCATGACCGCTTGCACCAGTTCCTGGACACCCTTGTCGCGCGTCAATCGCCCGACGTAACCGACAACAAAAGAGTTTTCCGGCAGCCCAAGGCTGTCTCGTGAAATCACTTCGGCGCCCGCGTCGAAACGCTTGAGACAGATGCCGTCGCTCGCCTTTTCGCCGAGCATCACGGTCTTTGACGCCGGCACAATCTTCGCGTCGATCGCGCACTGGCGAACGCTCGAGCTCACGCAAATCACCTCGTGTGCGCAAGCGCACGCGATTCGCTCGCAGACCATCAGCAGGCGGCGTTTCCATCCCTTTGCGGTTTCATATCGCAGACCGCGCAGGAAGTAGATTCGCCGCGGCATCCGGGCCAGCACAGCCGCGAGCCCTCCCACCAGCCCCATCTTCGGAGTGCTGAGATTCACAACCGAAGGACGTAGCTGCCGGAACAGGAACACTAGTCTGCCCAGCGCAAGCAGATCGGAAAAGACTGCAATCTCGCGCTTCATATCGATATTCTTCAGCACGATTCCTGGACAGGCTTCCCCATGCAGGAAGCCGCTCTCGGCGTCAGGGGAAACAGCGGCGATCCGGCATCCGCTTTGAGACAGCCGCACGAGAGTGTGCCCCAGCAGATGATTCAGCGCGAAGACGCTGTTCACGCCGAAAACAATTAGAGGCCGCGAATTTTCAACGTCCGTGGCGTTCACCCGGTCACCAGCCCCGGCACGGCCGTCCGCACAATGCGTTCGAATAGCTTGGTTGCATCAACCACTTGCTCCGGCGATAGCGCCGGAACCCGCTTACGAATCAGGTATGTCTCGGCCTTGACCATCGAAAAAAACCGATGGACGTTCCCCTTCAGGAACGAGCGCACGCATAGCATGGCGGTCCCGCTTTTGCCTACCAGATCGGGTCCGTACTGCCGGAAGATCCTGCGATCCCAGGTGCAACTGCCCAGATACTTCTTTACGTTGATCGACTGCTCCTCGCGGCAATAGTAGAGCGGTTCGGGGAGTTGAACCAGCGACAGCGTGCGATGCGTCCTGACCCACAGCTCGCGATCCTCGGACCGAAGAAACGTATGATCGTAAGGATTTTTCCGGAACCACTCGGTTCGACCGGTGATGGTCGCGTGATTCAGAAGCGATGTTTTCAATACATCGACCGGGCGGCGCATCGGAGGTCTGATTTCATGCAGCCCGCGAGGACGATTCTCACGATCGAGGGAGTACATCGCCGTCCCGACGAGGTCGACTTGTGGTTGGCTGTCGAGAATCGCGACCTGCCGGGCCAACCGCTCCGGATGCAGCAGATCGTCAGCGTCGAGGCGGGCGAGATACTCGCCGCCGGCCAACTGCGCGATCTGGTTCAAGCGCGAGGACAGTCCGAGATTCTTGCTGTCGCGAATAACGCGAACCCGCGTGTCGCGGACGCTTTGTGCGATCTGGGAGGAGCCATCGATTGAGCCGTCATCCACCATGATTAGCTCCCAATTCCCCAGAGTTTGGGCGAACACCGACCGTATGGCATCGGCCAATGTCTTTTCGGCGTTGAAGAAGGGCAATCCAATCGTGACCATAAAGACTATGAGTCTCCTTTCGGCGTCATGGAGTCCGAGTAAAGCTTCTCAAGCCGGTCCACGCCCACCTCGATATCGAATCTGGTTCCTCGGAGCGGCCGGGCGCTACCTCTTCGGCACGTCCGGATCTGCGCGATATCCAGGGCCGCGCGGGCCCACTCTTCGACCGGTTGCGCGAGCGCCATGCGTAAAACGAGATTCGATATTTCCACCGCTTCCGTCGTGATGACGTCAGAGCAGAGACACGGCACGCCGGCGGCCTGAGATTCGATCAGAACCAGCGGCAGTCCTTCCCATCGGGATGGAAGCAGCAGCGCGTCAACGCATCCGCCCAGGAATCGCGGCACGTCGTTGCGGACCCCGATTAATCGGCAGCTATCCTCGAGGCCGGCTCCAGCGATGGCCTGCTCCACTTCCGCGCGAAGTTCGCCCTCGCCGGCGAGCAGCAACACCGCTCGCGGTTCCAGTTCTCGTATCCTGGCGAAAATCTTGATCAGAAAACCATGATTCTTGGCTTCGGTAAACCGCCCGATGTGCGCGAAGATCAAGGCATCGGCGCGAATTCCTAACTCCTGACACAGATCCCGGCGATTCAGTCCATCGCTCTCAAAGTTGTCGAGATCGACTCCGCAGTGCAGGACCGAAAATCGAGAGTCGGCGCCCCAGCGCGGTCCGAAGAGCGCCTGCGCCGCTGCCCGGCTGGCGGCGAGCCCATGCGTCGCGTAGCGTTCGATGCAGCCGCTCGCGACGCCGAGATATGCCCGGCGCAGCATCGATGCCTTGCGATCCATGCGCTGCGTGTCGCTGTGGCTGTGCGCAATACGCGCCGGTATCTTCGCCTTCGCCGCGCACCGCAGAACGAATCCGCTGTAATGGTGCAGATGGCTGTGGACCACGTCGTAAGGCTCGCGGTCATTCAGAAGACGTCGATACGCCCACGGCGACTTCGGATTCTCACACAGCGCCAGCGACGAGCCCAGCGCTTGAATCTCGTCGTCGTACGCGCACTTCGTTTGTGTATGCGTCAGGAAGTCAAAATGAAATCTCGACCGGTCGATGTGCTGCAGCACGTGCATCAGCCACGTCTCGGCGCCGCCGCGATCCATTCTCCCGACCACCTGCAAAATCCGTATCGGCCGCGTCAAGTCCGTGCCCTCGACGCGATCCGCACGATCAGAAAGGGAACCAGCGCGTACCAGCAAATGTTTCGCACGAAGTCGGCTGTTTCCGCGCGGGCATAGATCAGCGCGAAGGAGAGTAAAGTAGCGGCCATCGCGATCACCGCCGGATCGCGCTCGCGCCTCAGCGTAGATGAGAGCCGCCCCGCTCCCCAACCGATCGCCAGCATCACAATCGGAACCCCCGCCCAACCGAAGTTGATGTACGACTCGGCGATAAACGAGTAGCCCAGTCCGCCTCCTCTTGCCGCCGTAGCCGGCTCGACCGTCCGAACCAGCCAGGTGGAAAGCGTGCCGTGCGCCATCGCCGGATGCACCTCCCAACCCAGGTTCGGCAGCGCTGCCAGCAGCGCGTACATATAACTCTCGCCTGCGTCGAAAGGGCGGACCGCCGGCGTCAGGTCGAGCGTATGGGCGACCGTGCTCATGGACTGCCCGATCTCCGACAGCGCGCTCACCGCCGGGTTGTCGATAGCCGACCAGGCGTTCCGCATGAATTCGAACGAGGTTCGATCAGCCCCGCTCGTGTCGCGGATCGCCCCGATAAACGGGCAGACAATGAAGAAGACGACGAACGCCGGAGCCAACAGAAGCTTCGGCGGTATTCGCCAGATAACTTTGGAGAACAGCCACAGGTAAGCGATCAGCGCCGAGCTGGCCGCCGCCCTGCTTCCGATGAAGAACATTCCCGCCGCATACAGAAGAATGATGGCCGCCGACAGAATCACAGCTACCCTCCGGCCCTTGCTTCCGGCGAGCAGGAACAATGCCGACGGAATCAGGAAGTTCGCCATCAGCCGGGGCGCGCTGGCGAAGCCGGTTTCAAAAGTCCGCTGATAGAGAGAGAAGTATCCGCCCGCAATTACCATTTGGCCGGCCTCCCGAAAAGTCCAGATGGCCGGTCCGATCGAAGCCGCAAACAGCGCCCATCCGATTGACCTGGTATGCCAGGCGGAATGCGGCCGCTCCATAGTGATAGACGCCTTCGTGGAGCCCGAACTGGTTAAAAGGGCGCTCAGATGCATCGCGCAGATTGCTAACGCGACAAGGTAGGTTGTCTGGAGCACGGTTTCTGTCGAGAAGCGGCCTCCCAGTATCCCCTTCCGATTCGCCTGGATCACTTCGAGCAGAATCTGCGCGCCGTTGAATAACCAGCTCGATATCAGGAACAGCGGATAGGGATCAAACAGCGTGCCATGCAATTTGTACCAGGAGTACAGCGTCCAATACGCAAGAAGTACGAAGCACAACGACGACGGCGGGAGCACAAAATCAGCATCGACGCTGGCAAGAGCGGCGAACGTTCCCAGCGCCAGCAAACTTACGACAATGAAAATCTGAAACACGAGGATCGTACGGTAAGCAGCGCCCCCTATACCGCGGTCCTGCACAGACAATTCGAAAAGTGGATTCAATGACTGCATAATTGATGCTCACGCGCCGTCTCGCGCCTGCTCTTACCGAAGAATCGCGCGGCAAGCCAGGCATAGACGACCGCGCATGCCATCCATGCGACGAGGTACCCCAGCGCCAGGCCAGCTCCGCCCATCCGATCGATAAAAAACGTCGCCATTCCAATCAACACGCTGGACCACAACATAACGACGGCCACATTCGTCCAGATCGCCCCCCGGCTGAGCAAGACCTGGAAAAGCGCCGTCGCAATTACCTCCACGCAGGAAGCCGCCAGCAGCAGATGAAAGATCGGCGAGGGGTGGAATCGCTTCCCAAAGATTCCCAGGATCGATTCGCCAAAGGCGGCCATCAGAGCGGCCGTCAATAACGCGAACACACCGTTCTGCTGCGCATTCGACCAGAACGCCGCCCGAAAATCCGTACTCGAATCGCCTCGCATCCGCGCGAAGACCGGAATCGCTACCTTGTTGACCACCGCCGGCGCGAACAGGATCAGATTGCGCACGCTGTTGGCCGCCGCGAACAGCGCGAATTCCGAAACGCCGCCGATCCGAAGCAGTACAGCGCCAGCCGCCCAGATCCCCAGGTTTGACAAAATTCCCGAGCAAGCAGCCGGACACAAGAAGCGCCAAACTACTCTCGACTCCTCACCGAATCCGGAATAGACCATCGAGATGCCCTGCGCGCGCAGCTCATAGCGCAAGAACATAGCTTGAACCACACACACCGAGACTGCCGCGCAATTCAGCGACGCCACCGAGCCCGGTAGCCCGAACATCTTCACCCATCCGTACATCGAAATTGGCAGGATGAACGCCTGCGCTAAGCCACTCCAAGCGATGCCACGATATGCCGCAAGTCCCGTCAACGCGCCAACCTGATACGCGTTGACGGTCATAAAGAAGACGTAAGGAGCGGCCCAGCGAAGCGGACCCGCGAAGTCAGTCCCACCAAATAAAAAAGAGCTCAGCGCAGTCGACGACAGGGCAAGGCCGAGCGACAGTGTCGTCGCCGTCGCCAGCGTTATGCTCGAAAACATGCCAGCCAATCGCCCCGCGCGTTGCGGATCGTCGGCTGCCGTTTGCGCCAGGAAATAAGTAGTGGAGATCCCCAGACCTGCCGAGGCCAAATTCGTCAGCGTTACCGCCGTAACCAGCACCGCGCCGTAAGCGCCGAACGCCTCCCGGCCGAGCAGCCTTGCCGCGATCACAGCCGCTACAAGGGTTCCGGCCACTGCCGCCGACGTTCCGATGAGTGTCCACGCGCAGCCCCCCATCACGCTTCGCGCAAACTCCACATGGGCTGAGTACCAGCGATCGGACTGAAACGAAGAGGGCATGATTCCGATGAGCTACTTCTCCGCCTCGGCCATTTGGTAGTACTTGCCGTAGTGCCCGTAGTGATAATATCCGTCGCTCGAATCGCGCTTCACTTCGTTCAGAACCACACCAAGAACATTGACGCGTAGCCGTTTCAGCGTATTCACCACGGATTCGATTGCCTTGCGGTTAGTGTCTCCGGCGCGTGCGACCACAATGACCCCGTCGACGCAGGTCGCCATCTGCAACGCTTCGGCGAAGCCGAGCAGCGGCGGAGCGTCCAGGACCACGAGATCGTATTCCTGTGAGATTTCCTCGAGCAGGTCGGATATGCCGGCCCCCACCAGCTCCGAAGCGCGCCGCGACGGCGGACCCGCTGGCAAAATGTCCAGATCGGGAATGCCTTCCGGCTTAAACAAAACCTGCGGCCACTTAACCTCTCCCAGCAGAACGCTCGAAAGCCCTGAGTTCGCGGTGAATCCGAATTTACGATGCACGCTGGGCCGGCGAAGATCGCCGTCGACGAGCAATGTTTTCTTGCCCTGCTCGGCGTGAGCGATGGCCAGATGCGCCGCAGTGGTCGATTTCCCTTCCGCTGGCGACGGGCTGGTGACTAGTATCATGCGCAGGCGCCGGTCAAAATCCGCGAGCAGGATGTTGTTGCGTAGCGTGCGAATGGATTCGGTGAAGGCGGATATCGCATGATCTTCGGAGGCTCCCAGCGTTATCGCCGTTCCCAGTGAGCCGCCGTTCGTAATTACCGCCGACAGCCGCTTGCTCCAATTCTTTACCACCGGCAGAGTCCCCAGAACCGGCAAGTTCAAGGACCGTGAGACGTCGTCCGGATTGCGAACCGTATTGTCGAGAATGTCGACCAACACAGCCGCTCCGGCCGCTAGTAAGGATGCGAACAGGAACGCCAGCAGCGTGTTCATCAGGATATTCGGGTAAACCGGCTTCATCGGCGGACGCGCCGCATCGGCCAGCCGGATCGAGCTGTTCTGAAAGCTGGCATTGATCCCGGCTTCCTTGATTCTTCGGACCAGTACTTCGTATAGCTTCTTGTCGCCCTCGGCTTCCCGCTTCAGTTGCTGGTACTCGAACGAGCGCGCATTCAGCTTGTCGAACTCGGCCTTGGTTTCGCTGACTACCTGCCGCAGCATCCCCTCGCGCGTGAGCGCCTGAGTATGCTCCACGTTGACGCGATCGGCGATATTACGCCGCGACTTTTCCAACGAGCGCTGCACTTCGGCCAGTTGCTGGACGGCCTTGCGATACTCCGGATGGTTCACTCCATACTGATTTGCGACCTGGGCGAATTTCTCCTGCAGATCGATCTGATGCTCCAGCAGCTTGCGCAGTGACTCTCCCTGCGGAGCGGCCATCGCCGCCTCCAGCGAATCCGTGCTCACCGCGCGCGATTCCGCTTCTTTCTTGACGCGATCGGTCTGCGAGGTCGTGTACTCGGTATTGAGTTGAAGAAGCCTGGCCGAGAGGATGCTTGTTCTCTCTTCCGGATTCAGCACGTTCAGCTCTTTCTCGAATTGCACGAGCGCCCCGGTGGATCGCTCCATTTTCGCGTGCAGCTCCTCGATCTGTTTCTCCATGAAAATCGACAAGCTGGAGGAAGCGCGGTACCGCAGGTCGAAAGTGTGCGCGATATAACTCTGGGAGATGGCGTTCGCAACATCAGCCGCAAGCCGTGGGTCGGGCGAGCGGTAGCTCACCAACAGCAGATAAGTATTCGGCGGCCGCGAAACCTTCAGTTTCTTCAGGACAATCGGCGCATCAGCGCGCGCGGCAAGCTTAGCCTGATCGGCCCCCTTCAGCGGGCTCTCTTGTTCCAGAAGCTTGTAACGTTGAACCACCGGCCGCAGCACTGAGTCCGACTGCAGCAATTTCACTTGAGTCGCCAGAAACTGATCCGCGTCGTTCACCGAGGAGCGCGCCGCCTCCTCGCCGATAATTCCCGGCGGAGTCTGCCTGTCAATGTCGATGGTGGCTGTTGCCTCGTAGCTGGGAACCAGCCGCGAAGAAATGATGACGGTCGCCAGCACGCAAGCTGTGATGAAGCTCAGGATCTTCCAGCGGTGCAGCCTGAGAATCCAAAGATGGTGAGCTAGCGGCGTCTCGGATGTGGATTCCGCCTCGCTCTGTAACGTGTACGTAGTGGCAGGTTGCCCAACATATTGGATCGGCCGTTCGACCAGCGCGGGTAAGTTATTAGGATTGCTCTTCATTTTCGTAAGTTGAAAGTTGTCACCCTTATAGGACAGGCCTCCCGGCCTGTTCTTAGCCGCCTTGGAAGCCTTTTCAGCAGCCTGTTAGCGCCCATAGATCAACGCCGTCGCGCCCGCATTACTTCCGAACGTCAGGATCCGCTCCAGGGCAGTTGCCGTCAGCCGCCGGGTTTTGTTGTCGGGAATATAGAGAATGTCGTCCGGTAAGACGGCCACATCGGGATTTTTCCGCTGGAGAATCGACTCGAGCTCGACACGAACTTCGGTGCGCGAACCATCCGCTCCGCGCCGGTAGATATACGCCTGCTTCGCGGCAAATGGCGCAAGGCCTTCCGCGAGCGCCACCATCTGCAGCACGGTCCCTTCACCGGCCTCGCGCAACCCAAACGCCCCGGGCCTCTTGACATTTCCGACTACGAACACTCTGCCGATCACCGGAACCAGGATTTCTTCGCCGCCGCTGAGCATTACGTTCATCTCCGGATTGGGCGTGTCGATCAAGGCGCTAACCGGAACACGTTGCACGCTCGTCGCTGGCCCGCCATCGGTCCGCGCCTGGAAGCGAGTCACCAGGACGAGGGGACCCGCCTCGGCCGTCAGTCCTTCGGCGCGCGCCAGCGCATCGAGAATCGTTACCGGGGACGTGGCCTGAAAAGTAATCGGTCTCTTAACGGCGCCCATGACGCTGATCGGGCGGCTATGATATTCGGCGATCGTGACTGTCACCACCGGGTCGACCAGAATCTCCTCCGACTTGAGAGCGGCCGCGATCGTGATCTCCAGCTCAGCCGGCATCAGTCCCTCTGCGCGGAGCTTCTCCTGCAACAGTGGAAGCCGCATGAACCCATCACTCGACACCCGTACCGTGCGGGTCAGCTCCGGCGTGTCATACACGGAGATGGCAATCAGATCGTTCGCCCCAATCGTCTGCATCGGCAGATTGCCAGCAGACGGATCAACCGCCGCCGGCCGATTTTGGCCGTAGGTTGCGCCGGCCAGGCACACGTATAGTAAGAGAGTTCTCATATTGATAATTACCGTCTGTTACGCCCCCGGAATGGGGCGGCGAGGCTGCTGTTCAAGCAGTCTCTTAGGTTCGCTGGCGCTGTGTGCGCCTGAAATACCTATCGGCAGTTTTCGACGGAATGGGAGTACACCAATGCCGATCAGGGGACTGTCCATGTTCCTCTCGCGTCCCATCCTGAAAAGGCGTTAGGCATATTAACCACACTCAGGTAGGAGGTTTTTGCGCCGGCGAAGGCCGGCTTGAAAGTAATTGCCACCGTGATTGTCAGATTCGTCCCCGTGCCTGACACGCTGGATGTCCCGGTGTTCACGATGCACTGGGTATTCGTCAATGTGCCCGCAGTCCCCGGGGCCGCCGAGCCCGCGAATCCGACACCGGAATCGTTCAAAAGTAAGAACAGGTTACTGACCCGCGAATACTGCACCCAGCAGCCGTTCGCCGCGACCAGCGCCGAATTGAAGAGTAGATTCACATACCGGATATCCGTGTATCCGTACACATCGGAATAGATGGCAGTAAACGCCTGCGCCGCGCCTGAACCCGAGCTCGGTGTTACCGAAACAGTCGTCGGAAGCTGATCCTGTGGCGCCGTCCAGGTGCCTCTCGCGTCCCACCCAACAAAGACGCCGCTATTATTCGCCACACTCATGTATGCATTCTTGGTCCCGAAAAACGCTGGTTTGAACGTGATGGCGAGTGTGACTGTGAGATTGTTTCCCGTTCCCTGCGCCGTCGAAGTTCCGGTGTTCACCGTACACTGGCTGTTAGTAAGGGTCCCGGCGGTACCCAACGTGGCTGAGCCGACGAAGCCGCTGCCGGAGTCAGCCACCATGTACAACACGTTGCTTGCCCGCGAGTACTCAATGAAGCAGCCGTTCTGCCCAACAAGCTGCGAGTTAAAGATGATGTCTACGTGGTGGATATCGGCGAATCCGATCGGGTCGCTGAACAGGAAACTGAATGACTGGGTTGTTCCCGAGCCGGACGATGGGGTCACCGAAACATTTGTCGGCGGCGCGCCAGGGATGGTCCACACGCCTTTGGGCTGCCATCCTGAGAAAACACCGCTATTCCCGACCGCTCCCATATAAACATTTTTGGCGCCCGGGAAAGCTGGTTTGAAAGTAATCGCCAGATTGACCGTCAGATTGTTGCCCGATGCTGACACCGTGGATGTGCCGGCGTTTACCGTGCACTGGCTGTTGGTAACCGTCCCGGCAGTTCCCAGCGTGACTGGTCCGATGTAGCTGCTGCCGGCGTCGCTGATGAGCCAGATAAGATTGGATGCGCGGACATACTGCACAAAGCAGGCGTTCTGCCCCACCAGTTGCGCCTGGAACAACATATCCACATAAGCGATGTCGGCGAATCCCTGCGAGTCTGAGTAAATAAAGCTGAATGTTTGAGCGGTTCCCGTCCCCGAGGCGGGCGACACCGAAACGTTCGCCGGGGCCGGCGAAGGGATCGTCCAGGAACCTTTGCTCTGCCACGGAGTAAGCTGCGCGGTAATATTCTGGACCTCCATGTAAATGGTCTTGTCTCCGGCGAACGCCGGCTTGAAGGTAAGACTCAAGTTGATCACCAGATTGTTTCCCGATCCCGAGACCGACGACGCGCTGCTGTTGAGGCTACATTGATTGTTCTCGAGCACGCCCGCGATTCCGGGCGTCGCCGATCCCACCCAGGCGCTGCCCGCGTCGGTTGCCAGTTGAATCACGTTGTTGACCAGGTCATAGCGCAGATAGCAGGCGTTGGCCGTCGCCTGCGTTGTGTTCCAATTCATCTCTACCCAGCTGATATTGGTGTAGCCCCTTGGATCGGTGTACACCAGCTCGAATACCTGGCTCGAGCCCGTTCCCGAGGAGGGTGTAACCGAAACCGCCGACGGTGGCAGCGCCGCGCCGAATGTAAAGCGCGCTACGAAAGCGGCCAGCGTCGATCCGTTAGTGGTTTGGATCGGTCCCAGCAGAGGGAAGTCAGACGAAGATGTTTGCCCGGTTAGAAAAGCGTTCCCCGACGCGTCGATCGCGATCCCATAGCCGGAGTCCGCTGCGGAGCCGCCGAGAAAGCCGCTCTCGGCCAGCGCGCTGCCCGCGGCATTCAGTTTCGTCACGAATGCGTCATAGTTGCCGCCGTTGGAGCCCTGACCTGCGCTGACCGTCGGAAAATCGGGCGACGCCGTATAGCCGGCGATATAGGCCGATCCGGCGCTATCCACCGCGATCGATGCGCCCAAATCCATGCTCGCGCCACCTAGGTACGTGCTATAGGAAAACGCCGTTCCGGCCGTGGTCAACTTAACGACGAAGGCGTCATTACCTCCGCCGCTGCTGGCCGGCTGCAGCGGCAGAAAGACGGGAAAGTTAACCGATGATGTCGACCCCGTTACATAAGCATTGTTCGAAGAGCTGACAACGATGCTCCTGCCCACCTCTACGTTCTCCGTCCCCGCTCCTCCCAGATAGGTGCTGTAGGCGAGAGAGACTCCGGTGGAATTCAGCTTCGTCACGAACGCGTCCTGCGCGCCAGCCTTGGTCCCCTGTAGCGCCGACAGGACGGGAAAGTT
>Ga0075431_100005109_pt1 | contig 12909 bp, 13 predicted proteins | sample RhiMetdeltSRZDD5_FD_75297 | JGI IMG/M metagenome (GOLD analysis project Ga0075431, IMG submission 75297) | Populus rhizosphere microbial communities from Tennessee, USA - Rhizosphere MetaG P. deltoides SRZDD5 | ecosystem: Host-associated > Plants > Roots > Rhizosphere > Soil | place: USA... | reverse complement strand
TTTGAGGTACTGCTCGTGTACGCGATTGTTCAAGCCCGTGGCCGGCAGATCAAAGTAACGCCCGGCGCCGTGATCGAAATCGACGGCACCCCCGGCGAGCACGGTTCCGCCTTCACGTTCGACCAGGTGCTGCTCATCGAGAAGGACGCGGGCGATATCGTCGCCGGCGCGCCGTTTGTCGCCAACGCGAAGGTCGTGGGCGTCGTCGACGGCGAGGCGCGCGGCCCGAAACTGCGCGTGTTCAAGAAGAAGCGCCGCAAGGGCTTCCGGAAGACGCGTGGACATCGCAGCGTGCTGACGCGCGTGCGCATCACCGAGATACAGGCGTAAAGCAATGGCTCATAAGAAAGGTCAAGGCAGCTCACGCAACGGCCGGGACAGCAATTCGCAGCGTCTCGGCGTCAAGCGTCACGACGGCAACCTCGTGACCGGCGGATCGATTCTCGTCCGTCAGAAGGGACGCCGCTTCGAGCCCGGTCTCAACGTCGGGTTGGGCAAGGACCACACCCTGTTCGCCAAGATCGACGGCAAGGTCCGCTTCGAAGACCACGGCCAGCACGGCCGGAAAATCTCGGTCATCCCCATAGAATAGGAATCAGGAATCAGGAATCGGGAATCAGGTCTTGCCCAGTCCTGAATCCTGATTCCTGACGCCTGAGTCCTTGTATGTTCGTCGACGAAGTCGACATTCACGTGACCGCCGGCTCCGGCGGCAATGGCTGCCTCAGTTTCCGGCGAGAGAAGTACGTTCCGCGTGGCGGGCCCGACGGCGGTGACGGCGGCGGCGGTGGATCCGTGTACGTCACCGCGATCGCCACCAAGAACACGCTCGTCGACTTCCGCTATCACCCCGACTTCAAAGCCCGCCGCGGCCAGCATGGTCAGGGATCCAATCGGACGGGTCAGACCGCCCACGATCTCGATATCACCGTGCCGGTCGGCACCCTGGTCTTCGAAAAGGACGGCGACGGGCAGCGCCTGCTCGCCGACCTCTCCGAGGAGGGACAGCGCGTGCTGGTCGCTCGCGGGGGACGCGGCGGCCGCGGCAATGCGCAGTTCGTGTCGTCCACCAACCGCGCGCCACGCCGCACCGAGCCTGGCGGAGAGGGCGAGCAGAAGCACCTGCATCTGGAATTGAAGCTGCTGGCCGACGCCGGCCTGGTGGGGTTCCCGAACGCCGGCAAGTCCACGCTGATCTCGCGCATCTCGGCGGCGCGTCCCAAGATCGCCAACTACCCGTTCACGACGCTGACGCCGAATCTCGGCGTCGTATCGCTCAGCGGCGATCGCAGCTTCGTCGTCGCCGATGTGCCCGGCCTGATCAAGGGCGCGCACGAGGGCCATGGCCTCGGACACCAGTTTCTGCGGCACATCGAGCGGACCAAGATCCTCGTGCACCTCGTCGACGTCTCGAGTGAATCCGGCCGCGATCCCGTAGAGGACTTCGACACGATTCGCGACGAACTGCGCCGCTTCGACGAGCGCGTCGCGGCAAAGCCGCAGATCGTCGTCGCCACCAAGATCGATGCACTGGATGATCCGTCGCGTCTCGACAGCCTGCGCCGCCACGTGCGGAAGAAGCGGCTGCCGTTCGTGAAGATCTCGGCCGTCACCGGTGAGGGACTCGACGAACTGCTCGAGACGATGTGGCGCGGCATCGCGGTGGCGCGCGAGACCGCCGTCGAGCCCGAGACGGATGCGACCGACGAGGGGATCGACCTGATCACCCCGGCACGGCCGCGGCACGGAGCATGATCGCGTCTGGCCGGCTCGGCATCCTCGGCGGCACATTCGATCCGATTCACTTCGGCCATCTCGACGCGGCGAACGCGGCGCGCCGCGCGCTGGAACTCGATCAGGTCTGGTTTATTCCATCGTGCGACCCGCCGCATCGGCCGGCCGATCCCCTGGCGTCCGGATTCCATCGTTTCGCGCTGGTGGCGCTGGCCGTTCAGGGTGACGCTGCGCTCCATGCGTCGGATCTCGAGTTGACGCGAACGGGACCGTCGTACACCGCCGACACGCTGCGCGCGCTGGCGCGGGAGGGCTGGCACCCATCGCAGCTTTTCTTCATTCTCGGCAGCGACGCGTTCGCGGAAATTGCCACCTGGCGCGAGTTCCCAGCGGTGCTCGACCGGGCGAACTTCGTCGTGGTGGCGCGCCCCGGCACCACGCTGGACCACGCGGCGGCTCGCACGCCGGTGCTGCGCAACCGGATCCGTCCGGCTGGGCATGAAACGTCCACTCCCGCTGGAACGTCCGTATTTCTTGTTGAAGCACACACACGCGATGTGTCCTCGAGCGTGATTCGCGCGCGCCTCGCCGCGCGTCAATCCGTCGACGATCTCGTACCCGTCGCGGTTGCGCGGCACATCGTCGCGCATCACTTGTACGAAGCGGTAGACGACTTGCATGGCCAAAACTCAGCGATCTCGAAGTAGCGCCACGAAGACCCCGATCCGGAACGCACGGCCGCGGACTGCCGTGAAGCGCGCGACGCCCAAGCTGCCGAAGTCAGTGGCAACGGCCGTTCGTGCCGCACGCGACAAGAAGGCGGAGAACGTGATCGTGCTGGACCTCCGCAGCGCCGGTGGCTTCACCGACTACTTCGTGATCTGCACCGGCAACAATCCCCGGCAGATCACCGCCATTGCCGACTCGGTCCGGGACACGCTGAAGAGCGAGCTCGACGAGCGGCCGGCGCTGACCGAAGGCATGGACCGCTCGGAATGGATCCTGCTCGACTACTTCAACTTCGTCGTCCACGTCTTCAGCCGTGAGTGCCGGACGTTCTACGGACTCGAGCGGCTCTGGGGCAACGCCGAGCGTCACGAGATCGACGACGAGGCACGCCCGTAACGCGATCGTCCGCGGCGCGAACGCGCTGCTCTCGGTTGTCCTCGCACCGGTTTGTGCAGCCTGCGCTCGCGTGCTCGAGTCGCCTCTCGACGGCCCGGTCTGCGACACCTGTTGGAGCTCGATCGGGCGTCTGACACCGCCGTTCTGTCGAATGTGCGGCGACATGCTGCCCTCATGGCGCGTCCTCGATCCGCCGCGCGCCGCGTGCCCGGCCTGCCGCCGTCGTCCCTACAGCGCGATTGACCTGGGCCGCGCCGCCGGCAGCTACGACGGCACGCTGCGCGAGATCGTTCACGCGTTCAAGTACGACGGCCGGCGTACGCTCGCGCCGCCGCTCGGCGCGTTGATGCGCGACGCGGCGACAGACGTCCTCGACGGCGCATCCTGCGCGGTTCCAGTACCGCTCCATCCCTGGCGCCGCCTGCGGCGCGGTTTCAATCAGGCCGCCGCTCTCGCCGCGGCTCTCGAGATTCCCGTCGTGCATGCCTTATGGCGCCGCCGGTTCACGCCACCACAGACTGGACTCACGGCCGGAGCACGCCGGCGCAACGTGCGCGGCGCGTTTCGCCTTTCCCCGTTCCTGACCGATCGGGTCTTTCAGTCGATGCTGGCCGGCCGCGCGATCGTGCTCGTGGACGACGTCAGGACGACTGGCGCGACGCTCGACGCCTGTGCCCATGTCCTCAAGGATGCCGGCGTCAAGGAAGTGCGCGCGCTCACGGTCGCATTGGCGAGACCCTCGTAGTGTCCGGCTTCAGCCGGACCAAGACGTAGCGTCCGGCTTTAGCCGGACTGCCGTAGTGTCCGGCTTTAGCCGGACTACAGACGTAGCGTCCGGCTTTAGCCGGACCTTGCCCGATGCACAATGACAGGCACCGATGCATCGCCTCGTTCTTTTCATTGCTGTCTGCGCGGCGCTGACGAGCGGCTGCGGGAGCACACCGACCATGACGTCCACCGCGCCGCGGAGCCGCGCCGAGCAGACCGCTTTCGAGGAAACGAGCCGATACGCCGAGGTCCGAGCCTTCATCGATGCGCTCGCACAACAGACGCCGAGAGTACGAGTCGAGATATTCGGACGGTCCGAAGAGGGCCGCGACTTGCCGCTGGTCATCGTCGGTGATCCTCCGGCGTCCGCGCCGCCTGCGCGGTCGTCTCGTCTTCCGGTGGTGCTCGTGATGGCCAACATCCATGCCGGCGAGGTTGAAGGCAAGGAGGCGGCGCTGCATCTGGCGCGACGGCTGGCGGTGGGCGATTTGCGGATGTTGCTGCCCTCGGCGGTGTGGCTGTTCGCGCCGATCTACAACGCCGACGGCAACGAGAAGATCAGTCTCGACAATCGTGTCGAGCAGAATGGTCCAATCGGTGGTGTGGGCACGCGCGAGAACGCCAAAGGTCTCGATCTCAATCGCGACTTCATGAAACTCGAATCGTCGGAGGCGCGCGGACTCGTCGCACTGTTCAACCGATGGGATCCCGACGTCATCGTCGACTTGCATACGACGAACGGCTCGTATCACGGTTATCACCTGACCTACGGACCGCCGTTCAATCCGAACACAGACCCGAGGATCGCTGCCTTCACACGCGAACAACTGCTGATCACGGTCCGCCAGGCAATGAACGCCCGCCACGGCTTCCGCACCTACGACTATGGGAACTTCGCGACCACGGACGCGATGGACGACGAGCTCGAGGGATTCGCTGCCGGTGAAACGCGCCAAAAGGTGTGGCGCACGTTCGATGCGCGTCCGCGATTCGGCACCAACTACGCCGGGATTCGCAACCGGATTGCGATTCTCTCGGAGGCGTACAGCTACGTGGATTTCGAGCGGCGCGTGAAGGCGACAGAGGCTTTCACCGAGGAGATCATGCGCTTCGTTGCCGCCAACGGTGAGGCGATTCGCTCGCTGACGAGCGCCGTGGATGCCGAGTCACCGAAAGAGCTCGGTATCGCATCCGCGCTGCAGGCGCTACCGAAACCGGTGGAGGTGCTCGTTGGCGGTGTGGCCTCGACGGTCAATCCCCGCTCGGGCAAAGCGATGAGGACGATGGTCGAGACGACGGCGATCCCGACGAGCATGATTGTCTACGACCGCTTCGTGCCGACAGCCTCACGCCGCGTTCCTGCCGAATACATCGTCCCTGCGTCAGCCAACGGGCTGCACGACGTGATCGAGCGCAAGCTGCGCGAGCACGGGATTGCAGTCGAACGGCTGGCAGCCGCATCTCGCAAGCCGGTCGAGCAATTCGCGCTCACGCAGGTCCATCACGCCGAACCGCGGTTCCAGGGTCATCACGCCACATCGATTGAGGGCAGATTCGATCGACGCGATGCCGACGTGCCAGCCGGATCGCTCGTCGTGCGCACGAAGCAACCGCTCGGGCGGCTGGTGTTCTATCTGCTGGAACCCGAGAGTGACGACGGTCTGACGACGTGGAACTTTCTGGATGAGGCGCTCAAACCAGGAGCCACGCACCCGGTTCTCAAATCGATACCGTAATGCGGACGAAGAGGCTAAAGCCTCCGCTCGACGGCTGCAAACACGTCGGCGGCGACCAGCGCACGATCGCGGTCGGCGGCTAGACGCGTCCATCCGTCCTTCTCAGCCATCCGCAGGTAGCTGTTTCTCACGCGGCCCAGCAACGCGAGATCGCGCTCGTATCTGTCCCGGTCGGCCGTCTTGCGCGTCGCGGAGACCTCCGGCGCGATGTCGAGCAGGAACGTGATGTCGGGCTGCGGCAAGTGCCGTTGAATCTCCAGCAGCCACCCCGGCTCGAGTCCCTGTGCCTCGCCATACGCCACACTCGACGCGAGATACCGGTCGCAGATCAGAATCTCGCCGTCGCCGCGCCGCCTCTCGATCTCGGTACGCCACTCGTAGCGATTGGCGACGTAGAGCAGCTGCATGACGTCCGGCGCGTAGTTGCGCGCGCCGCGCAGCGCTCGCTCGATCTCCTCGCCGATCGGCGTTCCATAGTCGGGGAACGACAACAAGAACACCGTCCGGTGGCCGGCAATGAGCCGATCGCGCAGCAGCTCGGCCTGCGTCTGCTTGCCGCTCTGATCGAGTCCCTCGAAGGCGATGAGCAGGCCTGCCCTGAGCGGCGTCGAAGGGCCCGTCACGTCTCGAGCGCCAGCACGTCGTCGACGGTCTGACGACGCCGGATGACGGTCCACTGGGTTTCGTCGACGAGGACTTCAGGAGCCAGGAAGCGGCGGTTGTAGTTGGATGCCATCACCGCCCCGTACGCGCCGGTGTCGAGCAGTGCGACGACATCGTCCACTCTCAGGTCCGTCAGCATGCGATCGCGCGCGAAGACGTCGCTGCTTTCGCAGATCGGCCCGACGACGTCCCAGGCGGTCTCGGGTGTGTCTCTCGGCTGTACCGGCACGATGCGATGGAACGAGTTGTAGAGCGCCGGCCGCATCAATTCGGACATGCCGGCGTCGAGCACGGCGAACTGCCGTCCGTCCGGGTTCCGCTTCGTATCGACGACGCGGGAGACGAGCGCCCCGGAGTGTCCGACCACGGCGCGACCAGGCTCGAGGACGACCGGTAGTCCGAGCCGCTTCAATTCGGGCAGGACTGCCGCTGCGTACTCTTTCGCCGTGATCATCGGCCGGCCTTCGTACGAGATTCCCAACCCGCCGCCGAGGTCGACGTGTTCGAGGGTGAATCCGTCGTCGGTCAGATTCATGGCCAGCGAGACGAGCGCGTCCGCGGCGCGCCGCAGTGGCTCTGCCGACGTGATCTGGGACCCGATGTGCACGTGAACGCCGACGAAGCGCAGGCCGGGCAGCCCGCGGCGCTGCGCGTAGATGTCCCTCGCCTCGTGCAGCGGCACGCCGAATTTGTTGCTCCTGAGACCGGTCGAGATGTTGGCGTGCGTCTGCGCGTCGATGTCGGGATTCACGCGCAGCGCGACACGCGCCACGCGGTTCATGCCGCGGGCCAGCTCCGCGATGCGATCCAACTCGCCGGGGGACTCCGCGTTGATGGTCCCGACGCCCTTGGCAATCGCCATCTCGAGCTCATCGCGCGTCTTGCCCACACCGGTCAGAACGATGTCCTTCGGATCGAAGCCGGCGCGCAGCGCGACGGCGACCTCGCCGCCCGAGTTGGCATCGGCGCGGCTGCCGAGCGACCGCAGCAGCCTGACGATCGCCAGCGTCGAGTTCGCCTTGAGCGCGTAATGAATCGCGTGCGGGTAGTCGCTAAATGCGTCGTCGATCGCCTGAAACGCGTGCCGGATGGCCCGTGCACTGTAGACGTAGACCGGCGTCCCGACGCGATCGACGATGGATTGGACGCTGATGCCGTCGCAGAGGAGTCCCTGCGCCGAAGGCTGGAACGGTAGGTACACTAGTGGCCGGTCTCAACCGCAACAGTACTATGCACAACAAACCTTCGAAGACGGATCTCTGGGCGCGAGATCGGAGCGGCCATTCCCGATGGGGGAACGAGGTACCACGAACCTTCGCATGTTATCATGCGCCCATTCTCGTCACCGCTCCGTGCACGTCCCGCTCGGCTTCCCCCGGACATCACTTCGGCCATGTCCGCTGACGCTTCGTCCGCACCGCCTCCAGCGACCGACGAAATCATCGAGCGCTGCCTGAACGGCGATCAGGCGGCGTGGGAGTCGATCGTGCGGATCTACCGCCGCAAGGTCTTCAACGTCGCCTACAAGTTCGTCGGCCGGCACGACCAGGCGGAAGATCTCACCCAGGACGTGTTCCTCAAACTGTACAAGTCGCTCGACACGTTCGATCGCCGCGCCAACTTTCAAACCTGGCTGATCAGCGTCAGCCGCAATCTCTGTATCGACCACTATCGCGCCGTGCGCAAGGAGCGCGAGACGATCAACCGCGACGTCGATCCGGCGGACTTCGCACCGGTGTCGCCCGACCCGCGCGCCGACGTGCAGCTCGAACAGCGCGATCGCGTGCGTCTGCTGCGCCAGGCGCTGGACAAGCTGGCGCCCACGCTGCGCACGGCGGTGATGCTGCGGGACATTCAGGAGCTGACCTACCAGGAAATCGCCGACAAGCTGCACCTCCCGGAGGGCACCGTCAAGTCGCGCATCAATCGCGGCCGGACCGAATTGGCGCGGCAGATCCAGAAGCTGCGCGATCAGCAGGACGCCATTCCGAAAACCGGAGTATCAGGATGAATCTCACGACCGACCGCAACCAGGACGTGTCCATCGTACGGGTGAACGAAACCCGCCTGATGTATCCGATCCTTTCGGAGTTCGCCAACACCGTCACCTCACTCATCGGCGGCGGCGATCGCAAGCTCCTCCTCGACTTGTCGACGGTCACCTATGTGGACAGCGCGACGATCGGCTGTCTCATGGACCTGTATCGTCAGGCGAGCGCGGCGGGAGGTGCGCTCAAGCTGTCGGGCGTGCAGAAGCGCGTCGAGACGATGCTGTCGATGACCGGCGCACAGAACTTCCTGGAAATCCACGCCGACGAAGCGTCGGCGATCAAGAGCTTCGGGGCCTGATCATGCGCACGATCAAAACGACGACCGGCGCCGAGATCCCGCTCGACGGCGATCTGCTCGCCATCATGGAGACCCTCTATCGCGAAGTCACCGCCAAACGCGAACTGGAGCGGTCGTTCGAAGATCTGATGCGCGAGATTTCCCACCTGATCGACCAGATGGATGAAGCCGATCGCAAGGCGTATCTGCTGGAGAGCCTGTTTCTCAATACCGTGAAGTACGAGAACGACAAGCTCGAAGCGTATATGAGGAAGCTCGCCAAGTAGCGTCGTCCGCTCGGATTGACTGGGTGTCGAGCATGCGTGATCGCGATGTGCGTGAATGGCGAACACTGATTCGCGATCGCGCCGATCGCGAGTGGCGTGAGCTGCGCGCCCGCCACTCCCCCATCGGATACGCGCACGACGTTCGGCTCGCCGTGCGTCAGCTGCGCGCGTCTCCGCTCGTCTCGGCCGTCGCGATCCTCTCGCTGGCGCTCGGTATCGGCGCCAACACCGCCATCTTCTCCATCGTCAACAGCCTGCTGCTGCGACCACTTCCCGTTCGACAACCGCAGCAGCTCGTGACGCTCACGCAAGGCGGATGGACCAATCCCATCTGGGAACAGATTCGGGACCGGACCGGGCTCTTCGACAGCTCGTTCGCCTGGTCGGCAACGCGATTCAATCTTGCGTCCGCGGGCGAAGCCGAATTCGTCAATGGCATCTGGGCGAGCGGCAGCCTGTTCGAGACGCTCGGCGTCGGCGCCATTCTCGGCCGCACATTGACGACGTCCGACGACCGGCGCGGTGGCGGACCCGACGGTCCGGTCGCGGTGATCAGCTACGACTTCTGGCAGGGTCGGTTTGGCGGCGCGGCCGACGTGGTCGGGCGAACCCTCACCATCGAGCGCGTGCCGTTCACCGTGGTCGGAGTGACGCCGCCCGACTTCTTTGGCCCGGAGGTTGGGCGCACTTTCGAGATCGCCGTTCCCCTCGGAGATGAACCAATCCTCAGGGGCCGGGAAAGCCGGCTCGACCAGCGCTCGACGTGGTGGCTCTCGATCATGGCGAGGCTGAGGTCCGATCAGTCGATCGATGCCGCCAATGCGGCGCTGCGCGCCGCGCAGCCGGCTATTCGCGATGCAACGGCGCCGGGCTTCAACGGCTACATCACAGAGCCGTTCACGCTTGCACCGGCAGCGACCGGGGACTCCCAGCTTCGGCGTCGCTATCAGCGGCCGCTCATCGTCGTGCTCGCCATCGTGGCGCTCGTGCTCACGATCGCGTGCGCCAACATCGCGAACCTGCTGCTGGCGCGCGCCACGGCGCGCCACCACGAGTTCAGCGTGCGCCGTGCGCTGGGGGCATCGCGCTGGCGCCTGGCGCGGCAACTGATCGCGGAGAGCGCCGTGCTGTCGGCCGCTGGAGCGGTCGCCGGCGTGGCAATCGCCCGATGGGGTTCCCAGTTTCTGGTGCAGCAGATCTCGACACGCACGGATCGCGTGTTCCTGGATCTGTCGCTCGACGCGCGAGTGCTCGTCTTCACCGTCGGCGTGACAATCGCGACGACTCTCCTGTTTGGTGTGTTCCCTGCCCTGCGCGTCGCCGCTTCGGAACCGATGGACGCGATCAAGGAGCATGGGCGCAGCCGTGCGACCCGACGCGGCGGGCTGTCCGGAAGCCTCGTCGTCGCACAGGTGGCACTCTCGCTCGTGCTGGTGGTTGCGGCGACGTTGTTCGTGCGCACCTTCACGTCGCTGGTGAATCTCGACCTGGGTTTCGATCGCGACCGCGTGCTCGTCGTGAATGTCAACGCCGAGCGGGCACCGATCGATCGAGTGGCCGGCCGGCTGCCCCTGTTCGAGCGCGTGCTCGAGCGCGTGCGGGCGCTGCCCGGCGTCGTCGAGGCCGGGCTCTCGACGATTGCGCCAGTCAGTGGACGATGGACGAACACTGAGGTCGATGTTTCGAAGACGCCGCGGTTGGAGGGCCGGCAGGCCCTGACGTTCAGGAATGCGATCACGCCGCGATGGTTTGCGACGCTCGGCATGCACCTCGTGGCCGGCCGTACGTTCACCGATGCTGATCGAAAAGGCGCCCCGGAGGTAGTGATTGTCAACGAGGCATTCGTCCGGCGTTTCCTCAGCGGCCAGGATCCGATCGGTCGCACGGTGCAGCGCCGAGTGATGTTCAATCGCAACCGACCGAACGCGTCACCACCTCCATCGCAGGAGATCGTTGGCGTCATGGCCGATGCGGTCTACCGCAATCTGCGCGAGCCGATACCACCGACGATGTTCGAGCCGCTCGAGCAGCGCGAGGAGTCATTGGCGGGGGAAATCTCTCTGATCCTGCGCACGTCGGGCTCACCGATGGCCGAGGCCCGCAGCGTCGTGGCCGCGATCCGTGACGTCGACGTCGATCTGGCAACCACCGTTCGACCCCTCGCCGACTTCGTCGATGCCAACGTGGTGCAAGAACGGATTGTCGCGATGCTGGCAGGGTTTTTCGGCGGTTTAGCGCTCCTGCTGGCAGGCCTTGGCCTGTTCGGTCTCACCTCATACACCGTCGAGCGGCGGCGTCCCGAGATCGGCATTCGCATGGCCCTCGGGGCGGCACCGTCGGGTGTCGTCGGCCTCGTGTTGTCAGGCACGACCGGTCTGGTGGTGACCGGCATCATCGTCGGCGGCACCTTGAGTCTGTGGGCGTCGCAGTTCATCGGAGCGCTGCTCTACCAAATCGAGGCGCGTGATCCAGTGACGCTCGTCGGTGCCGCCGCAACGCTCGCCGCCATTGCCGCAATCGCGGCAGCCTTGCCCGCTTACCGCGCATCTCACATCGATCCGGCGACCGTGTTGAGAGAGTCACGAACCTGAGCAGCACGCGCTAGGCGACTTGCGACGCGCGCTGCTCCCGTGGGGGACGTCCATACGTCAGGCGCCGCCATAGCCATTCCATCGGTCCGGTTCGGAAGCGCTTCATGTACAGCATCGTCAAGGCGACCTGCGCCGCGTAGATCGGCAGGGTGATAGCCAGGCCCGTCAGCGGGCTCACCGTTCCATAGAGCGCCGCGCCCCAACTGTAGAACAGCGTCGTACAGACCACGCTTTGCAGCAGATAGTTGCTGAGCGCGGTTCGCCCGACGGCACCGAAGGGCGACAGCCATCGCCTCCACGCTGGACTCTGCCAGATCAGCGCGAGCGTCGAGGCATAGAACAGGCTTCCTGCAGGCACCCCGATGCTGCTGGTGAGATGGGCGACAAAACCCGCAATTCCCGGCGCCAGCGGGTTCGGGTGATACATCTCCATCACCGCGACCGTCGCTGCATTGAAGACGAGACCGAGCCACAGCCCGTGGAGCTGACAGCGGCGCAGCAGCACCGTCCTGGACGAGAGTTCACGAATGATCCCCGCGCGCCATACCCACAACCCGAAGAGAAACACTCCGAGCACGCGCGGATGGAAGAACACCAGGGCGGGGAGGTTGAATGCGAACTCGGCCAGGTTCTGTCTGACGATCGCTGCCCACGTACCGCCCGCATACACACCGATGATGCGCTGCAGTTCCTCGGGCGACGAGGGCGTGGGACCGGGGATCGGAAGGCCGGCCAGCTGCAGCGCCAGCATCACCGCGAGCAGATACGTGGGATACACGTAGAGGGCCACAGACCACTTCAACACCGAGGTCTGCGAGCGCGTGCGAAAGAGCACGAGCGCAAAGCCCATCACGGCGTAGGGCAGCAAGATATCGCCCCACCAGACGAACACCGAATGCACGACGCCAAACAGCAGGAGCGCCGCCATCCTGCGCACGTAGAAGCGGCTCGACTCGATCCCGCGCGCCTGCGCCCTGTCCATCTGGATCGCGAAGCCGATGCCGAACATGAACGCGAACATCGTGATGAACTTCCCCGACACGAACAGGTCCACGAAACCCTGGGCAAGCCGGCTCACGGGATCGGTCCACATCAGCGAATGGTCGATGTAGGCGGCGAGCGGACCGTTGAAGCCGCGCATGTTGGCCGTGAGGATCCCGAGGAGGGCGGCACCGCGAAGCACGTCGAGGACGTCGATGCGCTCGTGGGCCGGGACGGGCGTCATGACTGCAGCGGCTGGGCCGGCGGCCATGACGTGGATTATCTACAAAGCAGAGGACGGGCGTACAAGACAAAGGCGGGTCTGACGACCCGCCTCTACGTCACAGACGATCGTTAATTGGCGCGGGCGATACCGGGAACGTGCATGGGCCCGGGGACATCGGCGGTGGACGGTTCGACCGCGCTCTCCACCAGCGTCCACGCATCCCGTTCCTCGAGCACCTGCGCGGCAAACGCGGTGTGCAGAGCGTGTCCGCCGCGGTGCGCCACGAGATGGCCGATGATTGGATACCCGACGAGGGCCATGTCGCCAATCACGTCCAGGATCTTGTGACGGACGAACTCGTCGTCGAAGCGCAGCGCGTTGTTCAGGATGCCCGTGTCGCCGAGGACCACGGCGTTCTCGAGCGAGCCACCGAGCGCCAGACCCTGCTGACGCAGCATCTCCACTTCCTT
>Ga0075431_100005107_pt1 | contig 12911 bp, 8 predicted proteins | sample RhiMetdeltSRZDD5_FD_75297 | JGI IMG/M metagenome (GOLD analysis project Ga0075431, IMG submission 75297) | Populus rhizosphere microbial communities from Tennessee, USA - Rhizosphere MetaG P. deltoides SRZDD5 | ecosystem: Host-associated > Plants > Roots > Rhizosphere > Soil | place: USA... | reverse complement strand
GTGCTGGACAACGCCGCGAACGAAGACCAGGTTCGGCCGCTGCTTCCTGGCGCCGGTACGGGCGTGCTGGTCACAAGCAGACGCTCGCTTGTCGGCCTGTCCGGTGCGCATCTGGTCCACCTCGAAACGTTCCCGACGCCAGAGGCGATTGAGTTGCTGGCGGCCGTGGCCGGACGGGATCGCGTCGCGACCGAGATCGACGCTGCACAACGTGTGGTGCAGTTGTGCGGCGGGCTGCCACTGGCCATCCGCGTCGCCGCGGTGCGACTCGCACAGCACGACAACCTGCGAATCGGCGCTCTCAGCGCCCGTATCGCAGACGAACGCGAGCGCTTGGACGAGTTGGCCATCGCGGACGTGGACGTTCGGGCCAGCCTCGCCATCAGCTATCAGCAGTTGACGCGGCAACATTGCCAGCTGCTGGACGCCCTGTGTGTACTTCCGCTCGTGAGCATTCCCTCCTGGCTGGTGACACGGCTGCTGGAGGTGTCCTCTGGTAGAGCGCAGCGGCTACTCGAGGAGCTCAGCGCCGCCCAGCTGATGATTTCAACGGCGTCGGATAGCTATCAGATCCATGACCTCGTTCGGGTCTTCGGTCGCGAACGGGCCGCGAGCGATGCTACCGGTGAGATCCGCCAACTGACCCGTCGCGCCTGCCTCGCGATGCTCGACCAGGTACGCAGGGTCAATGCGGCGCTGCCCTGCCGACCCATTCCACTGCCCGGCGGAAACACCACATGGACTGGCGATCCCGTCGAGTTCTTCACGGCTGAGCTGGAAAACATCATCGCGGCGGTCCGCTTTGCACTGTCCGAGGGCGACCCTGCCCTGGCGGCGCAGCTCGCGAGCTCGGTCACCAACATCTGCCTCATGCGTGGCTATGTGGACGAGTGGGAACACAGCCATCAGCTCGTGCGTGAACACAGTTCGCGCCTTGATCCCGAGCTGCTGGGCATGATCGAGCTCGGCCTGGGTACCCTGCGACGATTCCAGGACCGCAACCGTGAGGCACTTCCCCACCTGCGGAGGGCATATCGCCTGCTCCAGAATCGGGGAGATAGCAGCGGTGCGGCCACTGCCCTGGTCTCGTGGGGCATCGCCGTGCGAACGCTCGGCCGAGTCGGCATTGCACGGCAAGTCAACACGGCCACCCTTGCCTTGCTGCAGGTGACTGACCAGACCAACGTCGTCACCGGGTACACGCTGTTGGCCCAATACCGCCTCGACCGAGATCTGGAAAACGTTCGTCAAGCGTTGGCGGTGTTTGAGGCTGCGGCCGAGCATTGGGGTACGGCCGAGGCCCACTCGCAACTCGCCGCCCGGCTTCGCAAGCAGGGCGACCTGGACGGGGCCGTGCCCCACGTGCAGATGGCCATCAAGACTTATGCGCGGCTTGGCGACCTGGTCAATCTGACCGCGTCCGAGCTGGCACTGGCCCAAATCCACATCGCTCGGTCGGAGCACCTCAAGGCCACCCAGCTGTTGAACGAGCCCTTCGCACGGCCGAGGATTTGCACCACCCGTGGAGCGAGGCGACGGCACATCGCCTGCTCGGACAGCTCCTGCTCGCGCAGGCCGATCCCGCAGGCGCGCAGCCCCATCTCCAGCGATCGGTGGCCCTGATGCGGGATGCACAGCAGCCCGAGCCGCTGGCAAGCGCCCTCGAGCTTCTAGCACGGGCACACGCCGCCCTCGGCGAGACCGATCAGGCGCTACGGGCCTGTCAAGTGGCGATCGATCTGCTCTTCGAGCTCAACCCGGACGCCGCTGCCGTCCTAACCGAGTGGCTTTCCACTGTTCGGGCGAGCTAAACGGCGCGTAAAAATGGCGCTTCGCCAAGGCGAGCGCCACTCAATCCAGCGCCGGCTCGGGCAGCACGGTGAGCCGGCCGGTCGACGAGACGGCGTATGGTACGGCCGCGAGGAACATCCCGCCCGCCGCGACCCACAGCGCCGGCCGGAGTCCGGCGAAGGTCCCGAGCGCACCGCCGAGGAGCGTGCCGAGCGGCATTGCCCCCATCAGGCCCAGGCGCAGCGTCGCCGCCACCCGTCCGCGCAGATGTTCCGGCGTGACCGCTTGGCGCAGGCTGACCTGGTTCACGCCGTGCAGGCCGATGCCGAAGCTGTCGACGAGCACCATTGCGGCCGCGGCGACAACTGCCCAGCGCGTGGGTGCCGCGGCGACGAGCACGGCGGCTGGGCCGAAGGCACAGACTGCCACGCGCATCGTCCGTCCGATGCCGAATCGTCGCGTACTCGCGGGCACGACCAGTACGGCCGCGAGGAACCCGACGTTGCCCAGGGCAAACGCGAGTCCGATCGCGCCCGCGGATGCGTCCGCCTCGCGAACGAGGTAGATAAGCAGAACAGCCACGAGCGCGCTGCGGAAAAAGTTCGCCGTCGTCGTCGTCAGCGCGATCGCGCGCAAGTATGGGTGACGCAGGAGGTAATGTGCGCCCTCCACCACTTCGCGCCCTAGGGCACCGATGCGCAGACCCTTCGATCGCGTCTTGTCGGCGCGGGCCTGCCGGCGGATACCGGCGATCAGCGCTGCGGAGGCGAGGAAGCTGACAGCGTCGGCCATCAGCGCTGCGGGGGCCGTCGTCAGCTCGATCAGCACACCGGCGAGGGCCGGGCCGGCGATCTGCGCGGTCGACCGGCTCACCTCGAGCTTGCTGTTGCCGTCCACCAGCAGCCGGCGCTCGATCAGGCTCGGCAGGTACGCGCTGGATGCGTTGTCGAAGAAGACCGTGAGGAATCCCGTCGCGAACGCGACCGCGTAGAGGTGGACGAGCGAGAGCGCGCCGGTCGCGTAGGCCAGTGGCACGGACAGGAGAACGGCAGCCCGCGCAACGTCGGCGATGACCATGAGCTGCAGCACGCGCTCGATCCGGTCGATGACAGCACCTGCCGGCAGCCCGACGAGTAGAAACGGGCCTAGCTGCGCGGCGCCCAGGATGCCGACCTCCAAGGGAGTGGCGTCGAGGACTGTGATCGCGACCAACGGCAGCGCCAGTCGCGTGACCGCGTCGCCGATCAGGCTGACTGACGCAGCGGACCAGAAGCGGAGGAAGTCTGCGTGCCGCCAGAGCGGGGACCATCGCATGCCACCGTTATAGTGCAACCCCGGTTACATCGCAACCGTGGTTGCACCACGATTCGGAATCTTGCTTTTCGTACTCCATGCCGCGCGGGTGTCCACTCCGTGGACCCGTAACGAGACGCCCAGCAGAACATTTTTTGCGGTAGCCGCTCGGTAAATCGATCGCCGCCGGGCCGGATCAACCCTGTGGGTGTAGCATCCACCATTCGGTAAAACGGCGACAGCGGCCCTCATCGTCCAGCGATATGAGCCAGAGGTTGCTGTAGACCTCGTCGGGGTAGGTGGTCACACCCTCGATGACTGCCACCTCGTCGGTGAGCACCACAGGTTTCCAGTCGAAAGTGGTCTGCCCGGGCTCGTCCTTGCCCTCGATCCAGCGCGCCACGATCTCGTCGCGCCCGCGCCATGGCTGTCGGAACGGCGCGGTGTAGTACTCGGCGTTGGTGGTGAACAGCGCGCCGATCTCGGCCGGGTCGTTGGACTCCCATGCCCGCCGGTAACCCTCGATCCACTTCTCAACCTGTTTCGCGTTGGCCATACTTCAATATGTCGGAAAACCGTCGCGCATGAAGCAGATTTGGCTGTTGGTCATGGACGTGCCCGGCGTACCGGCGTTGGGTTGCCTGGTAGAAAATCTTGAAGCAGCCGGTAGTAGAGCCCATTTCCCATTCGTCACCATGGCGACCGGCAACGATGGTCGGCATCTAGAACGCGATTGGAGTAACCCGATGAAGTACCTAATGCTCGTATGTACGGATCCGGACTACAAACCCAGCCCCGAAGACCTGGAAAACGCGCCGGATGTCGAGGCGTGGGTGGAGGAAATGGACGGCCGAGGCGTGCGGCTTATGGGTAATCGCACCCGCCCGGCAACCGACGCCACGACCGTGCGCGTCCGCAACGGTGAGGTCCTGCTCACCGACGGACCGTTCGCGGAGACCAAAGAGCAGATGGCTGGTTTCGACATCATTGATTGCGCTGACCTCGATGAGGCCATCGAGGTCAGCTCCAAGCACCCGATGGCATGGGGCGGGATGATCGAGCTGCGCCCATTCTGGGATGACGACGCGGACTGATTGCTATGGCTACACCCGTAGCGGACCTCGTAGCGGCCATATACGCCGACGGATGGAGCCGGATCGTGGCAACACTGATCCGGTTCACCGGCGGCGACTGGGATCTGGCCGAGGAGTGTGCCCAGGAGGCGTTCGCGCAAGCGCTGCGGAAATGGCCATCCACGGGGGTACCGGACCAGCCGCTGGCATGGCTCACCACCGCTGCCCGGAATCGGGCGGTCGACGTGATCCGGCGATCCGCGACGGAAGCCAGGAAATTGCGGGAGGTGGCTGCGATGGAGCCGGGTCCGGTACCGGCCAGAGATTCTGAAATCCCTGATGATCGACTCGAATTGATGTTCACGTGCTGCCATCCCTCGCTTAAGGTGGAAGCACAGGTAGCGCTGACGCTGCGCAGTCTGACCGGCATATCCACAGCTGAGATCGCACGCGCCTTCCTGATTCCCGAACGTATTATGGCGCAACGGCTTTTCCGAGCGAAGCAGAAGATCAAGCACGCGGCGATCCCGTTCCGGGTACCGCCTGCGCATCTGCTTCCGGAACGCGTGCCAGCCGTGCTGCATGTGCTGTATCTACTTTTCAACGTCGAGTACAGCGAGCTTTCCCAGTCTCGAGTCAGCGACGATGCCATCCGGCTAACGCAAGTGCTTGCCGCGCTCATGCCTGACGAACCTGAGGCGCAGGGTCTTCTCGCGTTAATGCTGCTGCACGGGGCGCGGCGGGCGGCGCGCACCAGCCCCGACGGCGACCTGATTCCGTTGGAGGAGCAGGATCGCGGGCTGTGGGACCAACAGCGGATCGCCGAAGGCGAACAGCTGCTTGAGCGGGCGCTGCGCCGCGGACGACCCGGCCCGTACCAGATCCAGGCGGCCATCGCGGCATGTCACGCGACCACGCCCGTTGCGGCGCAAACCGATTGGCCGCAGATCGCTGCTTTGTACACGCAACTGCTGCGCCTTGTTCCGACACCGGTCGTGGCCTTGAACCGAGTCGTTGCGATCGGCATGGCGGAAGGTCCCGAAGTCGCGTTGCCGCTGCTGGACGGACTTTCCGAGGATGATGCGCTGGATGCCTACTACCTGCTGCCCGCCACTCGCGCGGATCTGTTGCGGCGGGCGGGGCGCCTGGAGGAGGCGCGGGCGAGCTATGCGACGGCGCTAAGCCTTGCACCAAGTGAAGCCGAGCGCCGTTATCTGATGCGACGGCTGGCCGAGCCGTAGGAAAATGTCCTGAACGATCGTGTTGTCTCGTGCGCCACCGTAACTGCCTCAACGATCCAGCGTCTGCCAGTTCGCCACGGCGTGACGATTGCTGGCGAGGCATAGATCTGCTCTGGACGGCGATAGTTCCATCGCGGACCGCTGGCGTCGTTCCGTTCGCACGCAGGCGAATACACAACGACGCCAGCTGGCCAATCAGGACAGTCGGTTGATCGAAAGGCACTTCAGCAGGTGACCTACGTCGATCCCGGAGCGTTCCAAGCGCTCCCGGAATCCTTTGTCATGCAACAGGCACCGGATGAGCTTCCCGAGGTCGGAGCCGCCGGAAATGCCGGGCCGCCCGGGTGGCGGCGCGTCGCCCAGCCGCCACACGGCCAGGGTTCGAAGGTGCTCGCGCCGGAACGCCTGACCACGCGGAGTGTTGCCGGTGGCCCTGACGAGTACCCGGTAAACACCGCTGACCGGGGTGGGGATTGTGGTGCCGAAGACACCGGGGTCCGACTCATCCATGCGGATCTCGGTGAGCTTTCCGTCGGGATGACGCACCGAGGCGATCACAATGGCGCTATGCCCGACCGGCAGGCCGGCCTCGGTGAGCGTTGCCGTGACGGTGGCATAGCCGCCGGGCTGGCGTGACTTCTGGCTGACGGCGACATCGAGCCGGACTCCGCCCCGCGCTTGAACGGTGACGGCATAGGCGACACCGCGCTGTTTGAGCTCATTGGCAGATTTCAGAAGTGACCGTTCGAGGTAGAACGTCTCCTCACTCGCACCGCGGGTTTCCACGCGTAGCCTTACCTGCCATTGCCCAGCGACGTCGCCGCTCACGGTCGGGGTGGGCAGGGCGAGTTTCAAAATGTAGTGGTATGCGGTGCGAGCGCGCACCGCACCGTTGGTGTGATTGACGATGGTGCCGTCGGGCGCCACCAGGTCGACTTGCAGCAGGCCGGCGTGCGGGCTCAGCACGATGGCATCCGTGCGGGTGTCGAACGAGGTGACCGGATAGGGAACGGTGACCGTGCCGCCGACCGGGACATACCCCTCCGGGTCAACCACGATCTGCGAGTTCGTCAGCCCCGCCGCCACCTGGGCGAAGTACTTCTGCAGCAGCAGCTGATCGTCCTGGTTGGAGTGTCCGGTAAGCAGAAGGTAGCCTCCGGTATCGTTCACCAGATCGTCGAGGGCGTCCGGGTTGAGCTGATCGGCGGTTCCGAGCCCGACGGCGAAGACCGTCGAGGTGATCAGGTCCATGACGTCGCTGATGTACTTGTCCGCCGTCTCATGCCCATCGGTGAACACGACCGTTGCCCGCCGGTCGAATCCCAAGGCGACCGGCGTCGCCAGCTGTGCGGCTGCCACCTGCAGGCCGTCACCGATCGCCGTCAACCCTAAGGGATCGGTGGCGTGGCCGCCGATGAGCGTATGCGCCTGATCCCGGCCGAGGCCGGCCCCGGTGGCGCCGGCCAGCGTCACCGGCAGCGCCTCGGCGGCATCCGTGGAAAACCTGACGATACCGATCCCGTCGGTGTCATCGAGCAGGTCGACCAGCATGGGTGCCGAGTTCCGCAGGATCTCCACCCGGGTCAGACCGGCCACTCCCGAGGGCTCGTCCATGCTGCCCGAGCGATCGAGCACCATGGACACGGCGATGGTTGGTTTGTCGATCGCGTTGGCGTGGATGTCCACAGTGAACACTTCACCGGTCGGCTGCACGGTCACGGTCAGGGTGCCGTTCGCGGACGAGCCCGCCGGCCCGGGCGCGTAGGTCACCCAGATCAGCAGATCCTGGACGACGAACCCTTCCGGTTCCGGTGCCGCGACGGCCGGTGTAAGCAGCGTGAGTTTGGCCGACCCGGTGAGGGTTGCGCTCGCCGACACCGCGACGCACCCGCGCACGCGCAGGCGCAGGGCTCGAGATGTGGGTTCTCCCTCCGGGACGTCCAGGAAGAGGATGTCGTCGCCGGGCAGCGGGGCCACCTGCTCTACAGAGAAAGGCAGCGTGTCATAGCACGGCGGCCGGACCACCGTGGGATGACGGCTGTTCTTCACCTCGATCGCGGATGATCCCGGTGTCCACGGCGGGATGGGTGCCCCAAATTCAACGGTGCCGTCCCAAGGCTGAAGATTGTGCAGGATGCCGCGCGAGTCGTTGGTGTTGGACTGATCGCCGTAGACCAGGTCAGGATCGAGCCGCCAGTCATGACCGGGAGCGGCCTGCCACATCGCGAACAGCCGGTCCACATTGGAGTGGAGGAGGAAGACGAACGGATCCTCGAAGGCCGGGTGCTGCGAGGCGATGTTACTGCCGAGGCCGAAGAAGCCATGTGCGGAACCGTGATCACCTTCCAATGCTGTAGCGAAGGCTGACCATTGCTGGTCCTGCGGCAGGCCGTCACCGGCAGAAATGACCGTGGAGTCCGGGCTCAGCCCTGGCGCTGCCGGGCCGCAGTTGCGGGTGATGTCGATCGGTGGGAGCGTGAACGGTCCGCCGTTGTGCGGCCGGGATGGCATGGTGCCGTGCGCATGGAGCCCGCCCAATGTCCCGTTCACCATTCCGTTGGCGGTGCCGAACAGCTGATCCGTGCAAAGGTTGACGGTGCCGCCGGCACCGTTGGACGCGGCCGTCGGGTGCTCGGTCCAGTCCCAGTAGTGCAGTGCCATATCTGGGTCGACCTGCTGTACCAGCTTCTCAAACCGGTTGACCAGCTCACGGTGCCACGGCAGGAAGGAGTTGCCGCCGTGGTTGTGCGTGCCCTCGTGGATCTGATCTTGCTTGTCCCAGAAGGACACCCCATCAGCGAATGTCTGAAGATCCACCGCCGCCAGCGCCTGTGCGTAGGCAACACGCTCGGCATCGGTCAGGTGGGCAACGTTACGGCGCATTATAGCCATCTCCAAAGGCTATGCCCGACCAGGTCGCATCACGGTCACACAATCGACATGCATCTAGCAATAATGCCGACAACCACTCTCATCCATTTTGGACATTCTTATCGCGGCATCACCTGACGAAGAGTGGGAAGTGTGCATGTGTAGCGACACCGGACACGACCTGACCGCCGACTCAGCACTGGGCGATCTGCGCGCGGGCGAGCTCGCCGAGCCCGCTGCCCGCTGCCCGCGGCCACGGGCCTACTTAACCTGTTCCTGGACGACAACACGATGGAGGATCTCTGGCTCGCCCTCACCGGGAGACCGGTGACCTGAAACGACACGCGGGGCGGGCGCCTCCCACGAACGGGGAGATCCTTGACACGACACGCAACCAGGCTGGCCGCGCCGCTGGTGGCCAGCCTGATGGTCCTCGTGCCGTCGCGTGTCGGCGCAGCCAGACGAGCAACAACCGCAAGAACCGGCACCCAACGGCATCGAGGCCCCCAAGTGTGCCGCCTGTCAAGCGCCCGCCCCGGCTGGGACGACGACTACGACGATCGGATGGCTATCCCGGGTGGAGGGTGGATGAGCCAGTCTCGACCACGTAGGTGGCGGTGGTGCTGACGGGCGTCTGGCGGACCTCGATGGTGTCCACGGTGCGCACATCGGTGCGCCACAGCAGCGGATCGACCGAGACTCGAAGGTATCCGCGTTTGGAGCCGTCGAAGTATCGGACGTGGGGGTTGAGGATCGGGTTGATGGCCTTCAGCGGTGCGTCGAATTCGATGGGAAAGTCCGAGCTTACCGATGTCGCGGTGAATTCGACGGCGACCGGCGAAGACTGCGGCAGGTCGAAGTTCACCCTCAGCTCGCTGAACCAGGTGGAGTGGATGTCGCCGGCCAGAACGACCGGGTTGGGCACGTGGTTGTCAGCCAGGTACTGCAGCAACCGGGTGCGTTGCGGCGCGTAGCCGTCCCATTGATCGAGGTTGGCCAGGATGGGCGGGACCGGGCCGAACGGGTTGGGGAACCTGATCCGGCTCATCATCACCTGCTGGGCGATGACGTTCCAGCGGGCAAAGGAGTGCTCGAGCCCGGCCTTGAGCCATCTCTCCTGGTCTTGCCCGGTGAGGGTGCCCTCGGTGTTGCCGGTCCCCGCCTCGGGCAACCCGAAGTCGCTCGGGAAACCGCCCGGCTGGTCGGTGCGGTACTGCCGGGTGTCCAGGACGTTGAGCCGCATCAAGCGCCCGAAGTCGAACCGGCGGAAGATCCGCAAGTCGGGTGAGCCGGGCCGCAGGTCCGCGCGGATCGGCATGTGCTCGTAGTACGCCTGATACGCCGCGGCCCGCTGGACGGCGAACTGCTGCGGTGTCTGCTTGCGCGCACCGGTATCGTCGATCTCGTCGAGGAGGGTGGCGTAGTTGTTTTCTGTCTCGTGGTCGTCCCAGATGACCACCCAAGGGAAGGCGGCGTGCGCCGCCTGCAGCGCTGGATCGCCCTTGTACTGCGCGTGGCGTGCCCGGTAGTCGTCCAGGGTCTGCAACTGATCCAGACCGGGTGTCTGCGGTGTGGTGTGGTTGCGGTCGGCGAAGCGGCTGGCCGGGTCGTACTCGTAGATGTAGTCGCCCAGATGCACCACCAGATCGAGGTCCTCGACAGCCAGCCCGTAATATGCCGGCCAGTAGCCGTTCTGGAAGTCTTGACAGTTGACGATGCCCAAACGCAGTCGGCTTGGCATTTGCCACGGCCACGGCGCCGTGCGTGTCCGGCCAACCGGGCTGATCTGGCCGAGTGCCTTGAAACGGTAGAAGTACTCGTGACCGGGCGCCAGCCCATGCGGGTCCACATGCACTGAATGCGCCAGCTGCGGCATGGCCACCTTGTTCCCCGAGCGCACCACGTGCCGGAACCTCTCATCGCGCGCCACCTGCCAGGCCACCTCGATCGGCCGATCGGGCACGCCGCCAAGCAGCCGCGTCCAGAGGATCACCATGTGCGGCAACGGGTCGCCGCTGGCCACGCCGAGTACGAACGGCGCACCGGCGTCCACCGTCGCCGGTGAAGCCGCCGCGGGCTGGGCGTGCGTCGAAGGCAGAGCCATCGCGCCCGCGACACCGGCGGCGCCACCCAGGACTTGCCGTCTGTTGAGCATCTGATTCCCTCCTGCAGAAGGTGTCTCCAGCGGCCAGCCTGTCGACCGAAATTGACATCGCGGCAAACGGCGGGACACCACCAGACGACGCAGCCAAAGCCGCAGTACCACAAGCATCGAGGCACGGTCCCTACCGCTAGGAAGACAGGAGGCTGACGCCAGGGCCGGCAGCACCACATGTGGCGGCAGCGGATTCTTCCTGGGCTGGCTCACCCTGGCGACCGCCTACCGCGACACGGAGTTCGGCGAATGGCCTGTTCACTACCCGGCGAAAGATCACCCCTTAAGCAGGATTCACGCAGTGTCGCTTTTGGATTGCTGCCTGTAGGGTCGGGCGGGAGGCGTCTCGGGGAGGATCGGATGGCAGGCACGTTCGGCCCGCGCGTGCGTCACATGTTGAGGTTGATCACGCAGCCGCGCGGGGCGCAGATCGCCGTGATGCTGTGCGTTCTCGCCGCCGTGGCCGCCCTGCTGCTGTGGCTGGCCAGCGGGATCTCGGACTATGGCAAGAACATTTTCCTCAATCTCGGCGTCGAGCTGCTAGGCGTGTTGGTCACCATCTTCCTGATCACGCCGGTGTTCCGCCGTCTGCAAAGCGCGCAAGTGCGTCCGCATTCGGTGCTGGACTATGAGTGGTATGCCAATCAAGTCGCCGGGGCGACGTCGACGATCAAGATCCTCGACACCTTCTCGCACCTGTTCGACCTCCCCCTGACCCGCCGGTTCCTGACCTATCTCGAGGAGGCGATCACCGACCGGGACACCGATGTGCGGATCCTGCTGTTGCACCCGAATTCGCTGGCCGTCTCCCAGCGCATGACCGAGCTGGGCGAGTCGGTCACCGGCCACACCGACCTGCGCCGCGAGATCCTGCGAAACCTTCGTGTCCTGCAAGCGTTTCACCGTCGCCTGCGACGCGATGTGCGCTTTCGCTTCGAGGTGCGGCTCTACACCGCCGCGGCCGGCATCACGGTCTACCGCTGGGACGGGAAGGCATTGGTCTCCTTCCTCACCGTAGGGCGCCTGTCCGGGCAGGGCCTGCAGCTGGAGGTGACGGTCTCATCACCGCTGGGCCAGTTCGTCGAGCAGCGTTTCAACGAGCTGTGGCAGTACGGCAGCTCGCTGGACGAGTTCATGCTGCTCCCGCTGATCCTTGTTGATCCGGACAACGGCGAGCGGGAGTTGACCTGCCAATTCATCGAGGTCGGCGAGGTCGTCTATGCGTGCTCGAACGAGCTGCTCGAGGAGCTGGCGCACCGCCGCGACGGGCAGCTGCGCGCCTACCGCCGAGACGATCGCGCCCGCACTTTCGTGCCTGAGCTGGTCGACCGGCGCGATCAGGAGCTGCTATCGGCGCTGCGCGCCGAGCACACCGAGAAGTACGACAAGACCGCCTCGATCTTCATCGCGTTACGTGAGGTAAGCGAGGTATTGGATGCGTCGGAAGGCGACGGTGGCAGGCAAGGCGCATCATTGGCGACATGAGCTTCGACCGCCGGTCCCGCTACCGGCCGCTGACCATCCGCGATCTTCCCGAGCTGGCTGCTCGGTTCGGGTTCACCGACGACCAGGTGCTGGAGATGCGAGCGGTGGCCGAGGTTCTGCCCTTCCGCACCAACTCGTATGTGGTCGAGGAGCTGATCGACTGGTCGGCGGTGCCGGACGATCCGATCTTCCGCCTGACCTTCCCCCAGCCGGGGATGCTTCCCTCCCCCGCACTGGCGGAAATTGTGCGGCTGCTGAGCACGCAAGCGCCACGCATGGAGATCGAGCGGTCGATCAGGGACATCCGCGCCGGCTTCAACCCCCACCCCGACGATCAGCTGAACCTCAACGTCCCCACACTTGACGGCCGCCCGCTGCCAGGGCTACAGCACAAATACCCGGAGACGGTGCTGTTCTTCCCGAGCGCAGGCCAGACCTGCCACGCCTATTGCACGTTCTGCTTCCGCTGGCCACAGTTCATCGGGGAGCCGGGATTGCGGATCAGCGCTACCGGTGTGGGCGATCTCATTAGGTACCTCCAAAGCAAACCCCAGGTCAGCGACGTGCTGATCACCGGAGGCGACGCGAGCAGCATGAGCGCGGCGGTGCTCGCCCGCTACATCGAGCCGTTGCTGACGATCGAGTCCGTGACGACCATCAGACTGGGCACCAAGTCCCTCGCCTTCTGGCCCTACCGGTTCACCCACGACCGTGACGCCGACGACCTGCTACGCCTTTTCGAGAAGGTGGTACGCAGCGGCCGTCATCTGGCCGTCATGGCACATTTCAGCCACCCGCGGGAGCTGTCGACCCAGGTCGCACGCGATGCGATCACGCGCGTGCGCTCCACCGGCGCCACGATCCGCGCGCAGGCACCGCTGATCCGCGGCATCAACGACAGCGCCCAGTGCTGGGCGCGCCTTTGGACAGACAGCACCCGGCTCGGCATCGTGCCCTACTACTTCTTCATCGAGCGCGACACCGGGGCGCAGCATTATTTCG
>Ga0075431_100005105_pt1 | contig 12911 bp, 10 predicted proteins | sample RhiMetdeltSRZDD5_FD_75297 | JGI IMG/M metagenome (GOLD analysis project Ga0075431, IMG submission 75297) | Populus rhizosphere microbial communities from Tennessee, USA - Rhizosphere MetaG P. deltoides SRZDD5 | ecosystem: Host-associated > Plants > Roots > Rhizosphere > Soil | place: USA... | reverse complement strand
CCTCGCCCAGCGTCTCGCCGTCGGCTGGCACCCGCGTCATAGTTAGTGGATCCATCACGGTCAGGTCCTCGAGCGCCGCGTAGCGAACACCCTGGCGAGCCTTCTTGGCTGCCTGGCCAGCCGCATCCAGCCCATCCCACTCGGCGTGCCATTCGTTGACGACCGCTGGGCCGTACACTTCGGTCAATCCATAGACGTGCGTGACGTCAAAGCCTGCCGCCGCCATTGCCGCCAGCACGGCCTCCGGCGGCGGCGCGGCAGCTGTGACAAACTGCACCGTGTGCGGCAGCGGCCGCTTCTCCTCTGGCTTGGCATTGAGCAGGGTCGACATGACGATCGGCGCGCCGCACAGATGCGTCACCTTGTGCTCGGCGATTGCGTCGTACATGGCCTTCGGCCGCACCCATCGCAGGCATACATGCGTGCCGGCCACCGCCGACAGCGTCCAGGGAAAACACCAGCCGTTGCAGTGGAACATTGGCAGCGTCCACAGATAGACGGGGTGCTTGGCCATGTGCGCGGCCAGCACATTGGCGTAGCACATCAGCGTTGCGCCGCGATGCGAGTAGACCACGCCTTTGGGGTTGCCGGTGGTGCCCGACGTATAATTGAGCGACAGCGACTCCCATTCGTCCGCCGGCATGCGCCAGGCGAACTCGGCATCGCCGCTGGCCACGAATGTCTCGTAGTCCAAGTCCGACAACGCCTCCCCGCCTTGCGGAAACTGACGGTCGTCGCAGTCGATCACCAGCGGGCGGGCCTTGGCCTGGGCCAGCGCCGCTTTCATGGTCGCCGCGAACTCGCGGTCGCAGATCACGACCTTGGACTCGGCGTGGTCGAGCTGGAAGGCCAGCACCGCCGCATCCAGCCGCGTGTTCAGCGCGTGCAGCACCGCTCCGAGCATCGGCACCGCGTAGTGCGCCTCCAGCATCGCCGGTATATTCGGCAGCATCACCGTGACGGTATCGCCTACGCCGATACCGCGCTGCGCCAGCGCCGACGCCAACCGCCGGCAGCGCGCATACAACTCGGCGTAGGTCCGCCGCAGGACGCCGTGCACGACAGCCGGGTGCGCGGGGTACACGGCCGCTGCCCGCTGCAGCAGCGTCAGCGGGGTGAGCGGTTGGTAGTTCGCTGCGCACTTGTCGAGGCTCTGGGCATGCGCATGGGCGGGAGATTGTGCGGACATTGGTGTGCTCGATCGCCTGGCGCGCAGCAGGTGCTTGGCGCCCGTGCAGTAACTTTCAGAATAGAGCAGGAGCAGCGCTTCGGCCCAGGATTTCAGGAGCAAGGCGGGTCCGGAGCGATCCTGCTTTAGCGAAGGCGACCGCACTCGGCAATCGATCCGCCTGCCAAGCCCGTCACTCCCTGCGTTCGGTTGTGCGCCACGTTTCATAAGGGGCAAGGCGTGGGCGGCTGCCCCTCACGCGGCGTCGACGTCTTCGCCTCCACCAAGCGAAACATCTTGCCAAGCAAATTATTCAGTGGAAAATTACACATGTGATCTTGACGCGTACTGGCAAGATCGATCCGGCCCTGGGGGCCGAAGTATTGCGTAACGGAAGGAGGCGACGATGCGGGGAGATGCATCGCCGGCCGCAGCATACCGACCCGAAATGGGCTTGATGGCGCGGCTCACCGCGCTCGCCGAAGGGCGGGAAGTTCGCACGGTCGCCACACAGGCGGTCGCAGCCAAACGCGAACGCCGGCGTCTCGTCGCCAGGTATTTCAGCTGCGGGTTCGTCGCCAGCATGGGGCTCGGCTGCGTGGCCATGCTGCCCGTGGTACTGGCCCACCCCGGAGTACGGCTTGCCCGTAGCTCGCCGGCTGTCGTCATGGCGAGCAATGTCGATCGCGGCTCCGTGCCGCTGTGGCCGGCCCACGGCTCCGTCGCACCTGAGGCCGAGATCAGCTCTTTCGAGCTCGCCATCCGCCACAACGAGCGCACCAACGCCGCCTTCCCGGTGGAGATCACCGGTGGTGGCCCGGCCCGCCAGAGCATGACCGTGGTGCTGCGCGATTTGCCGGAAGCGGCGTACCTGTCCAAAGGTCAGCGTCAGAACGCGAACACCTGGGTGCTGCGGCCGGCAGACCTCACCGATCTGCGCCTGTCCATCCACGATGGCGCGCCGCAGGCTTTCGACGTGACCATCGAGGTCGCAACCGCCGACGGCGACCCGGCTGCGCGTAGCATCGCCCGCGTCCGGGTGCTCGATGCCCCGGCGCAACCTGAGCCGACCATCGCCGTCACGGAGACGCTGGCGCCGCTGTGGACGGTCGAAACGGCAATCGCCGCACGGCGTGAGGGCGCCCCGGCCAAGCCGCGACCGGGGGAGGCGGCGCAGCACAAGACGGTGCAAAAGCCCCAACTCGTGCAGGCGCCAAAGCCCGCGGTTCGGGTCGAGGAACTCCGCGTTGTACCACGCACCGCGCGTCCGGAGGGCATGAGCACGCTCGGCATGGCCACGCGCGAGAGCGAAGGGGACGACCGGCAGATGTGGTGGCGGGCGCCGCCCTCGTCATGGGCCGGCCTCGTCGATCTGCCCGGTGGCAACTGACGATTTCCGTCGCTTGGCAGGCCCGCCGATCGTCAGAGCCGCGAAATCAGCGATGACGGCGCACCTTCAGCCCTCAACGCTTTGGCCTTCGGGATAGGCCCAGCACAGGTCCGGCGGCAGCACCACGTTGATCTGGCTGCCCACCGGGTAGCGCACGGTTGTGCCGAGCTCGAGTGCGTCGAGCCGGCTTCCCAACATGTCGAGCTCGTAGACGGTCTGTGTGCCCTGGTAGCGGTGCGCGGCCACCTGCGCGGGGAAGGTGTTGGGCTCCGCCGCGCCGTTGCTGCCGAGGCGCACGTTCTCGGGCCGAACCGCAATCTTCACCGCCTCGCCGGCCGTCACGCTCGCCGGTAGACTGGCCCGAAGGCGGCCGCCGCCGTTGGCCTCCACCATGCCGAACGCGCCGTCGCGCTCGAGGAGACGTCCGGTCAGCAGATTCGATGCGCCCGTGAAGTTGGCGACGAATAGATCCGCCGGCCGGTTGTACAGCTCGTCGGCCGGCGCCATCTGCAACAGCTTGCCGTTGCGCATCACGCCGATGCGGTCGCCCAGCACCACGGCCTCGGCCTGGTCGTGCGTGACATAAAGCGCGGTGACGCCGGTCTTCTTGATGATGCGGCGCAGATCGTCGCGCAGACGCAGGCGCAGCTTGGCGTCGAGGTTGGACAACGGCTCATCGAGCAGCAGCAGCTGCGGCTCATAGACCAGGCTGCGCGCCAGCGCCACACGCTGCATCTGTCCGCCCGACAGCGACACCACCGGACGGTTGGCATAGTCCGACAGCCCGACCAGTTCCAGCGCCTCGTCCACCATGCGTGCCCGCTCGGCGCGCGGAACCTTGCGACTGCGCAGGGGATAGACGACGTTCTGCTGCACCGTCATGTGCGGCCAGACGGCGTACGACTGAAAGACCATGCCAATGTTGCGCAGCCGCGGTGGGACGAGCATACCGCTGGCCGGCGCCGACACGACGTCCGAGCCGATCGAGATGGTGCCGGACGTCGGGTGTTCCAGCCCCGCCACGCACCGCAACGTTGTGGTCTTGCCGCAGCCGGAGGGCCCAAGCAGGACCACGATCTCGCCTGCTGCGATACGGAAGCTCACATCGTCGACGGCGGCGTGCCCGGTAGCGAACACCTTGAACAGCCGCTCTACTTTCAGTTCCGCCGACATCACCCGTCCTTGTCGCTGGTCCTGCAATGCGAAGGGCGGCCCACTCGGGGCCGCCCAGCTTGGGAACTACTGGCGATAATTATAGGTCTTGTTCCACTCTTCGAGCCAACCTTCGCGCAGCTTCTCGTACTGCTCGAAGTTGGGCACCCAGACCTTGACCTTTGCTGGGTCGAAGCCCGGCGGATAGGCCGGCGGCGTCTTGAGCGCGGTGAGATAGCCGAGTTCCTTGATCATGAAAGCCTGCGCCTCCGGAGACAGTGCCCAGTTCAGGAACAGCTTGGCCGCGTTCGGGTTGGCGGCCGTCTTGGTGATGCCCGCACCGTACATGTTCATCGGCACACCCTCCGGCGGGAAGAAGATCTCCACGGGCGCGCCGTCCTTCTTCTTGGTGAAGATGACGTTGTAGAGCAGCGGCGCGATTGAGACCTCGCCACGCACCAGGGAGTCCGACAACGGTGCGCCGGACGGATAGAGCGCGACGCCCACGGCCGCCTGCTTCTTCCAGTAGTCGTCGCCGAGCACCTGCCGCTCGAACATGGTGCGCGTCCAAGTCGTGCCACCGGACGGTCCGACCACCTGGCCGATCTGCTTGTTGTTGTACTCGGGCTTCGTCAGGTCCATCCACGACTTGGGCGGGTTCTTCACCAGGTCCGTGTTGTAGGCGATCGACCAGCCAAGCGTCTGGCGCGGCCAGATCTTGGGCGACACCTGCACGTCCTCGCGGTAGTCGGCGGCGTTGGGCGGCGCGTAGTCAGCCAGCAGGTCCTGCATGGCCAGGATCAGGCCGCGATCAGAATGGCAGATGACGTCGGCCGCCAGCTTGCCAGCTGCTGCTTCCGTCTTGATGCGCGTGATAAGCTGACCGCCGGGCGCGCGCACCATCTCGACCTTCACGAACGGGAAGCGCTTGTTGAACTCCTTGATGATCTCCTGCTCGACCTCTGCGAAGTCGGCCGTGTAGTAGATCACCTTGCCTTCTTTCTTGGCCGCCTCGATCAGCTCCGGCGGTCCGAAGTTCTGTGCGGCAGCGGGTCCCGCTGCCACCGCCAGCACGGCACCGGCCATGATTGCGCCAAACCGCCGCTTCGACACCATTACAGGCATTCGTTTCGTCTCCCTGGTTTGCAGTCTCGTTATCCGGCACGGCCCATGCTGGTCTCGGTGCCGCGGGCTCCGCGCGAAAGCAGATTGGCGATGCCGATCACAACGGCCAGCAGCAGCATCTGCAGCAAACTGAAGGCGGCTGTGATGCCGACATTGCCGCCCTCGTAGTAGTCGAGCAGCAGGACGGCCATCACCATGGTGTTGCTGGTGTAGAGGAACAGGGACGAGCCAAGCTCGCGGATGGCGAGCACGAACAGCAGCGTCATGGCAGCGATCACGCCAGGACGCGCCAGCGGCAGCACGATCGACCGGATCGTTCCCAGCACCCCCTTGCCGCAGATCCAGGACGCTTCCTCCAGCTCGCGGTGGATCTGCATGAGCGACGTCGACAGCGCTTTGACCGTATCCGGCATGAAGCGGGCGATGAACGCCAGCGCCAGGATCCAGATCGTGCCGTACAACCCGCCCGGCAGGCCGATCCAAGCCCACAGATAAGCGACCCCCACCACCAGGCCCGGAATTGCGACCGGCAGCGTCGAGAGGATATCGATGCTGCGGCGCCCCGGCAGGCTGGTGCGGTTGATGGTGTAGCCGATCGAGAACGCGAGAACGCCACCAACCAGGGCCGTGACGAGGCCCACCTCCATCGTGTTGACGATCGAGCGGCCGACCAGCGGATTGGCGAACAGGCGCTCGAAGTGGATCAGGCTGTACTGGCGGTCGTCGATCAGGCTGGCAACCGTGCGGATGGACAGAAACTTGCGGAACGCGGCGATGATCAGGGCCAGCGTCGGCAGCACCACCACCACGAACAGGTACACCACTGCCAGCCCCAGCGTCACGTAGCGCCACACGCCGAGATTGAGCAGGGCGGGACGGAACGCCTTGCCAGCCACCGTCGTATAGCTGCGCCGCGAGGTAACCTTGTACTGCAACCAGACCAGAAATCCCGTCACCACCATAAGGATGATGGCGACCGAGGCGGCCGTACTGTAGAGCGGCGGCGACCAGTTGGTGAGCTTGAAGATGTAGGTGGTGAGCACCGGGATGTCGCCCGGCGTACCCAGCACCGCTGGAATGCCGTAGATGCCCAACATGACGATGAACGACAACAGCATGCCGGAGATGATGGCTGGCGCGATCAACGGAAAGGTCACGGTGAACATGGTGCGCAGCACGGTGGCGCCGGTGACCTCTGCCGCCTCCTCCAGCGACGGGTCCATGTTGCGCAGCGCCGAGGCCGTGAACATGTAGACGTAGGGCGCGTAGTAGATCCCGAAGATGCAGATCAGCCCACCCATTGAGTAGACGTTGAACCGCCATTCGATGCCCATGGCGCCGAGCAGAACGTTGAGCAGGCCCGTGCGCGGCGAGGCCAGGATCGACCAGGCTACGGCGGCCACCAGCGGCGGCACGAACAACGGCAGCATGCTGGCAGCCGCAATGAAGCGCTTGCCCGGCGTGTTGGTGCGCACCACCACCCACGAGAAGGTCAGCCCGATGACGACGGCCAGCGCCGTGCCGCCCGCGCAGGCGATCAGCGAATTGATCAGCGCCAGGTGGACGTTCGGGTTGGCGAGGACAGTGACGAAATTGTCGAGCGACAGGTTGAAGACGCCGAAGCCGTCGACCACCGGATTGGTGTTGGTCAGCGCGCCGAGCAGCAGCATGGCCACCGGATAGGCGACCAGGAACGCCAGCACCAGGAACAGCGCGGCAGACCACAGCCGGCCGATCAGCATGCCCGCGCTGCGCCCGCGTCGGGTTTCCCGCCGCGCGCCGGTCACATCAGAGGTCTCAGTGGCGAATGCGGCCGTGTCTGCAGCCAATCTTTTGCTCCCTGGGGCGTCTCTCTCCGGACTGGCGCCCTTTTCGGCTGGCCGCCACTATTCGTTGAACTTATCCGTAGCACACAAAATGCGGCCGCGGCATCCGGGTAGATTCTTGGGGGGTGACCAATTGGTGAAGACCGACCCTGTGCAGCCCAGCATCCTGCTGCGGTTGAGCTGTTCGCTGGCTGCGCCAAACGGTAGTGTCGGCTGAGCACAATCACAGCAATGGAGAGCTTCACATGCTGCTCGACGGCAAGGTCGCCATCGTCACGGGTGCATCGCAGGGCATCGGCCGCGCCTGCGCCGAGCGGCTGGCGCGCGAGGGTGCCCGCCTCGTGCTGTGCGACGTCACCAGCGCGCAAGGCCAGAGCGCGACCGCCGCCATTGCCAATACGGGAGCCAAGGCGGTCTTTGCTGCCTGCGATGTAAGCAAGGCCTCGGAAGTGAGCAACGCCGTCACAGCTGCGCTGGACGCCTATGGCCGCATCGACGTCCTGGTCAACAATGCGGGCGTGCTCGACGATGCGCCGTTCCTCGATTTGGCGGTCGACGAATTCGATCGCATCATCGGCGTCAACTTGAGGGGCGCTTTCCTGATGGGCCAGGCCGTGGCGCGTCAGATGGTCAAACAGGGCGTGCCAGACAGCGGATCAAAATCACGCCCGCAGGCTGGCGCCATCGTCAATATGAGCTCGGTCAACGCCGTGTTCGCCCTGCCGGACCACGTTGCCTACTCGATCTCCAAGGGCGGCATCAACCAGCTGACCAAGGCGATGGCCATCTCGCTTGCGCCGCATGCGATCCGCGTCAACGCCGTCGGACCCGGCACCATCCAGACGCCCTTGCTCGATGGCGTCATCAAGGACACCGCCTTCCGCACCAAGGTGCTGTCGCGCACGCCGATCGGCCGCTTCGGCCAGCCCGACGAGGTGGCGGCCATCGTCGCCTGGCTCGCCAGCGAGGAATCGAGCTACGTCACCGGCACAACCGTTTACGCCGACGGTGGCCGCCTGCCGCTCAACTATGTGGTGCCCGTGCGCGAATAGGGCGATTGTGTCAGGCAGCCTCGCGCGCGGTGAGCGAAGGCGCATCGAGCATGGCCGGAACGTCGCCACTATCGAGCGGCTCGAACTTGACAAAGATCGAGCGAGCGTCCCGCATGTCATACACATGCGTGGAAGCTGTGCCGGCAGCGATCATGGCGTCGATCGAGCGAGCATGCTCCTCGGGGCTGGGGCCGGCGTATCTGCCGGTCGCCATGCTAAACCGGATGATGTGCTCCAGCGCCGTGCCCGGCCGCTTAAGATCGGCGGGCAGATCGTAGAGACTGGCGTAGCGGGAATTGCAGACCACCAACCGACGATTCGCATCGAACACGCACAAGCCTTGCGACATGTTGTTGAGCGCGACGTCGAAGCGCCTGTGGTTCTCGAGCTCGGCGATCGTGTCGTCGAGCGCGCGCAGTGGCAGCGCGCGAAACCCCATGTACGCTGCAACCGCTAGAAGCGTACTGGCGAGGACGCACAGCAGCACCGCCTTGACAAGGCCATCCAGGCTTTCTTCCGTGATCAGCTGGCCCACGGTGGTCGATGCGACGTTGGTCTCGTGGTCGCGGCGATGATCGGGCGTTAATGCATGGCCCGCTATGGCCGCGATAATCGCCAGACGCCTGGCCTCAATAGCCTTCGCGCAGCAGCGGGAACGCACTGTCCATCCAGCTGCGCGCCAGCGGCGTCACCGGCTCGACATAGCTCTTGTCCAGCTGCGCAAACGACGTGACCCCGAGCAGGCCGAGGCAGCGTGTCACCTCGTCCTTCAAGAGCTCGATCATGCGCACGATGCCATCCTCGCCGGCGGCCGCCATGGCCAGGCCCTGCAGGCGACCGATACCGACCGCGTTGGCGCCGAGCGCCATCGCCTTGACGATATCGGCCCCACGCAGGAAGCCGCCGTCGACGATGATCTCGGCGCGCCCTTGCACGGCCTCCACGATCTCCGGCAGCACGGCCATCGACCCTTTGCCGTGATCGAGCTGCCGGCCGCCGTGGTTGGAGACGTAGATGCTCTCGACGCCATGCTCGAGCGCGATCAGCGCGTCCTCCGCCGTGGCGATGCCTTTCAGGATGAATGGCAGCGAATACTTCTTGCGCAGCTTCTCCAGTGATTTCCAGGAGAAGCGCGCCTGGTAGTGGTCGGCGGGCGCACTGCGGCGCGAGGTGGTCTTGTAGCGCTTGGCGAGGTCGCGCTCGCGCCGACCGTACCAGTCGAGGTCGACCGTGAAGCACAGCGCTTTGTAGCCACTGGCGATGGCCCGCTCGATGTGGTTGTCCACCCAGGCGTCGTCGCCGCGCACGTAGAGCTGGAATAGCTTGGGGTGCGGGTTGCTGGCGGCCACAGCTTCGATGCCGGGCGCACTGGCCGAACTCAGCATGTGCAGCACACCGCCGCGCGCCGCCGCCCGGCTCGGGCAGACGCCGCCCTCCGGCGCGAAGTCCTGCAGCGACCCGATCGGGGCCAAAATCAGCGGCAGTTGCAACTTGAGCCCAAGCAAGGTGCCGCCGACATCGACCTGCTCCACATCCCGCAGCACGCGCGGGCGGAAGGCAATCGAATCGAGGGCGACGCGGTTGCGCTCCTGCGTGGTTTCCGTCTCCGCGCCGCCGACGATGTAGTCCCAGGTTCCCTGGGTGACGTTGCGCTTGGCCAGCGTGACGAACTCGTGGAGAACGGCATAGTCCATGCCTTCCTGCATTTCCGGCGCCCCTCGTGCTTGTAGATGCCGCCGGTTGTATCTCCGGCGTTCACCAGCATAGCCAAATACGGCCGGCCAGCAGAAGGCCTGACGACGCATAGGTGGCTGCCGGCGGCCGCGCGAGGCCGTTAACGCCTGCAGCCGAGGCGCCGTCTTGCTGTTGCGCCCGCCCGAGACTATGTCAAATTGCGTGCCCATATCCTAAGCAGTCAGCGGTGCCGAGCATCCGGACAGTCCAGTGAAGCAGGTCCACAACGGCGGGCGGCCGATGCTGCGCTCGGTTGGCGCCCTGCCGGCATGGCCGGCGATCGGCATTCGCCTGCAGGATGCGGCCCTGCTCGGCGTGTTCCTGGTGGCTTACGTGGGGCTCGAGTGGGCGAGCTTCATGCACGAGCACAACGACCTGCCTGTCACCCCGTGGAATCCCGGTCTCGGCATCGCCTTCGGCCTGATGATCCTGAAAGGCGCCCTGTTCGCCGTGGCGCTGTTTGCCGGCGTCGTGCTGGCCGAGATCCTGGTGCTGCAGACCGATCTGGCCTGGCCGATCGTGCTCGGCATCGGCCTGGTGGTATCGGCGAGCTATGCGGCCGCAGCCGATGTGGCGCGTCGCCTGCTGCGCCTGGATGTGGGCTTCGCGCATGTGCGCGACCTCGGCATCCTGCTGGCCGCGGGCGTTGCGGGCGCAGCCGTTTCCGCGACCCTGCTGATCGCGCTGCTGTTCGGCACCGGTCAGCTTGGCGCCGGGGTTCTCGGCAAGGCGGCCGTACCGCTGTTCATCGGCGACGTGATCGGCATCGCCGTGATGACGCCGGTGGTGCTGCGGCTGGCTTTGCATTGGCCGGAGATCCGCAACAAGCCGCCATTGCCGGTGGTGCTGGAGATCGTGCTGTACATCGTCATCACCGGCATCGCGCTGTGGCTGATCCTCGGTGCGCATGATCCGTTCGGCTACAAGTTTTTCTACCTCCTGTTCCTGCCCGTGGTGGCCGCCGGTGTCCGCCACGGCATCGACGGCGCCTGTGTCGGCCTGCTCATCACCCAGTTCGGTCTGATCGGGCTGCTGCACTGGTACGGCTACGACGCGCGGCAATTCGCCGAGTTCCAGGTCATGATGCTGATCCTGACAATGACCGGTCTGCTGGTCGGCCTGGTCGTGAGTGAGCGCCAGCGCGCCGACCAGCTTGCGGGCGAGATCGAAGCGCGCCTGAAGGCGCTGCAGGCGGAAGCTGCGCGCGCGGCACGCATGAACATGGTCAGCGGTATGGCTTCGGCGCTGGCGCATGAGATCAATCAGCCGATGACGGCGGCGCGCGCGCTCGCCCGCTCCATCCAGGAAGTGCTGCGGCTGCCCGGCGCCGATACTAGCCGCGTAGACGATAACTTGACCAACATGGTGGCGCAGATCGACCATGCCGGTAGTGTCGTGCGTCGCATGCGCGAGTTCCTGCGCCGCGGCCAGCCGCATGTCAGCACGCTCGAAATCGGCACGGTGCTCAACGAGGCGATGGCTTTGGCGCGCCCGGAAGCCGACGCCAACCGCGCCCACCTGCATCTGCACGTGGCGAATGGTCTTCCTGTCATCTACGGAGACCGCGTGCAGCTGCAGCAGGTGGTGCTGAACCTGTTGCGCAACGCGGTCGATGCCATTGTCGAGGCGGGCCGCAAGGACGGCGAGATACACGTTCGCGTGCGATCCGTTGATGACGGCAGCATCGAGGTCAGCGTTGTCGACAATGGCGTCGGCGTCCCGGCCGACAGTCAGATCTTTGAGCCGCTTTCGACTTCGAAGGTGGATGGCCTCGGCCTCGGCCTGTCGATCTGTGCCTCGATCGTGCAGGCGCACGGCGGCCGCATCTGGCTGCAGTCCAGCCGCCCCGGCGCCACCGAGTTTCGCTTCTCCCTTCCCGTCCAGACTCGAGAGACACGTTGAACATGCCAAGCGCCCCGACCGTATTCCTCATCGACGACCAGGAGGCGGTGCGCAACGCCCTGGGCGAACTGCTGCGCGTGTTTGGTTACGACGTGCGCACCTACGAGACAGCCAACGAATTTCTCGCCAAGCATGATCCCCAGCAGCGCGGCTGTGTAGTTGCCGACGTGCGCATGCCGGGTATGGATGGCATCGAGCTGGTGAGCGAACTTGGGCGGCGCAAGTTTACGCTGCCTGTCGTGCTGATCTCTGGCCACGCAGACGTGGCGATGGCGGTAGCTGCCATCAAGGCTGGCGCCGAGGACTTCATCGAGAAGCCGGTCGACGACGCGCAATTGCTTGCCGCCATCAACCGTTGTCTCGCGCACAGCTTCGAGCAGCAGTCGACCGATCGATCAGGCAGCGACCTGGAAAGTCGCTATGAGAGGCTAACGCCGCGCGAGGCGGAGGTAATGGACTTCGTCGTGCAAGGTTTCACCAGTCAGGCCATCGCGCTGCGCCTCGAGATCAGCCAACGCACGGTCGAAAGCTACCGCGTGCGGATCATGGACAAGATGCAGGCTGAAAGTGTGGCCGTGCTGGTGCGCCAGGCCATCCGCCTCGGACGCATCACCCCCTAGCAGTTCGCCTCGTTCGCTTGCCCAGCCTTGCCGCCGAGATGCGAGCCGAGGCTGTTGCGATCTCCGTAGATCTACCACGCGAACGGTTCGGATACCCGAAGCGCAGGCAGTTCTTATCTTCGCGGGAAAGCGCTCGATAACCATCGAGGCGCTGTCTGACGAAGAGATAGCCCGTGCCGAGACCCGAACGCCCTGTCAGCGGACGCTTGTTGCCAGCATCGCAGGCACGCTCGCCCTGGTTGATGGTGATGGCGGGGGTCGTGGTGACCCTGCCCCTGATGTATGCGGCCGTGCCGCCTGCGCTGGTTCTGCCGGCCATCAGCGCATTGCTCCTCCTGACGGGCTTTGGCGTCGCCGCCTTCGCCAGTTGGGCAGGACGCGCGCCTGAAGCCGAGCGGCTCGGCCCGAGAGACGTGGCCGGTGCACTCGTTCTCTTGGGATTTGCGGCGGCGTTGCTGAGCGATGCCGAGGTGGCGCTGGCGACCTTTGCGCAATGGCAAAGCGGGTTCATGGCGGCGGGTCCGATGTGATCGCCGCCGCACGACACCATTCGTTTTCGTCTGATCCGGAGGCATGATGGACCTGCTCCAAGCGGAGCTAACTGCTCTCTTACAAGTCATTGTCATCGACGTCGTGCTGGCGGGCGACAACGCCATCGTGGTCGGGCTGGCCGCTTCCAGGGTCGCACCGGAGTTGCGATCGCGCGTGATTTTCTGGGGCATCGCCGGCGCGGTGGTGCTGCGTATCCTATTCGCGGCGGTCACTGTCCAGCTGCTCGCCATCGTCGGCCTGACGCTCGCGGGCGGCATCCTGCTGCTGTGGGTGTGCTGGAAGATGTACCGCGAGATCACCCACTCGCCGTCGCCGTCCGCGGCCGGTGCCCAGGTGGTGTCCAGCGCAGATCAGCAGACTGCCGGTACTATGGGTTTCTGGGGCGCCCTG
>Ga0075431_100005101_pt1 | contig 12913 bp, 8 predicted proteins | sample RhiMetdeltSRZDD5_FD_75297 | JGI IMG/M metagenome (GOLD analysis project Ga0075431, IMG submission 75297) | Populus rhizosphere microbial communities from Tennessee, USA - Rhizosphere MetaG P. deltoides SRZDD5 | ecosystem: Host-associated > Plants > Roots > Rhizosphere > Soil | place: USA... | reverse complement strand
TTCAACATCTCCGCACCAGGAAGAAACGTCGACCTCAATCCCTCGTACTACTCGCACGAGTTCTACGAGCGGCTGCGAACCTCGGGTCCTCTATTCCGCAACCTCCTGGCCTCCTCGACCACCGTTTCATCCGGCGTCAACCTGTCCGACGGTGCCGTCACGGATCGCGTCCGGTGCGAACTCGTATCGGGCAACTACTTCGACGTCCTCGGCGTTGGGGCGGCGGCTGGGCGGATCCTGAGTTCACAGGACGATCAGACGCCCGGGGCGCATCCCGTGCTCGTCTTGAGCTATGCGTTCTGGCAGCGTCGCTTTGCGGGAGCGCCGGATGTGGTCGGGCGTGCAGTATCAGTCAACGGCACTTCCTTTACTGTGGTGGGAGTAGCAAGACAGGGCTTCTTCGGAACCAAGCCAGGCTTCGGGCCGGACATCTGGGTGCCGCTGATGATGGTGCAACCGGTGAGCGGCGGTGGCATCAGCGCCCTGGGCCGCAACCAAAACTTTCTGGAGATCATCGTCCGTCTCGAACCTCACGTCGACGTGCGACAAGCCGAGATCATGGCGACGACCGTCTATACGAACTGGCTCAGTGAGGGCGCATCGTCACCGCCGCAAGGCGCTCAGGCGCTGCACCTGATGCCGGCCCGTGAGGGACATTCACTCCTACGCGCGCAGTACCGCCAGCCCCTCCAACTGCTGACCGCGGCGGTGCTGCTCCTGCTGTTGATCGCTTGCGCGAACATCGCGACGCTGCTCATGTCGCGGGCAACGGCGAGGGCACGAGAGATTGCGGTCCGTTCGGCCATAGGTGCCACGCGACATCGTCTCGCTCGTCAGCTCATGACCGAGAGCGTGTCCATCGCGGTGATAGGCGGAGCGTGCGGCTGGCTCGTCTGCGTGTACTTCGGGCGAGTCATGCTGTCGTTTCTTCCAGCGACAGCCGAGGCGTGGCAGTTTTCACCAAATCGCCGAATCTTCGCGTCCACGTTCCTGATCGCGTTCGGAAGCGGGCTTGTGTGTGGTCTCGCACCGGTCATTCAGCTCGGTCGTCATCAAGCGGCCACGTTGAGAAGCCGCGGACGCGCGCATACAACCCGGCGCTGGCTCGACTCGCGCGACGCGCTCACCATCATCCAGATCGCGTTGACGATCTTGTTGGTCACGGGCGCCGGACTATTCGCGCGAACGCTGCAGAACCTTCGGGACGGGGATATGGGCTTCGACCGCGATCACGTTCTGCTGGCTTCGATAGATCCGGCAAAAAGTGGCTACACGAGACCGCGGACGACGGTCTTTTTCGCGGAGCTGCTCCAGCGCCTGCGATTCCAGGAGGCTATCAAGGCAGTAGGGCTGGCGAGTCACGGCACCTTGAGCGGCGTGCTTCCGGCGGGTACGCGATTCATGAGTACTCAGATGCACGCCGATCGCGCAACCGAGCCAGCGCCCAGGGATCTCACCGTCTATCAGAACGTCGTCAGCCCCGGATTTTTCGAAGCGTCCGGCATCTCGCTCGTGCGCGGCAGGGATTTCGCGGACGTCGATCGCGCAGCGGGTGTCGAGGTCGGCATCCTAAACGAGGCCGCCGCCCGGCTCTTGTTCGGCAACGACGACCCCATCGGCAAGGGAATCGGCCCGGGACGCCAGGGTCCCACCAACGTCGAGGTCGTCGGTGTGGTGGAGAACGCGAAGTACCTGAGCGTGCGAGAAGCGCCGCTGCCGACCGTGTACTTGCCGTTCCGGGACGGCAGCCCGATGACGTTGCACGTCAAGGCGCGTAGGGACGCACGTTCGGCATTGGGTGTGGTCGAGCAGGAACTACGGGCACTGGACTCGACGTTGCCGCTCTTTCACGTGCAGACCATCGAAGCCCGCGTAGACGATGCGCTACGTCAGGAACGGCTGGTGGCAACGTTGGCGACCACGTTGAGCGTGTCGGCCATGCTCATAGCCGCCGTCGGCCTCTACGGCCTGATCACTTTTTCAGTCGCTCAACGAACGCGTGAGATCGGAATACGAATCGCGGTCGGAGCAGCGCCACGTCAGGTACTGTCGATGATCCTCGGGCGAGCCTGTGTGCTCGTGGCAGGGGGAATCGCTCTCGGTCTCCCGGTGGCGCTGGCCTCCCTTCGCGCCGTCGCCAGCTTTCTCTACGGCGTCACACCCTCGCAACCGACGATCCTGGCGGGTGTGCTCGCGATCGTCACCGTCGTCGCCCTCTCGGCCGCTCTCATTCCGGCGAGCCGTGCGGCGCGGACTGACGCGTGGAACGCGTTGCGCTCCGAATAAGCTGGCGACGCGAAGATTCGCCACCATCGTCGACGACCGGAAGCAGCGCTGTCGGACGAGAATCTCGCGCCGGGACCTCGCAGATACACCGGAGTTCTACACGGTGCTGGTGCAGTGGGAGGTTACGCTCAAGGATCTGCTGACGCACGTCTCGGGCCTTGGAGTCAACGACAGTGGAACAAAATCGCTTTCGTCGGTAAATGGTGTCGTCCTTTTCCTGAGTTCAAGGCGCATCAACAACGCTCTAACTCGTGTGAATCGGTGACCAGCATTCGCTCGCGCTTTTCGCCGAAGCGCGAGCGAAGCTGGTTTGCTGAGACGGACAGGAAGTTAGCGGAGTCGCCTCATGGAGTGTTTATTGACGTACTTGGCGATCGTTTCGCCCATGCCGTCGCTGATGTCGACAGTGCTCGGATAATGCATCCCGCCCCAGACGCGCGCGTGGTTTCCATCCGCCCGCGCCTGCGCGATGCTCGTGTACCTCCGATTGGGCAGATCGACGCCTGACAACCTCGTGGTCAGCGTAAACACTTGCGCATCGTCGAAATGTCTGAGCAGTACTGTTGCCGCTGCACCGTTAAGACTGGGATGTCCAGCAGGGTACTCGGGGTGCGACGGCGTCGTGACGAGCGGAAGCCAGGTCGGATCGGGAGCGGTCTCAGGATTGCCGTCGGTGTCGGCGAGCGGAATTGCGGTCGCGGGTCGCCAGGTCACCTCAACCGGACTCGCGCCGTAGTACCGCTTGGCGCTCCAGACGGTGATTGCCGTGTCGGCCATCGCGATGTTCAAAACAGCGAGCAGGCGATTGCAGTTGGCGACCGACAAATGGTTCGCGCGCGCCATTTGATTCGCCGCCTGATTCCAATGAACGCTGGCGTTCCCCTCCCAGAACGGCGCGAGCGCCGTCTGATCTTCAGTACGCGTGGATTCGGACTTCCGCCCCAAGGCCTTGACGGTCTTGAAATCGTCCGTGTACGTGCTGCTGCTGAGACCGCGAGGGGGTTCAGGCTAAAACTGGGTATTGCTGACAAGGACAAACGGATCAGTGAATGCCAACCTCTGCGCGCTCATCGCCGTCGCAGGCAATACGGGCCGCCACTGGCCAACGGCTGTTCCTCCTGCGAACGGTGGATAGCTCGCGGTGAACCCATCGTTGGCGCGCCAGCCGAGGACGGCGTGTGCGACTTCAGTTCCCCAGGCGATGCCGCGCTCGATACGTGTCGGGCACGAAGGAGGACTTCCGCGGGGTTGTCCGCTGTGCTCGCAATCGGCACTCAGGGCGGCGATCGACGCCGCGTAGCTCGCATCCAGCGCTGGCTGCTGGGTCGGGAAGAGGCCGACGAGCGCCGTGTACGCCGCAGCGATCACCGCCGCCCTGCCCGACGCACCCTTCGGGGCCGCAGTGTGGACGAAGATTGGCGTGTACCGTCCGTCGATCCCGTTGTACGCGTCGAACACTGCCGTGTGAACGATTGCGCCGAGCCGCTGACTGGACGAATTCGCCGTATTCGTCGCGATCAGCGTGTCGATGAAGATCTGATTCCACTCGAGGACCTGGTTGACGCGGTCGGACGACTCCGAAGGCTGTTGTGCGGTTTCGACACGAGCGGGACCAAGGAATGCCAACGTAGCGAGAACGACGAGCCCACTGACCTTGCAGCAGTTGCGGTTCATGAATCCCCTCGATCCTGAGGTGGAGACATTCCACCTGCCTGTCGTGAGATCGCCCGGTCCGGAGGAAAAACCCCTCACGGGACTAGCGAACGAGGAGGAATCGCGGGCAGGAGCCCGTTTTGGCCGACTCGGACGGGCTCCGAAGAGACGGGATCAGCCGGACAGCTCGTCCGGGAAGCCAGGGGCGAACATACGTGTCATCCGCGCAGGGTTCCGGACGCTGTGAGCGGTCATGAATAGGTCCGCCTGACGCACCAGGTCCTGACCGCGGTCACCGCCGAGGATCTGGCCCAGCCGGCGGCGGGCGACGGCGGCGTACAGGTTCATGTCTGCGAGATCGAACTCGTCGGCCGCGGCGGCGAGCCGATCGGCGGCCAGGTCGGGACGCCCCTCACCGGACGCGACGCCCGCGCTCAGCAGCTTTGCCAGCGGATCCGACCATCGCCTCCGTTCGCGGACGATCCGGTGCGCCTCGCCACGTGCCACCGCCAGGAAGGCGCGCCTCTCCCGCCCGCTGGCGGCGACGGCCAGCGCACATCGCCCTCGCAGATACGACGCTTCGACGCGAAGCAGTTGCGCGCGAAGCAGGAGACTGCCGCGAAGCGCTGCGCGGTTCTCCGTGACGCACCGCCATGCTGCGTCGCCACGGCACCGGTAGAGCGCGGTCATCGATCGAGCCACCATGTAGTTGAACTGCTGGTGGTCCCATTCCGAGTGAGACCAGCGGGCCATGACCTCGTCCGCCTGCCGTTCGGCTTCATCGGGGTCATCGGCGGCAAGTTCGACGATGGTCAGGGCCCGCGTGCGAGTCGACGTCTCGACGAAGAGGTTGCCCGAGTCGCGTGCAGCGGTCACGACTCCGGGAATCCGGTCGGCGACGTCCTGCAACTGCCCCTGGTACGACAATGCAGTAAGCCAACTGGCCTGGGCCATACCCAACTCCCAGGTGACGCCCGTACACCGATCGCGCAGGAGATGCACCGCCCGTTCGCTGAGAATGGAGGCCTGCTTCCATTCGCCAACCATGAGCGCCGCAAGCCCGGTGGCCACTGCGCACAGCGCGGTGGCACGGGGATTCGCCAAGTGCCCCGACATCTCCAGTGCCCGCTCGGCCATTTCCTCGGCCCGCTGACGGACGGGGCCGCCTCCGATCGCCGCGAACGCCGCTTCGGCAGCGAACGCGCGCGCGACCCGATAGGGCTCCCCTGCGTTCAGCGCGAGGATCAGGTGCCGGGTTTCGAAGTCCGCCGCGCGAACGTTGTTCACCATCGCGAGGCCGCTCATGGCGGACCAGCACGTATCTATCCGGAGCAGGTCTTCAACGGGGACTTGGCTTGCACTACGCTCCACGAACGTCAAGCCCCGCCAGCGGAGCTGGGCACGGCGAATCATCAGCGATGCCAGCGCCGCGTGCCCGTCTGGGGCCATCCGCATCCCCACCGCCTCGAGCACGGTGCGGAGCACCTTGACGCCGCGTTTCATGTGCCCGCCAATGAGGAGCTGCTCGGCCGCTCGGCGCTCGAGCTCGACACGTTGGAGTCGTCGGGAACCTGCGGCCGCGTCGAGGTAGGCGTCGGCCGCATCGGCTGGCCGCCCGGCGTTGGCGAGCGCGGTGGCGAGCGCTTCCTTCCATGCCGCGCGTGCCGCAGCCTGCGGCGCCAGCGCCAGCGCGTGGCCGTAGAACACGGCCGCGCGATCGAACGCCAGCGCGGCCTCCGCCTTCCGCGCCGCCAGGTCTGCGTGCATCGACGCGCCATCACGGTCGCCCGCGCCTCGGCAATGTTCGAACAGCGCCTCGGGGTCGTCGATGCGACGCGCCATGAGCGTCTGCACCATCCGCTGGTGGATTCGAAGGATGCCCTCGACAGACACCTGTTCCGCGAGCGCGTTGCGGATCTGATCATGGTAGATCTCCAGGCGCTCTGCGGACCCGCTGCTTCGGACTAGTTTCGCGGCGCGGAGCAGCGCCACGAAAGGCCGCTCGTCCCCGCCGAGCCCACAGGCCTCGCATACCAGGGACGGCGCCATGGGTCTCGCGCAGACGGCCAACGTCTCCAGAAAGTCCCGCGCCCCGGGCGGCAGCTCACGCACGCGGGCGTCGAGCACGTCCGTGAGTGTGCGCGCGCGCCCTCGCTCGCCCGGCGCGATCGCGAGGTGGCGCGCGAGCTGCTCGAGGAAGAAGGGGTTGCCGCCCGCTTCGCGCGTGATCTGGAGGCGCTCATCCTGGGTCACGGATGCTTCACCCGGAACCACCGACGCGATCAGTGCGCACGCCTCCTCATCTGCCATCGGGCCGAGCGAGAGCGGCAAGGCGGTGTCCACGCCGGTGCGTTCGAGCGGCGCCCGCAGAAACGGTTTCGCTTCGACTTCTTCGCTGCGAAAGCACACCACCATCAGGACCGCGGGCGAGGCCGGCGGTCTGAGCAGTTCTTCGAGCAGGACCGCGCTGTCCGCATCGGCCCAATGCAGATCGTCGATGTAGACGATCACGGGCTGGCGATCAGCGATCCGCGCCAGGAGCTCGCGCAACGCGGCGAATGCGCGCCGGCGGAGGACCGGTGGATCGGGAAGGTCACGGTCGCGCCACGGCGCCGCCGCGACGGCCTGCACGCGCATCAGCACCGGAAAGACCTGGGCTAGCGCCGGCACGTCGCGGGGCAGGAGCGCGTCGGCGTTGCCTCGTGGCAGTGCCGCCAAGTAGTGGCTCAGACTGTCGACCACGCCATCCAGCGCCTTGTAGGGCACTGATTCGTGCTCGTAGCAGCGGCCGGACAGGAGCACGACATGTTCGTGCGCGCGCACGTGACTGAGAAACTGGTGCACGAGCGCGCTCTTGCCGATTCCCGACGGTCCACTCACGTACACTGTGGCCGCCCGCCCCTCCCGGATCGTTCGGAACGCGTGGTCCAGGATGTCCAGCTGTGCCTGACGACCGACGAAGGCGGTGTCGCGAACCTGAGGGCGCTGCGTGGTGACCGTGGACGCGGGGAGCGTCCCGCGATCGAGCTTGAGCAGTGCGTCCGCCCCCGTCAGCCGCCGCGCCGGCTCGCGACGAAGCAGACCCTGACAGACCGCGCGCAAATCGTCCGGCACCTCGGCCAGGCCGGACGGCAGCGTCAAATCCGATTCGCCGCCGGCTGCGGAAGAGTCCAGCCCGGTCGTGTCAGAGGGGACGTGTCCCGCCAGCGCCTCGTACAAGGTCACGCCGACGCTGTACCAGTCGCTCGACTCGGAGGCGGTGGCGCCGAGCGCTTGCTCGGGCGACATATAGGCCGGCGTCCCCGCGATCCGCTCACCGCTGAGGGCATCCTGGAGCTGCAGATCCGCGATCAGTCCGAAGTCGAGGATGACGACGCGCCCGTCGGGGGTGACGAGCACGTTCGACGGTTTGATATCCCGGTGGAGCTTGCCCCGCCGATGCAGCTCCGAGACGCCGTGCACCAACTGGCGAAACCCCGATCGGGCTCGCTCCGCCCTCAGGGATTCCCCCGCGACCGCGCGCACGTAGTCCGCGAACCCGACGCCGTTGATCAGCTCCATGGTGAAGAAGCAGTGCGCATCCTCGACATGAAGCTCGTAGAGTGCCACGAGGTTGGCGTGCGCCACGTCGGCGAGGCTGCGGAACTCCCGTTTGAGCCGGTAGATCGCGGCGGCGCTGGTGCGCAACAGGGTCTTGAGCGCCACGATCTCATCGCGGGTGCGATCGTGCACTTCGTAGACGATGCCCATACCGCCGGCGCCGAGCAGGCGACGAACGGTGAACCGATCCGTGCCGAAAAAAGCGCTGGCGATCGGTGGCGCTTCGCCGGCGGCAGGGACCGTCACGGTACCGAGAGACTCGGTCAGCGGGCCGAGCGCGTTCGTCCGCTCGTGCGCGCGCACGAGCCGCGTGACCTCGTCGATCAACAGGACATCGTCGGCGCACACGCGTTCGAGCCAAGCCTGCCGTTCGCCAGCCGCGTGGCCCACCGCCGCGTGGAACAGGTCATTCAGCCTCTGCCAGCGCGCGGCGTCCATGGGCTCTGACTCTACGGGCGCGCGTCACCGCCGGCAAGCTCCTCGTGCAGCCACGCGCGTGCAAAGCTCCACTCCCGTTCGACGGTCGCGACTGACAGCTGCAGCCCTTCGGCAATTTCTCTCATCGTCGAGCCGCCAAAAAACTTGAGTTCCACTATCTGGCTCTTGCGAAGGTCCGTGACGGCCAGCTTCTCGAGCGCATCGTGGAGCGCCAGCACGTCGATGCCGACTCTGGGAAAGGTTCTGTCTGCGAACGTCAACGAGACCCGGCGCGCGCCGCCGGCGCGCTTCGCCGCCGCGCGATCTCGTGCATGGTTGACCAGAATGCGCCGCATCATCACCGCAGCGGCCCCGAAGAAGTGTGCCCGGTTGCGCCAATCCACATGTCGTTGATCGATCAACCGCAGGTAAGTCTCGTGGACGAGGGCCGTTGGCTGGAGCGAGTGACCGAGCCGTTCGCGCCGCATACGCGCGCCGGCAAGCCGGCGAAGCTGATCGTAGACCACGGGAAGGAGCCGGTCTCGAGCCTCTTCATCGCCTCTGCTCCAGTCGATGAGCAGCTGCGTCACGCCGGGTCGCGCTGACGCTCGTTCCATGGCACGTGCGCTGGTTGATTCGGAGCGGCGACATCGCTCCCCCAACACCTGGCTACTTCCCTGAGCAGAATTCAGATGCCGGCTTGAGATCCGATGTGATCCGCAAGTAATTCCCTGAATTCCGCTTGACGCAAGACCCGTTATGGGTTCGGCGAGAGCGATCATGCAACCCGAACCTTGCGGTGTCAACGTGCGACCACACATTGTCGTTCGCCAAAAAGGAGTCTGTGTCTAGCGGCGACAAGCCGCCTCTAGTTGCTCCGACTCAGCCGAGCTAGGCCGATAGGGCTCGCAGAGCTCAGATGCGTTCCGCTTGGGTCGAACCTGCGGAACCGCACCTCGTCAGTCTGCCCGCCCATCGCCGCCAGGTCGCCACGCAACTCGACGCGATAACGTCTTACGTGGGTTGCCGGCCCTGTTGGGTCACGCATGGTGAGCGTCTGCTGACCCTGAAGAGAGTGGAACGGTGAACCACACCGTTGGCCGTCGCTCGATCGATGAGCTGAGGTGCCGACGTCACCGACACGGTTTCTCTGGCGTCCCCGATGTCCAGGTGGAAGTCTCGCACCAGCGTACGGCCGACCTCGAAGGTCAGCGCTTCGATGGCGGCTGACTTGAACCCGTTGGCTGAGACGGTGATCTCATACGAACCCACCGGGATTGCTGACATCTGATAGTGCCCATCGTCATCGGTGGGAACGGACCGGTCAAAGCCAGTCGAGTCGTCGCGCACACTGATCGTTGCGCCACGCAGCACGGCGCCGGACGCATCGTAGACCCGTCCCTGCAGTGTGGCGGCAGATTGCGCGTGGAGCGGAGTGGCGACGACTAGACCGATGACGAAAAATACGGCGACAGCAGCCATACAAATCGCGCGCGCACGGTCGCAGGCCCGTCATCCTTTCGCCTGGCCGCCAGTGAGGCAACGCGGCGGCGGATCATACACCGGACGTTCGACGTCCTTGTTAACGACAGTGCTCTCGGAAACGAGCGACGGTGGTCGTGTACGTCGTCTCCCAAATCGATCTGCACCCAGTTGATCTGGCCGGTAAACTTGTTCCAGCGCCTGTTCAGCCTAGTGCCGCCTGTTCAATCGCCGCCATTGCCCTTTGGTTCTATGCGGTGTTGGCTTGTTGAGAGGAGGGCCGCCGGGCTCTAAGGCCAAGCTCTACCGTACGCAACGGAATGCGAGGGCCTCTTCGTTTGTACGATGGGCCCCCGCCTGGATTCAGCGTTCCTGACCGCGGACACCGCCTACGTGCTCGAGGAGACGACTCGCTTCGATCTGCGTCGCCAGCACGTCGTCCTGCTCCTCGTACATCAGCCGGATCTCGATCTCGCCTTCCCAGTTTGGCCAGTGAACGCGGTGCAGCTCCGTGAATTTGCGGGCCTCCTCTAGCGCTTCCTCCTTCGACGCCAGGTTGAAGATCGAGAACCCCCCGATGACTTCCTTCGCCTCGGTAAACGGGCCGTCGGTCGTGACGATCTTTCCTTTCGTGATGCGCATGCGCGCGGCCGACGACGTGGGGTGGAGACCGCCGAACGAGACCATCTTGCCCGCCTTGGCCGCTTCCTCGGCAAGCTTTTCGATGGCTTCAATGAGCGCGGCCGGCGGCGGTCCGGACGCGGCGAGACTTTCGGGGCCTTTCACGATGAACATGTAGCGCATTGTTCTCTCTCTCCAGACAGGTGAACGTGGTGAAGGTCGACGGTTTCGTGTCGCCTCCTTACCCTTACGTCGAACGAAGGTGGCTGAAATCGACACCCCCGATGCGGCACATTAGTCCCTGCACTCATCAGGAAGGCGGCCCGTTGCGTAGGTTTCGCCAGGGACCTGGGCGTCCGGAACCTGCAGCTCTCGCGCAATGACGGTTCGTACGTGGTAGCCGTCAAGGATCTTTGGAACGATCACGTCGTTCGCGTCCGAACAGTCGCGCCAGCAGTCGTGGTATGCCCGTAGCCACTCCGCCGCGCGCGGACCAACGAACGGCTTCGCGCGCTTGAGCCACGCAGGCTCTCTTCCTTCGAACAGCCCGATCGCGACCAAGGTTTGGACATCCCGATCGGTGCTTTCAAACATCTGTTCTGAGACGGTGAACGCCCGGCGGAGCAACTCATCGCGGCGCGGGGTTGAGGGAAGCCATAGCAGCACTCCGACATAAGCGGCAAAGAGCTGCTCGAAGAAGATATACGGGCCATCGTCCTGACCTGGCGCGCCCTCTGTGTGCCAATAGAATTCGGCAGCCGGTCGGATCTCAGGAAGCGCCTCGACGAGCTGTTGTTCGATTTGCGAGTACTGGAACTGGCTCACATCCTGCTCTGCTTCCAACAGATTATGCTGCTTGTTGAGGGCGACGTTGTCGCCCGGTGAGGACATCCTCGCCTGTTCGTCAGTCCCTATCAACCGTTCACCACGAAAACCCGATGGCATCACGGCTGCACAAGGCACGCGTCGCGAACGGACCACGCCTGAAGGGTGATCGAACCAATGATGCGATTTCGACGCTGCTTTCTTCTCGCGGTTGCGGTCGTTGCGTGGACGGCCGCGCCCGCGCACGCGCAGTGGCTGGTCACACCTTACGTTGGCGGGAACGTCGCAGGCGACGTCGAACACGGCAAAGGTGGACTCGGCGTGTCGGTCGGCTATTCCAGCGACCGACTCGGGTTCGAATTCGATGTTCAACGTTACCAACACTTCTTCAAGGATTCCGAGGTGGACCCGCTCGATCCTTCGGCGCCGCCAAACTGCAAACCAGGAATAAGCGGCCCCTGCACAGACATCAACACCGACGCGATCGGCTTGATGGGCAACGTGGTGCTGCCCATCCACATTCTCAGTGCGACGAAATGGCAGACGTTCGGGACCGCAGGCCTCGGGTTGATTCGTGCCTGGACGAACGAAGAGAACAGAGTCCAGAACAACTTCGGGTTTAACGTCGGCGGCGGTGTGGTGTATGCGCTAAACAGGCGTGTCGGACTGCGCGGCGACCTACGATACTTCCAGGCGCTCGTCGACGAGAACGAACCTGATGGCATCCGCTTGACGGATTACGGCTTTTTGCGGGCGTCGGTGGGCGTCACATTCAGATTCCACCGCTGAAGCGCTTGACAAGCCGCGCCTATCGCGAATATATTCGCTGTGCGCGAATTTTTTCGCCAGTAAACACAGAAGACGACGTGTCGCGAATCGAGCCGCCCCACCTGACGCGCCGCGAAGCGCAGATCATGGAAATCCTCCACCGCCGCCGTCGCGCGACCGTCGAAGAGATCCGTAGTGAGCTACCCGACGCGTCCAGTCCTTCCAGCGTACGCAAGCTACTCGAGATCATGATCGACCGCCGACTGCTCGGTCGCGAGTACGACGGCCCGCGCTTTGTCTACTTTCCAGCCGCGACACCGGAGGATGCGAGCCGCTCTGCGCTCAAGCAGCTCGTGCGCACGTTTTTCGACGATTCACCTGGATCCGCCGCAGCGGCGCTGCTCGGCATGGACGCCAAGCCGCTGTCAGACGAGGAATACAAGCGGCTCAGCGCGCTCTTGAAGCGCCGCCGCGAGGGAGGCACGCGATGAGCCAGTTCGTACTCGACATCATCGTCCGCGCGTCTGCACTGCTGGCGGCCGCGGCTCTCGCCGATCTCGTCCTGCGCTGGCGCGCGTCCGCGGCGACGCGACACCTCGTATGGACGCTCGCGATCGGCGCGCTGCTCGCGCTGCCGATCGCGTCATACGTCCTGCCGGAATGGAGCGTGCCCATTCCGATCGCACGGTCGTTCGTGCCGCGTGTTGCGCCGCCCACGGACACTGCCATTTCACACACAGTCGTGACAGCGTCCGTACCCGCGCCAGCAGGTACGTCCGCGTTGCAGAGCGTGCCGCGCCTGACGCCGGGCGTCGCGATCGCCGGGCTGGTCGTCGTGTACGCAACCGGTCTCATCCTCCTTCTCGCGCGGCTCGTCCTCGAGCCGTTCGCCCTCAGGCGGCTGACGCGCGCGTCACGTGACGTGACCGACGCCGCCTGGTGTCGGGTGTGCGACGATGCGGCGGTGCGCCTTCGCGTGCGCCGGCCGGTGCGCCTGCTGCGCAGCGAACGCGACGTGATGCCGCTGACGTTCGGCACAGTTGCGCCGACGATCGTGCTTCCCGCGTCGGCCGACGAGTGGACCGACGATTGCCGGCGAGCAGTGCTGCTACACGAGCTGGCGCACGTCGTGCGGCGCGACTGCCTGGTCCAGCGGATTGCCTCCTTCGCGTGTGCGCTGTACTGGCCGCATCCTGGCGTGTGGTGGGCGGCGAAACGGCTGCGCACGGAGCGGGAACTCGCGTGTGACGACCGTGTCCTC
>Ga0075431_100005099_pt1 | contig 12915 bp, 13 predicted proteins | sample RhiMetdeltSRZDD5_FD_75297 | JGI IMG/M metagenome (GOLD analysis project Ga0075431, IMG submission 75297) | Populus rhizosphere microbial communities from Tennessee, USA - Rhizosphere MetaG P. deltoides SRZDD5 | ecosystem: Host-associated > Plants > Roots > Rhizosphere > Soil | place: USA... | reverse complement strand
GCAAAATAGCTTTTGTGGGTTCATTGGCTTCTCTCGTGATGTGGTAGTCCCGAAAGTTTGCCAATGAACCCCTTTTTCGACAAGACCTAGGCCCCTCCACGCTTTACTGGAGTGCTACCAGCGTTTAAAAAGCGCTTAAAAAATCACTTTTTCTCTGGAAGTGACAACCGAATGTTGTTAGAAACTTCCTGGTTGGACAAGTTTATGTTTGAAGGAAGACTCAACACTAACCACAGGCTCTACAACTTGTAAAAAAGATGATATTTTGTTTATTCCCTTATAGAAGCAACAGTCCTTTGATAGACTGGCGACGGTGTATTTTGCCTGTGACCCACTCCACGAATTAGTTCAGATCATTATCAGGAAAAGTTGTACTATGCTTGGTAGGTGAAGTAAATAGACATGTACTGTAGACGCGCCTAGACACATGTACTTATTTTGGCCGGAAGCCTTGTCTTTGATCCTCAATCTTGCTATCCTGTGAGCACGCTTTTCAGGAGGTTGAGGTCATGTCTTCCAAGATTAGAGTAGCAATTCTCGAAGATCATCAAATTGTCGCCGATGGCTACTCGTTCCGCCTGCAAGGCACGCCGGAGTTTGAGATCGTCGGCATCGCCAACGTATACTCGGACTGGGAGCCGTTGCTGGCCGCTCACCCGACGGATATCGCACTCATGGACGTGAAGGTGCCTACTGCGCCAGATAACCCCAACCCGTACCCCATTCTGCGTGCCGTGCCTCAACTCGTTCAGTCATATCCAGAGATGGCCTTTTTGATCATCTCAGCTTATGCCGAGCCTACTCTGATCCAGGGGGTGATGGAAGCCGGAGCCAACGGCTACATTCTTAAAGAGGATAATGCACTGCTGCGTGAGTTAAAAACGGTCTTGATCTCCGTCGTGCTGGGCCGGGGGATTTATCTTAGCCCACAGGCGAAGGAACTACTGCTACAACGGCAGACACCGGGCGTCGAACTCAGCCTGACCCCCCGCCAAGCAGAGGCGATTTCCTTATGTGCCGCCTATCCCAACTCTTCGACTAAAGAACTGGCCGCTCGGATGAATGTGGCCTTCTCCACGTTGCGCAACTTACTTTCTCAATCCTACTTACGCCTGGGTGTCAGTGGGCGAAACGCGGCTGTCCTTAAGGCACAGCAGTTGGGGTTGTTGACACAAGTTGAGCAGCCACTCACTCACTGATTAGCGAGTATTCGGGCTGACTGAGCGTGGCAAACAATTTGTTCACTGGCTCGATCAGGTCTTCAAGCAACAACTCCAAGCCCGCGCGCTGGGGTACCCTCAGATCATTTATCCATTCCTGGGCAGTTCGGTGACGGGAAAACAACTCCTCAATGCTGTAGCTAACCGCTCCACAACGTAAAAGAATAGTCTGCGCCTCAGTCAGCACCTCAGAGTCAGGTCCCGATTGAAGCTGACGCCGTAATTCTAGGAACTGCTCCCTCGCAGGATACTCCACATTCTGCGCGAACAAGATTGGCAACGAGGTGCGTCCCAACGTCCAATCGGGATTAGCCGGGACTGCCATCGCATCGTTCAGATCGTCGTGGATTTGAATCATCTCGCCATACAGATTGCCCCACTGCCTGAGCGCTTCGGCGATTTCAACCGAAGCGCCGCCCAATAAAGCACCCACGTGCACCGCCGCGCCGAAGAACGGGGAACTCTTCATTTTAACCACCTGCCAATACGCGATCTCATCGGCTGGATTCTGAGTGTCTAACTGCTGACCGCCAGCGATAATCAGCGCCGCCCGGTTCAGGCTTTGCAGCGACGCCAGTCGGGTCGGCTGTGGAGCTTCACTTTGGGCGAGTACCTCCAGGCTGACGGCTTGCAGCGCCGCGGCAAGATTCGCCACAGCCGGAGCGCCCAGCCGATGATATTCTCCACGCGGGTCGGCATCCAACATATCGTCAATTAACAAGATACTGGTATGCAGGCAGGCCAGGGCGGCCAGGGCCGGAATCGCTTGTTCGGGACTCCCCCCCACAGCTTCGCAGACCACCACCGGTATCCGCCAGTGACGGTCTTTTTTGGCGATCACTCGCTTGAGTACCGCCTGCATTTCAGGCCAGGCTTGGGTAATCGCGAGGCCTGACAATCTCTCGGAGGCTAGATCGTAAACGTCCATGAGGACTCCTTGCGAACCGGCTGGCGGGCGACAGCCAGTTCGCGATTATTGGTTGGCATGAAGTTGTCTTGAGGGGTCTAAGCCGGAACAGTTCCCCAAGTGCCCCAATCCAGATCACTGCTCAGGGTGAGCATTTGGGCGGGACTCACCTGGGTCAATTGCGCCAACGCCTGGGCGTGAGGGTCAAACACCTCGACGGGTTGGAAAAGCTGCGCGTGGAATGCCTGCATTTTGTTGTTCATGAGAAGTCTCCTGTGGGTGAATTGAAAAATGAACGGGTCGAATACGTTCTCAGGTTGAGCATTTAGATAATCGGCCTATAATTTGTCTCATCCTCCCTTCTGCCCGAAAGCGGTTGTCCACCGCATTGTTGAAACGAGTTAAAAATCTATGAAACACTCTCGACGTCCTGATTTAGCTCGGCTTGAGTCTCTCCTCCCCTTGGTAGCCTTCACGATCCTGGGAGGCTTCACCTATGCCCTGTTCTTTCACGTGCCTTATGCGGGAATTTATTTCTCTCCCGATGGAACTCTCTCCAGGCTGTATGTGACCTCGGCTGCCCCTCCTGACCAAACGCTTCAGGTCGGCGATCAACTTATTCAAGTCGGCTCGGTCGCATGGGCCGACTTCACTGATGACTTGCGCCAGCCCTTATTCCTCGGAGTGAAACCTGGGCAAGTGGTGCCGATGGTGATTCAGCGAGATGGAAATCAGCTCACTATCTCGTGGACGTTTCCCGGTCCCACGGCCAAAGAAATTTGGGAACGGCTGTACAGTGAATGGCCGCTGGCTTATGTGTTTTGGCTCGCCGGAACCGCCACGCTGTTATTCTTACGCCCCAAGGACGAACGCTGGAAACTCCTGATTGCCTTCAACTATCTGACCGCCCTATGGTTAGCGGTGGGCGGTACCTTGTCCCCCTGGCATGTCTGGGAGGGGGCAATCATCCTGCGCGCCGCGGTTTGGCTATCCGTGCCGGTGTACTTGCACCTGCATTGGGTCTTCCCTGGACCCCTGAAGCGGTTGCCGTCTTTTTTCTGGTACGGGCTCTACCTGGCAGGTATCGGACTGGCGGGACTTGAGTTGTTTCAACGCATGCCAGCTCGCCTTTACTTCTTCGGATTTCTTCTGGCGTTGGCGGGCAGTGTAGGACTGATGCTGGCGCATTACATTTTTCGCGCCGAGCAGCGTCGAGACATTGGGCGATTGGTCTTCCTGTGGACAGTCGCGCTGCTGCCTCCCATTCTGGTCAGCCTGATTGGTACCCTCAGCGACGTGCCAACGTTCAGCGGTGGAGCCCTGATCGCGTTACCCGTGTTGCCCATCGCCTATCTCTACACGGCTTACCATCGCCAACTCATCCGGGCCAATCGTCTCATTGCTCTGTATCTCTTCATCATCTTGCTCGTCACGACATTAGCTGTGTTGATTCCTCTCACCGAGACACTCCTTCCAGGCAATACGGCCTTGATCGAGTTTGTGACACCCATTCTGGCTGTGCTGATCGCGATCTTGAGCTTTGGGCATTTTCAACGTTGGGTCGACCGGCATCTTCTGGGCGCTCCGTGGCCGCTGACCCAACTCTTGGAAACATATGCCGCGCGCATCACCACCAGCCTCGATACCCCCCGCCTGGCAAAAATGCTCTCTGAAGAAGTGCTGCCCAGCTTGCTTATTCGACAATCCACCTTGCTGCATTATGAAGCTGACCAACTAACCACGATCTATGTCCAAGCCCTAGAGACGAGCCAGTTGCCCAACCACTCTGATTTCCCATCACTGGTGGCACAAGCCGGAAAATATCGTTCTCCAGCAGAGAATCCGTTCCTTTATCCCTGGGTACGCCTGATCCTGCCGTTATCGGTTGAGTCAAAAGTTATTGGCTTGTGGTTATTGGGTCGCCGGGACCCGGATGACTTCTATGCTCAGACGGAAATCTCTCTGCTGCAGACGTTGGCTCATCAGACCGCCATCGCACTCACCAATATTGCCTACGCCGGAAGGCTACATGCGCTCTACCAAACGTCTATTGATCAACGCGAGGCGGAGCGAGCCAGTCTCGGGCGTGAGTTGCATGACCATGTCCTACAACAGATGTTTCTGCTTCAGGAGAGCGCAGTCGATTGCCTGGATTCGCCACCATTTGTCAAAGCCTACGAGACAGTGATTAATGATCTACGTGATCTGATTCGAGGGCTGCGGCCTCCGATGCTGGAGTATGGACTCTACCGGGCGTTAGCCGCGTTGGCGGATGACTGGGCCTATCGCTCGGACGCCCAAAGCGGTCCGGAAATTTCACTTACACTGACAGAGTCTGACTTGCGCTATGTTCCACACATAGAACTGCACCTCTACCGGATCGTTCAGCAAGCCGGTGAGAACGCCCTGCGGCACGCGCGCGCTCAAAACATCAAAATTCAGGGTTGCTTACAAGCCGAGCATGTTGAACTGAGCGTGGAAGATGATGGACTGGGTTTTCAGGCCGAGAAGTTGCTTGACCTGTCTCGGCCCGAGGCGCGCAGTCACTTTGGGTTGATCGGGATGCAGGAGCGCGCTGCCCTCATCCAGGCACAGATCAGGTTCGACTCCGCCACTGGTCAGGGTACTCGCATACAATTGAGGTGGAGAGTGGATGATTAATTCGATTCGGTTGTAAAGGTGCTGGCTGACTTGTTGCAAAAGATAGTTCCATCAAGCAAGAAGCAGCCAATTGATTGCATGTACGGTGTATCGCAATTCCACCTTACCTACTTGACACAACCTGACAGCTTTCCTGATAACCCCACAGAGGGGTAGAGCCTGGAGGGTTACATCTAACGCAGAAAGGTATGATGCGTTGATGCAAGAGAAACGTTACACCTCAAAGGTGGGTTAAATGAAAAGCGCGGAATAGCTTCCGCGCTCCAACAATTTTTTTGAATTGCTCTAGCAAGTTCTTACAATTCAACCCAGCCCAACACCGTCACCATGTCTCTTCCTAAGCTCACTGAATCCATCATCCGCAGCGGTGCCTCCGCGCAAAGTTTCCAGCGCGGGCAAGCGTATTATCACGAGGGCGCTATTTCGAATACTTCCCGGCAAGGCAACATTCTGCGCGGCGAGTGCGCGGGCACTCAAGAACCTTTCTATCAGATCCAAGTTGAGTTGGATCAGGCGGGCATCGCTCAAACGTACTGTTCCTGCCCTTACGACTACGGCGGTTACTGCAAACATATTGTCGCTCTCCTGTTCACCTATGTTCATCACCCCAAGCGCTTTACCCTCCGCCAAGAACCTGCTGAACTTCTGGCCGATCTCAGTCAAGAAGATTTAGTCACGCTTGTGACCAAGCTCTTGCAAGATAAACCAGAATTGTACGATTGGGTCGCAGCCGCCATTTCGGCTCCCCCATCATCGGGCAAAACGACGAAGAAGAAGCGCAAAAAAGTTGACGCCGAAGTTTATCGCCGCCAAGTCGTCGGCATCGTGCATAGCCTGGACCCGCGAAACGTGCGCGCGTCGGAAGCGTACTGGCAGGTGGGCGGCTTAGTGGAAGAACTCCGTCAAATGCAAGCCACGGCGATGAAGTTCCTGGACGCTGGCGACGCCGATACCGCGCTGACCATTCTGCTGACCCTGCTGGAAGAATCCAGCCGCGGGATTGAGTTCATTGACGACTCCAACGGCGAACTGGGCGGCTTTGTCGGCAGCTTAGGCCAACCTTTGGCCGAAGCGATCTTACATTTGGACTTGAGTGCTATTGAGCGAACCAAGCTGGCCGACCAATTGACTCGGCTGGCCCATTATGCGAGCGACTACGGGATGGAAGGCGATCTTGATCTTGCGATTCAGGCCACTCGATACGGCTGGGAAGAACCACCGCCAGGGCGCGAGTTTCAGCGACAGGCCGTTGAAGAAGATGAGGACGAGTGGATTGAAGACGATCAGTGGGATGACGAAGCGATCCAGGAAAGCCAGGTTTGGAGTCAGCCCACCTCCCCTTTTGGGGACCTGACCGAGGCGAAGCTGAATGTGCTGGAACGCCAAGGCCGCACCGATGACTACCTGGCGCTCTGCCAAAAGGCCAAGCGCCATCTGCGCTACGCGCTCAAACTGTGCGATCTCAAGCACGTCCCCGAGGCGATTAAGCATGCCAAAAAGCACATGGCTTTTGCCGACGAAGCCCGGCAGTTAGCCGAACGCTTGCGCTCGCTCAAACACATCGCCGAGGCGCTGGAGATCGGCGAGCGTGGTTTGAAGCTCAAGGGGCCAAAAGCAACATTAGGGGAATGGTTGGGGCCAGTTGAAGAAGCACAGGGACGCACCCCACAGGCGCTCGCCGCCTGGCGCGCGGCGTTCCCGGAGAACCCATCGCTCGAAACTTATAAGTCGCTCAAGCGACTTTCCGGCGCGGGCTGGAAAAAGCTGCGCCCTGAGATGATGGCAAAGCTCAAAGGGCCTTACCACAAGCAAGTCTTGGCGGAAGTGCTGTTGTTTGAAGAGGAATGGGATGAGGCGATCAAAGTCGCTGAAGGTCGAGACGTCTGGTATCCGGTGGTGGAGACGGTGGCAGAGGCCATGCTCCAGCACCGGCCGGAGTGGGTCGCGCGCATTAGCGTGAAGCACGCCGAGCGTTTGATGGTCGAACCTAAAAGTAAAAACTATCCGATTGCCGCCGAATGGCTGAAGCGAGCTAAAAAGGCTTACGCGGTTCTAGGCCAAACCGACGAGTGGCGAGCCTACTTGCGGAAAGTAACGGAGAAATACCAGCGTCGGCCCGCGCTGCAAGCCCACTTGCAGCAGTTGTAATTGGGCTTGCAACCCCTTCATGAGGTAACGCTTTCAGGGTCTGGTCTTCAGGGAATTTACTCGACTGTTGTGTTTTGAGATTTAGAGAACAGAATATAAGTTTTCAAGTAGCCAGTGCCAAGCCTTGTTTGGCGAACAACTGTGCAAAGATTTCTTCCATCGGCTGACCTTGCTGAACCTGTTCGTGGGTGAATACGAGCAGGGCTTGGAGGAGTGCGGCGGCTTGCTGGCGACAATCTTCCCCAATGGTTTTGAGGGGCAGGGCCCTTTTGGTCGGTGACGGCGGCAGGCAATCCAGATGCAAGAACGAATAGGCGACGAACACCAGACACCAATGTTTTCCAATGGCTTCAGCGTTGCGCAGGCGATAGTCCTCCAAGCCCAGATGCGTTTTGCCGTCCTGATAAAAGGTCTCAATCGGCCAGCGTTGCAGATAGGTCGTCAGCACCCGTTTGGCGTCCCAGTCCACGCGATTGGTGACCAAGACGGCATAGGAGCCGGTCAGGTCCGCGGTCTCAAAACTGATGACCAAGCGGACTTTGCCCAAACCCGACAGCCGGGGCGTAAAGCTAAAGGTCCAAGAGGTTTTGTCCCCGACCTTGACTGGTCGGTAAGCCGACGGTGGAATCAACGGCACCACATCTTCGACCGCGATCGCGGGCCGGTCCCAGCGCAGCGGCTTGCCCTGCGCGTCGCGCACGACAAACGAGTTCGTTTCCAACTGGCGGTTCTTTTTCAGCAGGCTGACCCAATCTTTCTTCCGGCGGTGGGCGGCTTTCACCAACTCTTTGGACAAGTACCAGCCATCAAACAACACGACGCTAAAGGGCAATTTATGCCGGAGCGCGCTGGCCAGCAGTTCAATCGCCAAGTCAATCTTGGTGCGAAACTGTTCCTGCAAGACCCGAAACGCGGGTCAGCCAGCAGCACCGGATCCACTTCCTTATGCAGTTGCGTGCGCGCTTTTTTCGTCCGGGGAATCTCCCGGTCTGGGAAATGGTTCTGGACAAACGCTTCCCAGGCGGTGAATTCTTCATAGCGCCGGTACAAGCGCAGGTCCACCGGAAACCGCACCGGCCCGCTGACATAATGACTGGTGACGGGGTTATGCGCCAGGGGATACGTGTCTTCACCATGATTGTAATGACGGTCCACGTACTCAAACAGGCTGCCCACATGTTCACACCGGGTATCATCCACAATCAAGGCCGACTGGGCCTTTGGGCGCCGCACCGCTTTCGTCTGTTGCACCAGATAGCGCACGCGCCGAGTAGTCACCTGCGCTTGAAACCACGGCGCTTCCGAGAAGAAACGCGAGAGATTGGTTTTATCGGCACTGTCCCGCACACACCGGGCGATGTTCGCCAGACTTTTGTTGTCCAGCACCATCAGCCCAGTCACATAGTTCTGGAAATGCCGAAACTGGCAGCGGTTCTCAAACAGGTCACGGAAGGCTGCGCCATGGGTGACGACCAAGGGGGCAGGCGCGAGGAGGGGAAGTTGCATTGGAGTTGTTTTACCCTTTCTCCCAGAAGTGCGATAGCAACCTGAAGGGTATCTGTTTGACCCGGAAATGGCAAAACACAACAGTCGAGGAATTTATTGAATTTAAGCCGCAGCCAATGCACTCCAGAAGCGAAGCATGATCCCTACGGACTACGGGCGGCGTGGCATAAGTCCATGTCGTCCATCCCTACGCTGATATGAATGCTTGGCCATTTTGCCGAACGATTAGTCTCGCCTTCGCCCCTCGAACTCTCGCAGTGTTCGCTCCACTGCCCGCCCAGTGCAGATGACTTCAATCACCGTCACCGGCAAGTCCGGCGTCGGGTCGGCCTGCTCTAAGAGCGTGCGCACCTGTTGCTTTCCATCGCCGCGCTTCCAGTCGTAGTAGCGATCACCATGCACGCGCCAACTGGCGATTACTTTTCGTTGTCGAAGGGTGGCGTCAAAACGCGCTTCACCCAGTCCGGCTTCGTCCCCCGGAAGCTTGGCGAGGCGATAGATACCAATATGGTAGTCGTCAACACCCATCGGCGCTGGTGCACTTTCAATGCGCTTGGCAATGTCGCTCATCAGATCGCCGAAGTCCGTCGGTGTTTCGTCACCGTCCCAATAGAGATAGATTTGATTGCTGGCCCGGCCGGACTCAGACAAAAACAGGATCAGCCCCATCAAAGATGGGCTGAGACGATAGACCCTCACCATCACTCTGGGATTCCGGTTCACCCCCAAGTGAATCAGCCACTTTGCCAACCAACAACTAAGACCCCACTCAATGGGCTGCCACCAGCCCCAGTTACTCAATCGCTCAACCAGCGACACCTTCTGAGTCTTCATCCCAGTCTCTGTTATGTCCATGTTTTGTTTCACCTTTGAACCCACAAAAACCCGGCGCGAACTGGGGCATTTTAAACAAAAGCGGCGACTGCAAAATTGGCGCAGTTCGCCGTGTGGTGATTCTAAATGGATTATTTCGATTGTCAACCTGTTATAGCCTATCGGCCTATCGTGTCAACATACGCTTACTTTCAGGCTACGAAGAAGCGCCATCAAACTTGCCTCTCTTCCCACTCGCGTCTACAATCAGCCTGCCGTGTCAGCTAAAACTCTGACCTGTCACGCTCGACGCCGAACCCAATACGATTTGGAAGTCGTTGGGGTATCAGCTGTATAATAAATAATGAACGAAACAGAGGAGGCAGCGCCATGACCCTCGGAGAAGTGAAAGAACAACTGGAGGCCCTGCTAGAAACTTTGCCGGAAGATAAGGCGCAACTGCTTCTCGACTTCGCAGCGTTTCTCAAACAGCAGACCCAAACCCCTCCGGCGGAGGCAGCCTGGGACGCTTGGGATCGCGCTATTATTGAAGCAGAGGATTATTGGTTCAGCTTACCTGAGAAAACCCGCCGGAGCTATATGGGCAAAACCGCCGCCGTGGTGGCAGGCCAGATTCTGGATGCGGACAGTGACCGGGCCACTCTCCGCGCACGCGTGAGAGCCAAATACTCTAACCGGCCCGTGCTTTACGTGGAAGGCGAAGCGGAACGGCTTCAACCGTTGGTGGTTCTCAGTCCGCGCCTGAGGTGAAGCCACGATGCCAATCCGATTTTCCTTCGGGCGGCCTTCCGGCGGCGAGCTTCTTGATGGCGCAGACATAGGCGCTCACGGTCGCTGGTGAAAGGCCGCAGGCGCGCAGATCAGCGATGAATGCCATAGTTATCGTCGGAGTGATGTCCCCGATCCGCCGCAGGCCATGATGTTCTTGGCACCACTGGGCAAAGACGACATTGAGTTCGCAGTAGTGTTGCATCGTCCGCACGGAGTAGATTTTGTCCGCTGCACTACCATCAGCGAGCGCCCGATGCCGACTTTCCCCGAAGGCTTTGAGGGCGTTGAGACTGTGGGTGACTTGCGCTTTGAGCGTTCCCATCTTCAATCTCCCTTCTTTATATAAAGCCGACGTGATCGCCGTCGGCTCGATTCACTTTTAGCCTGTTTAGGTAGACCGACCCGTTTAACTGCCCGCTGCGCGGCAGCCCGGGCCGGAGCCCGGTAAACGCGCCCCACGGAGTTGGGTCAGAGCAATTCCAGCGAGAGGAGCGCAGGGTCTCGCGGCTCTTAGGCGCTAGGTTGACCATCGAGATCAAGTCGGCGTTCGTGGTGGGCTCGAGCCATCGAGGCGTCGAGGGCGGCAGGTGTGTGCGCCGCTTCGGGGTAGTGCGCGTCTGGGCTGTCCGTATGACGAAGCCGGCGCGGCAGGGGCGCTTAGGCTTCGGCGATACCGGGGACCTGCCCCAACGCTATCGCGGCGGGGCCCGTTTTGCCACGGCGAGATGGGCCGAACTCGCGGCGCAACTGGTTGCGCTCCGGGCAGGGGGTGGGACGCATGGTGTCCCGTCGGGGAGACGTCTGAACACGTATTGATGTGTTCAGCAGACGGAGATGCGAGACCGCGTCCGCATCCTTTGATATGAAGCAGTCTGATCAGACTGCCTTGGAGACTTGCCCTTTTTACTCGATGACTTGTCCCGGAATCAATATCCCACTCTCCCAACTTTCATCCCGACTTCCTTCTCCGGTTACGTCGTGCCGCTTGGGATCATTCTCCCAACCGCCCGAACCGCGTGGGGAAAGTTTCTTCTTCGGAAAAGGGCTAAAATAGTCTTATTCGGAGAGGCACGATGGAACACTGGGGCATCTACGTTCACACAACTGCGGCGAAGTTTATGGCTTGGCTGGAGGACTATAGCCAGACGATACCCCAGCGAAGCTTCACGACCGATCAGGGGCAGCTGACTCTGGAGAAGGCCCATCCCCACCGCGAAATCTCTGGCATCCCTTCGCCTACCCATACGGATATTGATGGAACGTTGACCCTGGCCACCGGAGCGACGGAGCGCCTACCCAGTCTGATTCAAGTAAGCCTGCGTCCCATCGGGCGCGGGAAGAACATAGAGGTAATGGCAATGGCCCTGAGCGAGCAGCCGGTTGTCTTATCATACCTGGTTCAACTCTTGGTGGCAGCCGTAGCTCAATGGCAGCCAGCGAATGATGCAATCTGGACTCATGCGCACCCCTTCCAGGAGCAGGTGCTCGGCGAGTTGAGATTGAAGACACGGCGGCCCGCCTTTGAGGCGGCGTTACAGGATTTTGCCCGCGCTTACCACGATGAAGATGTTCGGGCGGTCTCCATTGTTGAGCGGCGGGATCTCCTGAATCGGGGACGTGTGACCGACCGGCACGGGAAGACGATTGATCCCAAACAGCAAGGATCGTGGATCATTACACTGAATCTATATTCCAGTGGGCTAACCACGATGGAGATCGGTAGCCTTTCGCTGGATTGTGAGATTTCCCGAACCCAGGGCAAGTATCCCTGGCTAATGACCCTGACCTGCCGGGGCATCCGATACCGCGAACTCGAACCTTTTGTGGCTGCGTTTCTGGAACACTGCCGGGCGACTTGGTCGGTGGCACCCACTCCAGTCGTAACGACGGCTGATCGTTCTCCTGCCGACCGTTCTCCGGATCTCCCCGAACCATCGGCGGTGCCTGCGCCTACCAAGTCGGTACAGATGGAAGCCGAGAAACCGCCTTGGGAGCAGATTCCAAATCACCTGTGGTATCGGGATGCGCTGAAGTTGTGGTGGCAGGATTACACCGGCCCGGAGATTGCTCAGAGGTTGAACGTGGAGCACAAGACGGTGACGAATCAGTTGAGCATTCTCCGACGGATGTATGGCGAGGCGCTCGTGCCCACCGATCAGCAGCGGCGTCAGCGGAGAAGGAAGTCGGGATGAAAGTTGGGAGAGTGGGTTATTGATTCCCGGATAGGCCCTCGGCTATGCTGGCGGCGTATGAAAAACAATACGCCGCCTGTCTTATCAAAGCCGAGCCAACGCACCGCATCCATTGAAGTCGTTGCTTCAGATACCCTTCAGCTTCTCCCGCCCCACGGTGAAGAAACTATCGAAAGTTGTGACTGGGACACCCTGGCCGAGATTCTGGCCGGAATCCTGAGCCGACTCCTTGAAGAACAGCGAGACCCGGAGTCCCAGAGTACCAATTGAGCCGCCGCCGAGGCCGCTCTATAATGCTTGGATATTTGCAAGAAGATAATCAGGAGTAACACGATGGCGCGAACAAACAAAAATCTCATCACCCAAGGTTTTAATGGAAAACGCGTTGCAATCTACACCCGCGTCTCCAGTGCCATGCAAGTCGAGGATGGATTCAGCCTGGAAGCTCAATTGAAGGCTTGCCGCAAATTCGCCGAGGATCGGAGTTGGCAAGTAATCGAGGTGTACGAGGAGCTGGGCGTCTCTGCCAAAGACGATAACCGCCCCGCCTTCCAACGGATGATCCGCAGGGCAATCGCATCTAAATTGGCCGGGAAGTCGGCTAAGATAGCGGGTATCCCTTTTTCATGGAGGCCCTTATGCCCCAGCGACTGCCCGGAGCGTTGGCGACGAGTTT
>Ga0075431_100005095_pt1 | contig 12923 bp, 10 predicted proteins | sample RhiMetdeltSRZDD5_FD_75297 | JGI IMG/M metagenome (GOLD analysis project Ga0075431, IMG submission 75297) | Populus rhizosphere microbial communities from Tennessee, USA - Rhizosphere MetaG P. deltoides SRZDD5 | ecosystem: Host-associated > Plants > Roots > Rhizosphere > Soil | place: USA... | reverse complement strand
GCAGCGCTTGGTCATGGATCCACGCACTCGGGTCGATGCGCGACGCATCGCTGACACCGTTCGTGTACTGCCATTTCGTGGCATCGAGCTTGGTCAGTCCACGCAGTGCCTCGCGATCCTTCGCCGACCCAGTGGCCCAGTACGCCTTGATCGGATCCCAGAACTCTCGCAGGCCTTCGTCGTAGGCGTTGCCGTTCTGCACGATCAACGCCGTGACGCGCTCGGGATGCTTCAGGGCAAGGCGATACCCGACGGGCGCACCATAGTCCATCACATAGAGAGCATAGCGCTTGGCTCCGAGGTCGTTCAGCAGAGCATCGACGATGTCCGCGTACTTCGCAAAGGTGTAGCTGAACTCGTCGCGGGCCGGCATGCTGCTCTGGCCGAAGCCCGGATAGTCGGGCGCAATCACGCGATAGCGGTCCGACAGCGCCGGGATGAGGTTCCGGAACATGTTCGACGAGGTCGGGAACCCATGAAGCAGCACGACGACAGGGGCGTCGACCGGGCCAGCGTCACGGTAGAAGACGTCGACGCCGTCGATCTTCGCTGTGCGATACCGGGTGCCGGCGTTGGCAAATGCGGCCGGCGCCATCTGCTTGCTTCGCGACTGGTCGCTGGCAGCGGGGCGGGCCATCGACACCTGCGTGAGGACGAGAGCCGCCAATCCGGCGGCGAGGAGCAGCTTGGAACGTTGGGACATGGCACTTCTCCTTTGTCGTAAAGGTGGGCGGGCAACTTCTCACGCAGTGAAGCTTGGTCAGATCGGCCCCACCTCGGGCCACCTTCTGAACGGCTCGACGAACTGCGGAAGGTAAGCAACCGGGTATTCACTGCGTCCGCCGATTCCCAGCTCGGCGGACCGCCGCGGTGCGTGGTCCTTCCGATAGTGGAACGTCCCCATGAGGAGGTCCCACAGGGTCGTGAACAGCCCGAAATTCACGTCGCCTTCGCCGGGTCGATTCGTATGGTGAAAACGATGGACTTCGGCGTTCGCAAAGAAATACTTCAGCGGGCCGGTCCGATAGTCCGCGTTGGAGTGTTGGAGCAGCAGCTGGACTGCAACGCACAGCGCCAAGGCACTCGCCACTGAAGTCGGCATGCCCATCAGCAGCAGAGGCAGTGAGCCGCCGATCGTTTCAACGCCCTGGTGAACCGGATGCTTCATCAGGCCGTTCAACCCGTACATGCGTTTGACGCTGTGATGCACCGCGTGGAATCGCCAGAGAACGCCCCACTTGTGGCTCGCGTGGTGTATTGCCGAAATGCCTGCATCCAGCACAATCGCCGAAACTGCGACCTGCAGCCAGAACGGCCAATCGCTAGGCCACCTTCGCTCGAACGACGCCAGGGACGCGAGCAAGGGCAAGAGCAGCACGCCGGCGTGGCTCAGCATCGAATTGACGGCGAAATGAGCAACGTCCCGCGTCGCGTCGCCATGGGAGCGGTTCCAGGCAGACTGATAAGGGATGAGTCGCTCCGTGACGAACATCAGAACGATGGCCAGCAACAGCACAAGCATCGGGAAGGCCCATGTCGCACCTTCTCCAACCAGGAAAATGATCGTGCCGTTGATCCCGAACAGGAACAGCGGGAATGTGCCGTAGCGGGCGAGCGATCGGGCCAGTGCCATGCGTATGCTCCGTTGTCGGGCGCATGATTGCCTGGCCCGCCTTCCCAGCGCTTGAACAAACCTGCGATTGATTCAATGAGCGCAGAACCCGTTTTCCGCATGTTCCTGTGGAGCCACCGCCTGCTCCTGCTGGGTGGTGGTTTTGGAGCTGACCTTCACCGACACCACGCGGCGCAACTGTGTTGGGCATTGGATGGCGCGCTCCGGCTGCGCCCTGCCAGTGGCTCGGCCTGGCGGGAAGCGGCAGGCTTCTTCATCGCGCCGGACCAGCCGCACCAACTGGACGCTGGCGCAGTGCACGTTGCGTTGCTGTATCTCGATGCCCAGAGCGCCGAGTACGCCGCTTATATCGGAAGCAGCGACTACTCGAACGTCGACATTGCCGAGTTGCCGGCACTCCCGCAGAACAGTCCGCTGAGACAGCTCATTGCGTTCGGTGGCACCTGCGCGCAAGCCGAGGAAGCTGCTCAGCTCATTCTTGGCCTGCCCGCCGAGGTTGGCAGTTCACCGATAGATCCCCGGATCGCGCGGGCGCTCCGGTGGATCGATGGCAACCTGCAGAGTCCGGTCCGCATCACCAGGGTTGCCGAGGTCGCCGGTTTGTCGGAAAGCCACTTCGCCCATCTCTTCGTCAAGATGACTGGCGTGCCCGTGCGGCGTTACGTGTTGTGGCGGCGGCTTGGCGCCGCGTTTGCAGCCGCAACCCGCGGCGCGAGCCTGACCGAGGCGGCCCACGCCGCCGGTTTGGCCGACTCATCGCACCTGTCACGTGCATTTCGCTCAACGTTCGGTCTGGCGCCTTCATTCTTGTTCGAGCATCGTGCGCTGCTCGACGGCCAGCTTTGCGTTTGAGTTGCTGGTCTGATCTTCCATTTGTTGGCGACACAGGTTGATAGGAAGAACAACGCCAAAGCGCTCCTGCAGGCGCTCCATGTCGCGCAAATCGTCTTCGCTCGGCTCGTACCCCTGTCCATGACACTGGACCTGCGCGTCCGCTGAGAGGCAGCGAACTCGAAGCTTGCCGATCCGACCCTCGCCCGCGAAAGCTGCAGATGGGAACGGCCATCTACGACCATCCGCCAGCTTGAAGAACCCATATCCGCGCTGGTCGAATTCTATGGGATGCACGTCGATCGCCCGGCCGCTCTCGTCCACCAAAACGAAGTTCGCTTCAGTGCCTCCAGTCTTCAGGCGAAAGCCGATGGCGAGCAGCGCCTCTGCCAGTTTAGCCACATCCGTCGAGCTAAGAATGATGTCAAGGTCGGCATGATCACGCGTTTGCACCCCCAGAAGGGCGTCCACACCCCAACCTCCATCGAGCCAGACATGAACAGACGCCTGCTCAAGTGCTGCGAGGATTTCGACAACCGCGTCGGCATTCATCATGTCTGGCACTCATCAGATTTGAATCCAGACACACTCTACGCGCTGCTCAGGATCATGCACATCGCGGGGTCGGTCGCCGCTACGGCGCACGGCGAGCCGGCGACTCAGGAAACCCGAACACCAGGCTGGAGAACACGGTCTCGAACTCGGTGTCCGTTGCAGTGGTAGAGGTGCTGCGCTTCAGAGGATGAAAGCACTCGTCGCAGCGGCAGCAACGTGTTTGTCGATCGATGTCCGCGTCGGGTAGTCAGCAGACCTCGCATATCTGTCGCAGTGTTGCAAAGTGTCGCGAGTCGTCGCATGCGACACGCTCAGAATGCGTTGGTGCCCACCGGCTTGGAGAGATGAGCGCGTGAGCAAGTCGCAGCCTCTTGAGACCGACAATCATTTCAGCGCTGCACTCTCGAGCATCGAGACTCACAACAAGTTTCCGGGAGCGTGTTGACAGCGGCGGATCGCAATCTGCAACCGCTTCGAAATTTTTGTGAGGGTGGAGACAGAATGTCGTCAGTGTAGTCGATGACTACACGGACCGTCATCGCCGCTTAACAGAGTCTGAGCCAGAGGGCTGCTAGATGCCGGCCTGTTCCAGCCGACAAGCAGTGCCATCGATCCGACGCCGATCTGGCACGCACCGGCTAAGCCTTCTTCACGAACTCAGACTTCAGCTTCATTCCGCCGAAGCCTTCGATCTTGCAGTCGATGTTGTGGTCGCCCTCGACCAGTCGAATGCCTTTGACCTTGGTGCCGGCCTTGAGGGCCGATGAAGCCCCTTTGACAGGCAGGTCCTTGACGACGATGACGGTATCGCCCTCCTCGAGTACGTTGCCGTTGACGTCGCGGACCACACGCTCGGGCTCATCGCTCCCAATGGGCGCAGGTGCGGAGGGCGAGACGGGCTCCCACTCGTGCGCGCATTCTGGGCAGACATACATCTGTCCGTCCTCGTAGGTGAGCTCGGAATTGCATTTTGGGCAGGCCGGCAACGGTGTCATCTCGGTCCTCAAATGATCGAATACGGCGGGGTTGCGGGGCGTTGCCCGGCATCTCAATCGGCGCCCTTCCACCCATGAAGTTGCGCCAGCTCCAGCGCAGCTCGATGTCGCCTGCGCCAATGACGCTCGCGCTGCTCGCGTTCGCGGCGAATCTCAGACCATTGCTCGTGGTAGGCATCCAGTACCTTTCGATCGCCATGATAGCGAGCGAGTGCATCACGATTTGCAGCGCGCAACGCGATGGCCCCGTTGTAGCCGCCGAAACCTTGAGTGGAGCATAAAACGCCGCCGTCGAGGTCGCCCGCAACGTTGGCCGCTTGCAGAGTGAAGCGTTCCGCCACGGGACCCAGATCGGGGTCCACGCGCCGGAGCGTTGGTACGCCCACCGCGCGTCCACCGAGAAGATATTGAATGGCCTGCGACACGGCCTTCAGTCCGGTCTCGCCCATCGAATGCCCATCGCCGACAGCTTTCGGTGCACCGACAGTCATGGTGGCGGGGTTGCCTCTTCGGCCTTGCCGCGCCGCGCTTCCGGCGAGCCCAGCTGCTACCGTCGTCAGGTCCGTCCTGGAGTTGGTGCGAGTTCCCGTTGCATGGGCAACGAGATACGCAAAGTCATCGACCGAGTAACCGTGACCTTCGAAGGCGAGGTCGAGCGCCTGCACGATGGCATTCTCTCCGCCGAACCCGACTCCTGCGAAGTGAGCCTTGCCGCCGGCTTCACCGCTCTGCCCCCAACCGACGATGATGGACGTGACGTCGAGAAAATTCTCGAGTGCGAACTTCAGCGTGGTGACGAGCACACCGGAGCCGGCGTGGCCTACCACCGTTCCCCAGGGCATCGATGTCGAAAGGCGCAAGACAGTCGGAAACAGTGTCAATCGCCGCGGGCACGTGATCGCGAATGGACCGTATACCCAAGTTCACGCGCAGTCGTGCGCCGACGGTTGCCTCGATCTCGTGCAGCGTGGCCGGATGGCCGGCACGCTCACCTGCCAACCATTTCATCTGCGCCGGGTTTGTTTGATGGGTGAACTCGATCAGACCGGCGTCAAAGGCCGCAAACGCGATGAACTCGGGTGAATCTGTTGCGCGGGCGAGAAACGTCTCTGTGCTGCCGACCGCGGACATCGAGCACGGCGTGCCAATCGTCACCAGCACCTTGTCTGTGGACAGCAAGCGCGGATCACTCCTGCGATGCCGATTTCCATCCGGGCGAACTTGCCTTGTGGGAAGCTGCCTTCGGTTGCGTCGGCAACGCGCCTAACGGGCCGCGCGACACACGTGTGCTCGCGAGCACCAGGACTGCGTCGTTCAAGACAATGTCGACCAGTTGCGTGCCGCCTCGCGGGAAGTGGCATTGGCCTGCAGCGCGTGCGGCAATGTGACGAACAGCGTCGCGCGCATCATCAGTGGGCGTGGCTCGTGCATCCGTGCCTTGCCTGAGGCCTCGACCGAAGCCCTGCCCCCAGTGTCCCGCGCGTGCCTTCATGTCCACCGCGTCGTGACCAAGCGGCCAACGCAGGCACGACTCAAACGTCGGAGGAGTCTGCATCAGACCCTGATCGATCGACCGCAGAAATCCCACGATGAGCTCGACGAACTCTCCGTACCGTTGCACAGTGTCGATAGGCGGCCGCACCCTCCAGCTCGCTTCATTCCAGATCGGCGGCAACCAGACACCCGGGTGCAAATCAACCGGCCAAACCAGTAGCGCCGTCAGGTAGCCTTCCAGTGCGTAGATGTTCATCGTGGCACGCGGCCACGCAGGCTCACTCATCAATAGCGCCAGCGACTCCAGCCCGCGCCGCGTAAAGGGCTGATGTCCGAGCTCGGAGAGCTTCGGCGGCATCAGCGCCGGGGCCTCGATGCCTCGATTGAATGGCGACGCGGCGTAACGACCCATGAGTGGTCTCAATTGACTGGAGTGCGGGTCGCGCCGGTGCGCGCCAATCGCATGCCAAGCAGTTCACGCTTCACTGACAGCTGGACCGGCAGGCGATCACCGAGCTGCTTGAACCATTCTTCCTGCTGTACCAGCTCGCTGTTCCATGCTTGCGCTTCAATTTGCATCAGTGGCTCAAAATCGGCTTGCTGCATCCGGCTGCCCGTCCAGTCGAGGTCAGCGAATCCCGGCATCCAGCCGAGAACGGTTTCGACGGCGCTGGCGCGCCCCTGCGTGCGCTCGACGATCCACTTCAACACGCGCATGTTTTCGCCGAAGCCCGGCCACATGAACTCGCCCTGCTCGCTCCTTCTGAACCAGTTCACGCAGAAAATGCGCGGCTTCTCGTTCACGAGCGCGCCCATCCGCAACCAATGATCGAAGTAGTCGCCCATGTGATAGCCACAGAAGGGCAGCATCGCGAACGGATCACGCCGCACGATTCCCTGCTGGCCCACCGCGGCAGCCGTCGTTTCCGAGCCGAGGGTGGCCGCGAGGTAGACGCCGAAATTCCAATTGAACGCCTCGTACACCAGCGGCACTGTCGTCGCGCGGCGTCCGCCGAATATGAACGCGGAGATCGGCACGCCCTGCGGATCCTCCCAGTTCGGATCGATGGACGGGCATTGGCTGGCGGGCGCCGTGAAGCGCGAGTTCGGGTGGGCGGCCTTGCGTCCGGTGCTACGACCGATTTCCGGCGTCCAGTCCTGCCCCGTCCAATCGATGAGATGCGCCGGCGGCTCGGGCGTCATGCCTTCCCACCAAACATCGCCGTCGTCCGTCAGCGCGACATTGGTGAAGATGACATTCGCACTCAGCGTCGCCAGCGCATTGGGGTTGGTCGTCGCGGACGTTCCCGGAGCGACCCCGAAAAAGCCGGCCTCGGGATTGATGGCGTAGAGTCGACCGTCTTTGCCAGGTTTGATCCAGGCGATGTCATCGCCGACGGTGGAGATCTTCCAGCCATCGAACGCGCGCGGCGGAATCAGCATCGCGAAATTGGTCTTGCCGCACGCGGAGGGAAAGGCCGCTGCGACGTAGGTCTTGTCGCCTTCGGGGCTCTCGACACCGAGAATGAGCATGTGCTCGGCCAGCCAACCCTGCTCGCGCGCCATGTTCGAGGCAATACGCAGCGCAAAGCATTTCTTGCCGAGCAAGGCGTTGCCGCCATAGCCTGAGCCGTACGACCAGATCTCGCGTGTTTCGGGATAGTGCACGATGTACTTGGTCGTGCGATTGCACGGCCAACGCGCATCCTTTTCGCCAGGCGCGAGTGGCGCACCGACCGAGTGAACGCAAGGTACGAAATCGCCGTCTTCGCCCAGCACACGCAGGACGTCCGCACCCATACGCGTCATGGTGCGCATGTTGACCGCTACGTAGGGACTGTCGGTGACCTCGACGCCGATATGCGCAATCGAACTGCCGAGCGGTCCCATCGAGAACGGAATGACATACATCGTGCGCCCACGCATGCAGCCGCTGAACAGGCCGTGCAGCGTCCGACGCATGACGGCGGGATCTTCCCAATTGTTGGTCGGACCGGCGTCATCCTTGCTCGCCGAACAGATGAACGTGCGGTCCTCGACGCGAGCGACGTCCGAAGGGTCCGAGCAGGCGAGGTACGAGTTGCGGCGCGTCTGCGGATTGAGCTTCACCAGCATTCCGCTCTCGACCATGGCGGCGCAGAGGCGGTCGTACTCCTGCTGCGAGCCGTCGGCCCAATGAATCCGATCGGGCTGAGTCAATGCCGCAATGCCGGCGACCCAGTGCTTGAGGCGCTCGTGTCTCAGCGTAGCCGGTGCGCCGCATGTTGCCGCATTGAATTCAGTCATGCGGTTCGTCGAGCGACACGACGACGCGCGACGCTTCGGTCCTCCTCGACGGGCGGCGTCCAGGGCTTCCCGGTGCGCTCTTCGATGTAGCGACGGATCAGCCGACGCACCACCTGCGATGGCGTCGCATCCTCTTCCGCGCACAGCTGCTCGAACAGCTCCTTCTTCCGTGGGTCGATCAGAATGGTCAGTCGAGCAGTGCGGTCTTCGGTGGCCAACGGCGGCCTCACATGGAGTGACAATTTGATGTGCGTGACATTATAATAAAATGCACATCGTCGCAAACGAGCTGTTTCAGCGGACCATGACGAGACACGAGCCGTCGACAAGCGGTGTTCTGTGATCCAGGCGCTGAGTTCGCCGTTGACGCTGTGTCTGCTGCTGCTCACCGCGTGGGGCATCATCGGGCTGGCGGGGTTGATCCGGCCGTCGAGTGTTGCGTTCGCGGGCCGGACTCTGTTTCCGCTGGGGGCCGTGTGCGGTGCCGCCCTCGCATGCGTGGCCGCGATGAGCCTCGCTACTCCTGGCGAGCAGACGGTGCTGCCGATCGGGTTGCCGGATCTTCCCGTGCACCTGCGCCTCGACGGGTTGTCGAGCGCATTCCTGCTGCTGCTCGGTGCAGCAGCCGCCGGCATTTCCGTCTTCGCCGCGGGCTACTTCCGGCGCGGTGAAGGCACGGCACCAGGCCTGCTCTGCCTGCAATATCACCTCTTCCTCGCCAGCATGGGCTTCGTGCTCCTGGCGGACGATGCATACGGATTCATGCTGGCCTGGGAAACGATGGCATTGTCCTCGTATTTCCTGGTCACGACGCAGCATCGCATCCCGGAGATTCGCAGCGCGGGTTTCCTGTACCTCCTGATCGCGCACGTCGGCGCGATCGCGATCCTGCTGAGCTTCGGCGTCATGCAAGGCGGCAGTTGGCGGTTCACTTTCGATGCGATGCGCAGCGCTCAGCTCCAACCGGGCTGGGCTGCCATCGCCTTCCTGCTTGCGCTCTTTGGCTTCGGCGCGAAAGCCGGCATCGTGCCGATGCACGTCTGGCTACCCGAGGCGCATCCCGCCGCGCCCTCGCCGGTCTCTGCCTTGATGAGCGGCGTCATGCTCAAGACCGCCTTGTATGGCCTGCTGCGCGTGACCTTCGATCTGCTCGGCGAGCCGGTCTGGTGGTGGGGGTTGGTGCCGCTCGCGCTCGGGTTGTTCACTGCCTTGTATGGAGTCATCTTCGCAGCGGCGCAAACCGACATGAAGCGCCTGCTCGCCTACTCCTCGATCGAGAACATCGGAATCATCGTCGCGGGAGTAGGACTTGCGATCGTGTTCGCCGGGTCAGGCATGCCCACCGCAGCATCGCTGGCGTTGATCGCCGTGCTCTACCATGCGCTCAATCACGCATTCATGAAGAGCCTGCTGTTTCTGGGCACCGGAGCGGTGCTGCATGCCACAGGCGAGCGCAACCTGGGGCGACTCGGCGGCTTGATTCATCGCATGCCGTGGGTCGCGTGGCTGACGCTGATCGGCGCGCTGGCCATCGCCGGCCTGCCGCCCCTCAACGGGTTCGTCTCGGAGTGGCTCCTGCTGCAGTCGTTCCTGTTCGCCGACGAGTTGCCGCGGCCGTTCGTCAACATGCTCTTGCCGCTCGGCGCAGCGCTGCTCGTGCTGGCTGCAGCCCTCGCCGGCTATGTAATGGTGAAGTTCTTTGGCGTGATCTTTCTGGGTCAGCCGCGCGAAGCGACCCTGCGCTCTGCACATGATGCGGGCGTCGTCGAGCGCATCGGGCTCGCCTGGCTTGCGCTCGGCTGCGCGCTGCTCGGATTGCTGCCGATGCAAATCATTCCGTTGCTGAGCCGCGTGATCCAGCCGTTGGGATTCAGCGGGCTCGTGCTCGACGAAGGATCCTGGTGGCTGCTCGTGCCGCTGCCGGAACGTCAGGTGTCCTATGCGCCCCTCCTCTTCCTCGCGGTCATTCTCGCCGTGGTCCTGCTGACGATCGCAGCGGTACGCTTTTTCTACCATCAGCGCGTGAGGGTCGGCGCACCGTGGGATTGCGGATTCGGACGACTGAACAGTCGCATGCAGGACACGGCGGAAGGGTTCGGACAACCGATCCGCCACCTGTTTAATCCCTTCTTTGCAATGATCCGCGAGCTGCCGAGCCCGTTCGACGCGGCGCCGCGTTATCGCGTCGTCATCGGCGATCGCATCTGGCGCGGCCTGTACCTGCCCCTGGGTGCACTCGTCCGCCGCGTCGCCAGCGCGGTGGCCTGGCTGCAGCAAGGACGGATCGCTACTTACCTGATCTATAGCTTCGTCACACTCGTCACGCTGCTGGCACTGATGCTATGAGCGCGTTCGACTGGGTAGCCCAGATTCTCGGGATCCTTGTCGCCTTGCTGGCTGCACCGCTGTTTCTCGGCTGGGTGAATCAATGTCGGGCATGGCTGCAGAACAAATCTGCGCCGCCGCTGCTGCAGCCGTATCGCGGTATCCGCAAGCTCTTCTACAAGGATGCGGTGATCGCATCGAATGCCTCCCAGCTCTTTCGCCTTGCGCCCTACGTCGTCTTCGGAACGATGGTGATGGCTGCGGCGATCATTCCCTCGGTCGCGACTCGCCTGCCCTTCACGAAGGCCGCCGACGCGATCGCACTCGTCGGCCTGTTCGCAACCGCGCGGGTGTTCGTATCGCTGGCCGCAATGGATGTTGGCACCGCTTTCGGTACGCTCGGTGCACGACGCGAGATGATGATCGGCTTCCTGGCGGAGCCCGCGCTGCTGATGGTCATCTTCGTGGCGTCGCTGATCAGTGCGACCACGGCGCTGCCGGCGATTTCCGAATTGCTCGCAACACAGTCGCTGGCCCTGTATCCGAGCCTCGCCTTCACCGCCGTAGCATTCATTATGGTGCTGCTGGCGGAGAACGCACGTATCCCGATCGACAACCCGGCGACGCATCTCGAGCTGACGATGATCCACGAGGCCATGCTGCTCGAGTACTCGGCACGGCATCTGGCACTGATGGAATGGGCCGCGGCACTCAAGCTGTTCAACTACGTCTGCATCGGCTTGGCGCTGTTCCTCCCGTGGGGACTGGCAACCCAGCAGGAGCCGTTCGCTCTAACCGTGGCGTTGCTGCTGCTGGGGGCAAAACTCGTGCTGGCCGGCGCCGGCATCGCTTTGATCGAAACGGTGTCGGCGAAACTGCGCGTGTTTCGCGCCCCGGAGTTTCTCGCCACCGCATTCATGTTCGCCGTGCTCGGGCTGCTGGTGCGACTGATGCTGGGGGCATGAGGATGGAAGGCCTGTCGTTCGACCTGCAGGTACTCAATGCGCTCGCGGCGTTGCTGCTCCTGCTTTCCTTCTCGATGCTCTCGCAGCGGCGGATCGTCACGCTGGTGAATCTCCTCGCTGTCCAGGGCGCACTGCTCTGCATCGCGACGCTACTACTCGCGTGGCGTACCGGCGCCACTCATCTCTATCTGTCCGCTACGCTGACGTTGACGCTGAAGGTCATCTTCCTGCCGTGGCTGCTACACCGCTTGATACGCAGGCTCGGCGTGTACTGGGATACGGAGCCGCTGTTCAACACCACGGGCACGATGCTCATCGGCGTGCTCGTCGTCGTGTTCTCATTCGGGCTCGCTCAGCCGATCGCGGCGCTCGCCAGTACCGCGACACGCAATGCCATCGGCATCGCGGTGGCCGTAATCCTGATCGCGTTCATGACGATGATCACGCGCCGCAAGGCGATGTCGCAGGTCATCGGATTTCTGTCCATGGAGAACGGCCTGTTCTTCGGCGCGATGAGCGCTACCTACGGCATGCCGATGATCGTGGAGCTCGGCGTGGCACTCGATGTGCTGGTGGCCATGCTCGTGCTCGGCGTGTTCTTTTTCCAGATTCGCGAGCAATTCGACAGTCTGGATCTGAAACACCTCGAATCGCTGAAGGAAGATCAATAAGTGCCGAGCAATCTCACATTTGTCGTACTGCTCTGCACGCCGCTCCTGGGCGCCCTACTGCTCGGCCTGCTCGGCGCGCGGCGTTGGGCGCCCGGACTCAACGTTGCGTTTTCAGCGCTCACCTTTCTCGCGGCGTGCCTGCTGACCACCCGCGTCATCACGCACGGGAACCTGCTGGTGATGCAGGAGCAGTTCTTCATCGATGCGTTCAACGTCTTCCTCGTCACGCTCACCGCTTTCGTCGGTCTGACCACCTCGATCTTCTCGCGGCCCTACATGCGCATCGAGGCCGAACACGGTCGCGTCAGCCCCGTCCAATTGCGCCTGTATCACAGCATGTATCAGCTGTTCATGGCGACGATGCTGATTGCGCTCACGACCAACAACCTCGGGCTGATGTGGGTCGCGATGGAAGCTGCGACGCTGTCAACAGTCCTGCTCGTGACCTTGTATCGCACGCCCGCGAGTCTCGAGGCTGGCTGGAAATATTTCATCCTGTGCGGTGTCGGTATTGCGCAGGCACTCTTCGGCACGATCCTGCTGTACTTCGCTGCGGAAAAGATACTGGGCGCGGAAGGCGTCGGCGCGCTGCTATGGACGCACCTGAATGTCGTCAAGGCACAACTCGAGCCCGCGGTGCTCGGCCTTGCGTTCGTGTTCCTGCTGGTCGGATACGGCACGAAGGTCGGGCTCGCGCCGTTGCATAACTGGCTGCCTGATGCGCACGCTGAAGGACCGACGCCGATTTCCGCAGTCCTGTCGGGGCTACTGCTGAACGTCGCGATGTACGCGGTCGTCCGCTGCAAAGTACTCGTCGAGGGTTCGCTGCAATCGAGCCTGCCCGGCCGCATGTTGATGGGGTTCGGGTTGCTGTCCGTCGTGCTGGCAGCGTTCTTTCTCTGGCGACAGCGCGACATCAAGCGCCTGTTCGCCTACTCGTCCATCGAGCACATGGGCATCATTGCATTCGCGTTCGGGATGGGTGGTCCCGTGGCAAACTTCGCCGCCCTGCTGCACATGACCGTGCATTCGCTGACCAAGTCAGCGATCTTCTTCGTGGTCGGGCATGCCGCGCAGAAGGCGGGTTCGCAGCTCATGGCCGACATTCGAGGTCTGATCACACTGAGCCCCACCGTCGGTTGGGGCTTGATGATGGGTTCGCTGGCGA
>Ga0075431_100005094_pt1 | contig 12924 bp, 11 predicted proteins | sample RhiMetdeltSRZDD5_FD_75297 | JGI IMG/M metagenome (GOLD analysis project Ga0075431, IMG submission 75297) | Populus rhizosphere microbial communities from Tennessee, USA - Rhizosphere MetaG P. deltoides SRZDD5 | ecosystem: Host-associated > Plants > Roots > Rhizosphere > Soil | place: USA... | reverse complement strand
TCGTGCCGCTGATAATCCTGCCAAAGGATCTTGTCGTCAGCCGGCCGAACGGCGACCGCCTTCACAGTCGTCGAGCCGACGTCTAAGCCCACCATGATTTGATCGTTTAAGCCGCGCATTTGTTCATCCGATCGTTAACGTGCAGAATGAATTGCGCCGCGGTCCCTGCGATCCCCGGCCGGTGAGGAACGCGATAGAAGGGACGGCGAAGCTCCGGATGGTCGGCGACGTAGGATTTGATGTCGTCAAGCCGCCTTCCTGTTGATTTCAGCGCCATCTCGAACTCGGCTTTGGCCTTCGCCTTCGCTTCTCCAAGCGCCATCTGGACGCGGCTGTGCGCGTTCACCTCGCCTTCGCCGGAGGTTTCGATCGGCAGGAACACCATGTCCTTGAATTTGTTGATCACCGCCGACTGAACGCCGTCTGACTGCGAGGAAGGCATACACCCGAACGGCTTCAGCGCCAGCACCATGTGGCACAAATGATTAACCGTGTAGTACACATTCTTTCCGACTTCGAGGTGGCCCTCTCCGCCACGCGTAAGCTGGTGATAGAACGGATGCGCCAGGCGCGCCAGCTCATCTTGTGGAACCAAGTGATGCGTGATGCCGCCCAAGCGGTCCACCACGCGGTGATAAAAGTGTGTCCAAAGGGCTTCTCCGACGACTAATCCGGCCCATTTCGAGCGGAATTTGAGTTCGTTCTTCGTTATTTTTTGCAGCTCCCACCAGTTCGGATTCCGGTAGGGGGCATCGATCTTCTTCCGGTTGATCGTATTGAGCTGCACCTGATGCAGCATATAGGCGACCCAAGTCGCAATCGGCTCCACAAGAACTTGCGCGCCTTCGCGCTCGAGGAATTCGAACATGTGGAAGTTGCCGTCGCCTTCGGTGATCTGCGCCCAGAATTCGCCCGTTATCTTCACGACGGGTTTGACTTTCGTGCGGTCGATCTCAATACTGTCGAGATGCTCCCGGCAGGCGTCGATAGCCTCCAAATACTGCTTCCCGTACAGGTGATCCTTGACTTTGGACAACGCTCCGGCCCATGTCTTCACACCCTTGTTCTTCGCCAGCAAAGCAAATGCCCAGGGCGGCATCTTATCTGATAGTTCGCTGATATCGGTCCGATTTCGGAGGGTATTGCACAGAATATTCATGGCCTCGGGGAAGACGCGACCTGTCTCGTCCTTGTTTACCTCGTAGGGACGGATCTGATAGATCAAGTCGTTCATCACGTCGCCGAGGTTGAGAGCGTTCAGCATGCCGACGCCGAAATCTACTGTGAACTTGAGCCCGGGCTCGCCGGAAGCGGCTTTGATGCCCTCGTTTTGCTGGAAAAGCAGCACCCGAAAGCCGTCGAAACCGGCATTTTGGAGCGCAAATCGGTACTCCGCTTCGTACATTCCGAAGCGGCAGGGTCCGCAAGAGCCCGCCGTGAAAAAGACGTAGTTATCAAGGATCTGTTGGCGAGGGATACCTTTCGCTTCAAGGCCCTGCAGATACTGCACGAGGTTCCCGACCGTGAAATAGGTAGGATTGCACTGCCCATTGTTGCCGAACTCCTTGCCGAGCTGGAACGCGGCGACATTGGGAGTCGGCACCATTTCGCAGTTATAGCCGTTGCCTTGGAAGACCGCCTTGATCAGCTCTTCGTGTTTCCACGTGAGTCCTCCGAAGAGAATGGTGACCTTGTTTCGCTCTTCGGAGGTGAAGGCTCGCTCTTTGGGCCGATGGAAGTGCTGAGGCTCCGCAAGTCCGGCCTGGCGGCGTAGTTTGGCTCGCTGTTCGGCGAGCCGCTGGCTGATCTCCTCTTCCACGTCGGGGATCAGAACATTGGTGCGTTGATCTGGCATGAATCCTCCCTCGCAGGTGTGGGGTGTGTTCTAGAGGAAGGGCGCTCATTCCATGATAAGGGCGCGATTCTGACTATTCAATTCTTTTGTTGAGAAAATTATTGGCACACAGGCATTCTCAAAAGGAAACTCGATTGCTTCTATAATGCCCAGGGAAATGCCATGAAAACCTGCAAAGATGTAATGACCGCAAACCCCAACCTACTGCACGCCCGATGACACCGTGTCCCGCATTGCAAAGTTGATGAAGACCGAAAATGTGGGCTCACTGCCTATTTGTGAAAGCCGGGATACAAAAAAGCTCGTGGGCATTGTCACTGATCGTGACCTGGCGCTGGAGGTCATCGCAGCGTCAAAGAATCCTAACAGCCTGAAGGCAAGAGATGTAATGACGCGCGACCCGATCACCTGCCGTCCGGAGGACGACTGTTTACACGTGTAAATACAACTGGAGGTCCCCATGTTGAACCAAGCTCTTTCCCCTATTTTTTCTCAGACCCGTCAGATGGGGTGGTCTTGGTGCGCCAACTGTGAGGGCCGCATAAGAGGAAATTTTCAAGAATGCCGTACCTGGACTTTTCGCGACGCGACAGATGACTCACCTTATCCCAGACGCGGAACGCTAGGTCGGCCGGCACGAGGAGGGCTTGCTTAGCGCAGATTTAACAAATGAGCTACCGACTTCGCGATTAAAATGGATTGTCTGTTGGTTGTGTCCCCTGCCGCGGGCGAACAACATATTTTCATAGTGGGGTTAGGTCATGCAGGCGCTTCGATCCCGCAGGGTAGTCCTCTTTCTTCCGTCATACTCTGGCAAAATTCTCGGGCCGCCATTAGGACTTTTAAGTCTTGCCGGCGCGCTCCGCGCGAAGGGATACGAACCACGTGTCATTGACGGCGCCCTCATTCGAGACAATCGCCGCATCGTGGCGGACGAGATTGGCGACTGCGCTTGCTTCGGCGTTTCCTTACTTACCGGACCGATGATTCGCGACGCCATCGAGATTTCCTCGATGGTCCGGCGTCTCCGGCCCGAACTGCCCATCGTGTTCGGCGGATGGCACCCGAGTCTGCTCTCCGGCCAGACCTTGCGAGAGGACTTTGTCGATATCGTGGTTCGCCATCAGGGTGAAAGGACGCTCGTCGAAATTCTCAAGCGGCTCGAGGCCGGCGTAAGCCTCGATCTGGTGGCGGGCTGCTGGTTCAAGCGCGATGGAAAAATCATTCAGAACGCCGACCGTGCCACCACGCCATTATCTGAGTTGCCGCCACCTGCGTACGACCTGATCGATTTCGGCGCGTACGAGCAGGTGATGGGAGAACGCAAGCTTCCGTACGCTACAAGCATAGGCTGCCCGTATGCCTGCAGCTACTGCACCGACACGGTGTTCTATAACCGCCGTTTCAATTCCTACGACGCCGAGCGGGTCGTGCAAGAACTCGGCGGGCTTGTACGGAAGCATCGCTTGACCGAGGTTTCGCTGGTCGATTCGAATTTTCTGGTGGACGTCCGGCGAGCTGTTGCCATCGCCCGAGGTATTGTGCAATCGGGGACGCGATTTCGCTGGACGTTCCAGGCGTCGACCGATCTTCTCTGCCGGATGACCGATGAAGAAGTGGAACTGCTCGGCGCCAGCGGCGTGAGTCACATCGGCTTCGGGACGGAGTCCGCGGCTCCCGAGGTTCTGCAATTCATGAATAAGGACCATCAGCACGTTCCCGACATGTACGAAGCTGCCCGGAAGTGTGCTCTCGCCGGCATCCGGGTGACGATGAATCTGATCTTCGGGTTTCCTGGTGAGGAGGAACGCCATCGGCGCGAGACGCTGAGAGTGATGGGCGAGATCGGCAGCCGGTACGAAAACGTCAGCTTCTCGCCAAACATTTTCACGCCGTATCCGGGCATCCCGGTCTGGCCGCAACTGCGCGAGATGGGCCTTCGCGAACCCGACTCCCTCGAAGCCTGGGCCGGCTTCGCACTTGGCAGCAACAATCTTCCCTGGCTGCGCGGCAAGGCATACAACACACTGCAGCGAAGTATTTCGTACTTCCTGCTCGACGACCATATGAACAGAATCGGGCGGCGTTCTCGATCCCCCGTAGTTCGCCGCCTATCGTCGCTCCTGCGGAAACCATTGCTCTGGCGTCTCAGGCGCTCTTGCTTTGCCTGGCCACTTGAGCTTTGGCTCGCGATGGTGAAACGGTGGCTCGTGGTGCGGCGTTCGCTGCTAACCGGACAAGCGCTGGGTGGCGAACTCGCGGAAATCGGTGATTAAGTGATGGCTGCGGGCGCCTTTGATGCACTTGCGTTGCGATATGACGAGCTATGGACTCACTCCACAATCGGTCGCTTGCAGCGACAAGCCGTGTGGCGATATCTGGGTGCGTTATTCCGGCCGGGCGACACTCTGCTCGATCTAGGCTGCGGCACAGGAGAGGACGCTCTGCATTTCATGAACAGCGGAATGCGGGTGTCCGCAATTGACGCATCCCCGGCGATGGTGCGCATCGCATGCAGCCGGGGCGTAGATGCAACGAGGCTCCCTATCGAAGAGCTCGGACAGCTGCGAGGTTCTTTCGATGGCGTCATATCCGATTTCGGCGCTTTAAACTGTCTCCCACGGCTCGATGTCATCCGAGCACCTCTCGCTCGACTGGTTCGATCCGGAGGTTATCTGGCGATCTGCACGATGGGCCGCTTCTGTCTCTGGGAAACCGTCTGGTATCTGTTGCGCGCTCGACCCCGGAAAGCTTTCCGGCGCTGGGGCCGGGGCGGGGCGAATTCGTCACTCGGAGTGCGGGTGTATTATCCTTCCATACGCCAGCTCAAGCAGGCGTTCCTCCCGGACTTCTCGCTGGTCCATTGGTGCGGTGTTGGCATCTCGATTCCGCCTTCTTACGTTACCGGCTTATCGGACTGCGTTCTAACCCGGCTTGCGAGTTTCGAGAGCCTCACCGCGCACCGGCCGCCGTGGCGTGCGCTTGCCGACCATCGACTGCTGATCTTTACTCGAAACTGAAAACGGGGCCGATTATGCTGGCAATGCGCTCGGAAACACGCGAGCCGGCCGTCCGAGAAAGATAAGACGCTCGCCCGCGTTTAGTGTATTCAATAGCCCTAAGCCAACCAGTACTACTACAAGGGTGCTTCAGCTTGTAAATAGATTGTGAACAACCGCCCGCTAGTATTGATTCCGCAATCCCAGCATGCCACGATTTGGGTAAGTTTACGGCACGACTGAGTTCTGTCCGTGCTTCAGTGAGATGCCTGGTAAATAGGCAGACACGCAGATGGTTTTTCCGCGCCCTTCGTCTTAGACGTTCACGATTTGATCGAGAACGCCGAAGCGTTCAACTACTCGCTTCGCTAGGCTTTGTGAGAGCAGATTCGAAGGAGGTAATTCCATGTTGAACTTTCCACTTGCACGCTACGTGAGAACCGGAGTCGGAATGTTGATTCTAACGGGCGTCAATATCACCGAGTTTGCATTCGCACAGACGAATGAAACCTGCCCGCGATCGGTATGCGGCGAAGTCTCGCCTTTGATTCCGATGCAGAGTACGGAAGCGATTCATATGGGGCTGGTATGGAAGAGGAGAGCGGCTGCTCCAAAAATACTGTTCCATGCGAGATTCCCTGAATACACTGGGAACGATGTCGCTGATCCCGCTGTTGTAGACGCCGCCCTTGCCGCGGGCGCGTTGTTCAACGGCCAGAATAACTTCAACCCAGCTCTGCGCGATGTGCTCCATCCTTCGTTTAGAGACGGTAGCAAGCCGACCGCTGATTCATTCCAAAGGCTGACCTATGGCGGATATCTGCTGCGGCAGGGCCTCAGCCAGAGCGTGCCGACGCGAATCGTGGCTAATCGATCCATGGAGCGGTCGCTCTTGTTTGACATAAGTCATCCGGACGCCTTCAGGAATAATGGCAAGTTCCACACCGCCTTGCTCACTGAGCAGGATTTCGCTTTGAACAGGCCAGCGTTCACAGAGATGGGCTTTTCACGAGGGCTTAATTACAACATCTATTGCAATGCGCGCGTCACGCTCGCTGACGGGCGCGTGTATGTTTTTGGCGGCCACGATATGCAAAGCCAGAACGGCCTCTTCAAGGTCCAAATCTTTGATCCAGAAACGGAGTCCTGGGCGCCGCGGGCACGGCCATGCACCCGAGACAACTGGGCGAAAGATCCATTCGGCGCTGCGTTGTTCGCCCTCAATCCCACCGCCCGCAATTACACCGGATGCGATCAGCGAGATATCCGGAGCACGCAACCGGCAGACCCGTCCGACCTGAAATATGCCCGGTGGTACCCGAGCGCCATCCCTCTGCCGAACAACACGATTCTCATTGTCGCCGGTACCGACCAGGATGCCTCCGTCGGTCCGGACCCGCAGGCAGCGGAAAAAGGCCGGCAGGGTATTGTTCAAACTGACACGGCTTTCAGCGCCACCAGGGTTACTCAGGTCGTGCCTGAAATCTACGATCCCAGGACCGACAGGACCATCCAACTCGAAAACGCCCGCAAGACGTTCCCGCTCTATCCGCAGTTGGAGGTTGTTGAAACCGGTCCGGAAAGAGACGACTGGATGGTTTGTTCGATGGGCGGCACGCCGAAGGTATTGAATCCCGTACCGCCCGGCGGAGACAGGTTCTTCGGTCCCTTCACGAGTATGACCTGGTGCCTCGATGTACCAGCAGCGTTGAGGGATCCGAACCGCGCCGTTCCAGCCGAGAATCATTGGAGGCTCCTCGATCAGGCGGCCGAGCCGCGGCCGTACTGCTGTCCGACCGCGAGCCTTATTGAAATTGACAAAGATGGGAAGACTCTTACGCATAAGTGGTTCATGATCTCCGGCAGGAACGCGAGTGGTGGCGTAACCTCGACGATAGAAGTGATCGATTTCACCGAACGATCGCCCCGCTGGAGAAAGGCTGGCGATCTTATCCATCCAAGTAATACCAGCAAGGCGGTGCTTCTCCCCGATGGAAAAGTGTTCATTGGCCACGGCCTGTTCCAGGAGGGAACCACCTTCGAGCAGAGATCTGGCCTCCGGTTTCAGATCTTTGATCCAAAGACCGGCCTCACGACGCCTATGGCCCGGACTACGGTCCCGCGCGGACTTCATGGTACGGCCACACTGCTTCCCGACGGCACGGTATTCGCGGCGGGTGAGAACCGCGAAGTGCTCGTTCGGCCGGATGATCCGTCATTTCCGCTTGGGATATTTCCGGTTGGAGATCCCGACCTCGGCGTACCCAACGGACAAATCTTCCGGCCGCCTTACTTGTTCAACAGCAACGGCAGCCTGGCCACGCGACCGATAATCGTGAACGGGCCGGAAGAGATCTCGTTCAGAGGCCATTTCGACATCGAAGTAAATGGGACATTCGATGAGGTTGGCTCGGTTGTGCTGCTTCGCAGCGACCACAATACCCACAGCTTCACTTCCGGCGATCGGCATGTGAAGCTGAGTTTCGAACAGAAGGGTTCCGAACGCAAAGGAGAGTTGCGCGTGCGGGCGCCAAAGCTACCTGCGCAGGCGATCCCCGGGATTTACATGCTTTTCGTTGTCAACAAAGCAGGTGTTCCGAGCATCGGCAGACAGGTTCGGCTGCAGCCCGAACTCTAAAAGGCCGGTTCTCCACAAAGTGAAATCAGCGACGTCCGCCGATGATGGCGTTGCCGGGAAGTGACCTGTACGGGAAAAGATACGGCAAGGGAAGCAACGTTTTTGAGATCGCAAAAAAGGAGGCAGTAACATGCACAAACGCGTTTCGATCGTGTTGACGTCGCTCGCACTGCTAGCGGTGCCGTTCGGCGCATCGTATTTATCCGCAGATGATAGTGGCCGTCCGTTCTCGACGGCCCTAACTGGTGCCGCAGAGGTACCCGGCCCGGGCGATCCGGATGGCAGCGGTCAGGCCAGGGTGCGGTTGAACAGCGGACAAGGAGAGGTCTGTTATGAACTGTTGGTTTCAGACATTGCTCCGGCGACTGCTGCCCACATCCATGTGGCTCCAGTTGGCGTCCCGGGTCCCGTGGTTGTACCACTTGGTCCGCCAGCCGATGGGTCGTCGAGCGGGTGCGTCAGTGTCAATGCCGAGCTGATCAAGAATATTCGCCAGAATCCGTCCAACTACTACGTCAACGTACACAATGCAGAGTACCCGGCCGGGGCGTTGCGCGGGCAACTCGCAAAATAGCAGAAGCTCTAACGGTGGCGCCAAACGGTCGCGACGTTCAATTTGCCCTGCGTCGGCGGAATCGGAGTGATTTCCGCCCTATGCTCCGATCTGGCAAAACTAAGGGGTGGCGAAATGATAGCCCCCATCGTGGGATCGCGGGGCAAAGCCCGCTTCCGCGCGAGCCAGATCAATGGCTGCAGTGTTTGTCTTGACATGCATTCTCGCGAGCTTAAAAAGGCGGGCGAAACAGACGAGCGAATCTTCGCGGTGGCGGCTTGGCGGGATACGCCATTCTTCACCGACGCCGAACGCGCCGCACTGGCGCTCACCGAAGCCATCAGCGCTCAGTGATCGGGCCGACGCGGTATCCGACGAGATCTGGAATGAGGCCGCCCGGCACTACGACGAGCCGGCCCTTGCGGCACTGGTCGTCCAGATCGGTTTGATCAACGTCTTCAACCGGCTCAACGCCGCCACCAGACAGGCGGCCGGCGAGTGGGGGAAGTCGGCGGAGCGGAAATAATTGGGAGCCGCTCGGACTGCACGGAGTCAAGCTGAATTGCTATGTTCGGGACATGGAAAAATTGCTGGCAGGCAAGGTTGCATTGGTTGCTGGAGCAACTCGAGGAGCGGGACGCGGAATAGCTGTGCAATTAGGCGCCGCCGGCGCTACCGTCTACGTCACCGGGAGGACCAGCCGGTCCCAGCGATCGGAAATGAACCGGCCGGAAACAATCGAAGAGACCGCAGCTCTCGTGGACCACGCCGGCGGCCGCGGGATCGCGGTTCAGGTGGACCATCTCGTGCCTGACGAAGTGCGCGCGTTGGTGACTCGTATCGAAAACGAACAGGGTGCCCTGCACGTTCTCGTGAACGACATCTGGGGAGCCACCAAGATGGAGTGGGGGAAATCAGTCTGGGAATCGTCTTTGGATTATGGGCTGCGCACCCTGCGTCTCGGCGTTGACACCCACGTCATTACCAGCCACTTCGCGATACCGCTGCTCATCAAGAAGCCTGGCGGCTTAGTTGTTGAGGTAAATGACGGAACTGCCGAGTACAACGCGAATCACTACCGGGTCTCTTTCTTCTACGACCTTGCCAAAGCGTCCGTGGGTCGAATCGCGTTCGCGCTGGCGCCCGAGTTGGAGCCCCATGGCGCCACGGCCGTGTCACTAACCCCGGGTTGGCTGCGATCGGAGATGATGCTCGACGCTTATGGCGTCACCGAATCCAACTGGCGGGACGCGACAAAGCGATCGCCACATTTCGCCATAACCGAGAGTCCCGCCTTCGTCGGCCGAGCCGTAGCTGCCCTCGCACAGGATCCCAATGTATCGCGCTGGAACGGACAGTCGCTGTCCAGCGGGCAACTGGCGAAGATCTACGGCTTCACCGATCTCGACGGCAGCCAACCCGATGCCTGGAGGTATCTCGTCGAAGTTCAAGACGCAGGCAAGCCCGCCGACGTAACCGGCTATCGCTGACAACCCGCGGACGACACCGTGCTGAGTGGAACTGGACGACTCCGGCGTCAGACCTCGACACTGTTGTTAACGCCGTAACTATCAGGCGCATACCACCGAACCTCCTCGGCAGTTTTTTCGACCTCTCCCTCCACTCCCAGAACCAGCGCGAACAGCCCCATGCGAACCGGAATTCCGTTGTCAGTCTGCCGAAAGATCGCCAGCTTGGGGTTCCTGTTGAGATCTTCGCTGAGCTCCTGCGCCCCGGGACGGCTGTCGCGGGGCAGGGGATGCATCAACACTGCGTCCGGCTTGCAATATTGCTCAAAAACATGCTGATTGATGACGAAGCTTCCGCGGTGACGCTCCGCCTCCTCGGCGTCGGTGAAGCGTTCTTGCTGGACTCGAGTCGTGTAAATAACATCGGCGTGCGAAATCCCGGCATAGAGCTCGGTGGTTTCTTTGATCTTCATTCCGCGTTTGCGGCAGTGCTCAATAATGTCGGCCGGCATGCGGAGCTCGTCGGGCGATACTAGCGTCAGGCTGACGTCCTCGAACAACGACAGCAGCTTGGACAGGGAATGAACCGTCCGACCGAATTTCAGGTCGCCAACCATCGCCACCTTGAGGCCGTGAATCTCATCCAGATTCCGTCCCAGTTCCTTCTGAATAGTGTATAGATCCAGCAGCGCTTGCGTCGGGTGCTCGCCCGGTCCATCCCCGCCGTTGATCACCGGAACGTGGGTGGCATCGGCGAATTCCTGCACCGAGCCCTCGACCGGGTGGCGCATTACGATCACGTCCACATAGCCGCTGATCACGCGACTCGTGTCATACAGAGATTCGCCCTTGGCCATGGACGAAAATTGGAACCCGGTCGTATCGCACACCTTCCCGCCGAGCCGGCTGAACGCGGCTCCGAAGCTGATCCGTGACCTGGTGCTCGGCTCGAAAAAAAGGTTCCCCAAAACGCAGCCTTCCAGGACCCTGGTGCGCAGCTTCCGCGCCGCATACGGCTCCATCTTGGCGGTAACTTCGAAAAGTCGCTTTAAATCGGAACGGTCAAACTGATTGACGGAAATGATATGAGAGCCACGAAAATCCATGGGACCCACGATTATGGCAGGTTCCTTCGAGACCGTGCAAGACAGTGAAAACTGGCGGCGACAAGCGCTAACGACCGCGAACTTTTTTGGCCTTTTCCTTAACGGAAGCCGGTGTCCGTCCCTCGCTCGCCACAGGTTTCTTAGCCCTAGCCAGACTCTCCTTAAGCGTCGACATGATATCGGGCGCCGGCGGCGCCTGCTTCGCGCGCTCCGTCACGTCCCTGACGACCCCCGTCTGCACCTTCTCCGAGATCGCCGCCTCCAGTCTCTCCCGGTATTTGTCCTTGAACTTCTCGGGTTCAAACTTCGTCGCCAGCGCATCGACCAGCTTGACCGCAAGATCCAGTTCCTTCGCCTGGACCAGCCCCGAATCCGCGTGGAACTCGTTCCCGCGCTTCACCTCATCCTCATAGAACAAGGTATGGGCGATGATGCCATTCGGACCCGGCCGCAGGATCATCGTTTGATCGCGCCGGTGCATCACAAATTCCGCAATTGCCGCCTGCCCGGTCTTTTTCAGCGCCTCGTACAGTAGGGCGTAGGACTTGTCACCGCCCCTGTCCGCGGCAACGTAATAGGAGCTTTCCAAGTAGACTGGATCTACCTCCTGGAAGCGGACGAACTCGACTATTTCCATCTCAGTTGAAGTCTTAGGCGCAAGCTTGTCTAATTCCTCGCGGTCGAGCTCGACATGCCTGTCCTTTTCGTACTCAAAACCCCGCACCAGCTCGGAACGTGGAATCTCTTTGTAATTGGGAATTTGTTCGGTTTTTGGGGCCGAACTCTTCTCGGTTACGATCGATGGCGCATCGTCGCCTCTAGCATTGGCTTTGGCAGCTACCAGAGATGGACCCATTTGTTCCACACGATTTTCCGCAGGGGCCGGCTGTTCAAATACAGCTGGACCTTCCTGGACCGCGACCAGCGCCTGCCGCACCCTCGCCCCTGTCGTCCGCTGGATATGGTGCATGTGCACTTTCTCCGCCCGCGCCGCTCGAAACAGCTTGATGGGGATCGAAATGAGCCCGAACGTCAGATGCCCTTTCCAGATCGTAGATGCCATAACCGTTAGTTTGCACGAAAATCGCCACAGATAGTAGAACCTGCTCGCGTCATCTATTTTTTACTCAGGAATGGCGCCAGCCTCGGGCCGGATCGACCCCTAGTGCACACGCCTGCCGTACCTGGGATTAGGTCCGCGAATTGCTATGCGGAGACCAGGAGTACTCACATGCCGCTAGAAACCCTACAAGATGTTTTTATCGATCAACTGAAAGATCTCTACAGCGCCGAGAGCCAAATTATCAAGGCGCTTCCCAAAATGGCCAAGGCCGCCTCGTCGCACGATTTACAGCAAGCCTTCAAAGATCACCTGGAGCAGACCAGGGAACAGGTCACCCGGCTCGATCAGGTTATGGAGCTCGTCGGCGCCACAGGCAAGGGAAAGAAATGCAAGGGCATGGAAGGACTTATCGAGGAAGGCAAAGAAGTGCTGGAAGAGAAAGACGCTTCGCCCGCTGCCCTTGACGCTGCCTTGATCGCCGCTGCGCAACGCGTCGAGCATTACGAGATCGCCGCTTACGGCACGGTTTGTACATATGCAAAACAACTGGGTCACCGCGAGGCGCTGAATCTACTCAAGGAAACCATGAATGAGGAGGAAGAGACGGACAAGCGGCTTACTCAAATCGCCTCCCAGGTGAATTTGGAAGCCGCCGAAGCCGAGCCCACACGCGCCGCCAGCAGCAACAAGAAAACGCGAACTGCTCGCTGACGTCTCGCGATTTCCTCCTGCGGTTGACATTCCCCCGGATGTAATTCTTTAGCATAGAATTGAACGGAGAGGATGTTAATCAGCATGAGCGCGAAACCACTCCTAACCTTTGTAGCCGTCCTGAGTCTTATCCAACCCGGAATCGCGCGGGCCGACACGAAGGCCTTCGTCGGCGCCCGTATTTTTGATGGGACCGGAAAGGCCGCCATCGAAAATGGCACGATCGTGGTCCAGGACGGAAAGGTCACCGCCATCGGCCCCGCAAGCAGGGTGAAGGCTCCCAAAGATGCGCAGACGATCACCCTGACGGGCAAGACGATCACCCCTGGCTTGATTAATACTCACGGTCACGTCTCCGACGTGGAGGGAAGGAAGACCGGCTCCACCGAGGAAGGAGTCGCGCGGCAGCTCGCCCTCTTTGCCCGCTATGGGATCACGACCGTATTCAGCTTGGGCGGAGAGGAGGAAGCGGCTTTCAAGCTTCGCGACGCCCAGAAAACGCCTTCGCTCAACCGGGCCCGCATCTATGT
>Ga0075431_100005092_pt1 | contig 12927 bp, 12 predicted proteins | sample RhiMetdeltSRZDD5_FD_75297 | JGI IMG/M metagenome (GOLD analysis project Ga0075431, IMG submission 75297) | Populus rhizosphere microbial communities from Tennessee, USA - Rhizosphere MetaG P. deltoides SRZDD5 | ecosystem: Host-associated > Plants > Roots > Rhizosphere > Soil | place: USA... | reverse complement strand
GATCACCGAGGCTCTCGACGGGCATCTCTGCCGCTGCACCGGTTACATCCGCTACCATGAGGCGGTTCGCGATGTGATCCTTGCCGATCCCGACCGCTATCTCGCCGCATGAGAAGCGCCATGCTCGACGAGAGACGACGTCTTCGCTCCCTCCTGCCGGTGGCATTCCTGGCCTTCGCGAGCCCGTTCATCGCCGATGCGGCCGAGCAATCGCCACACAGTGCCTTGCGAACGCCGGAGAGCTTCGCGACCATCATTGATGAGAATGAGCGTTCCCAGGCGATCTTCACCGAGCTGGGAAGGGTCCTGACCCATCCGCGCTGCTTGAACTGCCATCCGGTCGGGGACCGGCCGAGTCAGGGCGAGCATGGCCGTCCGCACCAGCCGCCCGTTTCGCGCGGACCCGACGGCTTGGGTCTCGACAGCCTTCGCTGCCCGATCTGCCACCAGAGCGCCAATTTCGATCCTGCCCGGGTTCCGGGCCACCCGGAATGGCACCTCGCCCCCTTCGAGATGGGATGGCAGGGCAGATCGCTTCGCGATATCTGCACCCAGATCAAGGACCCGGCGCGCAATGGCGGCCGCTCGGCCGCCGATCTCGTCCATCACATCGGCGACGACACGCTGGTCGGCTGGGCTTGGGCGCCGGGCGTCGGCAGAGAGCCCGCACCCGGAACCCAGAAGGAAGCCGGCGCGCTGGTCGAAGCCTGGGTCAAGACCGGCGCCGCCTGCCCCGATTAGCCCCTGGCTTAGTCGCCGCCGAGCCCGGGCATTGCGCTGCCCGCCACCGACATCACCTCGTTCAGCTTCTTGGCATCGAGCATGGTCGCCTGGTCGTCCGGTCGCACCAGCTCGTACTTGATGACTTTCGCCGTCTTGTCGGATGTCGACACACCGGCCACCAGCAGGTCCGCCCCTGAGGTGGTGCTCGTCGTTGCGACGCTGACGCCGCCATCGCCGTCAAAGGGATCGAAGCTCGCAACCGCGGCGAATTCGACGTGCTGATGCCCCATCGCGCTGTGGAGGTACATCGGCGGTCCGCCATCCAGCCGCGAACCGCTGGAATAGACCTTGACCTTTCCGCCCTCGGCAAGCTGGCCGACAACGATCCGCTCGGCGCCGCCCAGCGATCCGGCGAGCCAGCCGGTGGCGAGCGACACGCCGCCGCGATAGGCCTCGCCGAACGGTGAGAAGCTCGCCGTCATCGTCGGCTGCTTTGCGCCGCTCTCCTGTCCATCAGCCTTGACGGGCGTCATCAGCGAGTAGTTGAACACCTTCACGGTTCCCGGGCCGCCTGGACCGGCCGCCGTCACGATGCTGCTGCGTCCGGAGGCGAAATCGACGAAGCCGGCGCTGACGGTCACCCCTGACCGGTCATTGTCGTAAGGATTGAACGCGGCAAAGAGATCCGGCGCTGCTCCGCGCTTCGCCGGCAGCCCGTAGATTCGAACTTCGGCCGGGATGCCCGTCCCGGAGCCGGCGATGATGTTGTCGGCGACCTTGCCGTCGATCTGCGCCGAAGCCACGCTCACGCCGCCGCGCGCATCCGGCGCGAAGGCCAGGAAACGCGCAAGCTCCGTCGCGAACGCAGCCTTCCCCTTCTCGCCCTCGCCCGAAAAGACGACGACCTCCGGGGCATGGTCTTTCCCGGCTCCGACCACGAGGTCGAGCACATTGTCGGCGTCGACATCGCCCATCGCCACGGTCGGAACGCCCTCGTAGCCGGGGAACGGCGTTACCGTTCCCAACAGCCGATCGCCGGCCGCGTCGTAGACTTTCACCGCGGCGGCCTTGCCGGTCCCACCGGGGATCACCACCGCATATGTCGACACCGCGGGAATGACGTTGACCAACGCCATGAGGCCGTTGTCCTCATGATTCAGACGATGGCAATGCATGACGAAGATGCCGGTATAGTCCTCGAACTTGGTGCGGATCGACAGCCGGCCCCGCTCGATCACGCTCTCGCCGGGCCCCAACGTTGGCGCCGGAACATTGGCATTGTCCTCGCCCCACATCTCGATCCCTGTCTTGAGCCCGACCGTCGGATCGTCATATTCAACCGTTTGGAAATCGTTGACATGGACATGGATCGGATGCTCGTCATTGTTCTCGTTGACGAAAATCCATTCTTCCACCGAGCCGAGCCGTGGCTGGATCAATGGGACATTCGGGAAGCCCGTACCCTCGAACGCATAGACGAAGGCCTTCGGGTCGGACGGGCTTGCGAGGTCGTTGAGGAACCCTCCCGAGATCAACAATTCCCGCTTGACGTCGGGCTCGACCTCGGAGACATCGACAAAGGAGTCATAGGCGTTGAGCGCCTGGCCTTCCTTGAAGACCGTCGTCCTGCCCTTGCCACCTTCCGGCGTCGCCCGCGCGAGGACCTGCGTCGGGAAGACGAAGAAACCGTCCACATAGCTCACAGCTGACGGCAGGACGCTCAGGCTGCCAAGCACGCCGGGCGGAGCATCGCTGCCATTGTTGGTGTAGAGCACCCCCGGCGCGATGATCGTCTTCGCGCCGCCGCCGCGTGGCGGCATCTCGAGAATGAGGTCGCCCTTTGCCGGCATCGTCACGGCAATCGCGAAGCGGCTTGCCGGTGGGATCAGCAACCGCGTCCCATTCTCGGTAACCGGATAGTGCACCGCCGGATAGGGGTTGCCATCCTGGCCGACGATGGCGATCTGAGGGTGGCGTCCCCTCCCGGTCTCGGTAAGCTGCACATTCATGTAGGCCATGTCGCTGACATTGGCCAGCACCCAGATCTCGGTCTGTCCTGGCTTGCTCTTGATGGTTGGCTGGAACTGACCGTTCACGGTGAACTGCACGTCACGCAGATAGTCCGGCAGCGACGGATCGGCTGCCACGCTGTTCTCCGCTTTGCCGTCATTTGGCGTGAATTGCTGCAGATTGCTCGGAATGAATTGAAACAGACCACGGTAGTTCTGGATGGACAGCGGTCCCGAATACCACACCGTCCAGGCGCGCTCCCCGATTTTCGACTGAGCGAAATTGGTCGGAGCCAGTGACGGGCGATACTTCCCATCCGCGAGCTCGCTGCCATTCGGCCCCTTGAGCGTGCTCACCCACATCGGCCAGCTCGGACTGTTCAGTTGCGCGAGCCCACCTTTGCGATCAGACACGTAATTATATTGCAGGATCATGTTCCGGATTGGAATCCGGTTTGCCGTGACCAGCGGGATGTTGCCATCGGTGCGCCCGATTGCCAGGAGTCCCGCCAGGCCAGCGTAAGTCTGGGCAGTCGTCACCGTGTGCAGATGGCTGTGATACCAATAGGCGCCTTGCGGCATGTTCTTGGGGATGTCGTAAACATAGGTGTTCGCCATTCCCGGCGCGATGTGAAGCATCACATTGTCGGAATTGCCTTTGGGACTGACATGGACGCCATGGACGTGAAGATTGAGCGGTGCCGAGGTCAGCTGCTCGGGATAAAGCGGAACCTCTTCACCCTTTTTGATGTATTTCGGGTCGAAGAAATCCTCGATGGTTAACCCGGTGAGCCCGTTACCCAGGCGGATGACCAGCCTCTCCCCCGGGTCGACCTTGAGCGTTGGCGCCGGATAGAGATTGTCGCCTTGGGGCCTGCCATTCGAGGCCGTGCCATGAACCAGCTTGTAGGCAAAGACGAGAAAGTTCTGAACTGGCTTGGCGACCGTGTCGAGGGCGACCTCGCCCTGATGCGCCGTGAGCTCGACCTCCAGCAGGCCATCCTTGCTGGAAAGAGTGACGGGCTCCCGCAATACGCTTCGCCGTGAAGGATCAAACGCCTCGGTTGCTTGCGCCGAGGCCGTCGGCCCGAAGGCGAGGACACAGCAGATCGCGACGGCGCTGAAGCAGAGCGCCCAAAAGGACCGGTTCATTGAGGTCGCCTTCCCAAAGACAAGCAGCACGCCAGAAGCATAATCGACAATGGTTATCGAAAATGTCGTACACTGATGACGCTTGTCTGCATTTACCCTTAACGCCTGATCAGATAGCGAACACCCTTCCCTGTATTGTCGATGGTGGCTCGGCCAATTTCGACGAATCCGAATCGGGCATGAAATGCATCCGACACCGGATTGGGTGGTCGAAAATTCACTTCGCAGGCGATCGATGGGTAATTCAACCGCCCTGCCCGCCTGATCAGGTCCTCGTACAGCAGCCGGCCCAGGCCATGCCGCCTATGTGTTGCCGAGACTATGACCCGGTCGATGTATAGGAATCGATCGAGACGCTGGCGGAACCACAGGAAATGTCCGCCGTCATATCTGTCATCCTGGTCGAAGGCGAGCATGAAGGCGAGTGCGGGCTCGATGACGGTCGCGACGCACGCCGACTCGATCATGCTGACGAACTTTTCGTCCGTGAGATGTGATGTCTCGCGCGCATTGTCGTTGTTCAGCTGCAACAGCCGTTCACGTCCTGGCGAGCTGCTCATCAACGCCTTGACGGCATGGTCCATAGTCTTCAAATCCATTCGGGGCGACGCTGACAGAATAGCTGCGCAAGTCCCTTGGCGTCACGATCAAATAAAGAGGACCGGAAATTGCGAACCTCTCTTTTCGTTGCAGTTCTGCTTGGCCTTCTCGGCACCGGTGCGCATGCCGCCGATCGTGTCACCGTTCAGCTGGACTGGGTGATACGCGGCAGTCACGCGATGGTCTTCCTCGCCGATGAGAAAGGCTACTTCAAAGAGCAGGACATCGAGATCGCTGCTGTCAGGACTGGGACCAGCTCCTCCGATGCCCTTAGCCTGGTGGGAGCCGGCAGCGCCGATTTCGGTTTTGCTGATTTGCCCACCCTCGCCGTTTCGCGCGAGCAGGGCGTCCCCGCGGTGGCGCTCGTTGCGGTCAATCAAACGAGCCCGCTCGCCATGATCGCGCTCGCCAAGCGAAAGATCCTCGACAACCCGAAGGATCTGCAAGGCCTCAACGTCGGCGTTCAACCCGCCGGATCGACCTATGTTTTCCTCAAGGCCTTTTTGGCTGCCAATGGAATGAGCCTGGCGGACATCGAGGAGACACCGGTGGCGCCACCTTATGAGAACGACCTGCTCTCCGGAAAGGTCGATGCGGTGCCGGGTTACATCGATGCAGAAGTTCCGGTGCTGGAGGCAAGTTCGGGCGGCAGCGGCTCCCTGTCGATCCTGCTGGGATCGAATTTCGGCTACACGGTACTCGGTTCAGGTGTGTTCACCAGCGAAAGGATGATTGCGGAACGCGCCGATCTCGTTCGACGATTCGTCAAAGCCTATGTGAAGGCATTCGCCGATGTGATCAGCAATCCCGACGCAGGTGCCGACAGCATCATCCGAGCCAATGTCGATGCACCGCCCAAGGAGGTTCTGGTCAAGCAGCTCGAAGCCGATCTCAACCACACCTTCCTGAGCAATCAGACCAAGGAGCATGGCATTGGCTGGATGACCGGCGACCAATGGAAGGAGACGGCCAGGGTGCTCGCCGAGCAGGGCGTGCTGAATAAACCGGTCGACATCGACCGGGCCTATGACACGAGCTTCCTCAAGAGTGCAGATCCGCCGAGGCGTTAGGCTCGCCTCCCCCGAGGCCGAAATGGAACGCTAATGTCCCTGCCGCTTCCTACGCGTCGCCGCTGCCTTTCGCGCCGACGCTCTGCGGTCGGCCGCCGTTCGACCGGTGCTCGGGCGCTTGCCCAATTCGGTCCAGTCCGATTCCGACATTTCGACCCCATAATGGTCGGCTGCCTTCTTGATGTTCGCGAAGGCCAGCTTGCGATCCTCGTCTGACACGCCGATTGTCTGATCGAAGCGGGCAATGGCGTTTCTGACGTGGCTGGCGTCGGTCATCGGCTCCTTGCGCTGTTTGGGAAAGGCGAAGACGCTGTCGGGCAGATCGCTGCGTTCAGTCAATTCACCGTGCTTCTCATGCGGTTTCCAGGTTGTCTTCATGGATTTCACCTCCAGAAAGCCATTCTCCTATGACGAACAATCCTGCGCGGCTTGAGGTTTCCTCCCGGACCATTCGCCGCGACGAAAGGTCATCGGACGAGGAAGCGGATCGCCATGCAATGTTCATAGACTTCGCCGGGCTGCAACCGGGCATCAGGAAAATGCGCGAAATTCGGTGAATCGGGGAATTTCTGGGTTTCGAAGGTGACCCCCGAATATCGCCGGTAGAGCCGACCGCCCTTGCCGACCACCGGCGGATCAATATAGCCGGCCGTGTAGATTTGGACCCCGGGCTCGCTCGACCTGAGCTCCATCGTGCGCCCGGATTTCGGATCATGCAATGCGGCGACCGGCCTCAAACCAGGCCCGAAATCGCTGATGATCCAATTATGATCGTACCCACCGCCTTCGCGACCGATCGCCTTTTCTTCGCGGAAGTCGAACGCCGTCCCGGCAACCGCCAGGATCTCGCCGGTTGGGATGAGCTCGTCATCGACCGGTGTGTAGAACTCTGCATTGACCTGCAGCAGCTGATCGAGAACGTCGCCCGAATCATGACCTGCGAGATTCCAGTAGGAGTGATGCACGAGATTCACCACTGTTTCCTGATCGGATGACGCCGTCATGGTGATGATCAATCGGTCGTCATCGGTGAGGCAGTACTTCGACCTGGCGACAAGCCGGCCAGGGAACCCTTCATCGCCATCCTCCGATACCAACGAGAAGCTGATCGAATTTTCGGCCTTGTCGATCTCGCCATCCCATATCTGTCTGTCGAAGCCCTTGAAGCCGCCATGAAGATGGTTCGGCCCATCGTTTTGGCTGACGTCGATCGGCCGCCCGCCCAGGACAAACCGGCCCCGTTTGATTCGATTGCCATATCGGCCGCAGGTCGCACCGAAATAGCTGTTGCTCTCGGCATAGGCCGCGAGGTCATCGAAGCCGAGTACCACATCGGCCGATATGCCATCCCGGTCCGGCACCATCATCGCGATGAGCCGTGCCCCAAAATTGGTGAGACGCGCGACCAGTCCATTCGCGTTGCTCAGCCTGTAGGCGCTCACCGCCTTTCCCTCATACACCCCGAATGGCTGTTCCACGACAATCTCCGACATGAGCATCGATCCAGCCTAGCCTTGGCTGGTCAGGCAGGGACTTTGACCCAAGATCCTCTATAGTGGACGCATTGTCCGGTTGAAATGGAGATCGCTGATGAAAGACGCCTCAACCAGAGGACCCGATGGCGAACGGAAGTTGAGCGATCCTGGGCCGGAGAATAGGCCGCTGCTCCGGGAAAATCCCAGCAGCAACACACCGCCCTTCACCGATCGCGGCAATCCGGGCCCACTCTGGTACTCGTTCGATCTCGCCCCGCGGCGGGTGCAGGAGGGAGGCTGGACCCATCAGGTCACGCAACGCGAGCTTCCCTCCTCGAGGGACCTCGCTGGCGTGAACATGCGCCTTGACGCCGGAGCCTTTCGCGAGCTCCATTGGCACAAGGCGAATGAATGGGCCATGATGTTGACCGGCAGGGCGCGCGTTAGCCTGCTGCAGGCCGACGGCAAGATGTTCATCGACGATGTCGAAGCAGGCGACCTCTGGTACTTCCCGGCCGGCCTGCCGCATTCCATCCAGGGTTTGGCCGGCGATGGCTGCGAGTTCCTCCTGGTCTTCGATCAGGGCGACTTTTCCGAGGATGACACCTTCCTGCTGTCGGAATTCCTGGCACACACCTCACCCGAGATGGTGAAGAAGAACACCGGTTGGACCAGAGCCACTTTCGACCGCTTGCCGCATAAGGAGCTCTATATATTCGACGCGACCCTCCCCGGCCCGCTCGAGGACGACAAGCGGTTCCTGGGTTCCTATCTCGAAACCGAGCGCCGATACACCTTCAAGATGGCGGCGATGGAGCCAACGCTGACGGCGCCAGGCGGCACCGCGCGGATCGTCGATTCCACCAACTTTCCGGTGTCGACGGGGATCGCCGCGGCCATGGTGACGATCAAGCCGGGAGCAATGCGCGAGATGCATTGGCACCCCAATGCCAGCGAATGGCAATATTGGATCAAGGGCAAGGGACGAATGACCGTGGTCACCACGCAGGCGACGGCGCGGACTGTCGACTTCAATGCCAATGATGTCGGCTTCGTCCCGAGCGCCGCCGGTCACTGCATCGAGAATACCGGCAGCGAGGATGCCGTCTTCCTCGAGCTGTTCAAGGCGCCGCGCTACCACGACATCTCGCTCAACGAATGGATGGCCCGCATGCCCGACAAGATGGCTGAGGCGCATCTGAGGATCCCGCTCGACACCATGCGAAGCGCCCCTCAGACCAAGAAGGGACTGGTCTCGGAATAACAGTTGTTGCCAACTGCCTAGCAATCGGTGCAGGTCAGCCGGTTCGACTGACGCGGCCTCAGCGTCATCTGGTCCGACAAGTTCACCTTGCCATCGCCCAGGATCCTGCCGGTCACCGGCGCCACCTCGTAGCACACGCGGGCAGTGACCACGTCATTGCCATCGCTGGTCAACTGCTTGAACAGGTCGGTATTCGCCGTCGGAGCCGCGCCGCAGCTCCGGCCATTGTTGTCCTGCCAGGCGAGGACGACATTGTCGCCGTCGCGACGATAGCCGAAAACCTCGATCGTTAGATCATTCGTCGAGTAAGGGTCCATGATGGCTGTCGAGGCACGATAGACCCCCGCAAGCTCCGCCTTGGTGGTGGTGCCGGGCGATTGCGTGACGAGATCCGCCAGCGTGCTCGCCATCTGCGTCACCCGTCTGTTGGCCGACAGCACGGTGGTGAGGTCGAGCAGGCCGAAATAGATCATCAGCATGACCGGGAGGATAAGTGCCGCCTCGATGGCGGCAACGCCCATGACATTGGCGAAGAATGCCTTGGACCGCGTCGCCGCGGAATCAACCAGCCTATTGATCGTCATCATCGCGCAAAGCCCTCGAAGGTCACTTGGGAAATGGCTCGTTGCGGAACGCGGTGGCTGCGGTCAGCACGCGCCGGTCCTTCGCCAGATTGGCAAGCAACGTGATGCCGGGAGTGAAGAGCCGCCAATCATAGAACACGCGCACCACCACCACCTCGAGCGGATTTCCCGGCTGGAACTGCGCCTGCGTCGTGACCTCTGGCGACGGCTGGTCGCCATTGCGGGACGGCGGCAGATCGATGCTCGGGAAGTCCGGAAAGCGACGGACATCGACATGGAGCTTGCTCTGGCAGTCGAGGGCCTTCGTCAACGATCCGCACACCAATTCCCTGAACCGGCCCTGCGAGATGCCCTGGCTCTGCACCTGCCCGGTGCGGATTAGCCGCCCTGCCTGGATCGTGCCATTCTCGATGATGTATTCGGCGAACAGCATGAGGCCGGTCTCGAACACCACGCAGAGCACCCAGATGAACGGCGCTGCCACCAGGCCGAATTCAAGGGCCGTTATGCCGCTGTCTGCGCGGCGATAGCGCCGCAGCAGGCGGGTGAAGCCTGTCGTCATGATCGTCTCCGAGAAAGCCTTACGGCCCCTGCCTATCGCCCACTCGATTGACTTTTAGCGAACCAGTCCTGATCGCTCGTTAATGCTCGCGGTAAATTTAGCTCTCCTCGCGAGTCAAATAATAGGCAGCGAGAATCGGGACGAACGTGATGGCGATGACCAGCACCGCGACGACATTGGTGACCGGCCGTTGCCGCGGCCGGATGAGCTCGGTCAGCATCCAGATTGGCAGCGTCGATTGCTGTCCGGCCGTGAAGGTCGTGACGATGACCTCGTCGAACGACAACGCGAAGGCAAGCATGCCGCCCGCGAGCAACGCTCCCCCAAGTGCCGGCAGCAGAATATGGCGCAGCGTTGCCAATCCGTCCGCACCGAGATCCATCGAGGCCTCGATCAGGTTAGGCGAGGTCCGCCGCAGTCGGGCGACCGCGTTGTTATAGACCACCACGATGCAGAAGGTGGCGTGGCCGAGCACGATCGTCCAGAACGAAAAATCGAAATCCATGATGTTGAATGCCGAGCGCAGCGCAATGCCGGTGATGATGCCGGGAAGCGCGATCGGCAGCACGAATAGTAAGGAGATCGTCTCGCGGCCGAAGAACCGGGCCCGCGCCAGCGCCGCAGCGGCACAGGTTCCAAGCACGAGCGCCAGCAGCGTCGCGACCGCTGCTACCCGGAGCGACAGCATCAGCGCCGCCCATATGTCGGTCCGCTGCGCGGCGATGGCAAACCATTGAGTGGTGAGGCCGGGGGGCGGAAAGACATAGCTCTTTTCCTCGGTGGTGAAGGCGTAGAGAACGATGAGCGCGAGCGGTACATGCAGGAAGGCGAGCCCGGCTGCGGCAACGATCTTGAGGCCGAGCGGTGCCGGCTCGACGGGGTCAGATCGCATCGAACGCCCCCAATCGCTTTGCCCCCCACAGATAGGCGGCCATGATCACGATCGGCACGACGGTGAAGGCAGCGGCCAACGGGATGTTTCCGGCAGTGCCCTGCTGGGCATAGACAGCCTGTCCGATGAAGAAGCTCGAATTGCCGATGATCTGCGGGATGATGTAATCGCCGAGCGTCAGCGAGAAGGTGAAAATCGATCCGGCCGCAATGCCGGGCATCGCCAGCGGCAGCACGATATGGCGGAAGGTCGGACCGGGTGCCGCCCCGAGATCGGCCGAAGCATCGATCATGCTGCGCGGCACCCGCTCGAGCGCCGCCTGAACGGGAAGGATCATATAGGGCAGCCAAACATAGACGAACACCACGAACATGCCGAGAAAGCTGATCGACAACGACGGGCCGCCGATCACCGGCGTCGCCAGCACGAAGTCGAGAACTGGCCCAAGCCCCGTTTGGCCGGCGAGCCAGGTGATGATGCCTTCCTTGGCGAGGATCAGCTTCCAGGCATAGATCTTGACGAGATAGCTCGACCACAGCGGCATCATCACCGCCACGTAGTAAAGGGCCTTCACCGCGCCCGTCGCATAGCGTGCCGCATAATAGGCGATCGGAAACGCGATCAACGCGGCGGCGACGGTCACGGCAGCGGCCATCAGCACGCTTCGGACGATGATGTCGATATTGGCTGGCCGCAGCAGCTCCGCATAGGTCGCAAGTGTGAACTCGTGCTTCACCATGCCGGAGAACTCGTCGACCGAGTAGAAGCTCTGGATCAGGAGCGCAATCAACGACCCGACATAGACGATGCCGATCCACAAAAGCGGCGGCACCAGCAACAGCCCAAGCAGCAGCGGCGGATTGAGATAGAGATGGTCCGACACCCGGCGCAAAATGCCATCCGGCGGCTCGGCGAGGGTTGGTGCCAGGATCGGCGCGGTCATGGATCGTCATCCATTGAATTCATCGCCGACGCCGGCCATGACAGCCGGATGCGCTGGCCGGTCTGAAACCGCCTGCCATCGGAAGGAACCGCAGCCCTGAGCGTCAGCCCATCGCCATCGACCGTGATGCGGGTCAGCGCCCCCTGATAATGGACATTGGTGATCGTCCCGATCAGGCTTGCCTCATCATTCGCCGCCAACTGCTCCGGAGCGGTCGCGCGGATCTTCTCCGGCCGCAGGCTCATCCACTTCGCCGCTGCGCCGGCCTCGCCCGCATAGGTCGGCGGCAGGACATTGGCCGAGCCGACGAAGTCGGCGACGAATCGGGTGCGCGGCCGCTCGTAAACCTCGACCGGCGCGCCGATCTGGACGATCCGCCCCGAATGGAAGATTGCCAGCCGATCGGCCATGGCAAGCGCCTCTCCCTGGTCATGCGTGACGAAGACGAAGGTGATGCCAAGCTTGCGCTGCAGCGATTTCAGCTCCTCCTGCATCTCCTCGCGGAGCTTGAGGTCGAGCGCGCCGAGCGGCTCGTCGAGCAGCAGCACCCTGGGCTCGTTGACGAGCGCCCGGGCAAGCGCCACCCGCTGCCGCTGACCGCCCGACAGCTGGCGCGGATAGCGCCCCTCGAATCCGTTGAGCTTGACCAGTGCCAGTGCCTCGCGCGCCCGCGTCTCGCGCTCTGGCCGCGGCAGCTTACGGATCATCAGACCATAGGCGACATTTTCCCCGACCGTCATATGGGGGAACAGCGCATAGTCCTGGAACACCGTATTGACGTTGCGCCGATAGGGCGGCAGGCCCTCGGCATGCCGCCCGAAGATCTCGATGCCGCCCTGATCCGGCTGCTCGAAGCCGCCGATCAGCCTGAGGCAGGTCGTTTTGCCGGATCCTGACGGTCCGAGCATCGCGAAGAACTCGCCCTCGGCAATGTCGAGCGTGACGCCGTCGACAGCCCGCACCGCGCCGAAATGGCGGTGAACATTGGTGAATCGCACGGCGACTGGCATGGCGCCGCCTTACATGCGGCCCCCGCCTCCTCCCCGCAAAAGGACAGGAAAGCGAGGGCGACCTCCCTACCTACCGACCACCGAGGACCGCTATATAGTCCGAGACCCAGCGGTAATAGGGCACGCAGCCGGCGCTCTGCGATGCGCATTTGGCCACCGGCGTCCGCCAGAACTTGATCTGGTCGAAGTTCTCCGACCCGTTGGTGACGCAGCCTTCCGAACCGAGCAGCTCGTTGCCCTTGCACGCGGCCGGCACCGCCGGCACCGAGCCGAACCACGAGGCAAGATCGCCCTGCAGCTTCGGATTGATCGAATGTTCGAGCCACATATAGGCGCAGTTCGGATGCCGCGCCTCGGAATGCATCATCGTCGTGTCGGCCCAGCCGGTCGCACCCTCCTCCGGAATGGTCGAATCTATCGGCTTCTTCTCCCCCTTCAGCAGGTTGACCTGAAACGGCCATGAAGAAGAGGCAGCGACGCCCTCATTCTTGAAGTCATCGATCTGCACCATGGCGTCGTGCCAATAGCGCCCGACCAGCTTGCGCTGCGACCGCAAGAGCTCGAGCGCCGCCTTGTACTGGTCTTCGTTCAGCTCATAGGGGTCCTTGATGCCGAGCTCCGGCTTCTTCTTCATCAGATAGAG
>Ga0075431_100005091_pt1 | contig 12929 bp, 4 predicted proteins | sample RhiMetdeltSRZDD5_FD_75297 | JGI IMG/M metagenome (GOLD analysis project Ga0075431, IMG submission 75297) | Populus rhizosphere microbial communities from Tennessee, USA - Rhizosphere MetaG P. deltoides SRZDD5 | ecosystem: Host-associated > Plants > Roots > Rhizosphere > Soil | place: USA... | reverse complement strand
GTGGTCTTGCCGCAACCCGAGGGGCCGATCACCGACACGAACTCGCGGTCGTGGATCAGGAAGCTCACGTCGTCGACCACGCGCATGAGGCCGCTTTGCGGGCCGCCTTGCGCCGGGAAGCTCACCGATACGTGCTCGAAGGCGATCCGAGCCGGCCGCAGGCTCATCGGATGCGTCATGCGATGCGCTCCTGCCAGCTCACGAAGCGGCGTGCGATGGCGCGCAGGGCCATGTCCATGAAGAGGGCGATGAAGCCGATGCAGATGATGCCGACGTAGATGATGTCGAGCTGGAAGAACGAGCCGGCGTTCTGGATCAGCGCGCCGAGCCCCTGCTGGGCGGCGATCAGCTCCGAGGCAACCAGCGTCGCCCACGCCACACCCAGCGCCACCCGCAGCGCTGTCAGCATGTGCGGCACGGCCAGCGGAATGATGACCTTCCCGAACAGCTCACTGTCGGTCGCTCCCAGGGTGCGCGCCACGCGCACGTAGATGGGGCTGATCTGTGCGATGCCCTCGTACATGACGATCACGCCGGCGAAGAAGGAGGCGTAGAACAGGATCACGGTCTTGGCGAGCTCGTCGACCCCGAAATAGACGATGACCAGCGGGATGAGCGCGATCGGGGGCAGGGCGCGGAAAAAGTTGATGAGCGGATCGATGAAGGTGCGGACTGCCCGGTACCAGCCGAGCACGAAGCCGACGGGAACCGCCAGCGCGATACCGCACAGCACGCCGATGAACACGCGCTGCGTCGACATCAGGATGTCGAGCGGGAGGCGGGTCTGGATCAGTTCAACGAAGCGGCGCCCGACCTCGTGCGGTGTCGGCACCAGCGCGGGGTTGATCAGGCCGCTGTAGTGGATGCCGTACCAGCCTGCAAGCAGCACCAGCCAGGGCGTTAGAATGAGGGCCGCTCGGCGCACGTTTCCTCGAGGTCTTCTCGTTGGCTCTGGCTTTAACGTCCCAAACGTACTATGTATAGGATGTTTGAGGCAAGTCCCTGCATGGCGCAGACCAATCACCGCATCTTCGGCTCGACGCCCATCCCGCGCTACGTGCAGCTGGCGGGTCTGTTCCGCCAGCGCGTGGACAAGGGCATCTGGCCGCCGGGCAGCGTGCTGCCCTCGATCGAGCAGCTCATGGCCCAGTTCGACGTGGCGCGGGTCACCGTGCGGCAGGCCGTCGCACTGCTCGCCGGCGAAGGTGTTCTTTCGCCCCAGCGCGGGCGGGGCACCTTCGTGACGAGCAGCGCCGGTGCCCGCCGGCGGCTCAGGGTCGAGACCACGCTCGGCGATCTCGTCGAGATGTATCGCGGGGATCAGCCCGATCACGCCACCCTCGCCGAGGCCGTCACCAGCCCTATCCTGTTGGAACGGGACGGCATCGCCGCGCCCAAGTATTTCCACATGCGCCGCGTGCATTCCCGCAGCGGCGAGCGCTACTGCGTCATCTCGATCTATGTCGACTACCGCGTCTTCCGGCGCGCGCAAGCAAGGTTCCGGCGCGAGCTGGCCCTGCCGGTGCTGACCTCGTTGCCGGGCCTCAAGATCGCCTCGGCGCGCCAGACGCTGACGATATCGACTGCGGACGCGGAAACGGCGCATCTTCTGGGAATCTCGGTCAGCGCGCCCATGGCCGAGGTTCGCCGCGTGCTGTGCGGCCCCGACGGGACCGTCATCTACCTGGCCGAGGTAAGCTATCGCGGCGACTACATCCACCTGGAGATGGACCTGAAGCCGTGACGCAGGACCTTGCCATTCGCCGCGTGACCGTGCGCGTCTATCGTGCCCCATTGGCGCAGCCGGTGACGACCTCGTTCGGCACCATGCGCGACCGGCCGATGGTGCTGGTGGAGGTCGAAGACCGGGATGGCGCCAGGGGCTGGGGCGAGGCCTGGTGCAATTTCCCGAACGTCGGCGCCGAGCACCGGGCGCGGCTGATCGATGGCGTGCTGGCCCCGCTTCTGACTGCGCGCGGCTTCGCCTCGCCGGCCGAGGCCTTCGAGCATCTCACCCACACGACATCCGTGCTCGCAATCCAGAGCGCGGAGCCTGGCCCGTTCGCGCAGGCCATAGCGGGCATCGACATCGCGCTGTGGGACCTCGCGGCCCGCCGCGCCGGTCAGCCGCTCTGGCGGTTCCTGGATGGCAGCGCGAATCCCGTCATCGGCGTCTATGCCAGCGGCCTCAATCCGGACGGGCCGGAGACGCTTGCCGCGACCAAGCAGCGCGAGGGCTTTGCTGCCTTCAAGCTGAAGGTCGGGTTCGGCGCCGAGCGCGACACCGCCAATCTGCGTGCGCTGCGCACGACGCTGGGAGACGCCGCACGCCTGATGGTCGATGCCAATCAGGCATGGGCGCTTGATGCAGCGCTCGACATGGTGCCCCGCCTGCGACCGTTCGGCCTCGACTGGCTGGAGGAGCCGCTGCGTGCAGACCGGCCCTGGAGCGACTGGCTGCGGCTGAAGGCCAATACGCCCATCCCGCTGGCGGCGGGCGAGAACCTCGCCGGCGCTGCGTCGTTTGCGGGTGCGCTCGCCGGCGGCGCGCTGGGCGTGGTGCAGCCCGACATCGCCAAGTGGGGCGGCTTTACCCGCTGCACGGCCGTCGCCCGACGCATTCGCGAGGCCGGCGTGCGCTTCTGCCCGCACTATCTCGGCGGCGGCATCGGCTTGCTCGCCTCGGCACACCTGCTCGCGGCTGCCGGCGGCGACGGCCTCCTGGAGATCGACGCCAACCCCAATCCGCTGCGCTCGCTCGTGTGCGGCCCGCTGGGCGACATCATCGACGGCAAGGCAACGCTATCCGCGCGACCGGGGCTTGGACTCGAGCCCGATCTCTCTGCGCTGGACGGCTTCGCTGTCCCACACTGAAGGTTGCGCGCGCAGGTGCTCGTCAAGAACGGGGGCCGGCAGGAGGCTCCGGCGCGCCGATGCGTACCGCGCCCGGGCCCTGCGCTGGTCGCTCGCTCCTACGCGGCGGCTGCCGCTAAGCCGAGGCGCCAAGCGTCTTTACGACCACCGTGTTGTCGGGGCCTTTGACGCGCATCTTCACGCGCTGTCCCTTGAACTCGGTATTGGCGAGCTGCTCGATGAACTTCGGCACCGCGCGCTGCTCGCCCGCCACGGCTACCAGCCACACGTTGTCGCCCGAGGCCCAGTCGCCGGGCCCGAGGCGCATGGGCTTGTCGAGGTTCTCCGACAGCTGCTTGTCGATGGCAGCCGAGACGCGGGCCCACATGGCCACCGCCACAGGCACCAGGACGCCGCCCTCCTTGCCCTTGACCTGGGCAAGCGGCGAAGGCATCTGCGCCAGCTTGAATTGCCCGGCCATCACCGGCGGCAGCACCAGCCACTCGAGGTCGGCGAGCCGCATCTTCCTGAAGTTGGGATCGCGCATCAGCACGGCCACGACGTGGGCGAAGGACTGCGCGAAGCGCAGCTGCCGGGCGTCCCTGGACGGGATCGCCGTCCTGGCCGTGGCCGCGGCCACCGGTGGCCGCCGCTCGCTTGATCCGTTGCCTTCCGAGCTCTGCATCGCCTTGTCCACCGCGTCCTCCTCTCTTGCTCCCTAAAAGCCGTTCCTATGCCCCGCTCCGAGGCCTTCGCCTGACCTCTTATCAGGCGAAGAAGAAGTCTTGCTGGGTGACGGTATTGCCTCCCACGCCGTTGACGCCCATGAGATAGATCGTGCTGGTGTTGACGGTCACCAGCGTGTCGGCGCCAAGGTCCACAATCGAGACATTGGCGGCGAAGTTGGCAGCGTTGATGCCGGTGCCCTTCAGATTCAGGAAGTCCTGGCCGCCCGCCGAGTCGGCGTCGAAATCGGTAACGACATCGTTGGCGAAGCCGGGCGAGAACACGAAGACATCGTTGCCGCTATTGCCGGTCATGTAGTCCGCGCCGGTGCCGCCGATGATCACGTCATTGTCCGCGCCGCCGGCGAACACATCGTTGCCATCGCCGCCCTCGATCCAGTCGGCGCCCGCGCCGCCGTCGAGCCAGTCCGCCCCGCCGGAACCGAGCAGCACATCGTTGCCGGCCGATCCGCCCATGACATCGTTGTCGGCGCCGCCGTCCATGTAGTCGGCACCATCGTGGCCGTCGAGATAGTCGGCGCCACCGCCGCCGCCGAGCGTGTCGTTCCCGGCCCCGCCGCCGAGGACATCGTTGGCGGCGCCACCGTCGAGATAGTCGGCACCATCGCCGCCATCGAGATAGTCGGTGCCGCCACCGCCGCCGAGCACATCGTTGCCGAGGGCGCCCAGAAGCACATCGCTGCCGCCGCCGCCAATCATGAAGTTGCCCAGGTCGTTGCCGACGCCGGTGAAGCTGCCCGTGCCAGCGTAGAGCAGATTCTCCACATTGGCCCCGAGCGCATAGGTGCCGAGCGCCGTGTGCACGGAGTCGCTGCCGCCGTTCGCGGCCTCGACGGCCTGATCGCCGGCGTTATCGACGACATAGCTGTCGTTGCCGGCGCCGCCGGTCATCACGTCGGCGCCCGCCGCCCCGTTGAGCGTGTCATTGCCGCTGCCGCCGGCGATCGCGTTGTTGAGGCCGTTGCCGGTTGCCGTGAAGTTGCCCGTGCCGGTGAAGGTCACGTTCTCCACATCCGCACCCAGAGCGTAGGCTGCCAGCGAGGTTTGCACGGTGTCCGTACCCTCGCCGGGCAACTCGATCACCTGGTCGCCGACATTGTCCACGACATAGCTGTCGTTGCCGGCTCCGCCGGTCATGACATCGGCGCCCGCGCCGCCGACGAGAGTGTCGTTGCCAAGGAGGCCACCGAGGGTATCGTTGCCGCTGCCGCCGGTGATGGTGTTGTCGAACTCGTTGCCGGTGCCGGTGAAGTTGCCGGTACCCGTGTAGGTGAGGTTCTCCACCGCCGTGACGCTCTCCAGTGAAAGGGCACCGAGGGTCGTCCGGATCGTGTCGATGCCTTCGAGCCCGAAGTCGGACACCGTGTCTCCGAGATCGTCGACGACAAAGGTGTCGTTCCCGTCGCCAGCCTGCATAACGTCGGCCCCGGCACCGCCGTCGATGAAGTCGTCGCCGATGTCACCGAAGCCGAAGTCGGCGTCGATGAAATCGTTGCCCGCTCCGCCGCGGATCGTATCGTTGCCCTCGTCGCCGGAAATGAAGTCGTCGCCGGCACCGCCATCGATGTCGTCGTCGCCGAGGCCGCCGAGGATGATGTCGACGCCGTCGAGACCGCTGATGATGTCGTTGCCGCCCAACCCGACGATGGTCCGGCCGAAGCCGACCAGGTCGGTCAGGACGTCCGCTTCCTCCGTGCCGGTGAGCGTGTCGTCAACGACCGGCTCGGTGGCGGCCGACGTCACGACCTCGGTGTTGCCGCCATCGTCGACGAAGGTCACGACCACCCGCAGCAGCATTCCGACCTGGCTCTGGCCCGGGACAAACAGCTGGCCGGTGCCGTCATCGGGAGGAAACGCGTTGGGATTGGTCGCATCGCCCCAGGTGCTCCCGTCGGCCGACTGCTGCCACCGGAAGGTGAACAGGCCGCCCGCGCTGGCATCGTCGGTGCCGTTGGGATCAACGATGGTGGCCGTGATCGCGGTCAGCGCAAAGCCTTCGAGCGGGGTCGTGTCGCTGATCGTGGGCGCACCGGTGGCGGGATCGTTGAGGCCTTGAACCGGCGCGGTGGGGTCGGAGAATACCGTCTCGATCACGCCGTGCTGGTCCTCGTAGACGGCCTTGACGCGGATTGCCGATCCGGCCACGTCGGGCGGAACCACGAGGGTGGTACCGGTGGCGCGCAGGTCTCCAAGCCCAGTGGCGATCACGATATCCTCGAACACCCCTGAGCCGGCTCGCGCCTCGAACTGCCAGACGTAGGATACGGGGCCGGTGATGTCGCCGCCGGTGTTGTCGGCGTCGGAGACGTTCTCGATCGACACCGTGAGCTGCTGGCCCTCGACGGGCGTGCCGACCGGATCGCCGTTGGCGTCCAGGATTTCGAGCTCGCCCTGCGGCTCGGCGTTGAGCCCGCCTTGCAGCACGACTGCCTGGTCGGCGAACTGCAGCCGCTCGATGCTCCGCAGCGTGTCGGTGCCGTCGATCCCAGGCGCACCTCCCACGAGGTGGGTCACGGTCACCACATCGCCATTGACCGCAATGTCGTAGTTGGCGCGCACGTCCGAGAACTGCGCCGTGTCGAAGCTGAACCCGCCATTGTCGACGATCTCGCGCACGATCTGCAGCTGGCCGGGGTTGATTTCGCCCGAGAACACCCGGTCGACCAGCTCGGTCATGCTGGTGACGCTCTCGATCTCGTCGCCGAGAATCAGGCTTCCGTTGGCGTCGCGATCGGCAACGCCATCGCCGTTGCCGTCGACCGTCCCGCGCACGCTGATGCGGACGTTGAGCGAGCGGTCGCCGTCGATCAGGTCGTCGCCGCCGCGGCCCTCGATGAGGTCGCTGCCCGAGCCGCCGAGGATGATGTTGCCGGCTGAGAACGAGGCCGGGACGGCCCCCAGCATTTCCACGAACAGCGCACTGAGGCCGTTGATGAGACCGAAGTTCGTCAGCGCGCTGCCCTGAGCGCCGGAGAACGGGATGGTCGTCGCATCCGCGTCGTCGCCCCGCAGAATGTCGCTGCGGGCCGACCCCGACAGACCCTCCGCCGACTCGAACCGGGACAGGGACGACGCAATCGACAGCGGCACAGGCGTCTCGTCGAAGGCCCGCAGGTTGAGGTCCACATCGGCCGCCAGCTGATCGCCCTGGAAGCTTGCCCAGTCGAAGCCCGAGCCGCCGATGAAGCGGTCCACCTGGCCGCCCTGGCTGCCGACCATGATGTCATCGCCGCCCTCGCCGTTCATGCGGTCCGGGAACATCGAGTCGATGAACACGTCGTTGCCGACGATCAGGTCGAGCCCGCGGGTGTCGAAGTTCTCGCCGGCGCTGCCATCGGCCATGCCGCCTTCGATCCAGTCGTCGCCCTCGTTGCCGAACACCATCTCGTCGGCCACATCGCCCAGGATGAAGTCGTTGCCGGGACCGCCGAACGATTCATCGCCGTCCTCGCCGGTGACGATGAAGTCGTTGCCGAAGCCGCCCAGGATCAGGTCGACGCTGTTGCCGCCGTTGATGGCGTCGTTGCCGTTGCCGCCCTGCAGATTGTCCTCGAGGCTCATGTCGGTGATGATGTCATCGCCATCGCCGCCGAGGATCATGTCGACGCCGTCGCCGCCTTCGAGCCGGTCGTGGCCGCCGTCGCCGTAGAGCGTGTCGTCGCCGATGCTGCCGATCAGGATGTCGTTGGCCTCGGTGCCGCCGAGCACGACATGATCGCCGCCGGTGTACTCCAGATAGTTCGTGCCCGCTTCGTTGAAGAACGTTGTAGCCGGATTGTCGACATCGGTTGGATTGTCGCGGATGACGAGCGGATTGAGCGGATTCGACTCGTCGATCGGGTCGGCGTTGGTATTCTCGATGTCATCGGCCGTGCCCGGAATACCGTCAAGCCCCGGCAGGAACACGCCGGTGCGCTCGTTGAACTGCCGGGTCTGGTCGACCTCGAGGACGAACGCAGGCGTGGAGAACACGTCGCCCGGCAGGTGGGTGGCGTCGGTGTTCGCCATGATCAGCTTGGCGAACGAGTTGTTCTCCAGCTCGGTGAGGAAGTTGAGGGCAGCGGTGCGCTCCAGGTAGTAGAAGCGGTCGCCGTTCTGCAGCTTCTCGAGCTGGTTCTCGAACACGTAGTTGAAGGTCGAACCGAGCAGGCCGCCAAACGGCATCTGCTTCTCGGCCAGGCCGCCGATCCAGAAGTCCACGTCATTGAGGCCGCCCAGGCTGCCGCCGGCCCAGGCGCCGGTGGCATTCAGGAAGTCGAGCCGGTCCAGCGGTGCGCCCGCCGTGCCGAGCACGATGGCGAGCGCCGCCGCCCGCTTGCCCGCGAGCGTGGTCTGGCTGGTGATGGTGCTGTGCGTGCCGTAGGCGGCGATGAAATTGACCAGCGACTCCGGATGCCGCAGGTTCTGCATGAAATCGACCCAGCTCGCATAGGGCGTGAGCTGGCTGTCGCCGGTCCACTCGTGGAACGTGGCGCGGGCGGCATTGAGCGACGGGATCCCGGTGTCGCGCCCGCGCGCTAGGTTGATGGACGCGAGGTCGAGCGGCAGACCGAGCAGGTTGTTGCGCAACGCCTCGGTCTTGAACTCGTCGATCTCGTTGCCGACCTGGCGCGTGGTCCCACGGACGATGGCACCGGCGGCCTCTTCTGCAGACAGAGTCCCGCTGGCGTCGAACGCTGTCGGGTTCAGGAACGCCTCGATCAGGCCGATCTCGCTCGAGGCGAATTCCGGGGAGAACCGGTCGATCTCGTCGAGCAGCATGGAGTGGCCGAAGCGGTAGACCACGTGCGCGAACTCGGCGACGATGGCCGCATCGATGGTGGAATCGTAGCCCTGCCCTTCCTGCAGGAACACGTCGACCTGCGGCTGGATCTTGCGCGCGAACTCCTCGAACACCAGGTGCTGATACTGCATCTCGGTGCCGAAGCGGGCGGCCTGGAACAGGCGCTCGCCGTCCCACACGAGTGTGTTCAGATCTGCCGGAACCGTCGTGACATCGTCCACCAACCACTCGTTGAGGAACGAAAGGTCGCCTTCGGCCGCAGAGGCAAGGATCACGTCCTTGATATGGCCGACTAGGCGGTTGTGCTCGGCGTGGAAGACGTGATGGACGGCGGTCAGGCCGATGTTCTCGTTGACGCGCCCGTCGCCGGCCATGAAGTGCTCGTCGAGCAACTCGTCGTCATAGAAGCCGGCCGCCTGCGGGCCGGTGTTGACCACGTCGTCAGCGTCAGGGGTGAGCGGTGCGCCCGTCTGGGTGTTGAACGGGAAAGCCGTGTGGGCAATGTCGGCCAGGAACGGATGGCCGGTGCGCGGAGCCGTGATGGGGACCAGGGTACCGAGGCCGCCATTGTCATTTGGACTGGCTGCCTGCACCAGGTCGTCCGCGGTCTGGGCGATGCCATCCGCGCCGAGGCCGACGATGATCTGGGCGAAGCCGGTCGCCGGATCGGGGATGAAGTTGCCGTAGGCATCGACCTTGATCAGCGGGACGTTGCCCGCGTCGTAGTCGGTGAGCTGGATGCCCAGCATGTCGCGCGCCTGCGCCTTGACCACCGCCCAGGTTGACATGCCGCCGAGATCGGCGCCGAGCGTGCCGTCGGGATTGATCGCACGATTGGTGATCAGCCTGCCGGTTGCGAACGGCTGGGAGACTTCGTCGCCGCTGTTGGGTATTCCATCCGGGTCGGCAACCTGCCGCATCTCGTATTCGCGCAGGAATACCTGGTGCGAGGGGGTCGAGGTGTAGGTCTGATTCTGGTCGACGAACGGCGTCGTCAGGTTGGTGTGCTCGTGAATGTCATCGGCGGTACCCACAGTGCCGTCGGGGCCGGCCTGGTTCTCCGCCCGCGTCAACACCATGAAGCGCAGAGCCTGCGGGAGATCGTCGGCGGTATTGAACGCACCGTCGGCGCCGGCAACGAGCGGATCGTCCGGCTGCAGCGGGATGAACACAATACCCGACTCGGGGTTCTTCGCCACCAGGTCGAGGCCGTGGTCGAAGAACTGGCCGAAGAAGACGAACCACAGGTTGAAGGGCGCAGACAGACCCTCGTCCGGCGTCACATTCTCGAAGGAGAAGAAGACGATGTCGTCGGCGGTGTTGGGCGCCAGATCGGCACCGACTTTGCGCCCGATGATCGTTACGCCGTCGTTCAGGGCATCGTCTGCGGTACCCCAGACCAGGTCGGCGCCGGCGCTGCCCGCAACCGCCACTGCGGCGGGATTGTTGCTGGTCTGATCGGCGACCAGGTTGGAGATGATGCGCGGCTCGGCATCGATGACGGTGCCGTTGTCCTGCGTGTAGGACGTATTGAAGTCGGCGTTGATGAAGAATGGGTCGAGCAGCCGCGGGAAGGTGTTGTCGGCGGCGCCGAGCTCGGTCTGGCCCTGCACCAGGTTGTTGAGCGAGCCGTCGACCGTGCGCAGGCCGAACGGCAGGCGCGAGTTCGCGATCAGGTCGAGGATGTCCGCGCCCGCGGCGTGCTGCTCGGCGATCTTGATCTGGTCGAGGATGAACTGCAGGTCGGACGTGATGAGGTGAACGCCTTCGCTCGCGACGTTGCTGCCGTCGGGCAGGATCGGCGCGGGGGCAGGCGGGGTGCCGGCCGCGACTGCCGCGGTCGGAGCCGAGAACACCGTCTCCAGCACGCCGTTGGCGTCCTGGTAGACGGCCTTGACGCGCAGACTGAGTCCGGCGAGGTCCGCCGGCACCGTGAAGCTGGCGCCCGCTGCCGTTGCGGGATTGCCACCGGCTGCATCGACGATGTCCTCGAACACACCGGGCGCGCCCGCCGCATCGCGCTCGACCTGCCAGAAGAAGGCTACCGGGCCGGTGATGGCGCCGCCGGGGTTATCTGCGTCGGTGACGAGATCCACCGATGCGATCAATTCCTGCCCGATCGCTGCTGTGCCATCGATGGTCGCTGCGCCCACCGGCTCCTCGTTGAGGCCTTCGACCAGCACGCGCGCGGAATCGGAGAACTGCAGCCGCTCGACGTTGGCGAGGCGGTCGACGCCGTCGCGGCCTGCAACGCTGTCGATCACCGTGACGACATCATCGGACGTGCCCGAAGTCCCGTCGGCGCCGTTGTCAATGACTACGGTGTACTGATCCTGGGTTCCCGAGAAGGTCGCCGTATCGAAGTCGGCGCCGCCATTCAGGATCTCGCGCACGATCATCAGCTGACCGGGGTTCCACACGCCATTCAGCATGTTCTGGAGCAGGATCGGGTCGGCGATGCTCTCGAACGTCGCGATTTCCGCTCCCGTCGGTTGTCCGGTGACGGGATCGAAGGTCTGGCGCACGCTGACGCGCACGTTGAGGGCCTTGTCGCCGTCGATGAGGTCATCGCCGCCGCGGCCCTCCAGGATGTCACTGCCGCCGCCACCGAGGATGATGTTGCCGGCCGCGAACCTGGTCGTGCCTGGACCGACCAGCTGGTCGAGCACCTGCTGCAGCCCGCCGATGCGGGCAATGCCCTCAGCGGTGAGCGCACTGTTGAGCGTGCCCTCCACGTCGATCTGGGCCGCATTGGCCTCGCTGCCGCGCAGTATGTCGCTGAACGCCGAACCCGACAGTCCCTCCACCTCTACGAAGCGGTCCTGCAGGCCCTGGTTGGAGGGCGCTACCGGCGGCTCGATGAAGTCATTGACCTCGAGGTCGGCTTTCACGCCGAAGGGATCGTGCTCGTAGCTCCCCCAATCGAAGCCGCCGCCGCCGCCGAAGTGGTCCTCGCCGTCGGAGGCCACCATGACATCGTCGCCGCCCTCGCCGTCCACCTCATCGAAGCCGCCGCCGGTGATGAACACGTCGTGGCCCACGACCGGGCTCGCTTCCTGCGGGTCGAAGTTGTCGCCGCCGGCGCCATCGGAGGTGCCGATCTCGATCCAATCGTCACCCTCGTTGCCGAAGGTCGGCAGGTTCATCTGGGAGCCCAGGATGAAGTCGTTGCCAGTGCCGCCGAAGGTCTCGGAGACATCCTCGCCGGTGATGATGAAGTCGTTGCCGGAACCGGCAATGATGAGGTTGAAGCCGTTGCCGCCCTGGATGACGTCGTTGCCGCCGTTGCCCTTGAGGACGTCATCGCCGCCCCTGTCGGTGATGATGTCGTGGCCGTCGCCGCCCTCGATATTGTCGTTGCCGTCGCCGCCCTCGAGCCGGTCGTTGCCGCCGTCGCCCCACAGAGTATCGTCGCCGATGCTGGCGATCAGGATGTCGTTGCCCTCGGTGCCGCCAAGCACGACATGGTCGACGCCGGTGTACTCGAGGTAGTTGGTGTCGCTGCCCGACGTAGCCGGGTTGTCACGGATGACCAGAGGATTGAGGGCGTTAAGGCCAGTGGTGTCCTCGTGGGTCGGATCAGCCCGCCCGTCAAGGCCGAGCCCCGTGAACTGCTGGCTCTGGTTCACCTCCAGGATGAAGCTGGGGGTCGAGAACACATCGGCCGGCAGGTGGGTGGCATTCGTGTTCGCCATGATCAGCTTGGCGAACGAGTTGTTCTCCAGCTCGGTCAGGAAGTTGAGGCCGGCGAGGCGCGCCAGGTAGTAGAGCCGGTCGCCGTTCTGCAGCGCCTCGAGCTGGGTCTCGAACACGAAGTTGAAGGTGGAGCCCAACATGCCGCCGAAGGGCATGATCCGCTCGGCGAGGCCGCCAATCCAGAAGTCGATGTTGTCCACACCGGTCACGGTCACGCCGTCCACATTGGCGTAGGCGCCAGTGCCGTTGAGGAAGTCGAGACTGTCGGCTGGCGGAGCAAACACGATGTCATCCGCATTGCCCGGGATGCCGTCGGGGTCGATGACCTGCTGGACCCCAAGGACGATGGCCATGGCTGCCGCACGCTTGCCGGCAAGCGTGGTCTGGGCGGTGATGGTTGCGTGCGTGCCGTAGGCAGCGATGAAGTTGACGAGCGACTCGGGGTGCTCGATGCCCTGCATGAAGTCGATCCAGCTCTCGTAGGCCTTGAGCTGGCTGTCCTGGGTCAACTCGTGGAACTCCCGCCGCGCCGCGTTGAGCGACGGGATCCCCGTGTCGCGGGCGCGGGCGAGGTTGATGGATGCGAGGTCGAGCGGCAGGCCGAGCAGGTTGTTGCGCAGCGCCTCCGTCTTGAACTCGTCGATCTCGTTGCCGACCTGGCGCGTGGTGCCGCGCACGATGGCGCCGGCCGCCTCTTCAGCGCTCAGCGTGCCACCCTCGTTGAAGGCGAGCGGATTGAGGAACGCCTCGATCAGGCCGATCTCGCTGGAGGCGAAGCTCGGATCGAGCCGATCAATGTTGTCGAGCAGCATGGAGTGGCCGAAGCGGTAGACCACGTGCGCGAACTCGGC
>Ga0075431_100005089_pt1 | contig 12936 bp, 12 predicted proteins | sample RhiMetdeltSRZDD5_FD_75297 | JGI IMG/M metagenome (GOLD analysis project Ga0075431, IMG submission 75297) | Populus rhizosphere microbial communities from Tennessee, USA - Rhizosphere MetaG P. deltoides SRZDD5 | ecosystem: Host-associated > Plants > Roots > Rhizosphere > Soil | place: USA... | reverse complement strand
CTGGGCGTAGCTGAGCGGCTCGCTCACACGGTTGATCCGCCCGTCTAGCTGTGCCGGTTCACCGGTCCATCGCGCCCACCGTCGTCGGAAAGACCAGTGCCGGGCTTCGTGCCCGCTGCGTGCCCGATCCAGCGGTACGCAGAAGCCAACATGGGTAACTCGCTCGCCGGCATTTGTACGCTCCGTTCAGCTAGCAACGCGATCGCTGCTACGCATCGTGCAGATCAACGCGATTCCCAAGCTGACAGTGCGAGTTCGATTCTCGTCACCCGCTCCAAGCGGAAAGCCCAGGCCACGGAGTTGATCCTAAACCTGGGCTTTCTTGTTCTCGATCTTGCGGGCCAGCCATGGGCCACTAGCCGACACGGGCAGGGACTCCGGCCGATCCGTCGTCATCGTCTTGCACTCCTTCGCCTTCGTGATCCGCCGTCCGCGTAAGGCGACGGTCGATCTCATCGGCGATCTCGTCGAGCACTCAGGTCGTACACCTGCAGGCCCGAGTGGTCCTGCACGATCGCATAACGATCGCCTGGCGACAACCACACCGGGAACCAGTCACCGAACCCTGGCGGCTCCGCCACGGTCTCAAGCGTGCGGGCGTTGTACCACAGTGGTGGACCCGACGCTCGCGCGAATGAGATAAGGCTCCTGCTCGGCATGGCTGTCAGCCCAAGGGGCCAGGTGTAGTCGCTGAATTGCACATCCTCCTTCGGCAACCAGGTGTGTCCTTGGACAGCTAGAGAACCGTCCTCGATGCGCCATGACCGGATGGCCTGGAACATGCCGAACGTCACCAGCGTTTCCGACCCGCAGAACCAGGCGTCGTAGGCCTCGTTCTGGTGCAGTTCGGTCTCGCCGAGTACCTGGAGATCGGCATCGAAGACGATAAGCCGTTCCGTGTCGTCAAGCGTGACCGCTATCCGTCCGCTTGCCAGATCTGTGGTCAGCAGCATCGCCTCGCCATCCGCCAGAGTCGGATGCCAGACCGGGTCGCTCAGCGGCCCATCGGCCGTACCGAGCAGGAAGTGGTCCGGCGCAACAACAACGAACCCACCCGGAATCGCACCGAGCTTGACCACGTGGCCCGCCATAGACTCGGCCAGTATCTCCCGGGACCAGTCCGGCCGCCGGTGTCGGACCACACGCCAGCGGCGTACGTCATTCTCCCAACACTCCAGGTACACGATCGCGTCGCCCACATACACCAGCTGGCAAGGCCACGGCGATGTGTCGTCGGTGATGCTGAGGCTGGCAAGCAGAGACCCGTCGGACAGTGAGTAGATCTCCGTCGTCCCGGGCTCGGCCAAGGTCGGCTGAACGGCGACCTGTGTCAGGTCCGGTGCGAACGCGAGGTGGTTGCTGAACCGGACTGGGATCGTCAGCAGTGCTTTGGAAGGCATGTCGACGCACTGTATCGGGGCGTGCCGGGGCTAGGCAGTGCAGGGCCGTCACTGGGCCGCCTGAGCCGTTATCAGGGCGTCTGGCGGCAACCAACAACGACCAACGAAGACCACGGACACCGGGAGTATGGGCAACTCGGCAGGCCAGAAGACGGTCAGGATCAGGGCAGGGACGGGCGAGTCGGTGCCGCCTTACACAAGACCGAAGCGGTCGGAGCCCGACCGCTTCGGCGTCAGCCGGTTCCGCCCCGCGTTGCTGCTCTGGCTCTTGCCGCTGGCGATCCTGCGACACGTACGACGAGTGCCCTCGTTGACACCTAGGTGTCAAAGTCGCCAGAGCGCCAGACAGTCCGGTCCTTGATCGACTCGGCTCGCGTCGTCAGTTTGTCCGAAGGCCAACGCAACGCCAAGTGAGCCGGTCGCTAATCGCATCGAGTCTGGCGACGGACGGATCAAGCAGCGCGACCCAAGATCGAACGGGCCAGCCACGGGCCAGTAGCCCGGTCCGTAAGCGGTCCCCCGAACGGTCGTGATTGGTCACTGCCGCATCCAGCTTGAACTGTGTGACAGTTCCAGAGCCATCAAGATCTGAAAATTCCCAAGCTGACAAGTGCGAGTTCGATTCTCGTCACCCGCTCCACACGGAAAGCCCAGGCCACGGAGTTGATCCGAAACCTGGGCTTTGTGTTATCTGATCTTGCGTGCCCGGATGGATCGGGTGTGGCTTCAGGTCCTGTTTGGCGGTCTCCATCTCGGCTCAGGTTGTCCCGGTGACTGTTTGGTAGTACCGGATTTTCTCGCGTAGATGGTCGTACTGCCGCTGGAGCAGTTGCATCTGCTCGTCGACCATCTCGGCGTGTCGCTCTAGTAGTTCCTGGCGTTCGCGGGTGGTCTGGGCGCCGGCGCGCGCCAGTTCGGCGTAGCGGCGCATCTGCGCGATCGGCATGCCAGTGTCGCGCAGGCAGCGGAACAGGTCGAGCCAGCTCAAATCGTCGTCGGTAAAGACCCGGCGCCCGCCCGACGTGCGTCCGACGCCGCTGAGCAGGCCGATCTTCTCGTAGTAGCGCAGCGTGTCGAGGCTGAATCCGCTCCGGCGTGCGGTTTCGGCGGGCGAGTACGAGCTCATGTCGGCATCGTACTTGACCTGGAGTGCGCTCCAGGTTGAAGGCTGGGTCGCATGACGACGACACGGACACTGGGCCGCAGCGGGATCGAGATCAGCGCGATGGGTATGGGGTGCTGGGCTATCGGCGGGCCGCTGTGGGGCGACGGCAAGCCTCTCGGCTGGGGCCAGATCGACGACAGCGAGTCGATCCGCACCGTCCACCAGGCGCTCGACCTGGGGGTCACCCTCTTCGATACGGCTGGCACGTACGGCGCCGGACACAGCGAGCGGATACTCGGCCGCGCACTGGCCGGGCGACGGGATCGGGCGGTCATCGCGACCAAGTTCGGCCACTGCTTCGACGAACCGACCCGGCAGTGGACCGGCACGGACGCCAGTCCGTCATACGCTGTCGAGTGCCTGGAAGGCTGCCTGCGTCGGCTCGACACCGACCACGTCGACCTCTATCAGCTGCACATCAACGACCTGCCCGTCTCTGAAGCGCTCGGCCTGGTCGACACACTCGAAGACCTGGTCGCCGAGGGCAAGATACGGGCGTACGGCTGGAGCACCGATCACCCCGAGTCGGCGCAGGCGTTCGCGAAGGCGGGCGTCCACTGTGTAGCGATCCAACATGATCAGTCGGTGCTCCGCGACAACGCAGAGATGCTGGTGGTCTGCGACGCGTTGGACCTGGCTAGCCTCAATCGCGGGCCACTGGCTATGGGCCTGCTCACGGGCAAGTATCACAGCGCGCCGCATGTCCTCGGTACTGACGACGTCCGCGGCGTGGCCCCGGATTGGCTGGCCTGGTTCACCGACGGCGTGGCAACGCCGGAATGGGCCGCCCGGGTCAACCAGATCCGGGCAGCGCTCACCTCCGACGGCCGTACGCTCGCCCAGGGCGCGCTGAGCTGGCTGCTAGCGCGCAGCCCGCGGACCGTACCCATCCCCGGCTGCCGCACGGTCGCGCAGGCCGAGGAGAACTTCGCCACCCTCGCACTCGGCCCACTGAGCGAGGAGGCGTTCGCCGAGGTCGAACGTGTCCTGGCGGACCTGCGGCTAGCGCGTGGGGCCTAAGTTCGCAAACGCACATGCCGATTCGACAAGGTGCGGTTCGGCACAATGTGGACGGTGCCCGCGCCTCAGCTTCGCACTCGTCGAGCCAACTCATGCCAAGGGATGGCGCCACGCAACTTGGCCAGGTGGTCGGCATATGAGGCGAACTGCTTGGCCGCGTCGGTGTCGACGTCACCCCACTTGATCCAGGCGTACAGGTAGTCGCCTTCCATCCACCACATCGGCGAACCGTCCACCAGCGCCATCTGGCGCACCTGTTTCGTCATGACCGCGGTCGCGAAGTCCAGGTCATCGGTGTAGTTGGCGGGATTGTCATTGTGCGGCGAGAGCAACGTTCCCGTCATGGGCGGCACTTCGCTGCCGAAGAAGGCGTCCGCCATGCTGAGCATCGTGCCCCTGCCCGACTCCTTGCCGGCCAGATAATGACCGAAAGCCGAGCTCAAATATGGCACCGAGATGGGCAGCCGCATCTGCCACACGGTTTGCGTGTCAGCCTTGTGTGGCACGTCGAAGATGCGGATGTCAACACCATCAATCTGTCCACTCACGACATTGTGCGCCTCGACCCGACCGCCACCGGCCGGAACACCGTCGATCTTCGTGGGTGTACGCCACCCGATGATCTCCAACTCCGAGCCCTTCTGATACTGCCAGCCGTTCCTGGCGGCCAGGCGGCGGATCGCGCTGCCGCGGGCAGACACGAGAATGAGATGCCGCACAACGAAAAACGCAAGCAATGTCACCAGCTCGATCACGATGGTCACGATGGCAACGACCACGGTGTTGTACTGCGGAAAGGCTTTCACCGCCCAATGGATCGGGAAGACTGACCCAAGAAGAAGAATCATGACGCCGGGAAGCCGGCTCCCCATGACGGTCTTAGGTCCGATCCAGATGGCGATCGCTCCGATGACGACAAACGACAGGGTGCCGGCCACGGCCAACGGCAGCCCCAAGGCGGTAAGCACACCACCAAATGCGCCCGCGGCGATGAGGAGCAGGAGTAACCATAACCTGTTCACGGCCGTCACCCTGCCACAAGCGCCCTAAGCCCGCAGCCCGCCCGCATATCGGGCTCGGTGGTGGTCGTTGTCGGGGACCCACCAAGCATCCGGATTGCCCAGGCCGGCAGTGGGTACCCCCAAAGGGTCAAGGATATGTTCCCAGACGACCTGGAGATTCAGGCCTTCGCCGGCTTCAGGGACGCGCAGAGGCCCGCGGATTTGCGCCGCCGTTACCAGGCGCGAGTCGCGCGATGAAAGCGTGCGCCCGTTGCCATGGCGGGTAAGGGAATTGGGCCGGCGACCGATGATTATTGTTGCGGCAGAAGGTCTCTATGTCGGTCCGCACCGGAATCCGCTCGCACCGCCACCCGGGATAGGCCCGTCGATAATCGGCGCTCGTGACGGCCAGCAGCTCCGCCTCGGGCGTCCAGCCGCAGTGGTCAAACGCCCACATCCCGTCGGTGGCGTAGACATGATGGCCGGGCAGGCTTCCCACCGGCCGCAGGTAGATGATGCCGAAGCCGAGGTGGGTGGCGGCGAAAGCCCAGGCCAGGATGTGGCAGGCCCCGGCGGCGAAGAAGGAGACGTCATCGCGTGCCCACGCCAGCATGGGATCGCGGCGCTCGGCGGCGGTCCGGCGGAATCCTAGGGTCGATCGGTACATGAGGCTGGACCTTCAAACGGGCCGGCCGGCGCCCTTGGATCCTGGAGGGGAAGGCGCCGGCCGGAACCCTGAGAGAGCCTGATGGATCAGCCCGGCCGTCCGTAGCTATGGATGTAACCGTTGTCCATCAACCGCATCTTGATGGGGACACCGGGCCGTGACGCGTGCACGATCCAATGCTGGCCGTTGATCTGGCCGGCATACATCGCCACATGGTGCAGGTCGGAGTAGTAGAAGACAAGGTCACCGGGGCGCAGCTGGGAGCGGGACACCGACGGCACCGCGGACCGCTGGGCCTTGGCATTGTGGGGCAGCTTCACGCCCGCCTGAAGCCAGGAGGCCATGGTCAGGCCGGAGCAGTCATAGGAGTCCGGCCCATCCGCCGCGTACACATACGGCTTACCGATCTGGTCGCAGGCGAACTTCACCGCGGTCCCCGCGGCGCCGCCCGGATACGTTGTCGGGCAAGGGACCGGCCTCAGCTCACCCGTCCCGCCGCCGCTGCCGTAGGCGGCAAGGCGCATCCTGTCCAGGTTCTTGATCTCGGCCTCGATCGTCTTGATCCGCGCCGCCTGCTCGGCCTCCAGGGCGGCCAGCTGCGCCACTAGGGCGTCCAGCGGCTTCTTCGCCTCGTCGAGCTTGGCCTTGGCGTCAAGCACCTGACCGATCCGGTTGTTGAAGAAGCGGGCCACCTGGTCCATCGACATCATGCGCTCGGCGAGCACGGTCGGGTCACTCGAGCTCACCATGGCGTTGATGTTGGCGGCGCGCCCGCCCTTGTACATGTAATCCGCGTAGACGCTCACGCGGCCGCGGGTCTTGGCGACCTCCGCCTCGAGCGGCGCGAGCTGCGCCGCGAGGGCCTCCGCCTTCTTCCGCTCCACGTCAAGCTTGATCTTGACGCCGTTGTGCTCCTCGATGATCGGCTCGATCTCGTTCCACTTGGCGTCGATCTGCCGCTCGATCTCCTCGGGGGTCGGGTTGGCGTGGGCGTGCCCGGCGAAGCCGATCACCAGGGCAATCGCCGCGACCATGGACATCATGAGCGTGCGTGCTGTAAGCGGCCGGCGCCGCACGGGATGGCTACACACGAAGCCTTACGTTAGGGCCCGCACAACACGAGCGCAACTCAGCCAATCTCTACGAAGCGGAGTGTCTCGGCAAACCGGCGGAAACTGGATGGCGAAACCTGAGCCGCCGGTTACCCAGTCATGATGGCGGTGAGCACATCGTCGAGGGTCAGCACGCCAAGCGGCTGCCTATCGGGGCCTGCGACCAGCACCATGTGACGCCGCTCGCGCCGCATCGCCAGCAGCAGCTCGCCCAGCGACCGCTCGGGCGGCACCACCGCCAGCGGCCGGATCAGCTCCGCCGGGATGGGCTGGCGCCGGGCCGGACCCGCGCTGCCGAGCACGTCCTTGACGTGGACAAAGCCGATCACCTGGCGGGTCGCCCTCTTTATCATGGGGTACCGAGACCTGCCCGTGCTCATCGCCAAGACCTCCAGCGAGGCCGGCGACGTGTCCTCGGTGACAACGCTCACCGACGACCACGGGCGCAGGGCATCGGCGGCGGTCCGCTGGTACAGCGCCAAGGCACCGGTGATCCGCGCGTGCTGCTCCGGGTCGAGCAGCCCCTCGGTGCGGGCCTGGCTGACCAGCCCCGCCAGCTCCTCGGCGGTGAAGACGGTCTTGACCGCCTCGGCCGCCTCGATCCGCCAGATCCGCAGCACCTGCCGCGACGCCCACTTCATGGTCACGAGCAGTGGCTTGGTCGCCATGCAGAAGGCGAGCATCGGCGGGCCCAGCCACAGCACCGACATCTCTGGCCCGGCCAGGGTGATGTTCTTCGGGACCATCTCCCCGACGACGGTGTGCAGGACGACCACGATCCCCAGGGCGATGACGAAGGCGGTCGGGTGCACGGCGTTGTCCGGCAGGCCGACGGCTTCAAACGGCCCCACAAGCAGGTGGGCGATCGCCGGCTCGGTCAGCGCGCCCAAGCCGATACCGCAGATGGTGATGCCCAGCTGTGCCCCGGCGATCATCAGCGGGATCTGGTTCATCGCCTTCAGCGCCCACGCCGCTGGGCGCGACTGGCTGGCCTTTGGCTCGATGACGGTGCGGCGCGAGGCGATGAGGGCGAACTCGGCGCCGACGAAGAAGGCGTTGCCGAGCAATAGAAGGATCGTGATGAGCAAGCTAGTCATTGTCGTCGGCCCGCTGCACCAGCCGCACCTGCTCAACCCGGTGCCGGTCCATCTCCACGACGGTGAACTCCCAGTCGCCCTGCTCCACCCGCTCACCCACGTCCGGGATGTGGCCCAGCCGCGCCATCAGGTAACCGGCGAGCGTCTCGTACGGCCCCTCGGGAAGCATGAACCCGGTCTGCTCCTGCAGCTCGTCGCCGCGCAGCATGCCGTCGACAAGCCAGGTGCGGTCCCCGCCCGGCACGGTCACCTCGATCGAGCCCGACTCCACCTCCTCGGCGAGATCGTGCTCGTCGGCGATCTCCCCGACCAGCTCCTCAACGAGATCCTCCAGCGTCACCACGCCATCGGTCCCGCCATACTCGTCAACGACGATCGCCATGCTCACCCCGGCGTCGCGCAGCGCGCCCCACACCCCGTCAAGGTCGAGCGATTCGGGCACCAGCACCGGCTCGCGGGCGACCGACGCCACCGGGATCTGCCCCCGCCGGGCCGGGGCGACACCGAGCGCGTCGGTCACCGACAACACTCCGGTCACGGTGTCCAAGGTGTCCTCGTAGACCGGGAAGCGGCTGTACCCGGTCTGCTGCACCACCCCGAAGAACTCGGAAATCGTGGTGTTCGAGGGGAGCCCGACCACGTCGATGCGAGGGGTCATCGCCTCGGCGGCGCGCTTGTCGCCGAAGCGCACGGTGCGCTGCAACAGGATCGCCGTCTCCGGTGGCAGCTTGCCGGCCTTGGCCGACAGCGCCGCCAGCAGCCCCAGCTCCTCCGGGGAGCGGGCGCTGGCCAGCTCCTCCTGCGGCTCGACGCCCATCCACCGCACGATCCGGTTCGCCGACCCGTTCAGCGCCCGGATCAGCCACCGGAACAACCTGGCGAAGACGCGCATCGGTCCCGCCGTGCGCAGCGCCGCGGGCATCGGCCGGGCCAGGGCGAAGTTCTTGGGGACCAGCTCGCCGAAGAGCATCGAGAACAGAGTGGCGATCACCAGCGGGATCAGGTCAAGGGCGGTCCGCGACAGGCCAAGCGGCTCAAGCAGATGCGCGAGGGCCGGCCGGGCGAGGTATCCGGTGAGAAGAGTCGTGATCGTGATGCCCAACTGCGCCCCGGACAGCTGGAACGACAACTCCCGCAGCGCCGAGCGCACCTGCCGGGCCGGCCTGTCCCCGTCCTGGATCCGGCGGTCGATCTCCGCCCGGTCCACCGTGACGAGCGCGAACTCGGCGGCGACGAAGAACGCTGTCCCCGCCGTCAGGAGGACGAAGAGGACGAGTGGCAGGACCGTTGTCGTCAGCGTTTCTATGGGGAAGATTTTCTCACGACGGTTTCACGGAGCGGAGGAGGACCGACGCGACGTCGATCACCTCGACGTCCTCGACGCCCTTGGCTCGGGTCCCGTCGGTGAGCATGGTGGAGCAGAACGGGCAGCCGACGGCGATGGTCTTGGCGCCGGTGGCCAGCGCTTCCTCGGTGCGCTCCACGTTGATGCGCTTGCCGATCGTCTCCTCCATGTACAGGCGGGCACCCCCCGCGCCGCAGCAGAACGAGCGCTCCTCGCGCCGGGGCATCTCGGTCACGGTCGCTGCCTGCCCAAGGAGCTCGCGGGGCGGGGTGAAGATGCGGTTGTGCCGGCCCAGGTAGCACGGGTCGTGATAGGTGACCCCGCCGTCGACCGGCTTGACCGGGGTCAGCTTGCCCGTCTTGACCAGATCGGAGAGGAGTTCGGTGTGGTGGACGACGTCCACTTCGAGGCCGAGATCCCGGTATTCGTTCTTGATCGTGTTGAAGCAGTGCGGGCAGGTGGCAACCACCTTGCGCACCCCGGCCTCCTTGAGGACCTCGATGTTCTGCTGGGCCTGCATCTGGTAGACGAACTCGTTGCCGATGCGCCGTGCCGGATCGCCGGTGCACGTCTCGTTGTTGCCGAGGATGGCGAAGCTCACCCCGGCCTCGTTCAGCAGCGTGGCCACCGCGCGCGTGGTCTTGCGCGCCTTGTCCTCAAACGCGCCGGCGCAGCCGACCCAGAACAGGTACTCAAACTCCGCCGCACTACCAGCCTCGCCGACCCGCGGGACCGGGAAGTCGAGGCCCTTGGTCCAGTCCTCGCGGGTGTTGGGCGGCGCGCCCCACGGGTTGCCCCGCGACTCCAGGTTGCGCAGCATGGCACCGGCTTCGCTCGGGAAAGAGCTTTCAATCATCACTTGGTAGCGCCGCATGTCGACGATGTGGTCAACGTGCTCGATGTCAACGGGGCATTGGTCGACACAGGCGCCGCAGGTGGTGCAAGACCACAGGACGTCCGGATCGATCACCCCCATCTCCTCCGCCCCTCCGATGAGCGGGCGGTCGGTCTCGGTACCCCCGGAAAGCTTGGCAAAAGAGTGATCACGCAACGACAGGACGAGCAGTTTGGGCGAGAGCGGCTTGCCCGTGTTCCAGGCCGGGCACTGTGACTGGCAGCGCCCGCACTCGGTGCAGGTCGAGAAGTCGAGCAATCCCTTCCACGAGAAATCCTCGATCTTGCCGACGCCGAAGATGTCCTTCTCCGGATCGGCCTCCTCCAGGTCGATCGGCACACCGCCGCTCATCATGGGCTTGAGCGGTCCAAGAGCGTTGCCTCCGTCGGCGTTGCGCTTGAAGAAGATGTTGGGGAAGGCCAGGAACCGGTGCCAGGCAACGCCCATCGTCACGTTCAGGCCGATGACGATCGCCCACGCCATGCTGACGAGGATCTTGGTCAGGGCGACGAGGGTGATCGCGTCCTCGTTCGCAGGCAGCACCGCGCCGGCGGCGTGGCTGAGCGGCGTCGCCCACAGCGGATAGTCAAAGTGGTCGATGGACACGCGGAGCCCGCGGATGATGAAACCGAGCACCAGCACGGCCAGGATCACATACTCCACGAAGTAGCCGTGCCAGGCCGTGGAGCCCGAGAAGCGTGACCATCGTCTGCGCGTGGGCAGGTTGAGCAGCCGGATGGCGATCAGGGTCAGGATCGCCGGGATGCCCAGGATGCCCAGCCACTCGGTGACCAGGCCGAACACGATCCAGCCGTCCAGCAGCGGCAACTCGGCGGTAGGGCTGACCACCTCGAAGTACGCGCCGAGCACCAGCGACGACAGCAGGACAAAGCCCAGCATCACCAGCCAGTGCGCCGCACCGACAACGCTCCACTTGAGCATGCGGGTGTGGCCGAGCGTCTCGCGCAGCATCATGGCCGTGCGCCGACCCTTGTCACCGGACCGCGTCGGATCCGGCTGACCCTGGCGCATCACCTTGACCATCGTCCGGACGGCACGCACCACCAAAGCGATCGCCACCACCGTGACGGCAGCCGCTATGACCGTGCTGACGATCTGGACGCCACCCATTACCTGCCTCCAACGCGCGGGTAGTTACTCGTCGGTAATCTACGCGCTCGTTCATAGGTTAGGTCAACGGGGCAGGACAAAACTGGGGTTATGGTCACTTCGGGTGGGGGTTGTCTTGAGCGGCTATCTCCACTTAGATAGCAGACCCAGCGCGGCCACCATGGCGCCGAAACCGACGGCCAGGTTCCAATATCCCCAAGCCTGGACCGGGTACAGCGTCTCGGACAGGTAGTAGAGCACCAGCCAGCCGATCCCGACGACGATGAGGGACACGGCGGTCACCGGAAGCCACATCGGGCTCGGGCGCTTGTCGCTCGTGCTGGTCGGCACAAGCATGTCAGAAGGCGGCGTATAAACCTTCTTCTTACGGATCTCTGACTTCGGCACCGGTCTACTCCTGCAAGGGGCCCTGCCCACACCGTGGTCGGTCCGGACAGTGGGCCTGAATAATGTTCGACAGCTAGCCTAGTCAGAACTCCCGTTTTTGGCGATAAGGGGTTGTGGTGGAGTACACATCGGGCGGGTCATCCTGGCGGAAAGCCGTGCGCCGCGCCGCATCCACCCTTCGCCTGCGCCGCCCGCGCAAGCCCGGCTGGTCCGTCGGCGTCCCGCTGATCGGGCTCGCCGCCGGCCTCCTGTTCACAGTCAGCGCCAACACCGCCGCCGGCACTGTGCTGCGCGAGGACCGCCGGGTGGAGCTCGCCCAGCTGATCGACTCCAAGCAGTCCAACGTCGATCGCCTTGCCGCGCAGGCCAAGGAGCTCAACGCCGAGGTCGACGCGGCCACCGGCCAGCTCGCCCAGACCGACAATCCCATCGCCCAAGAGGTCACCCGCGCCGCGTCCTACGCCCTGGCGGCCGGCACGACCGAGCTGCACGGCCCCGGCGTCACCGTGCGGCTCAACGACGCGCCCCTGCCCGCCAGCCAGGAGGAGATGCACGACGCCAAACTCGACAACTACCTGATCCACCAGCAGGACGTGCAGGCGGTCGTCAACGCGTTGTGGGCCGGCCAGGCCGACGCCATGACCATCATGGGCGTGCGCGTGATCAGCACGTCGGCGGTGCGCTGCGTGGGCAACACCCTCCTGCTGCACGGCAAGAGATACTCACCAGAGTTCGTCATCAAGGCGATCGGGGATCCGGTGAAGCTGCGGGCGGCGCTGGAGGCCTCCCCGAGCGTGAGCGAGTTTCGCGACGCCGTGCGCAACTACGGGCTGGGGTACTCCCTTACCACCGAAGCGGACATAGTGGCACCTGCGTATAGTGGCCCGATTGATCTGCGGTATGCGGAGGTCCCGGAGTAGTCATGAGCAGGCACAGAGCCGTCGACCCGGACGACGAGACCACCCTGATACCGCGCTTCATCGAGCCTGCTCCCGCCCCGCACGACCACAACGCCGCCGCGCCCGCTCCCGTGTTTCACCCCTTCGGCCCACCCGAGCCTGCCGCGACCCCGAAGCCGGTGCCGCCCGCGCCTGCTGCGGCGCCCAAGCCGGTGCCGCCCGAGTCTGCCGCGGCGCCCAGGCCGGTGCCGCCCGCGCCTGCCGCAGCGCCCAAGCCGGTGCCCCCCGCGCCTGCCGCAGCGCCCAAGCCGGTGCCGCCCGTGCCTGCCGAGCGGTCCGGACCGCCACGCCCGTTCCGGCTGTCCGGCGACTCGGCCATCACCAGGCCCGCGGCCGTGGCTGGCGGCGCTGCCCGCCCCCTCGACTCCGACGCGACCGGGATCATCCCGGTGATCAGCAGCGGCAGCAAGCCGGCCGGCAGCAATCACACCGCGGACGCCACCGGGATCATCCCCGTGGTCCCCGACCAGACGATGCAACTGCCGCTGGTCAGGCCTTCGATCGTGACCAGCAGCCGCCAGCCGATCCCCGACGTGGTGAGCGGTCGCGCCGTCGCCACCGACGAGACCGGCCTGATCGGCAGGATTCTCCCGCCGCCTCCGAAGGACGATGAGTCGCTCCCCGAGCCCAAGCCGCACGATCGCTGGTCCGGTGAGCCGCCACCCCCGCCCGTCAAGGCGATCAAGGCCGGCGACCAGTGGCGCAGCATCCACTCCGAGTACACAAGGACCACGGTCGGGTCGATCCTGCGCAGCAC
>Ga0075431_100005086_pt1 | contig 12937 bp, 10 predicted proteins | sample RhiMetdeltSRZDD5_FD_75297 | JGI IMG/M metagenome (GOLD analysis project Ga0075431, IMG submission 75297) | Populus rhizosphere microbial communities from Tennessee, USA - Rhizosphere MetaG P. deltoides SRZDD5 | ecosystem: Host-associated > Plants > Roots > Rhizosphere > Soil | place: USA... | reverse complement strand
GGCGCTGTTCCGCCGGGAATATACAATCCCACCTTTTCGATCCCAACACTTTTACGCCAGCAAATGACCCCCGGCATGGTTTCAATTTTGTCTGCAGGCTGCAATTGCTTCCTGTGAAATGCAGTGATATTTTCTGCGGCCAGCTTAATGGCATCAAAAACGTCTGCATCAATCCGATTCAATGCAAAATATTTCTCCTGTTCAGAAACTTCAATCTTTTCCAGATTTACCTTATCGAATTCAGATGTATATTTTCTCAGGGCCTTGTCGCCATTCTTTTTTACATCGAGAAGAATGGGTGTTATTTTTTCTTCCAGCACGGAATGATCCAGCGCCGGCCGCTGTATAATCTGCTCGATAGCATCGCCAGACGGATATTTATAAATTCTCATTATTTTCAGTTACGATATTAACAAAACTTGCCTCTGCCCCTCTAAACAATCATCTTCTCAATAGGCACCACCAAAATTCCCTGCGCGCCGGCATCTTTAAGCTTTTCAATAATTTCCCAGAATTCATTTTCACTTAACACGCTGTGAACGCTACTCCATCCTGGCACAGCCAGGGGGAGTACGGTCGGACTTTTCATTCCTGGAAGCAGGCTAATGATACTTTGCAAATTATCATTAGGTGCATTCAGCAGAACATACTTGTTATTTTTTGCTTTTTTTACTGCTCTGATACGAAACAGCAATTTTTCGAGCAACGCATTTTTGCCGGCAGGGATTTTCGCGTTCTTTACCATCACGGCTTGTGAACTGAGAATGGTTTCCACTTCCTTCAAGCCATTTGCAAACAATGTTGATCCGCTGCTCACCAGGTCAACAATCGCGTCGGCGAGTCCAATGCCCGGTGCAATTTCTACTGAGCCGCTGATCTCGTGTATTTCGGCGTTAACCCCGTTGTCGTTCAGAAATTTACCCACGATACCGGGATAGCTGGTCGCAATCCTTTTACCTTCGAGAGATTTTGTGCCCTGATACGATTCGCTTCTGCTAACGGCAATGGATAATCTGCATTTGCCGAAGCCAAGCTTTTCAACGATCTCAACACTTTTATTTTTCTCATAAAGCACATTCTCTCCCACGATCCCTATGTCGGCTACCTCATCTTCCACATATTGCGGTATGTCGTCGTCACGCAGAAAATAGATTTCCATGGGGAAGTTGTCGGCTTCCGTTTTCAGCTTATTACCGCCATTCTTAATTTCAATACCGCAGTCTTTCAACAGACCAACTGAATCTTCATGAAGGCGGCCCGATTTCTGAATAGCGATCTTTAATTTACCAGGTTCCATTTTAATTTATTATGTGAGTTTCATGCAAAAAATAAGGGCTTACCTGAGTAAGCCCTTATGGTTATTTTTTGACATGCGCAAACAACACCGGCCTACCCGTGAAGGGAAGTATGATGGTGGTGGATGTGCAGTCTGAAATTCATAATAGTGGCGCAAAAATAACCGCTATTCCCTTTTAACAAAAATTTTTTTGACAATTAGGCCTAATTTTAAGGACTATACAACCATGCAATTGATAAAATTGTCTTGATAACACAGTGAAAAATATACTGATAACCATATTCCTGTTATTCACCGCTCACTTCGTATCGGCGCAGACGCTCGATTCGATTTTTTTCAATTTGTATACCGACAGCCTCAAGAAAGGAACCTATAATTATATAAATGTAGAAGGGCATTTTAGCGACGGAACGTACCTGCCATTGAGCAATAAAGAGCTCAGGTTTTCTTCGACAGGCGGCAAATTTTCAGGTAACAGTTTATTTATCGACAGTTCATTTACCGATGACAAGGTAACCGTTAAAGCCGTAGTTATCAGAAACCCAAGGCTGGCAAAGGAGATAGATATTTATATCAAGAGGGCTCCTGATAATGAAAAGCTTCCTACCATGGAAGATGTAATGCGATCCAAAAGAGACACCGCAGAGCCTACCCGCAAAAGGAGAAAAAAATAGATTGCTTACGCTGTCACCATTTGCGCCCTCATCTTCTTCGCATCTTCAAGAAATTTAGCGAGTCCTATATCAGTCAACGGGTGCTTAAGCAGCCCCAGGATTGGTTCGAGCGGGCATGTGCAAACATCTGCACCGGCCTCAGCGCACTTAACTATGTGTAAAGAATTTCTTATGGAAGCCGCGAGGATTTCGGTCTTGTATCCCTGTAACTGATAAATATGCGCAATTTGCGAGATGAGCTCAACGCCATCCCAACTTGCATCGTCAATTCGTCCGATGAATGGCGACACGTAATTTGCACCGGCTTTTGCTGCAAGAATAGCCTGGCCCGCCGAAAACACCAGCGTACAGTTTGTTTTAATTCCGTTATCTGAAAACCATTTCAAAGCCTTAACTCCATCTTTTATCATTGGCACCTTCACAACAATATTGGGATGAATCGCGGCAAGTCTTTTACCTTCTTCCACTATCTCATCAAATTTTGTTGAGATAACCTCAGCACTCACATCACCATCCACCAATTCGCATATCTTTTTATAATGATCGATCACGCCTTCTTCGCTCATTATGCCCTCTTTAGCCATTAAAGAGGGGTTGGTGGTCACTCCATCGAGAATTCCCAGATCGTGGGCTTCCCTGATCTGCGCAAGGTTGGCAGTGTCAATAAAAAACTTCATGATAGGTTGAGTTATAAATAAAAATCGGCAGATTACTTACATCGCACCGCTACAACCGCCTACCCTTGCTATCTTCCGATCCTGGGGGAGTTCAGCAGGAGCTGGTCGTGTAAGACCTGCCGGCCGCAAAAGTAAGGAAAAAGGGGAATTTTTGATCCTATTGTTAAAATATCATTAACTTCACGGGCACAAAAAAGCCCTCCTAAGAATAGGACGGCCTCTAACGATTGCTTGCCATATGAAAGTCTTAAATAGTATGCTTTGTGCTGAGTATCACAGCTTACTATCCGAATGAGCCTCTACGATTCTTTGCTTCAACGATTGCCTGCTATATGATTTACTCATTCGACTCAACAAATATATGGCAGGGTTTTATGTCCCGGTAACCAACTATTTCCGTTTATCATGATGCCAAAATAGGTACAGCATTCATGAAACCCGCGCCAGTCGTAGCTTTGCCCCGAATTTTTTCATTATGTCCAGCCGCTATTCCGATATTTTGTTCCAACTTATTCATTCTTTGGAAAAGTCTGAAAAGAGGCACTTTAAACTATACATAAGGAGAAATTCGGCTAAGGAAGACCTTAAGATCGTCCAGCTGTTCGATGCGCTCGACAAAATGCATGAATACGATGAAAAGCAGCTGCTGAAAAAGCTGCCCGGAATTGAAAAACCCCAGCTCTCAAACCTCAAGACGCATCTTTACCGCCAGCTTCTGGCCAGCCTCAGGCTTCTGAAACGCTCTGAAAATCTCGACCTTGAACTGAATGAACAGCTCGACTATGCCCGCATCCTCTATTATAAAGGACTATATCTGCAAAGTTTAAAGATCCTCGATAAAGTAAAGGAATCCGCCCATGCCTACCACCAGGATTCAATACTGATTCAGGTAATCTCGCTCGAAAAAAAGATCGAAACACTGCATATAACACGCAGCCACAAGGAAAAAATCGACAGATTGGCCATTGAGGCTAACGAGGTTCATGAGAGAAGAAAAATGATCGTTCAGCTATCTAACCTCGCACTTCAGCTATACAGCTGGTATGTGAAAAATGGACATGCACGCAATGAAAAAGATGAGGCCGGCATAAAACAATTCTTTAAAGAGCACTTACCAGCAGACGCTATGAAACAAACTGGCTTTTACGAAAGGCTCTACCTGTACCAGAGCTATGGATGGTACGCTTTCATCAGGCAGGATTTTATCCAGTATTACAGGTACGCTCAGAAATGGGTTGACCTGTTCAAAGAAAATCCCCAGATGATTAACGTTGAAACGGGTCACTATATTAAAGGAATGCACAACCTGCTGAATGCTCATTTCGATCTGCGGAACCATCAACAATTGGATATCGTGCTCGACGAGCTCGAAAGATTTGAACCCTCACATGTTGTGCAGCATCACGACAATTTCCGCGTACAGGTTTTTGTGTCTATACAACAGGCAAAGATCAACAGGCATTTCATGAGAGGTACTTTTTCGGAAGGACTTTCACTGGTTCCTCACATAATAGAAAAGCTTGAAGAGTTTTCATTATTCCTCGATAAGCATCGCATCCTTGTGTTTAACTACAAGATCGCCTCGTTATATTTCGGCAGCGGCGATTACAATACCACGATCGATTATGTGCAACGTATAATAAATGAACCTATTGATCTTCGAAGCGACCTGCAATGTTATGCACGCCTTCTGCATTTGCTGGCACACTATGAGCTTGGCAATTTTGGATTGATGGAACCGCTTACAAAATCTGTGTTCCGTTTTATGGCTAAAATGGAAAACCTGACGGAGATCGAAGAAGAGATATTCCGCTTTCTTAGAAATTCTCTGCAGTTTTCACGGCATAGAGTACGGCAGGAGCTTGAACAATTTCTGCAGAAGATCAAGCACCTTGAGAAGAATCGTTTTGAAACAAGGGCCTTCGCTTACCTCGATATCATATCGTGGGTAGAAAGTAAAGTTTATGGCAAGCCTATGAGTGATATTATATATGAGAAATATTTGAATAGCAGAAAGAGGAACTACAGAGAAATTGCGGCATAAGCGTAAAGGCAAAAAGTAAGAGTGAAGCGTGAATGTTAAATGAAAAGGATTAATAGAATAGTCGGTTCAGGTTCCATTCTATTAATCCTTAAATCAAATTAAATCCCAGGCGGTTTTCATAGTTCAATTTATTTTACCCGATCGCGAAGTTTGTATCTGATTGTATTTGATAAATTTAGACCGATCAAAAAAACTGACCAATAGAAAATATACCCTCCCAAATGTGGAATATACGGTCAGTACCCTTTCATGGCACTTTGTTTCATTTGCAGAGCCAGATCCCTCCCAAGGTATTTTTCGGCCATCCAGTGAATTAAGTAAACAACAGGTGTAAATAATATTGCAATCACAAACTTGTAGGTGTATGCAGTGATCGCCCATGCGGTACATTGTCCAAAACTTACTCCGCGGAAGATATAGAATGCTATATATGTTACGATAAAGCTGTCGATCAGTTGTGAAACAAGCGTGCTGAGCGTTGCACGCATCCATATCCGTTTTTCTCCTGTCAAAAATTTAATTCTTCTGAAAATAAATGCATCTGCAATTTGTCCGACCAGAAAGGCGGTAAGCGATCCAACGATTATATTCATCCCCTGCCCGAATATGGATGTGAATGCAGCCTGCATGTCGGGAACCCCTGCTGATGTGTTGGAAGTGAGCCAGTATGAAGTGTCTGGAGAAGTGTGAATGGCAAAATAAAATACAATGAACGCGAATGCTATCAGTACCGCCGTTAACAACGATAAAAATCTAACGCCTTTCACTCCATAATATTCATTGATGATGTCGGTAGTTACGAAGATCACCGGCCACGGAAGTACGCCGACGGAAAGACTGAACGATAAATGATCCGCGTTGAGTAGTGAAAAATCTGCTTTCTGAATGCCCAGCGTGTCTTCCAGTGAAAAAATTTTCACGCCTATCATCTCTGCAATGATTGCATTAGCAACAAAAAATCCGCCTAATATGATGAATAATCTTGTCGGCCTGTCCCTTATGATATTGTGGATCATTTTATTAAAAGTATTACCTGGATAACAAAGAACAAAAAATTTGTGATCATCAGCCACATGGGAACATATTGGCGTAGAGGCTTGCGGGTCATAACCATCAAGAGGCAAAATAGGTTGACCATAACGTTGATCACTATAGACATTACCAGTCCTATAATAACAATTGTAGAAACAAAAAAAGCTTCTTTAAGGGCAGGAACAAACCGGATAACGAAAGTGACCAGGAAACAGATGTTACACAGAAACGCAACCCGGGAGAAAAATAGAAGTCTGGACATACTTTTGTGCAGGCCTACTTAACGGCTACGGCTATCTGCTCATCGGCGGTCCCATAGTAAAGGAACCATTTGTTTTTAAAATACACCAGGCCCTCAAGAAAGCAAACGTTATTTACCTGGCCTGTTATTTCATATGGCTTGTCGGGACTGAAAAAATTGTTTTCGGAGCGGTCGATGATGTTGAAAGGATCATTTTTGTCGGCAAGTATTTGTCCGGCAGAATATGTTCCTGCGGGCAGATTAGCATCTCCATACTCCGGACTATTTCGGCTATTATAAATAAAAACAATTCCATTATCAGTAAGCAATGCAGGGGGCCCGGGTTCAACAAGCTGGCTATCGAATTTTCCCTTCCTTGGCCCGAATGCTATCTTAAACGCTTCGTAATTACGAAGCGAATCAAATTGCTTTTTTGCGGGATCAGTTTCGGGGATGGGCGTCCAATCGATGAGGTTTGGCGAAGTAGCCAGATAAATATTTGATTCTCCCCAGTACATCCAGTATTTGCCATTGATCTTGGTTGCCATGATCTTATTACCGACGCGCTTTGCCACGATAGATCCTGATTTAGACCAGTAATCAATGTATTTGCCATTCTCAGCCTTTTCGAAAACCGACCCGTGCTTTACCCATTCAACCAGGTTCTTTGATGTGGCGATGAAAAGCCGTGCTGTGGTACCGTCATAGGCGGTATATGTCATATAATAGGTGCCTTTGTTATCTTCCACAACACGGGGATCTTCGCAGCCGCCTTCCCATTCATATTTTTTGAATTCATCATTTTCCGGATATAGTACAGGCGACTCCCGTCTTTTGAAATGGATTCCGTCAGCGCTTTCTGCGAGGCCTATGCGCGAAACTCCGGCGAGCTTCTGAACAGTATCTTCAGCGCGGTAAAGCAGGTATACTTTTCCTCTACGAACGACAGCCGCCGGGTTGAAGACGTATTTTTCTTCCCAGGCTACTTGTTTGTTGAGTATGGGGTCTTTGAACTTGAGGTCACCCGGAGTGAGAACCGGATTCACTGAATCGAGCTTTGTAAATGGCGCCAGCATCCAGGGTTTTTCCTGTGCTGCTAAAAATCCGGGAACAAATACTAAAAGAAATAGGATTTTGGGCATTTGTATTTTCATCTTCTAATAAATTTACCCAAAACCTGTTTTGAAATTAATTAGTTCTGGAAAGAGTAAAAGTAGCCTTAAAAAATTGATCTACTGATTCAACATTACCATTTTTCAGTGAACCTTTCTTCTTATCATAAATGGCCGTAGCATTCTGAACAACTCCCTGCTGCCCTGAATTAGTTGTCGTAAATGTGGCATTGAAAGTGGAATCGCTTATTGTCCAGGTACCGATTGCATAGTATGTATGACCATCGGCACCAACTCCCTGCACCTGGATTGAATCATCTCTCCTGATAAAAAATGAATAGTAAAAAGAATGCCCGGATTCGACAGCCTCAACTATGTTGTACGTTCCGATCCAAAGGCCCTCAATAGGATAATTAGGGACAGAAACTTCGTTTTTTTTGCATGATTGAAGTGCGGCAAGAGTTAGGACAAAGCAAATAAACACAACTGCTTTTTTCATACTGTAAGATTTAGTGGTGATAAGGTTTAATAGTTTTCTACAGATTGACAAATATATTGATTGAATTTCGATTAAATAAGGGTTCGATGTTTTCAATTACATAATTAACTTAATTTGCCCCACCAACAATTTTTTGATAATGAATAAGTCATTGTGGCAAAAGCTACAACCTCATGCGATTGCGGTCGGAGTATTTTTTATTGTTTCGTGTATTTATTGTCTGCCCGCATTTAAAGGAATGGTGGTTGCTCAGCACGACGCAGAAGGTTGGCAGGGAATGGCGCAGCAATCAATTGAGTTTAAGGAAAAATACGGTCACTATCCATTATGGACCAACGCCGTTTTTAGCGGTATGCCTGCATATCAGATCCTTATCGGTTCGACTTATAATATCACTTTGGCGTGGCTGCATTACCTGTTCACTGCGTTTTTGCCAAATCCTGCCGGACTATTTTTCCTGGCCTGCATAGGTTTTTATATTCTGGGCATCACTTTGAATCTGAAAAGCAAAGTGGCCATGCTGGGTTCAATTGCATATGCATTTGCATCGTATAATGCTGTTATAGTGATGGTTGGTCACACAACCAAGTTTTCTTCCATGGGGTATGCTCCCGCCGTTCTCGCAGGGCTCATATTATTAACACAACGAAAATATATACTCGGATTTATTGTAACGCTGATATTTTCAACACAATTATTTTATCAGAACCATATCCAGATTGCTTATTATACATTTCTTGTAGCAATAATCATCGCAATAACATATTTCATTCAGGCAGTAAAAAACAAGGATCTTGCTCACTTTGGTAAAGTGGCGGGGCTCGCGCTTGTTGCTGGCATAATAGGCATGCTCTCATACGCCGTAGTTTTATTTCCAACATATACTTACTCTAAAGAAACCATGCGAGGCGGTCGATCGGAACTCACACAACCTGGCAATGAGAAGAACAAAACAAAAGGCGGACTTGATAAAAGCTATGCGTTTGACTACAGCTATGGTATAACCGAAGTGCTCACCATCGCAGTTCCAAGAATATATGGCGGTAGCAGCGGAGAGATGCCCGAGGGCTCCGAAACTTCAAAAGTGTTTTCAGATAAGTTGGGTATATCAGAAGATCAGGCAGAGCAATACGGCCAGAGCATGCCCGCATATTGGGGACCTCAGCCAGGTACATCGGGCGCAGTTTATTTCGGAGCCGTGATTTGCTTACTTTTCATTTTCGGCTGCGTCTTTTATAAAGGATGGCATAGCCAATGGATAATAGCAGCAACGGTGCTTGGCATTCTGCTGGCCTGGGGCCGTCATTTCAGCGCGTTCAATTATTTTCTGTTCGACCATTTGCCATTTTACAATAAGTTCAGGGCTCCCTCGATGGCGCTCGTCATTCCCCAGCTCACCATACCGTTGCTCGCCGTTTTGGGCTTGAACCAGTTGCTCGAAACAAACTGGGACAAAACGGTTTTCCAGAAAAAATTCAGACAGGCTTCCATTATTGCTGGAATATTTGCGCTTGTACTGGTCGGACTTTACTTCATGCTGGATTATAAAAGCGAGAGCGACAATTCGATCCGCGATAACCTTACGGCCAGCCTCACCCAACAACTGTCTCCAACAGGCAAGCCAACACCAGAAGCCGAGCAGCGCGCGGCTGATTTCGGCCGCTCGGTGATAACTGCTTTGAAAAAAGACCGGCAATCGCTGTTCGGAAAAGACCTCGTTCGCTCACTAATCTTTATGGCGATTACATGGGGGTTACTATACCTGTATGGAAGAGATAAGATTAAAGGAAATACATTGGTAATTGTGCTGATAGTTTTGACATTTATCGATCTGATTGGAATCGACCTGCGATACCTTAATTCAGAGAAATATGTAGACAAAGAAACGTTCACTGAATACTTTACACCAACTGCCGCGGATCTGCAGATCATGAAAGACACGGGTTATTATCGCGTGTTTAATGCTTCTGATGGCGATCCATATCAGTTGTCAGGCGCTACATCGCGCACATCTTACCTGCATAACAATGTCGGAGGATACCATCCTGCCAAGCTTGCATTGTATAATGATGTGCTTGACCAGTTGCGTCGCGGCAACATGGCGGTGTTCAATATGCTTAACACAAAGTATTTTATTCTCGCCGACCCTTCAACGCGTCAACCATATGTACGACCAAACCCCGATGCGCTAGGGGCTGCCTGGTTTGTAAGTGCAATAAAGTATGTAAACAACGCAAATGAAGAGATGAAGGCGCTGGAAAATTTCAACCCGGCTGATACAGCTATTGCCGATATACGTGAAAAGCCGAAGTTGACCTATTCTCCACAAAAGGACTCTTCATCAAAAATTACACTCATTGAAAACCGGAATGATTATATAAAGTATGCTTCCTCGTCAACAAATAATGGTATCGGTGTGTTCAGTGAAGTGTATTATCCATACGGGTGGAAAGCCACAATCGATGGAAAGGAAGTGCCAATTGCAAGAGTAAACTATGTGTTGCGTGCGTTGTCCGTACCTGCGGGTGAACACACCATTGAATTCAGATTCGAGCCATCTTCATTTGTTATCGGCGACCGTATTTCCCTTATCGTCGGAATTATATCAATTCTTATCGTTCTGTACGGAGTCTATTATTTCTGGAAAGCAAATAGAGATGGATAAATTTCTGCCGTTTGAAGATGACCTTGGGCGGCACATCAATTCCGCGGCAGCTGAGTTATACAATAGGCTTGTGAACATCGACGCCAATAAGCTTGGAATGCCTGAGCATTGCCTGGCGTACTTTGCATCAAGCCACTCAAAACGGTTATTCTTCAGTACAGAAACCAGCGCGCACTTATTATACAGATCAATACAATTAACAGGAAAATCTCCGGCAGATATCGTGTTAATGGACTATGGCGCGGGTGTGGGCACATTATTCCTTCTCGCAAAAATGATCGGCTGCAGAAAAGTAGTTTACAGCGATCATCTGGAAGACTGGAAAATAAGTGCCGGCTTGATCGCTGGCTCAATCGGCCTTGAGATCGATCATTACATAGTGGGTGACATAGATGAATGCCTGGATTATCTTGAGCGGCTGAACATTCAATGCGACATCATCACTTCAAGGAATGTTGTTGAACACATATATAAGCTCGATAGATTTTTTACTTCGCTTTACGAGAAACAACCGCTGGCAATTATTTTTTCATCTACAACAGCAAACAGAAACAATCCTGGTGCAACTTTAAAACATAAACTGTGGCACAAAAAATGGGAGAAAGTATTCCGTGGAAAACGACTTGTGGCAATTGAAAGGCAATCACCGGGAATTGCCGTGTTTCGTAAACATAAACTTGCACGGGCAACAAGGGGTCTTGCCTTAGACGACCTGAAAAATGCCATTGAAGACTTCAGAAAAACAGGCAAGCTTCCTAATCCGCACATATTCGGCAGCAATACTTGCGACCCGTCGAATGGTGTGTGGGCCGAAAATCTGTTAAGTCTTAAAACATACCGCAAACTGATTAACGAAAACCGGTATAACATTAGCTTTGCCCCCGGATTCTGGGATACCCATTACAAACATGGTTACATGAACAGAGCTGCACGATTGCTGAATAAAATAATTTTAAGAGGCGGAAGTGTTGCCATGATGCTTGCTCCCTTCATTTATATTATTGCCAGGCCAAAAAAAGCCGCATGAGCAACACAAAACGAATTGACAAAGATCTTTTCAGGAACGAACATTACCTGGGCAAACCTGCCGGTGACGAAGATAAAATTATCAGCAGGAGAATCGCAGTGCTAGAACGCTACCCGGAATTTTTTAACAGGTCGCTCAGTTGCATTGAAGCAGGATGCGGAAGCGGCGCGACAATCACGAGAATTGCAAACCGGTTCATCAAATGTTTAGGTGTCGATATCTATGACTACTCCGACCAATTCGAAGAGCAAAAAAGAAAAAACGGCGCCGAGAATTGCCAATTCAAACAAATAGACCTCGAAAAGGAAAATTTAAATGAACAATTCGACCGCTTGATCAGCTTTGAGGTGATAGAACATTTGAGAAATGAAAACAGTGTGGCCGCATATCATAATGTGCTTAAAGCCGGCGGACTTGCCGCAATCACAGTGCCTAACAAATGGTGGATATTTGAAACGCACGGCGCAAAGCTTCCGCTCCTGCCCTGGAACCGCGTGCCGTTTTTTTCGTGGCTACCAAGAGCAATTCACGAACGATATGCAAATGCGAGGATATATACAATACAACGTATTGTCAACCTCATGGAACGTCATGGTTTTACGGTTATCGACTACTGTTACATTACCGCGCCTATGGACGTATTGAAAGAGGGTCGCTTAAAAAGATTCCTGGTAAAATATATTTTTAAGGGAGATAGCACGAGCATACCTTTTCTTTCAACCTCCATATTTGTCATGGCTCTAAAGAAACCCCTGAATGGCTAAAGAACCATTACGCATACTTAGCATCATTCCCTACAAAATACTTCCAGCACAGCTGGGTGGTGAAAAAGGTATCGCTGTTTTCAATGAATACCTTGCGAAAAAAGCCGAGCTCACTGGCGTCACGACGAAAAACAACGACCCGGAACTTGCAAAAGGATACCTATTACTGAACTTTTTATCAAACAACAGATCGAGATATGCCAATATATTTTTGTTCAATAGAATAAAAAGAATCATACAGGAAAAAAAGATCGGGTATCTCATTACCGAGCATCCTTATTATGGCTGGCTTGCGTGGATGTTAAAAAAAAATACCGGCGTCACCTGGATTGTTCATTCGCACAATATTGAGTACATGCGTTCAATGTCCATCGGCCGATGGTGGTGGAAAGCTCTAAAATGGTATGAAGGATGGGCATACAGAAGTGCTGATAAAGTATTTTTTATTTCCGATGATGACAGAGAACATGCGATTAAAAATCTTGGAGTGGATCCTGGAAGATCGATAACGGTAACATTTGGGATCGAGCAGGATTCTATACCTGCCGACAGGGCAGACTGCCGGAAAATGATAAACCTTAAACATGCAATTGATCCGGCCTACAGAATTTTGCTATTTAACGGCGCTCTTTATCATTCCACTAATTACGACGCATTGAAGATAATTCTGGATGAAATAAATCCATTGCTCCTTGCGAAAAAAGATTTCAAATATAAGATTATCGTATGCGGAAAAGGTTTGCCGGACTTTTTTGATGATCTGAAAGAGTACGCTGATAAGAACGTTATTTATGCAGGATTTGTTGATGATATATCCATGTACTTCAAGGCAGCAGACGTTTTTCTGAATCCTATTTTAAGCGGCGGTGGTGTAAAAACCAAAGCCATCGAAGCAATTGCTATGG
>Ga0075431_100005083_pt1 | contig 12940 bp, 8 predicted proteins | sample RhiMetdeltSRZDD5_FD_75297 | JGI IMG/M metagenome (GOLD analysis project Ga0075431, IMG submission 75297) | Populus rhizosphere microbial communities from Tennessee, USA - Rhizosphere MetaG P. deltoides SRZDD5 | ecosystem: Host-associated > Plants > Roots > Rhizosphere > Soil | place: USA... | reverse complement strand
AACTCCACTCCCGCCGTCACCCTCGGATGAACCCGGTAGGTGAGCGTGGTTCGGACCTGAGCGCGCGGGATGACTCCCGGAATGACTCGCGCGCTGAACGTCCACTTCTCTTGACCGGTGTTTTCTGCCCCGCTCACGGCGCGGCCCTCGCCGGGTCAGAGCGGTCAGCTCGGGACGCTCGAAGTCTCGGGCTTCTTCCCCTTAGCCAGAGCGATCTGCTCTTGCGCCCCCTTCTGAGACTCGGCAATGAGCGTCTCGAGCTGTTTACTTAAGTCGGCTTGTTTAATGACCCCGCGGTAGACGGCAACGATTTTACCGTCACGGCCGATGACGGCGGTGCCGGGGAGGGCGGGACCCAGCCCGAAACGCGCCATGTCTTCCGTCGTCGCGCCGAGCCAGATGGGGAAATTTACCTTTAAGTCCGTGACGAACTTCCTCACCTCTTTCTGCTCCGCGAGCGTTTCGGCGGTGGCGCCGACGACTTGCACGCCGAGCGCCGCGTACTGATTCTGAATGGCGGCGAGATCCGGCATCTCTTTGACGCAAGGCCCGCAGTAGGTGGCCCAGAAATTCAAGACGACGATCCGGCCGCGGAGCGAACTCAGTTTCTGCTCGACGCCGAAGAGGTCTTTCAAGACGAGTTCCGCTTGAGTGCCGATGAGGTCCGGCTGGGGGGCAATCTGGTCCGGGGTGGCGAGGATTTTGAGCGCGTCGACCCTGACGAAATGCTTCTCTTTTTTCACTCGGGCGGGGCCACTGATTTCGACGCGGCTCCCGACGAGTTCAAGCCAGTTCTTCCCGGGCTTTTTATACTTCCCGTCTTCGAGCTGGTAAAAAGTGGTCGCGCCATCTTTTCCCATGACGGCGATGAGGGTCGGGTCGCCGTTCCCGATGCACTCCGACGCTTTCGCCAGGTCGGCAGGAGTGCCGTAGGGGATGTTCTTTCTGTCGGCCCGGTTCCAACAGTCGGTGCAACAGACAATCTGGCCTTCGAGCTTCGCCGGACTCTGCGCCGGAGCCATGTGGGCGCAGACCGCGAGCAGCAATAAAGCGATAAAGAATGCTTTCATCAATAAATCTTTCTCGTCGACACACGGAGTGATCAGTTATTTCGGCGGGCTGAGGTCCTTGCCGGCAGGAGTGCTGCCCGTGAGCGATTCGAGGAAGGCGACCAGGTCGCGCTGCTCGGCCTCGGTCAGGCTGAGCGGGTCGAGCTCGGCCTCGCGGTTGATGTTGGCCCGGCCGCCGCCGTTGTAAAAGCGGACGACCTCGGCCAGCGTCCCGGCGCTCCCGTCATGGAAGTAGGGGGCCGTCAGCGCGACGTTGCGCAGCGAGGGCGTCTTGAATGACCCGATGTCGAAGGGCTGGTAGGTGACCAGCACCCGGCCGAGCTCGTCACCACCCTCCTCGCGCCCGAGCGCCCGGATCTCGGCCTCGGTCCCCGCGCGAAACGAGAGGTCGAAGGCCCGGCGCGCCAGCCCCTGGAAGGCCGGGTGGTTGGCGGCCACGCCCGTGTTGTGGTAGGCGAAGTCGGTGAAGAAAGGCGCCAGCTGGTTGAAGGTGTGGCACCGCGTGCAGCGCCCGCGGCCGCGGAAGATGGCGAAGCCGCGCACCGCCGTCTCGCTCATCTCGCCGAGGTCGCCCGCGAGGCGGCGGTCGAGCGGCGCGTCGCCCGAGACGAGCGTCCGCTCGTAAGCGGCGAGCGCCTGGGCCAGCGTCTTGGCCGTCGCCGGCCCGCCGAAGACCGCGCGGAACTCGCCGTCGTACTCGGGCAGAGCGCGCAGCCGTGCGACGACGACCTCGACCGAGGCGTTGCCCATCTCGACCGGGTTGACCAGCGGCTGGGTGGCCTGCTCTTCGAGCGTGTCGGCCCGCCCGTCCCAGAACTGGCCGGTGCTGAAAAGCACGTTCAGGAGCGAGGGCGAGTTGCGCGTCCCACGCCGCCCGCCGACCCCCTCGGCGACTCGCTTGTGGTCGGCGAAGGCGGACTGCGGGTCGTGGCACGTCGCGCAGGAGACGGTCCCGTCCGACGAGAGCCGCGCCTCGAAGAAAAGGCGCCGGCCGAGCTCGATCTTCGGGCCGGTGAGCGGGTTGCCCGGCGGCACGTAGTACTTCCAGGTGTCCGCGGGCAGCCCGAGCGGGACGGCGAGCGTCAGCAGGTCACCCGCCCGCGCCGCCGCCGCCAACAAGCAGATCACCGCCAGTTTGACCAGCGTCCTCCTCATCGCGTGAGATTATACCCTGCCGCCGCGCCTGCGTCACCCGCGGGCCACGCCCAGAAGCACCGGCTCCGGCTCCAGCCGGACGCCGAACCTCTCCCGGACCCGCTCCTGAATCTCCCCAGCGAAGGCGAGCAGTTCGCGCGCCGTTGCGCCCCCACGGTTGACGAGCGCCAGCGTGTGCTTGGTCGAAATCGCGACGCGTCCCCGCCCCTCCCCCCTGGCGAAACCCGCCCGCTCGATAAGCCACGCGGCCGGCACCTTGACCATCCCGCCCGGCGCCTCGTAGCGCGGGACGCGCTCGCCCGCCGCCCCGTCGATCCGCGCGGCCTGCTCCGGGGCGACGACCGGGTTCTTGAAGAACGACCCCGCGCTCCGGCAATCGGGGTCACCCGGCACCAGGAGCATCGACTTGCGCGCGCGAATCTCGCGCACCGCCGCGCGCACCTCGGCGAGCGACGGCTCGCCCGCCCGCCCGCCGAAGTACCGCTCGAGGTCGGCGTAGCGCAGCGCCGGCCGCCCGCCGGCGACGAGCGCGTAGCTCACCTCGAGGACGACGTAGCGGTCGCGCGCACTCGTGTTAAAGATGCTCGCGCGGTAGCCGAACCCGCACTCTTCGCGGCCCAGCTCGACGACCCTGCCCCCGGCCCGGTCGTAGGCGCGCACCCCGACGACCGTCTCGCTCACCTCCTGGCCGTAGGCCCCGACGTTCTGCACCGGTGTCCCGCCGACGAGCCCCGGGATGCCGCTGAGACACTCGAACCCGGCCAGCCCGCGGCCGACGCAGGCGGCCACCAGCTCGTCCCAATCTTCGCCCGCGCCCGCCGTGACGATGACCGCCGCGCCCCCCTCGTTGCCCCCCTCGTTGCCCCCCTCGTTGCCCCCGTCGCGCGCCGTCACCCCTTTGATCGCGACCCGGACGACGAGCCCCGCGAAGCCTTCGTCGGCGACGACGAGGTTGCTCCCGCCTCCGAGGATGAAGGCCGCGAGGCCGCGCGCCGCGGCCCAGTCGAGCGCCGCGCGCACCTCGCCCTCGCTCGCCGCCTCGGCGAAAAAGCGCGCCGGCCCGCCGACGCCGAGCGTCGTGTAGGGCGCGAGCGGGACGTTCTCACGAATGATCATCGGCGGTCATCAGAAGGTCAGCTCGGAGCCCCGCAGGGGCGCCATTAAATGCCCGGGGCAGCGCCCCGGGAATCGGCCGCCCCGAGACGTCAATCCCTCTCAGGGCGAAATAGTTATGGCGCCCCTGCGGGGCTCGGGCGATGGTGGGGCGGCGGACCAGGGGCGGCGCTCGCCCTGCGGCCCCCGGCTTTTTCATCGCGCCCCTGCGGGTTGAACTCTCAAAACGCGCCCTTAAATCCCGAGGACGAGCTTGGCGATCGTCAGGTAGATGATCAGCCCGGTGGCGTCGACGAGAGTCGAGATCATGGGCGCGGAGAGCACTGCCGGGTCGACGCCGATGCGGTGGGCGGCGATCGGGATGATCGAGCCGACGGAGGTCGACCAGACGCAGATCGCAAAGACGGTGAGCGCCACGGTCAGGGCGAGGCGGAAGGGCGACGGCCAGCCGAGCGCATAGCCGGCGACGAGCGCGCCGCCGAAGGCGATGACGCCGACGAGCAGGCCGACGAGCGCCCCCGTCGCCGCCTCGCGCATGACCACGCGCCAGGCGTGGCGCACCCCGATCTCGCCGAGCGCGAGGCTGCGGATCACGGTCATGACCGTCTGCGACCCGGCGTTGCCGCCCGTCCCGATGAGCAGCGGGATGAAGAAGGAGAGCGTGACCACGGCGGCGAGCTCCGCCTCGAAGCGGTTGAGCACGGCGCTCGTCAGCGTCCCGGCGACGAAGAGCAGGAGCAGCCAGCCGATGCGCTTGCGGACGACGTGGGCGAGCGGGTTCTCGAAGTACGGCTTCTCGAGCGCGTCGGCCCCGACCCCGGCCATGCGCATGATGTCCTCGGTCTGCTCCTCGATGAGCACGTCGATGACATCGTCCACGGTGACGAAGCCGACGACGCTCCCGTCCTCCTCCAGGACCGGGACGGCGAGCAGGTTGTACTTGGCGATCTTCTCCGCGACCGACTCCTGGTCGTCGCGCACGCCGACGGTCACCGGCTTGCGCCGCATGACCTCGGTGAGCGGGCGCGCCAGCTCGGCCATGACCAGGTCGCGCAGCGAGACCGAGCCGAGCAGGCGGCCGGTCTCCGGCTCGAGCACGTAGCAGGCGTAGATCGACTCCTTCTCGCGCGCCACCGAGCGGATGTGCTTGAGCGCATTGGCGACCGTCATCTGCGGGTCGAGCCGGACGAACTCGGTCGTCATGATCCCGCCGGCGGTGTGGTCCGGGTACTGCAGCAGCCGCTCGACCTCGGCGCGCATCTCGGCGCTCAGCTTAGGCATGAGCCGGCGGCGCTCGTACTCGCCCATCTGCTGGACGACGTCGGTGCGCTCGTCGGCCGAGAGGCTTTCGAGGATCTGGGCGGCGCGCCCCGGCTCAAGCTTCTCGAGGATTGCGCCGCGGCGCGCCATGGTCGGCTGGTCGAAGAGCTCGACCGAGCGCGCGACCGCGAGCATGGTCACGACCGTCGCCGCCTCGATGAGCGTCAACTGGTTGAGCAGGTCGACCACGTCCGCCGCCGGCAGGTCGGCGACCTGCTCGCCGATCCCGACGAAGCTCTCCTCCAGCCGGAGATGGATCCGCTCTAACAGGTCCTGCGGCGCCGGCACGATCACCTCCGTGAGCAACACCGTGTGGGCAGGACTTGTCCCTGCCCCAGTTTCGAGACTGTGAGGCGGCTGGCGGGGGCGAATCCCGCCCCTACTTCCTCGCCTCCCACTTCTGTTCTAACTCTCCCAAGAGCTCGATGAAGCGCGGGTCGGCGCGCAGGTTGTCGAGCTTGTGGCTCTCGGCGAAGAGCGGGTAGTTCTCGTTGCCGAGCCGGACGGCCCGCCGGACCCACTCGACGGCGGCGTCGAGGAGCCCCTCCATGGCGTAGAAGGAGGCGAGCCAGAGGGCGATGTCGTGGTCGGCGGCGGCCGTCTCCCGGACGCGCTCGGTGATCAGCGCCCGCGCCCGCTCGTGCTCGCCCCGCGCCCCAAGGCACCAGGCGAGGACCACCTGCACGCCATCGAAGTGCGGGTGCTGGCGGAGCACCTCCTCGACCAGCGCCTGCGCCTCGTCCACCTGACCCTGGTTGAAGTAGGCCACGGCCAGGAAGGTCTTGATCAGCGGGTGCTCGGGCTCGGCCGCGCGCCCGCGCTCGAACTCGGCGACCGCTAGGCCGAACTCGCGCTGGTAGGTGTAGATCCGCCCCCGCCCGTAGCTCGCCACGACGACGTCGCGCGGGTTGAGCTCGAGGAGCCGGTCGTACTGCTTGAGCGCTTTTTCGTAGAGCCCGTCGAGCCGGTAGAGCATGGCCGCGACGATGAAGACCGTCGGGTCGTTCGGCGCGTCGCGGCGCACCTCGGCGAGCGTCGCCAGCGCCAGCTCCTTGTCGCCGTGGTGGAGGTGGACGTAGACCATCTGCAGCCGCGCCCCGCTGAGCGTCGGGTCGAGCTCGAGCGCCCGCCCGAGCGCCCCCTCGGCCAGCTCGTAGTACTCGTGGCCGCCGTACCCCTGGGCGTGGTGGATGTAGCAGCGGCCGAGCCCGGCGTGCGCGCGCGCGAAGCCCGGGTCGAGCCGGATCGCCTCGCTGAACATCTTGATCGCCACCTCGAGGTCGGCGTCGTCGAAGGTCCGCGCCACGTACTGGAAGAGCAGGTCGCGGCCCCGGAGGTAGAACTCGTAGGCCTCGGGGCTCGAGGTCAGCGGCCGCTCGATCTTCTCCTGCTCCTCGTCGGTCAGCTGGAGCTTGAGGCCGGCGATGATCCGCTCGGCGATCGTGTCCTGGATCGTCAGCAGGTCGCGCGCCGCGATGTCGATCTTGTCGCTCCAGAGAATCTCGCCCGTCGCGGTCGCCACCAGCTGCGCCGTCACGCGGAAGCGGTCCGGGGCCTTGATGAAGCTCCCGGTGAGGACCGCGCCGACCGCCAGATCCGCGCCGACCTGCTGCGGGTCGACGCGCTGCCCGGCGTAGGCCGCGATGTAGGACGAGGGTCGGACGACGAGCGAGCGCAGGTGCGCAAGCTCGGTAATGATCCCGTCGGCGAGCGAGATCTCGTAGAAGTTGGCCTCGGCGTCGCCCGAGAGGTTGGTGAACGGCAGCACCGCGACCGTCTTCTTCGTCTCCGTCCCCCAGGTGGGCGGGCGCGAGCTACCGCCTGAACTGGCGCCGGAGCTCCCGCCCGAGCTCGGCGGCTCCGGGCGCGGCTCGGCCGGGGGGGCGCTCCGCCCCCGCCCGAAGCTGAAGACGCGGCCGAGCGTGCTCGAGAGCCGCCATAAGTTGCGGTGGCGCTGCGGCGCGATGAGCGTCGCCGAGGCCTCGGTCGGGACCACCCCGGTCTCGCCCGAGAGCTGCCGCATGATCGCCTTCAACTCCTCGCGCAGCGCCGCCATGGTCGGGAAACGGTCGGGCGGGTCCTTGGCCAGCGCCCGGTCGAGGAGCGCCTGGAGCTGCGGCGGGACGCGCGGGTTGAGCTGGGCGGCCGGGCGCGGCGCATCGCTCATGACCGCGTGGAGCACCTCGATCCGGTTGCGCCCCTTGAACGGCTGCTGCCCGGTGACCATCTCATAGAGGACGACGCCGAGGCTGAAGACGTCGGTCCGGTGGTCGACGCGCTCGCCGGCGGCCTGCTCGGGCGAGCCGTAGCCCATGGTCCCGTAGGGCACGCCGATCTCGGTCATCGACTTCTCGCGGTCGGGCGGGGCCTCCTCCCCGGCGAGCATCTTGGCGAGCCCGAAGTCAAGCACCTTGGACTGGCCCTGCGCGTTGACGATAACGTTGGTCGGCTTGATGTCGCGGTGGACGATTCCGCGCCCATGGGCCAGCGCCAGCGCGTCGGCGATCTGGATGGCGATCGAGAGGGAGGCGAGGAGGTCGAGCGGGCGGCCGGCGATGACGCTCTTGAGCGTCTGCCCCTCGATGAACTGCATGACGATGAAGCAGAGGCCGTCGACTTCGCCCAGGTCATAGACGGCGCAGATGTTCGGGTGGTCGAGCGCCGAGGCGAGCCGCGCCTCGCGCTCGAAGCGCAGCCGCGCCGTCTCGGTGGCAGCCAACTCCGGGAGGAGCGTCTTGATGACTACCGGCCGGTGGAGGCGCAAGTCCTCGGCCTTGTACGCCGTCGCCTGCCCGCCCTGCCCAAGCCGCTCAATGATTCGGTAGTGAGAGAAAATCTGGCCTGGTTCGAGCCGCAGCATAGCTAACCCCTGGCCGGGTCGGTCCCCGGAATGTAGGTAACTCTTTACATGGCAGTCGCGACCGTCGAGCTGGAAACGGAAATTATGCTACTACCGCCCCGGCCCGGCAAGCAAGCGGGCGAAAAAAAGAACCCCGCGGCCCGGGGCGCGGGCTTGACTGCTCGCCGGCCGCGCCCCCACCGGGAGGATTAATCCGCGGCCGAGTGCCCGTGGCACTCACCTTGCTCCCCCTTGGGCTTCGCCGCTCCTCGTTGGGGAAACGTGCATTAAATCCGGCAGTCGTTCGCGACCGCCGGGGCGCGGTTGTCCGGGATGGTTACGGGCAATGACGACACATCAGCGTGCGAAAGCGCACCCAACGCCGGGCGGCGGGACTGCGGTTAGGTTTGACTGGAGGAATAGGCTATGACTTCGAATACTCGTCCACTCGCGATCGTCACCGGTGCCTCGACCGGCATCGGCTACGAGCTGGCCAAACGCTGCGCCGAAAACGGCTTCGACTTACTGGTGGCCGCCGACGAGCCGGAAATCAACCGGGCGGCGCAGGAGTTCCGCGGGTTCGGCGTCGCGGTCGAGGCCATCGAGGCCGACCTCGCCACCGCCGAGGGCGTCGGCCGGCTCTACGCCGCGGTCGGGGGGCGGCCCGTGGAGGCGCTGCTCGCCAACGCCGGCCACGGCCTCGGTCACGCCTTCCTCGACCAGAACTTCGACGAGGTCCGCCACGTCATTGACACCAACATCACCGGCACCATTGACCTCATTCAAAGAGTAGGGCGCGACATGCGCGCGCGCGGCCGGGGGCGCATCCTCATCACCGGTTCGGTCGCCGGCTTTATGCCCGGCTCCTTCACAGCAGTCTACAACGGCACCAAAGCATTCATCGACTCCTTCTCCTTCGCGCTCCGGAACGAGCTCAAGGACACGGGCGTGACGGTCACCTGCCTCATGCCGGGCGCGACTGAGACCGAGTTCTTCGAGCGCGCCGACATGCTTGACACCAAAGTCGGGCAGCAGGAGAAGGACGACCCGGCGGACGTCGCCAAAGTCGGCTTCGATGCCATGATGCGCGGCGACGGCGATGTCGTCAGCGGGTGGAAGAACAAGCTGCAAACCACTATTGCCAGCGTGACGCCGGCGGGCGTGCTGGCCGAGCAGCACCGCAAGATGGCCGAGCCTGGATCAGGAGAGAAATAGATCTGAGGGGTCGCTCGCGGAGGGGACGGAACGGGCGCCGATCAGAACCGCGCCGATCCGTTCGATCCGTCCCGCCGGCGGCGGCTCATTTGACTTGAAACGTGAGCGGCCCGTCGGCCAGCGGCACGAGCAGTTTCCCGCGCCCGGTCGCGCGGCGCACGGCGTAGACCTGGGCCGTGTGCGCGCCGGGCGCGAGGCCGAGGCCACTGAGGGCAAATTCGAAGCCGTGGTCGGCCCCCAGGGCCGCGCCCGCCGCCACCAGGTCCGGGCGCGGCAGGTCGGCGCGCCCGGTGAGCGCGAAGCGCCCGTCGATGAACAACTGGACCTCGACCGTCTCGGCCGGCGCCCGCGGGTCGTAGACCCACCCGGCGACGCGCGTCACCTCGGCCGCGTCGACCGCCCCGCGCAGCAGTGGGCTGAAGTGAGAGAAGGCCGCGGCCGAAGCAACCGCGCAGACGAAGATCAGTTCGATGAAGGATTTGGCAATCACCGCGCGGAGCAAACTCGTCCCCACGCCCGCCCCGGTCCCGGTCATCTGCGTCATCCGTGCTCCATCAGCCCCCGCGCCACTTCCGCCAGCCCCGCGACGCGGCGGTCGAAATCCGCGAACCGCGCGTCGCGCGTCTGGCCGCAGTGGTAGCGGAAGAAGATCTGCTGCAGCACGACCGCCACCTTGAAGACGGCGAACGTTTCGTAATACCGGATCGCGCCCAAGTCGCGGCCCGTGCGCTCGCCGTAGCGCGCGACGATCTGCTCGCGCGTCGGCCAGCCCGGGAGTGTCGTCACCGGGCTGATCGAGTCGCGGCGCGCCTCCGGGTCGCCGGCCTGCGGCCAGTAGCAGAGGAAGATGCCGACGTCCACCAGCGGGTCGCCGACCGCTGCCATCTCCCAGTCGAGGACCGCGGCCACGCGCGCCGGGTCCCCTTCCTCGAGCATGACGTTGTCGAGTTTGTAGTCGTTGTGCACCAGCGTCGGCCGCGCGGCGTCCGGCGGCAGATGCCTGCCGAGCCACGCGATGACCTGCTCCATCGCCGGCACCTCACTCGTCCGCGCGCGCTCCCAGCGCCCGGCCCACCCCTTGACCTGGCGCGCGAGGAACCCCGCGGGCTTGCCGAGCCGCTCCAGGTCGTGCGCCGCGAGGTCGACGTCGTGGAGCGTGACGAGCGCGTCGACCAGCGCCTCGCCGACGCGCCGACGCAGCGCCGGGTCCCCGCCGATCTCGGGCGGCTCCTCGCGCCGGACGACCACCCCGCGCCGCCGCTCCATGAGATAAAACGGCGCGCCGATGACTCCCGCGTCTTCGCAGAGCAGGTAGGGGCGCGGCGCGAGCGGGAAGACCGGGTGGATCGCCGCCAGCAGCCGGTACTCGCGCGGCATGTCGTGCGCCGTCGGCGCTACCGGCCCCACCGGCGGCCGCCGCAGCACGAATTCCCTTCCGCCACAATCAATCAGGTAGGTCAGGTTGGAATGGCCGCCGGGGAACTGCCGGACCTCGACCTCGGCGTCCCGCGCCTCGGGCAAATTCTCCCGCAGGTAGCCCGCGAGCGCTCGCAGGTCGACCTCCTCGCCGGGCCGGATCGGTTCGGTGTCAATCCGTTCCATCCTCATCATCCGTGGGTCATCCGTGGGCCATCCCCCTCGGCCTAGCTCCCCTCCTGCCCCCGACCCGCACCAGTCGGCACGTCGACCTCCTCGCGCGTCGGCAAGCTTAAGGCCTCCTTGACCAATTGCTGCTGCTCCAACTGGTGGATCGTGTAGGACCCGGTCGCCGGGCTCGCGCTCGCCGTGCGCCCGACGTAGCGCAGCTGCTGGGCGTCGGAGATGAGCGCCTCGAGGCGCGGCCGGACGAAGCTCCAGCCGCCCATGTTCCGCGGCTCCTCCTGCACCCAGAGCAACTCGTCGGCTTTCGGGAACGCCTGCAGCCACGCCTCGATCGCCCGCTGTGGGAAAGGGTAGAGCTGTTCGAGCCGGAGCACCGCGATCTGCCCCCGCGGCTGCTGCCGGATCTCGCTCTGGAGGTCGTAGTAGACCTTCCCCGCGCACAGCAGGAGGCGCGTCACCTGGCCGGCGTCGGCCGGGTCGGCGATTACCGGGCGGAAGCCCCCGGCGGTAAACTCGGCGACCGCCGAGGTCGCCTGGGGCAGCCGGAGCAGGCTCTTCGGCGTCATGACGATGAGCGGGCGGCTGATCTCCTGCCGCACCTGGCGGCGCAGGAGGTGAAAATACTGCGCCGGGGTCGACGGGTAGCAGACCTGCATGTTGTTCTCGGCGCAGAGCTGGAGGAAGCGCTCCAGGCGCGCGCTCGAGTGCTCCGGCCCCTGCCCCTCGTAGCCGTGGGGGAGCAGCAGGACGAGCCGCGAGTTCTGCTGCCACTTGTCCTCGCCGGGCGTGATGAACTGGTCGACGATCACCTGGCCGCCGTTGACGAAGTCGCCGAACTGCGCCTCCCACATGACCAGCGCCTCGCGCGCGATAACCGAGTAGCCGTACTCGAACCCGAGCACGCCGGCCTCCGAGAGCGAGCTGTCGAAGACCTCGAAACGCCCCCCCTTGGCGGCGAGCGCCGCGAGCGGCACCGAGGGCTGGCCCGTGCGCGTGTCGTAGAGCACGGCGTGGCGCTGGCTGAAGGTCCCGCGCCCGCTGTCCTGCCCCGAGAGGCGGACCGTGGTCCCCTCCAGGACGAGCGAGCCGAAGGCCAGCCCCTCGGCGAACCCCCAGTCGATCGGCACTGCCCCCTCGCCCATCTTGGCCCGCCGCGCCATCTGCCCGACCATTTTCGGGTTGAGCGTGAAGCCCTGCGGGACGACGCCCATGGCGCGCGAAATCTCGCCAACCTGCGCCGCCGCGATCCCCGTCTCGACCACCTCCGAGCCATCCTCCTCGGCCTTCGGCGGGGGCAGCTCGGTGACCTCCTTCTGCCGCGCGAGGATCTCCTTGGCGCCGAGCAGCGCGTTCTCAAAGCGCCGCACCCGCTCCTCGGTCATGGCCTGCACCTCCTCGGGCGTAACCACGCCCTCGCGCAGGAGCTGGCGCGCGTAGAGCTCGCGCACCCCCGGGTGCTCGCGGACGCGCTGGTACATGAGGGGCTGCGTGTAGCTCGGCTCGTCGCCCTCGTTGTGGCCGTGGCGCCGGAAGCCGATGAGGTCGATGACCACGTCCTTGCGGAAGCGCTGGCGGAAGTCGAGCGCGATCTGGAGCACGCGGTGGGCCGCCTCGACGTCATCGCCGTTGACGTGGAAGATCGGCAGCTGCGTCATCTTCGCGACGTCGGTCGAGTAGATCGAGGAGCGGCCCGCCTCGGGCGAGGTCGTGAACCCGATCTGGTTGTTGATGATCAGGTGAATCGTCCCGCCCGTGCGGTAGCCTTTGAGGTCGGCTAGGTTGAGCGTCTCGGTGACGATCCCCTGACCGGCGAAGGCCGCGTCGCCGTGCATGAGCACCGGCAGGATGCGGTCGCGCGCCTCGTCCTTGGCCCCGCCGACGGTGATCGCGTCCTGCTTGGCGCGTGCCATGCCCTCGACCACCGGGTCGACGAACTCGAGGTGGCTCGGGTTGGGCGAAAGCGTGAGCTTAACTTGCCGCTCGCCCAGATCGCGCTCGCCCGCCGCCCCCTGGTGGTACTTGACGTCGCCCTCGTCCGCCGGGAAGTTCGGGTGGACCGAGCCCTCGAAGGCCGTGAAGATGCGCTCGGAGAAGTTGCCGATGATGTTGGCGAGCACCGTCAGCCGCCCGCGGTGCGCCATGCCCATGACGATCTCGTCCACCCCGCGCGCGGCCGCGCCGAGGATCAGCTGATCGAGGACGGGGATAATCGCCTCGCTCCCCTCGACCGAGAAGCGCTTCTGCCCAAGGTACTTCGTGTGGAGGAAGCGCTCGAATTGCTCGGCCGCCACCAGCCGCGCGAGCAGCTGCTTCTGGATCTCGGCCGGAATCGGCGCCGGGTCCTGCTCGATCCGCTCGCGCAGCCACTGCTTCTCCTCCGGGCTCTGGATGTGGCGGTACTCGACCCCGACCTTGCCGCAGTAAAAGCGGATGAGCATCCCCCAGATCTCGCGCAGCGCAGCCGACTCGGTCCCGCCCAGGCCCGCGGTGAAGAACTCACGGTCGAGGTCCCAGATCGACAGCCCGTAGGTCTCGATGTCGAGCTCCGGGTGCTCGTGGAGCGGGATCATCTTGAGCGGGTCGGTGTCGGCGATGAGGTGACCGCGGACGCGATAGGCGTTGATGA
>Ga0075431_100005082_pt1 | contig 12940 bp, 9 predicted proteins | sample RhiMetdeltSRZDD5_FD_75297 | JGI IMG/M metagenome (GOLD analysis project Ga0075431, IMG submission 75297) | Populus rhizosphere microbial communities from Tennessee, USA - Rhizosphere MetaG P. deltoides SRZDD5 | ecosystem: Host-associated > Plants > Roots > Rhizosphere > Soil | place: USA... | reverse complement strand
CCACGGCGCCGGGCGCGTAGGCCATGGCCACCTCCCCGGTAGCCATTCCTTCCACGCCGCGCGGCTGGAGCGGTCATTTCACGGTTCACTCGGCGGCGGTCAAATCACGTACTCACTACAGGTAGCACGCGGGCCGGTTGACGGTGACGGGGCGCGGCTCTACCCTGCCGAGATCATGCTGCGCGATCTCGGCGATGGTCTCGTCATGCGGCGCGCGACCGAGGCCGACGCCGAGCGGCTCGGCGAGTTCAACGCGGACGTGCTGCGCGGCCAGGACGGTCGCGATCCTGCTCCGTGGATGGCCATCTGGACGAGAGACCTGATCAGCGGCCGCCATCCGACCTTCCGGGCCGACAGCGCGCTGCTCGTCGAGGACCCGCGAGCGAAGTCGATCGTCTCGTCGATGGTCCTGCTGTCGCATTCATGGACGTACGGCGGCGTGACGATCTCGGTCGGCCAGCCGGAAATCGTCGGCACGCGCGCGGAACGGCGCGGCCACGGCCTCGTGCGCGCCATGTTCGACGTGGCCCACGCGTGGAGCGCCGAGCGCGGTCATCAGCTGCTGGCCATCAACGGCATCCCGTGGTTCTACCGGCAGTTCGGATACGAGATGGCGCTGGAGCTCGGCGGCGGGCCGCGACTCTACACCGCGGGTCTCGCCGCAGGCGTGAGGCAAGAGCGTCCGCCGTTCCGTCTTCGTGCCGCCACGGACGCCGACACGCCGTTTCTCGCCGCGACGAGCGCGTACGGTGCCCGGCGATATCTGGTGACTGCGCCGCGCGACGAGACCGCGTGGCGCTACATCATCGGCGGCCGCACCGTCGGCAGCGCCATGCACGATGAAGTACGGATCATCGAAAGCCAAACGGGCGAGCCCGCCGGTTATGTCGAGCATGTCAGTCGTCTCTGGGGGCCGGGACTGACCGTGCGCAACATCGAAGTCCGACCGGGCGTGTCGTGGCGCGCGATCGCGTATCCCGTGCTCGCCTACCTGTGCGAGACGGCCGAGACGTATGCACGCGAGACGAAGACCGAGCTCGGCTTCATCGACGGCTGGATGCTCGGAAGCGCGCATCCATTCGCGAGCGCCGTGCAGTTTTCCACCACGCGGCGCCCGTATGCCTACTATCTGCGGGTGCCGAAGGTCGCTGATTTCATCCGTCACATCGCGCCGGTGCTCGAGCGGCGGCTGGCGGACTCGGCGTTCGTCGGACACACGGGCGAGCTGCGGCTCAGCTTCTATCGGAGCGGAGTGCGCCTGGTGCTTGCCGAAGGCCGTGTCAAAACCGCGGAGCCGTGGGCGCCGCCGCGTACGGCGATCGGCCTGGACTTCGGTCTGCCGTCGCTCGACGATCGGCGGCCGTCGGCGGCGTTTCCCGATCTGACATTTCTGAAAGTGCTGTTCGGCTATCGGTCGCTCGACGAGCTGGAGGCGGCATTCCCCGACTGCCTGACCCGCGGACAGGAGCCGCGGGCGCTGCTGCAAGCCCTCTTTCCGAAGGCGCCGTCCAACGTGTGGCCGATCCTCTGACGGCCGCTCCTCTGATACCCTTGCACGCGAGGAGGACCCGGACGTGGGCGAAATACTCGGTCTCGGTCTGACGCACTACCCGCCGCTCGTGGGTCGAGACGAAAACATGGCCGGGATCCTGCGCACGATCCTGCGCGATCCCGGGCTGCCGGAGCGCTATCGCGATCCGGCCAACTGGCCGCCGCCGATGCGGCGCGAGTACGGCGACGACGGCGGCACCGCCTCGGCCGCCGCGCACCGCGCAACGCTGGTGCGCCACTTCCGCCACGCGCGGGCGATGCTCGACGATTTCCAGCCGGACGTCGTCGTCATCTGGGGCGACGACCAGTATGAGAACTTCACCGACGATGTGATCCCACCGTTTTGCGTGCTCGCCTACGACGAGGTCGAGGCGCGACATCGCAAGCGCGATATCGAGACGCCGAATATCTGGGGCGAGGGTCCGGAGACCGTCTTCCGCATCCCGGGCCACCGCGAGGCCGGCAAGTACCTCGCGCGACGGCTGCTCGACGACGGCGTCGACATGGCCTATGCGTACCGGCCGCTCCATCACGCGGGGCTGGCGCACGCCTTTCTGAATACGATCATGTTCCTGGACTACGACCGCGTCGGCTTTCCGTACCCCGTGGTCGCCTTCCAGGTGAACTGTTACGGCCGCCGCGTCATCGCGCAGCGTGGTTATCGCAGCAACCTGACGCGGCCGGTTCCCGAGGCCGATCTCGATCCGCCGTCGCCTTCGCCCATGCGCTGCATGCAGGTCGGTGCCGCGACCGCGCGGGCGATGCGTGAGAGCCCGTGGCGTACCGCGCTGATCGCGTCGTCGAGCTGGTCGCACGCGTTCCTGACCGACAAGCACTACCAGCTCTATCCCGACATCGAGGCGGACCGCCGGCTCTATGAGGCGCTGCGCGTCGGCGACTACGCGACGTGGCGCGCGACGCCGCTCGACGCGATCGAGGCCTCGGGGCAGCAGGAGATGCTCAACTGGTACATGCTGGCGGGCGCCATGGAGGCGCTCGGGCGCAAGCCGGACGAGTGCGAGTTCGTCGAGACGTGGACGTTCAACTCCAGCAAGTGCTTCGCGGTGTTCAAGCCGTGAGCGCGCCCGCCGCGAATGGCGCCGTCCCGAAGCTGAGCGGCGACATCCGGCCGCTGATCCCGACGCTCGGGCTTCGCAACTATTGGTATCCCGCGATCGCGGCACGCCGCGTCGGGTGGCGGAAGCCCGTAAAGGTCTCGATGCTCGGCGACGACCTGTGCTTCTTCCGCGGGACCAACGGCGATGTGGTGGCGATCCAGGATGTGTGCCCACACCGCGGCGCGCGCCTCAGCGAAGGCGACTGCCACTACCGTGGCACCGTGGCGTGCCCGTATCACGGGTGGGTCTTCGACGAGGGCGGCAAGAACGTCGCCGTGCTGTCCGAGGGGCCCGACTCCGGCGTGTGCGGCAAGCCGGGGACCGAAGCGAAGGCCTCTCCGACACGCACGCTCAAGGGCGTTGTGTTCGTGTGGATCGGCGATGGCGATCCGGCGCCGATCGAGGAGGACGTGCCCGAGGAGTTCTTCGACGATCAGGCGCTGATCCTGACCGGCCAGGTCACCTGGCGATGCAACTGGGAGGTCGCGCTCGAGAACTCGATGGACTCGCACGTGAACTACGTGCACCGCAACGCGCTCGTCGTCGCGCGCGCCGGCTTCATCGCGCGCGGCGCGCAGGGCGAGCATCCGATCTTCGTGGGCAACGGCTTCGGCGGCGACGTGGCCGAGAGCAATTACGTGCGTCGCAGCCCGACGCAGGACGTGTACGCCAACGGCCGGCGATGGCCGAAGAGCAATCGCCGTCGGTACTGGACCTGGCTGTTCCGGCCGCTCGTCGAGCGCGCGCGACGCCACATCCCGCCGCCGCGCTCCGCGCGCTGGTGCGGCGGCCACCACCTGCCGGGCATGTTCCGCGCGGAGTTCGCCTACGATCTCTACACGCGCATGTGCGTGCCCGTCGAGCCGAACGTCACACGCGTCTGGTATTACCACTATCTGCGGCCCGCGAACGCGGTGGCGCGGCTGTGGCAGCGAGCGCTGTATTTCATGCTGCATCGCTGGATCATCGAGTACAACTTCTCGCGTCAGGACGAGCGCGTCATGCTGAACCAGCGCTACGACGCGCCGGAGAAGCTGTCGTCGACCGATGCCGAGGTCATCCAGTGGCGCCGTCTCGTCGTCACGAAGCACTATGGGGGCCGAGACGCGCCGTTCGAGTACCGCAACCCCGACGGTCTCGCCGCCGACGCGGTGCCGCTCAGCCGCGTGTCCGTACGCTTCCTGCAGGAAGAACAGCGGGCGAAGGCGGGCGCGCGGCCGGCGTGAAGCTCGCGGGGAAGATCGCGATCGTCACCGGCACCAGTCCGAACATCGGCGGCGGCATCGCACTGGGGCTGGCCGAGGAGGGCGCCGCGGTCGTCTGCGTGGACGTCGCTGCCGACAACGCCATCCAGTGCGCCGACTGGATCACGCAGCGCGGCGGCCAGGCGGTCGGCCTCACGTGCGACGTCACCGACGAGGCGCACGTGCAGACGATGGTGGCGCGCGTGTGCGACACCTACGGACGCATCGACGTGCTCATCAACAACGCGGGCGTGCTCGGCGGCATGGGGGTGCTCGAGATGCCACTCGAGCGCTGGAATCGTCAGCTCACGGTGAACCTGACCGGGACGTTCCTCTGCACGCAGCACGTCGCGCGCTGCATGGTGGATCGCGGCACGCGCGGCAGCATCATCGTGATCGGCTCGACCGCGGGCCACCAGGGCCAGGCCGGCAACATCGGCTACACCACGAGCAAGGGCGGCCTGCTCAACTTCACGCGTGCGGCGGCGATGGACCTGGCGCGCCACGGTATCCGCGTGAACAGCCTCACGCCGACGGCGACCAATCCCGAAGAAGGCGTCGAGCGGGCCGTCGCGTGGGGACGGCCGGAGCCCGAGCGGCGCGCAGGACCGCTGGACTTCGCGCGGATGATCCCGATGCAGAAGCTGCCGAGCCCGCGCCACTACGCGCGCGCCGCGGTATTCCTGGCCTCCGATGACTCCGAGATGATCACCGGCTTCGATCTGCGCGTGGACGCCGGCGCCGTCGCGAAATACTGGCCGTGGGTGCCGAGCGTGTGAGGTGCTCGCGCGCGACTATTCGCGCGTGGCGGTGAACGGGCAGATCTGACGATACGCGCACCAGCGGCAGGCGTTGCGCGAGGGCGTGGCCTCGAACCGCCGCGCGCGAATCCCGGCCGCGGCCGCCTCTACGGCGGCGAGCGCCTCGTCGACGTCCGCGTCGTTCGGCACATGGCGGCCGACGACATTCGACTCGATGAAGCGCAGCTCCACGCGCTGGGGTAGCTGGCCGGCGCTCTCACGCCAGGCGAGCGCGTACATTTTGAGCTGCAGGCTGGCGGCCACGCGCCGGTCGGCGTCTTTCTGCTTCGTGATCTCGCTCGTCTTGTAGTCGATAATGGTGGCGCCGAGCAGGTCCTCATCGACGCGGTCGAAACGGCCGCGCACGCGCGTGGCGCCGACGCTGAACGCGAAGTCTTTCTCGATGAACGTCGGCTTGATGCCGGCGGTCTCCTCCTGGTGCCAGAAGCGCGTGAGCGCCTCACGGCCCGCGGCCCGGCGCGCCTCCTGATGCTCCCAGGTGAGAAAGCCCTGGTTGATCCACTTCGCGTCGTATTCCGCGAGCAGATCCGGGAGCGAGGTGTAATTACCCTCCACGCGGCGCTTGAGATAGAACTCCACGACCTCGTGGATGGTGGCGCCGTACACGAGCGTGTGGTGGCGCAGGATCGGCACACGGAGCTGGTGCACGTAGCGGTACTTCAGCGGGCAGGTCTGGTAGTCGTCGACCTGCTTGTGGCTGATGGTGATCTCCTCGCCGTCCGGGATCGGCGGCATCGGCGCGCCTTCCGGCGAGGCGACGGGCGCGTAGCGGTCGATCTCCTCCACTGCGCTGCCCTTGAAGGGGCGGGCGGTGTCCTTCGGCAGATCGAGCGCCTCGAGCACGAACTGGCTCACTTTGCGCTCGCGCGTGCCGCCGTAGTCACGCGCGCTCGTCAGCACCAGCTCGCGTCGCGCCCGCGTGAGACCGACGTAGAACAGCCGCCGCTCCTCCTGGGTGTGGAAATCGCCCGTTGGCGTCAGATCGCGGAGCAGCTCGCCGGGCAGCTCGAGCGCGTCGCGGCGCTTGTGCGTCGGAAACTTTCCTTGCACGAGATGCACGAGGAAGACGACGGGGAACTCGAGGCCCTTGGCCTTGTGCACGGTGAGCACGCGCACGGCCGGCGTCTCCACGTCCGCCTCGGCGACGGCCGGATCTTCACCGGCGTCGATGAGCGCCTCGAGGTGCTTCACGAACTCGCGGACGTTGTCGTACTTCAGCGCCCTGGAGGCGTCCTGGATGCGACGGAAGAACTTCGAGATGTTCTGCACCTCGGCCTCGTCGCGCGCGGTGACGGCCTTGGACATCCGCGCGAGCCAGCCGGAGTCGACGAGGAATTGATAGAGCAGCTCCCCCGTCGGCATCTCACGTCCGAGCTCCATGTAGCGCACGAGATCGCTCACGAGGTGGCGAATGGCGCCACGCGCTTCTTCCGACAGCTCGCCGGCCAGATCGGGAATCTGCTCGGCGTCCTTCAGCACGTCGAACAGCCAACGATGCTTGCGGTCGGCGTGCGTTGCGCACCGTGTGAGATCGACGATCGGCACCTGGTAGAGATCGGAAGAGGCCAGATAGTGCACGCTGACCGAATCGTCGGGATGGGCGACGGCGCGGAGAAACGCCAGCAGCAACCGCACCTCGGGCCGGCCGTAGAGCCCCGCGTTGCCCGAGAACGTCCACGGCACGCCGCGCAGGTTGAGCGCGCGCAGGAACGGATCGCCGTCGTCGTTGGAGCGCACGAGGATGGCGACGTCGTTGTACGACCACTCGCCCTGCTCCACGCGTTCGCGGATCGTCTGGGCGACGCTGTCCGCCTCCTGGCTGGCCGTCTCGTAGTGCCAGTGCCGCGGCTCCGGCCCGGGCGCCTCGCGTACGGCGGTGAGCCGCTTGTCGATACCGCTGCGCACCTCGAGCCGGTCCGGATTGTTGTACTGAATCAGCCGGTACGCCGCGTCGAGGATGGCCTGGTGCGAGCGGAAATTCTCCGTGACGACGACCTGGCGCGCCTCCGGATAGTGCTGCAGGAAGCTGAGGACGTTCGAGATGGCCGCTCCGCGGAAGCGATAGATCGCCTGGTCGTCGTCTCCCGTGACCGCCACGTTGCCGTGGCGCGCCGCGAGCAGTTTCACCAGCTCGAACTGTGCGTAGTTCGTGTCCTGAAATTCGTCGACGAGGATGTACTTGAATCGCCGCTGATAGGCGTTCAGCACGTGCGGCCGTGCGCGCAACAACCGGAGCGCCAGCACGATCTGATCGCCGAAATCGATCTTGTCGTTCTGGACCATCAGCGCCTGGTACTTCGCGTACGTCGCCGCCAGCTCGGCCTGCGCCTGCGCGCGATCGAGCTGATCCTCGTCCGCCGCGTCCGCGCCGAGTCGCGCCGCGCAGGCGAGGTAATCGTCCGGTGAGATGTCCTCATCCTTGCAGCGGCTGAAGAGTGTGATCAGCGACTGCAGATACCGGGTCGGATCGCCGAGGGGTCGATAACGCGCCAACGGCAGATCGAACAGCCGGTCACGCAGGAAAATCACCTGCTCGGCGCGGCTCAGCACGCGGAAGTCGTTCTGCAGCCCGATCTCCAGCGAGTGTCCGCGCAGCAGCGCGTCGCCGAACGCATGAAACGTGGCGATCTCGACGTCGGCGTAGCCGTACGGCACGAGCTCGTCGACCCGGGCCTCCATCTCGGCCGCGGCCTTGTCGGTGAACGTCAGCGCAAGAATCTGCTCGGGCCGGGCCCGGCCCTGGTCGATCAGGTACGCGATACGCCGCGTGATGACGGTGGTCTTGCCGGTGCCCGCGCCCGCCACGATGAGCAACGGACCGGTGTCGTGGGTGACGGCCTCACGCTGGGCGCTGTTGAGGCCATCGAGGATCCCACCCGCCATGCGCCCCGACTATAGCATCAGCGACGCACATCCGGGCCGCCGGCGAGGGCATCTTCGACGTCGGCCGGGCTAAGCCGAGCCAGCGGTAGATGTATCTAAAGGGATACAAAAAGTAGTAATCTTACCGGGCTACATGAGACATAACGGGAGGACGATTCCCCGTCGTGTAGTCATTACCGGGATGGGCGCAGTGACGCCCATTGGCCTCGGAGTCGCGGAGTTTTGGGCGGCACTGCTCGCCGGAAAAAGCGGAATACGCAACATCACGGCATTCGATGCATCGCGACTACCTTCTCGTGTCGCAGGCGAAGTTCAAAATTTTGACGTTCGAGACTTCATACGGCAAGGGCGTAAACCGCCGATTGCACGATTCAGTGCATTCGCCATAGCCGCAGCTCGGCTCGCCGTTGAGCACGCGAAACTCTCGCGCAACGGGACCTCGGTTGGTGTGTGCGTCGGATCGTCGGTACAAGGTAATGCTGATATCGGCGAGGGGGCATTCACTAAGTTTCGGGACCAGGGATGGCAGTCGCTCGGCGTGGGACCAAGCCTCGAAGTCACTGCACATTCCGCAAGTTCGTATGTCCAAGGAGAGCTACAGGTTACCGGACCACTCATGACCGTTGCATCTGCTTGCTGTACCGGGATTGATTCGGTCGCCTGGGGGACCGATCAAATTAGGAGCGGGGCCGCTGATGCGGCGATTGTCGGTGCTGCCGAGGCGCCGTTATCGCAATTCACCTTCGGGTTATTCTCGGCGAGTGGTTTCCTATCGACATGGAGTGGGCCCGCCGCGGAAGCGTCACGGCCGTACGACCGCCAACGCAAAGGGCTTGTTTTGAGCGAGGCGGCTGGAATACTCGTTCTCGAAGAATTGGAACATGCCGTGGCAAGGGGTGCTGAGATCTTTGGCGAGATTCTCGGTTATGCGAGTTATGCCGAGGAATCGTCCATCCGAGAGCCGCACGATCGCTACTCCGCTGCGCTTCAGCAGTCAATTCTCGCTGCCATCGGAAGATCGCAGCTCGAGAGTCGCGATATTGACTATGTATGCGCCCATGGTAATTCGACAAAGTTTGACGACGAAGCTGAAGCAACCGCCCACCGCAATGCGTTCGGTACTCATGCCTACAGCCTTACTGTGAGTTCAATTAAGTCGATGATCGGTCAGCCGTTTTCTGCCGGCGGCGTGTTGCAGGTTGTCGCCGCAACGTTGGCGACCTATCACAACGTCGTACCACCCACAATAAACCTTACAAATCCGGACCCAAAGTGTGATCTTGACTATGTTCCGAATAGACCGCGCGCCGCTCGTGTTAAGTACGCCGTGGTCCACTCGCACAGCCTAGGTGGTCAAGTGCCTGGGTCACACTCTGCGCTCGTGATCGGGGCTTCGCGGCATATACGTTGAGTCCGGCTGGCGTCGAACGGCTCGTCTTCAGCGTCGTGTTGGCGGCCGTTCAAGTCGGCATAGCTGTATACGTCTACGCGCACACCCAGCACCGTCTTCTGAAACTCGCGTTCGGAGCACTCGGGTTCTCGCTCGGCGTATGGACTCTCGCGATCGGCTTGGCGCACGCGCCGGAGCTCAGCGGCCTTCTCTTCGTGCGAGTTGCCTTTTCATCAGCCGCAATTCTTGTATTAGCTCTCCTTACGTTTGTTTTCGTATTCCCCGCTTCAGAACTACCAACGAGCCGTTGGTATTGGGCTTTCGCACTCATCGGAACGACATTGAGCGTGCTGTCTCTTTCGCCGCTTGTCGTTGCACGCACGACATACGAACCACACGGCCTCACAGCCGTTTACGGTCCAGTCCATCGAATCTATGCAGCGTATGTGTTCATCGGCATCCTGGCGACTTTCTTGCTGCTTCGGACAAAGCTGCGGGATGCCTCAGGGCGACAACGCCTTCAGCTGCGCTATCTTGCGCTCGCGCTGCTTGTGCCGGCCGTCGGAATTGCTACTACCAATCTAATCATTCCGGTGATTTCCGGTGTTTCCGTATGGGGACGTTATGGCCCTGTTTTCTCCTTGGTTTTTCTTGGTGTGACGGCCCACGCAATAATTCGTCAGAGGCTAATGGACGTTCGCTTAGTCGTTGGTCAAACAATCTCCTACGGCGCAGCCGCCATTGTGTCAGGAATGATCTTCGCTTCGACGCTTTTCGTAGTCGCTCAGCATTCTACTTATCTCTCGGACTTACCGCTGACGACGAGATTTGTTCTGGCATTCGCTTTCGCTCTGGTCTTCGGTCCTCTCACGAGAATGCTGCGACGAGTTTTCGACAGTTACTTCTATCGAGAACCATATGACTACAGCTCAACTATTCGGCAGAGCAGCCTTGCGCTGTCGAGCACTCTGGATCCGCAGCAGTTATTAAAGAACCTGTTTTCGATTATCCGCACCTCGATGCGTCCGGAGTTTCTTATCGCTTATCTGCGTGACGAAGATCGCGGGACCTTTCACGCGGTACTCAGAGACGACGAAGACATCGGGGACGAGCGTCCCGATATTATCGAACCGACTGAGCCGCTTGTAGCGGTCCTCGCGAAGCGCGGCGCCATAGTGTTCCGCGAGGCTGGACATCCAGCTCATCGCGGTGGTCCAACGGCGACACTAAGCCGAATGCGCGCCGAATGTGCATGTCCCGTCATTCATGAGACTCAATTGTTGGCTATCCTTGTGATCGGCCCAAAACTTTCAGGTGATGCGTATTACGCGCAGGACATCGACCTCCTCTCAACACTCGCCGGAAATGTCGCTGTCGCGATCAAGAACGCGGAACTTTACCAACGCGTCGCTCTGCTCGAGGAGCAACGGCGCCGCACCGAACGGGTCGCAGAAAGCGGAGCGCTCACCGCAGGCATCGCGCACGAAATCAAGAACCCCTTAGTAGCGATTAGGACGTTCGCTGAGTTACTACCCGAGCGATACGAAGACGAAGAATTTCGCAGCCAGTTCAGCCGGGTTATGATGACCGAAATTGCTCGCATCGACAAACTGATCGATCGTCTACGTGGTCGAGGGCCTGCGCAGAATCACGATCTCGGCCCTCTCGATGTACAGATTCCGGTGAACGAAGTGCTATCACTCCTCAGGGCGAAGTTTGAACAGGCCGGCATCACGGTTGTTAGAACGACTGAGGCAGGGAGTACGCTGATCAATGGTCGACTTGACGATCTCAAGCAACTGTTCCTCAATCTTCTTATCAATGCATCGGAAGAGATGGCGACCGGGGGCGAAATCTGTATAACAATCTCTCGGCGGGACTCACTCGGAAATCATAGCGTCATTGTCGACATCCTGGATGAAGGCTCCGGAATTGCCGAGGAGATCGAACAGCGCCTGTTTCAGCCGTTCATGAGTACAAAACACGGTAGCTCAGGTTTAGGCCTTTGGCTATCTCGGCGTATCGCAGACGCTCACAACGCAACGATCAGGGGCATCAACCGTCGAGATCGAAAAGGAGCGCTCTTTACGGTTGAGTTCCCCGCCTGCCTTCAGCGGTAATTAGAACAACATGTCAGCGGCGGACATCTGGGCCGCCGGCCAGGGCCTCTTCGACGTCACGTATGGTGATCAAAGCAATATCGCCCCAAGTTGAACATTTTAGTGTCGCGACGGTCGTCGCAATGTCGACGGCTTCCTGCGGACCTCGCCCGGTCAGACTTGCCCAAAGGTAGCCCGCTGCATATGCGTCACCAGCCCCGATTGGGTCGACTATTTGGACAGAATAACGGACTGAGGGACGCCATACACGGCCCTGGTCAAGCACCGTCGATCCGTCGCCGCCTTGAAGGATTGCGATTGTGGCTTCGGGAGCGCGGCGCGAAAGGAGACCCAGAACAACTTCCGGAGCATCATTGAGACCCAACACTGTTTGCGCCTCAGTGTGACCTAGGAACAGATAACGCACTCTCGGCAGCACTGATTCAAAGAACTCTCTTGCGTCGCTTGGCGACCATAAAGTGGAACGATAATTGAGGTCGAACGAGACTGCCGAAGCTTCTTCAAATATCCGCTCAGTAATCTCGCGCGCGTGCGCTCCGAGCGCGGGCGTAATACCGGTAACGTGCACGAGACGGGCACTGCGGATCGCTCGCCAATCTATCGACTCGGGGGTCAGTCGCGAGAATGCGGACTCGCGACGGTCGTAGAGCACATGTGCGGGGCGGGGTGCGACGCCATATTCAATGAAATAGAGACCGAGGCGGGTTCCCGGCAACTTGTAAACATGCGTGCAGTCAACACCATACCCAATGAGTTCGCGCTGTACACGGTCACCCCAGGCATTATCGGGGACGGCTGAGATCCACCCCGTTCGCAGGCCGAGTCGTGCACAAGCCGCCGCCACATTGGCTTCGGCACCACCAAACTGAACGTCAAGGACGCGCGCAGTCTCAAAGCGTCCAGGCGAAGGGACCGCGAGGCGAAGCAGCACCTCGCCGAGAGTGATTAGATCGTGCATCAGGCCGAGGATTATTACACGCTGCCGAGGCGGATCGTAACTGACGATCCGAGAATCATCGAGCTCGTTATAAGTTCTGGCCGGCGATTGGTCCCAAAGATGATCTCGGCGGGGCGCGACGGGCGCATCCAGGACGAAAATGGGCTGAGATCAAAAAGCGCACTCGACTTACCATTCGCAGCGTCGGTCCTAAGCTTCGCCTCGAGCGGGGTAAGCTCGGCGCGGTAACTGGAAGACACATCATCGGGCCCTTCATCGGGCGAATGACGACGACGAACGACGAATGTACGCAGCGCACCATCTCTTGGCCGCCATAAGCCGTCCGCATAGTTAAGTGTTGCGCTAACAACGTCGTCGACGTGCAATCCGCTAGGGATAGGGACGACGTCTTCAACAATTCGAAGTCGACGCAAAAAGAAAGTTTCGGCCCGCGCGCGATAGGTAATTGAACGTCGAGGGTAGTCGTAGTCGATCTCAGTCAGCGATAGACGACCTCGAACGCTAAACCACGACCGATTATGAACTGGCATCCAGCGGTTCTCGGCGAAACGGCCACGGCTCTCTATACGATTGGAAATCGACGTGCCATCGCCTGCGATAAGGACGCGATATTCCCCTGCGCCGCGGTCGACCGATTCCTCGATCGTTCCTTCAATACGAAATGTCAGGGCGTTATAGAGGACACCGACATCAGCTGCATACTGCCCTCGCTGCAGTGTCGGCTCGGCGCCAGCTGGAACTAACGGCGCCAAAAGGAGCCCTATTGGCAGTGTCAGAAAATCTCGACGGTGCATTGGAGGCGTAGACATGTCCGAGCCCGCTACTCTATTCTAGCAGCCGTTTCTGGAGGACCGT
>Ga0075431_100005081_pt1 | contig 12943 bp, 12 predicted proteins | sample RhiMetdeltSRZDD5_FD_75297 | JGI IMG/M metagenome (GOLD analysis project Ga0075431, IMG submission 75297) | Populus rhizosphere microbial communities from Tennessee, USA - Rhizosphere MetaG P. deltoides SRZDD5 | ecosystem: Host-associated > Plants > Roots > Rhizosphere > Soil | place: USA... | reverse complement strand
GGCGAACTCGCGGCTGAGTGCGGTCTGCGGCGCCCCCCACCAGGCCTTCTGCGGCTCGTCGTAGAGCCCGAGCACCCCGCCGCCGGGATGCAGGCGCAGGTAGTCGCCCACCGCCGGCCCCCCGATGCCCGACCGCAGGAGCAGCGCCGGCGTCTCCAGCGCACCGCACGCCGCCACGACCTGCGGCGCCCGGACGACGACGTGCGTGGTGCGCCCGGACGGGTCGGTGTAGGTGCCTTCGACACCGGCCGCGCGGCCGCCTTCGACCAGGATCCGCTCCGCCCGGCAGCGCGCCAGCACCTGGGCACCGTGGTCGAACGCGTCCTGGAGGTAGGTCTTCATCGTCCCGAGCTTGGAGCCGGACTGGTCGCCGAAGCTGAGGAACCCGGCGGACTCGGGGTCGTAGGCATCCGGGTCGGCATTGCGGGTGATGCGGGCAAAGTCGTAGCCGAGCGCCTTGCACGCCTCCTGCATGCGCTGGTGGGGGCCGTTGTAGTCCGAGCACTTGTCGTTGACGCCCAGCCGCTGCCAGACCGCGTCGAGGTGGGCGTCGTAGTCGCTCCCGGCCAGGCCCTCGAGTCCGAACTCGCGCTCCCATTGCTCGCGCACGTTGTCGCGCGTGCGGATGCAGTTGGTCCAGTTGACCGTGGTTCCGCCGCCGAGATTGGAGCCGGCCATCAGCCCGAGCGAGCCGTCCTCGGTGGCGATCAGGCCGCCGCCCAGGAACAGGTTCTCGTACCCCCACAACTCGAGCTGGTTGAAGTCGCTCTCGTTGAAGTAGCCGCCCATCTCGAGCACGACCACGTGCTTGCCCTCGGTCGCCAGCGTCCCCGCGATCACGCCGCCGCCCGCGCCTGACCCGACGACGCACACATGGGCGTCGAAGACCATCTCGTCGGTCGTGGGGCGGACCAGGGAGATCGTCTTGGGCGCTCCGGGCGGCGCCGAAACGGGCCCCGGATAGCCGATCGCCGCCCAGTTCGGGTTGCGGCCCGTCTGCGGGTCGGGCATCCCGTAGAACAGCATCAGCGCGAGACCCTTGAGCGCGCTCATGCCGGCCAGCGCCTCGGGCCCGGCGTTCATGAACCCGAGCACGATCGCCTCGCGGGCCGGCGGCGCGGCGTCGCCCAACCCCTCCGCGGCGATGGCGTCGAGCAGACCGCGAAGCCCCTCGAGCTGCTCCTCGGGAATCGTCGCGCCCATCGCCTGCTCGACCGCGTCGGGCACGCCTAGGTCCGACGCGGCCCGCGCATAGAAGTCGGCCTTGTCGCCGGGCACCGCGAGCGACGGGATCAACGTGTCGCAGAGGGCGCGCAACGTGTCGCGCTGGATCTCGCTGAAAACGACATTGACCGCCACGGAGGCGCGATCGTACTCCGATAGCCTCCCGCCCGATCAATCCAGGAGGAACTGCAGTGGCGAAGACGGAACCGCGCTCGCTCTACGGCCAGGTCGTGGCCATCACCGGCGCGGCGCGCGGCATCGGCAAGGCGACGGCGCGCGCGCTCGCCCGTCAGGGCGCGCGGGTGGGCATCGGCGACCTCGACGCCGAGGTTGCACGCAAGACCGCCGCCGAGCTCGGTGGCAACGTGGAGGCGTTCGAGCTCAACGTGTGCGATCGCACCTCGTTTGCGCGCTTCCTCGAAGACGTCGAGCGCGCGCTCGGTCCGGTCGACGTGCTCGTCAACAACGCGGGGATCATGCCGCTGGGGCCGTTCGACGAGGAGGACGACGCCACGACCCTGCGCCAGATCGACATCAACGTCATCGGCGTCATGACCGGGTGCAAGCTCGTCGTCCCCAAGATGAAGCAGCGCGGGCGCGGCCACATCGTGAACATGGCATCGATGGCGGGCCGCGCCGGCTACGCCAACGCCGTCACCTACTGCACGACCAAGTTCGCGGTCGTCGGGCTCTCCGAGGCCCTGCGCGCTGAGCTGCGCGGGACCGGGATCGAGCTGTCGGTCGTGTGCCCCGGCGTCGTGAACACCGAGCTCGGGTCCGGGCTCAACGAGACCCGCGCGGTCAAGGTGGTCGAGCCCGAGGACGTGGCGGACGCGATCGTCGAGGCCCTGCGCACCGACCGCTTCGACGTCTTCGTCCCGCCGCTGGCCGGTCACCTCTGGCGCGCCGCGCACGTGATCCCGCGCAGCGCCGCCGAGGCCGTCAGCCGCGCGCTCAAGGCCGACCAGGTGCTCGCCAACCCCGACGAGAGCGTCCGCGCCGGTTACGAGGCTCGTGCCGCGGCGAGCGATCCCGGCGTGGAGGAGCGCGCGGCCCAGGTCGACCCGGCACCGCCCGCCGGCGAGAAGGTCACGAGCTGAGCCAGGCCGGCGTCCACGCCGCCCACGGCTATCCCAGCCCAAGCCGGTGCAGCGCCGGCTCCAGCGCGGAAGCGTCGCGCGACGCGGTGATGTGGATCGAGCCCGGCTCGCGCACCCACGCGATGAGGTTGAGCGCCTGCAGCCGGTCGAGGAAGAACTGGAATGCGTAGGCCTGCCGCGGCACCGTGTAGCGCCGCTCGATGTCGAATGCGTACCCGGTGGTGTGCAGCGAGTAGTTCGGCGTGGCCTCGATGTTGCTGCCCACGAGCAGCTGTTGGTAGCGGTTGTCGCGAACCGTGCTCGTGACCGTGAGCGCACCGCGCCCCACGAAGGCGTGAACGCCGGCGCCGACGTACGCGAGCACGGCGAGGGCCTCGGGGCGCAGGGCGCGGTACAGCGCGCGCGGCTGCCCGAGCTTCGGAGCGAGCTCGCCCATGCGGGGATCGACATGCACCCCCGCTCGCAGCAGCCCGCGCGCGTCGAGCGGCAGCAGGACGCGGCGCGCCTCCGCTCGGCGCAAGTCGGCCGGGGTCGCGAACACCGTGGTCTGCCCTGGCGGGTGCAGGAGGTTCTCGGCCGAGTTCTTCTGGGTCTGGAACTGGGCGCGGCGCTGGAGCTCGGCCGGGTCGGCGCGGGCGAGCCGAAGGATGTCCTTGGCCGCGAGCAGGCGGAACCAGTAGGTGGCCGAGTCGTCGCCGAGCGAGAAGAGCTTGGCGTAGGCGGCGGCGTGGCGGGCGGGCGAGCTGTCGAAGTAGAGCTGCGCATAGGGCGTGTCGTCCCCGGCCCCGAACGCGGCAATCACCTGCTGGAGGTTGCCGATACCCATGTGGTAGGCCTCGACGGCAAGGTCCTCGCGCCGGAAGTGGCTGCGCGACAGGCGCAGGTAGCGCGCGGTGCCGGCCAGTGCCTTGTCCGGGTTGAACCGCTCGTCGACCTGCTGGCGGCGCTGCAGCAGCTTGGCCACCAGCGCGGGGCGTGCCTTGCGGCGGGCCTTGGCGATCTCCTTGGTGACGCGGATGCTGGCCCGGAGGTCGACGTGCATCCCGAGCAGCTCGGTGGCGGTGCCGGGGAGGATCTGGGTCAGCCCGGCGGCCGCGCGCGGGTCCGGCCCGGCCATGGCATTGGGGTCGCCCGCGCTCTCGAGGAACACGATCGCCTCCATCGTGTCGGGGTCGATGCCGGCCGCGGCGGCGGCCTGCTCGATGCGCGGGCGCCAGCGCTCCACCCGCTGAGCGGTGGCCGCGACCCCGCCCGGCGACTTGGCGTAGAGCGGATGGGCGAAGCCCGCGGCGGCGCGGCGCTCGAAGGTGGCGTTGTGCGCCCGGTCGTAGCGCAGGGGCCCGAAGTCGCCCCCCTCGGCGGGGGAATGGGGCACGAGCGGCACCGCCGACTCGCTCGAGCTCCCGCCACCGCCGGACACGAGCACGACCACGATCACGATCAGCGCCGCTCCGACTACCGCGGCGATCAGCGCCAGCGCCCCGCCGCGCAGCCGGCGGCGCCGCGGAGCCTCCGGAGGCGCTGCCATCACCTCGACGCTAGCAAGCGTTACCGTCGCCTCATGCGGGTGGTCAGCGACCCTACGACGATCGCGCTCGACGACGATCTGCTGATCGAGGCCGACAACGCCGATGTGCTGCCGCGCTTGCCCGGCGACTCCTTCGATCTCGTCTACATCGACCCACCCTTCAACACCGGGCGCCGGCGCGAGCGCCGCACGCTCGCGGTGCAGGAGGCTCCGGACGGCGACCGCGCGGGGTTCGCCGGCCGTCGCTACCGCACCCGCGTGCTCAGCGCGCTCTCCTACGCCGACGACCACGCCGACTACCTCGAGTTCCTGGGCCCGCGCCTCGACCAGGCGCGACGGCTCCTGGCGCCGCACGGAACCCTCTACGTGCATCTCGACTATCGCGAGGCGCACTACGTCAAGGTGCTGCTCGACGAGATCTTCGGCCGCGAGGCGTTCCTCAACGAGCTCGTGTGGGCCTACGACTACGGCGGACGGCCGCGCGGGCGCTGGCCCGCCAAGCACGACACCATCCTCGTCTACGTGCGCACCCCCGGTGCCCACCACTTCGATGCCGAGGCGGTCGACCGCGAGCCCTACATGGCTCCGGGCCTGGTCACGCCCGAGAAGGCCGCGCGCGGCAAGCGTCCGTCGGACACCTGGTGGCACACGATCGTCGCCACCAACGGGAGCGAGAAGACCGGCTATCCGACGCAGAAGCCGGAGGGCATCGTGCGACGGATGGTGCAGGCCTCCTCGCGCCCGGGCGGCTGGTGCCTGGACTTCTTCGCCGGCTCCGGGACGCTGGGCGCGGTGTGCGCGAAGCTGGGCCGGCGCTACGTCCTCGTCGACAGCAACCCCGAGGCGATCGCCGTCGCCCGGAGGCGGCTGGACGGCTGACGTGAGCCGAGCATGGCGGCGGCGTTGCGGCCGACGACCTCCATGGTCTCGCCGAGCTTGTCGCTCGGGCTGAACTCGATGACCTCGGTCCCGGCGGTGAGCACCGGCGTGTGTCCCGGCACGGCGTAGTAGACCTCGCCCGCGCCGGCGGTCTCCTCGCGGTCGGCGTAGCGGAACGTGATGCTCCCCCTGAGCACGATCCCCCCGTGCGGCGACTGGCAGCGGTCGTCGGGCAGCCCCTGGAACAGCGGCGCGGCGTCGATGTCCTCGTCGAAGCGCTCGAACCCGACCGTGAGCCCGCCGAGCTCCTCGAAGCGGCCCTCGTACCCGGGCACCGCCTCGACATGGGAGGCGGTCTCCTTCGTGACCTTCGGCATGTGATCCTCCTGACGATTTGACCGAACGCGACCCAACCTCCCAGCCGCCCGTGTGCGCAGCGCAAAGGACGCGCAAATGAGCGCGCCCGACGTGGCCGTGATCGGTGGCGGGATCGTGGGCACGGCCGCGGCGGCGTTCCTGGCGCGGGGCGGCGCGCGCGTCGAGTTGTTCGAGCGCGGCGCGCTGGCATCGGGGGCGTCGGGACGCAATTCGGGCGCGGTTCAGCACCCCTACGACCCCGAGCTCGTCGGGCTGCACCTCCAGACGCTCGAGCTCTACCGCGCGCTCGAGGGCTTCGCCTTCGACGACGAGCCGGCCGGCGTGCTGGTCCTGGCGCGCGACCACGCCGCGCTGGCCGCGGTGGCGGCGGACCTCGCGCGGGCGTGTCCGGAGCTCGAGCCGGTCATGCTGGACGGCGGCGATGCCGAGCCCGCGCTGGCGCCCGGCGTCGCGGCATGCCGCCTGCGCTCGGGCTATCCAGTGCAGCCGGAGGCCGCGACGCTCGCCTTCGCCGCGGCCGCGCGGGATGCGGGCGCGGTGCTGCACACCGAGGCGGAGGCGACGGCCGCCGAGCTCCTCCGGTCCGCCGGCGCGGTGCTGGTCGCGGCAGGTCCCTGGACGCCCGCCGTCGTCGACCCGACCGGACACTGGCGGCCGATCGCGCCGGTGTGGGGCGTGAACGTCGAGGTCGCCCTGGACGACCCGCCACGGGCGATCCTCGAGGAGGGCGGCGTCGAGACGGCCGTCACCGGCGCGGCGCCTGCGAGCCTGTTCAGCCTGGTGACCGCCGGCGGCGTGAGCGCGCTCGGCTCGACCTTCCTCGGCGAGGAGCCCGATCCGGCCACCTTCGCCCCGGCACTGCTGGAGCGGGGCGCGGCCTTCGTGCCGGCGCTGGCCGAGGCCGATCCGGTCTCCGTGCGCGCCTGCGCCCGCCCGCAGTCGTTCGACGGCCGGCCGCTGCTGGGGTCGGTTCCGGGCATCGAGCGCCTGTACGTGGCGGCCGGACACGGCCCCTGGGGGATCTCGACCGCGCCGGCGTCGGCGTGCCTGGTGGCCGACGCCATCCTCCACCCCGGGACCGCAATGCCCGAAGCGCTCGACGTGGCGAGAGCGTGCGCCGGCTGATCACCATCCCGATCAGCCACTTCTGCGAGAAGGCGCGCTGGGCGCTGGATCGAGCGCGCCTGCCGTTCGTGGAGGAGCCGCACGTACAACTGCTGCACTGGATCGCGGTCAGGCGCGCGGGCGGGGGGCGGACTGCGCCCGTGCTCGTCTGCGACGAAGGCGTGCTGCCCGAGTCCGGGGCGATCGTCGGCTACGCCGCGCACCGGGCCCCGCCCGACCGGGCCTTCGAGCCCGAGGATCCGATCGAGCGCGCCGAGGCGATGCGGATCGAGCGATGGCTGGACGCCGAGCTCGGCCCGCACAGCCGGCGCTGGACCTACTGGCAGCTCAACGGCGAGCGCGAGCTGGCGCACGAATACGACCTCACCGGCGTCCCGGCGTGGGAACGCCTCGCCTTCCCGGTCGCCTACCGGCCGCTGTTCGCGGCGGTCAAGCGTTATCTGGACGTGACGGCCGCGACCGCGGCCGACTCGGAGCGGCGCGTGTCGGCCGTCTTCGACGCCGTGGCGGAGCGCCTCGGGGACGGACGCCCGTTCCTCGTCGGCGAACGCTTTTCACGCGCCGACCTGAGCTTCGCCGCGCTCGCCGCAGCCGTTCTGCTGCCCGAGCGGTACGGCGTACCGCTGCCCGCCCTCGAGGAGCTGCCGGAGCGATGGGCGCGGGGCACGCGCGCGTTCCGCCAGCACCCCGCGGGCGCCTTCGCGCTGCGGATGTACGCCGACTGGCGCTAGCGGTTGGCGGACTCGGTTTCGCGCTCGCGCTCCGCCGCCTCGGCCCGCTCCGCGAACCGCGGCCGGTAGGGCACGGACTCGGTGGGTTCGGGCTCGGGTGCTCGGCCCCGCCAAGTGGTGGTCGCCGCGGCCGCTGCGGCGACTCTACGAGCGCGTGGCGCCCGACCCCGCCTGAGGCCACAGCGTCGCGCGCAGCCGGCGCAGCAGCGCCTCGAGCTGCTCCATGTCGCGCTCGCCCAGCGCCACCGCCCACGCGTTGCGGACCCGTGCGACGGCCTCGCGGCCCGCGCGCTCGGCCTGCAGGCCCCGTTGGGTCATAGTCACGAGCTTGGCCCGACCGTCGGCAGGGTCGGGTTCGCGGCGCGCGTAGCCGAGGCGCACGAGCTCGTCGACGGCGTGGACGACCGTCGGCTTGGAGAGCCGGGCGCTGCGGGCCAGGTCGGTGATGCGCGATCCGTCGGCGCGGACGTGGATGCCGACCGCGAGCAGCCCGGGCCGCAGGTCGGCGAACCCCTGCGCCTCGAGCTCGCGCCCGACGATCGTGGTGATGGCCAGCGCCGGCTCGCGCAGCAGGTTGGCGAAGTTGTCGGTCCCGACCGGCTCCACGTCGGGCCGCCAGCGGTCGGGAATTTTGTTAGACTCTCGAACCATCTAGTTAGACAGACTAACGAAGGGACTCGACATGAAGCCGAACGTATGGATGCACAACCCCGCCACGGGCGAGCTCGGCCACCTCACGCTCGCTCCCGAGGAAAGCGGCGGCCGCCGGATGGAGGCCGAGCTCTGGCTCCAGCCCGGTGCGGCCGTCCTGGGCGAGCACACGCACAGCGCCCTCACCGAGACCTTCACCGTCGTCGAAGGGCGTGTCGGCTACAGCCTCGACGGCGTCGAGGCCGTCGCCGGACCGGGCGAGACGCTGCACATCCCGGTCGGCGTGCGCCACGACTGGTGGAACGCGGGCGACGGGCGCGCCCACGTGCGGTTCGCGCTGGACTCGGCCGATCCCGCCGTGCCGATGGCCGGTCGCTTCTACGCGATGATCGAGGCCGCGTTCGGCCTTGCCGCCAGCCGCAGGACCAATGCCAAGGGGATGCCCGGACCGTTCTGGCTGGCCTCGCTCGCACACGAATACCGCGACGTCATGCGCCTCACCCGCCCGCCCGCGGTCGTGCAGGAGGCGCTGTTCGCGCCGCTGGCGCTGCTCGCGCGGCTGCTGGGGCGAGACGTGCGCGACCCCGGTCTCCACGGGGACCGCTGCCCGGCCCGCATCCCGGCGCCCGACGACGCCGAGCGCGACACGCTGCTGCGGAGCTACGCGCGCGGCGCCACCGTCAGGCCTCCGTCGACGATCAGCGCCTGACCGGTGACGTAGGCGGCCTCGGCCGAGAGCAGGTACACCGCCGCGTAGGCGACCTCCCAGCCCGTCCCCTGGCGGCCGACCGGGATCTTGACCCGCTCGCGTGCGGGGTTGACGCGCGAGGCCAGGCGGCCGAGCGAGGTATCGATCAGGCCCGGGAGCAGGAGGTTGACGCGCAGGCGCGGGGCCGCCTCGACCGCGGCTTGGCGGCACAGCGCCTCGAGCGCCGCCTTGGAGGCGGCGTAGGCCGGCGGCGGCATGACCTCGCACGAGGCAACCGATCCGATGAGCACGACGGCGCCGCCGTCCTCCATGGCCTCGAGCGCGTACTTGCAGCCGAGGAAGTGCGAGCGCAGGTTGACCGCCATGACGCGGTCCCAGTCCTCCACGCTCGTGCCCTGCAGGCCCATGCCGGCGCCGATGCCGACATTGAGCACGAGTCCGTCGATGGCGCCGATCGCGTCGCGGGCGCCGGCGAACATCGACGCCACCGCCGCCTCCTCGCTGGCGTCGGCCACCACCACGGCGGCCTCCGCGCGCTCGGCGCGCACGCCCTCCGCGGTGGCCTCGGCGCTGGCGGCCTTGATGTCGGCCACCGCGACCGCCGCCCCCTCGCGGCCGAACAGGATCGACATCGCGCGCCCGTTGCCGATCGGCGGATCCGCGAGGCCATAGTCCTCCTGGCCGCCTCCGACGACGAGGATGCGGCGTCCTGCGAGCCGCCCGCGGCCGGGAGCGTCGCCACGCGTCTCGTCGAGGAGATCGTTCGCCGCCATCGGCGAACAGGACTGTACACAAAGCTCGTATGATGGCGGTGCATGGAAGTCCGCCAGCTGCCTCGCGGGCGTCACCGCCTGACGCGCGAGGAGGTCCTCGCCTCCCAGCGCGGGCGCATGCTCGAGGCGATGGCGGTGGCCGTGGGCGACAAGGGCTACACCGGCACCGCGGTCGCCGACGTGGTGGCCGGCGCCGGCGTTTCGCGCGAGACCTTCTACCAGCACTTCGCGGACAAGGAGGAGTGCTTTCTCGCCGCCTATGAGATGGCGGTCGACACGATGCGCCGGGCGATGGCCGACGCGCTCGCGGGGCGCCCGGCGGACCCGCTCGCGCGCTTTGACCGGGCGCTGCGCTCCTACCTGGACCTGCTGTCCTCCGAAGGCGCCATAGCGCGGGTCTTCCTCGTCGATGTCTACGCCGCCGGGCCGCGCGCGCTGCAGCGGCGGCGTGAGGTACAGGACGAGTTCGTCGACGTCATCGCCGAGATCTTCGCGGCAAAGGCGGCCGCCGATCGCTTTGCGTGCGAGGCACTGGTGGCCGCCATCAGCTCGATGGTGACCGTGCGCGTCGCCGCCGGCGAGTTCGACGCGCTCCCCGGCCTGCGCCGGAGCTTGGTCGAGGTGGCACGTCGGCTGCGGCTGACTCCGGCCGCCCGCCAGCGCCGCGCGGGCGCGTGAAGCGCCTCCTCGCGGCGCTGCTGACGCTCGTCGCGCTCGCTGCGGCTGCCGCCCCCGCTGCCCACGCCGCGCGCGGGCTCCAGGTCATCTCCTCGCAGCGCATCGACGATCGCCTCACCGACGTCGTCGTGGCCACCCCGGCCCTGGCCGCACCGGTGCACGTGCGCATCCTCGTCCCCGCCGGATACGCCGCCCACCCCCGCGCGCGCTACCCCGTCCTCTATCTGCTGCACGGGGCGCTCGCCGACTGGCGCTCGTGGACCGACGCGGGCGACGCCGAGCGCATCACCGCCGGCTTGAACGCGATCGTCGTCATGCCCGAGGGGGGCAACGGCGGCTGGTACACGAACTGGTTCAACGGCGGCGTCGGCGGCCCACCCGAATGGGAGACCTTCCACGTCGGCCGGCTGATCCCCTGGGTCGATGCGACCTATCGCACGGTGGCGCGCCGCGGCGGCCGCGCAATCGCGGGGCTGTCGATGGGCGGCTTCGGCGCCATGAGCTACGCCGCGCGCCATCCCGGCCTGTTCGTATGGGCGGCCAGCTTCTCGGGCGCGGTCGACATCATCCACAACGCGCCGGTGGCGGCGGTCATCGCGGCCGAGGCACCGGCGGATGGCGGCAAGCCCGACGACCAGTTCGGCAACCGCGTCGCCCACGAGATCGTGTGGCGCGCGCACAACCCCTGGGACCTGGCGGGCAACCTTCGCGGGCTCGTCCTGACCCTCGACACGGGCAACGGGCAGCCCGGCCCGCTCGACGATCCCACCAGGCCCTTCGACCCGATCGAGGATCAGGTGCGCCTGATGAGCGTGTCCCTCCACAACCGGCTCGGCGCCCTCCACATCGCCCACACGTGGGACGACTACGGGCCCGGCACGCACTCGTGGCCCTACTGGCGGCGGGACCTCGAGCGGGCGCTTCCGTCGCTGACCGCAACCTTCGCGCACCCGCGTGCGGCCCCGTCGCCGTTCACCTTCACCGCGGCCGAGCACGACTACGGCGCCTACGGGTGGCGGGTGCGGTTGCGGGGAGCGCGGATGGCGTTCAGCACGCTCGCCGACGCGGGCCCGCGCGGCTTCCGCCTCCGCAACGCCGGCGGTCGCGCGCGGGTGACCACCGGTCCGCTCTACCGTGCGCGATCGGCGCACAGCGTCGCGATCGGCCGCGCCGCCCCGCGCACCATCACCGCCGACCGTCGGGGGCGGCTGCAGATCGACCTGCGCGGCGACGCGACGGTGAGGATCGGGGCGCGGGCGGGCTCGCTCGCGGCATGACCTTGCGGCTCCCCGACCCGTGCCTGGTCGTGCTGGTCGGTGCCACGGGGGCCGGGAAGTCGCACTGGGCCGCCGAGTGGTTCGCGCCCGACCAGATCGTCGCGTCCGACCGCCTGCGGGCGGTCGTCGGCGCCGGCGAGGACGACATGCGCGCGAGCGGGGATGCGTTCGAGGTGCTCGAGCTGATCGTCGCCAAGCGGCTGCGGCGAGGCCTGACCGCCGTCGTCGACTCGACCGGCCTGGACGCGAAGCGCCGGGCGGCCTGGCTGGCGCTGGCCGAGCGTCACAAGGTCCCGGCCCATGCCGTGCTGTTCGAGGTCGACGCACGCGTCGTGCGCGAGCGCGCCCGCGGCCTGGGCGTGCCCAGCAAGGTGGTCACGGCGCAGCTGCGCGACGTCGCCGCGGCGGGCGAGGCGCTGCGCGCGGAGGCGTTCGCCGGCGTCCACGCGCCCGGCCCGGTGCAGCTCGTCCCGCCCGCGTTCCTCGCCGCGCCCGAGGCCGCCGCGCGCCAGCGCGACAATCCCCGCGTGCTCGCGTTCGGCCTGCAGGTGTCGCGGTTCGACTTCGCCGGCCATCCGGCCACCACCGGGGCCACGCTGGCCGACATGGCCCGAGCCGCCGAGGAGGTCGGCTTCCAGAGCCTGTGGGTCATGGACCACTTCATCCAGATCCCTCAGGTCGGGCGCGAGTGGGAGGACATGCTCGAGAGCCACACCACGCTCGCGTACCTGGCCGGGGTGACCGAGCGCCTCCGCCTGGGGACGCTGTGCACCGGCATCACGTACCGGAACATCGCGCACCTGGCCAAGATCGTCGCCACGCTCGACGTGCTCTCGGGCGGGCGCGCGGAGTGCGGGATCGGCGCGGCCTGGTTCGAGCGCGAGCACCGGCTCTACGGCTGGGAGTTCCCGTCGCTGGCCGAGCGCTACGCGCGGCTCGAGGACGCGCTTGAGCTGCTGCCGCTGATGTGGGGCAAGGGCGCGCCGGCGTTCGAGGGCCGGACCATCATCGTGCCCGAGGCGATCTGCTACCCGCGGCCGCTGCAGGAGCGGATCCCGATCCTGGTCGGCGGCTCGGGCGAGCGGCGCACGCTGCGCCTCGTCGCCCGCCACGCCGACGCGTGCAACCTGTTCGGGCCACCCGACATGGTGCGGCGCAAGCTCGCGGTGCTGCACGAGCACTGCGCGACCGAGGGCCGCGACCCGGCCGAGGTCACCGTGACGCATCTCGCGCCCGCGCGCGTGGTCGAGGCAGGCGAGGAGCGGGCCGGACCCGGCGCGGCGAGCGCCGACGAGCACGTGGGCCGCTACCGCGAGCTGGCCGAAGCGGGCGTTCAGACCGCGATCGTCGGTCTCTCCGACGCCGAGGGCCCCGAGTCGGTCGCCCGCTTCGCGCCCGTGATCGAGGCGTTCCGGTAACCCAACGTCGCCGGCGCCCAGCCCCCCAGACCGGGGCTCCGGTCGGGCTCGCGTGAACGGCGGCGACGAAGGAGGGTGGGCACGGGCGGGGGAGGGGGTTTGTGCACTTAGGACCGCTATGCGGACCTAATTGCACACACCCCCCGGCCACCGCTGGTTCCGCGCGCCACCCACCGTCGGACCCATCCTCTCTCGTCGCCGCCGTTCACGCGCCTCCGCTAGACGCGACCAGCGCCTACCCGGCCGGGTCCTCGGACTCCAGCGAAACGTCGCGCTCCTCGCCGTTGATCACGTAGGTGGAGACCAGGGGGACAGCGGCCTGCACCATGCGCTCCGCGAAGCAGCCCTGCTTGGCAAGCCGCACGATCCGCAGCACGTCCTCCTCGGCCTCGGGCGAGTCGATGATGAACCGGGTTCGACATTGCGTCGCGCCCGAGTTCACCGTGCCGCGCAGCACCGATCCCTCGAGGAA
>Ga0075431_100005077_pt1 | contig 12951 bp, 13 predicted proteins | sample RhiMetdeltSRZDD5_FD_75297 | JGI IMG/M metagenome (GOLD analysis project Ga0075431, IMG submission 75297) | Populus rhizosphere microbial communities from Tennessee, USA - Rhizosphere MetaG P. deltoides SRZDD5 | ecosystem: Host-associated > Plants > Roots > Rhizosphere > Soil | place: USA... | reverse complement strand
GCGAACCGGGCCGGCGGGGCGCCGAGGATCGAGAGATCGACGTCGACGAGCAGCCGCGCGTCGACGCCGTCGGGCGGCCCATCGTGTCGGGTGGCGAGCACGAGGGCTTCGACGCGCGCGGCCGTCTCCATAGCCACGCCGGCGCCGACGAGGGCGGTGCGCGCCCAGCCGCCGCTGCGCGCCTCGTTGTCGTGCGCGCGGGTGTCGTAGATCGCGTCGTGGAACCAGAGCGCCAGCTCCACCTCGGCCAGCCGCTCGGCCAGATTCGCCGCGCGCTCCAGTTCGACCGCGCACTCGCCGAGATGCTGGAGCGTGTGATAGGCGCGGTGCGGCTCGGAATAGCGGGCGAGGAGCTCGGCCAGGAGGCCGGGTTGCGGCGACGCCCGCAGCGCTCGCCAGGCGTCGTCCCACGACGCGCGCAGCGCAGGCGAAAGATCGTCCATGGCGCCGTGCGCTACTCGGCCGGCGGCGTCCACGGCGGGGCGCCGAGCCGGCGCTTGCCGTCGGCGGCCAGCCTCACGTCGGTTCCGTCGAGGTCCAGACGGTCCCACAGCTTGCAGGTGACCTGCTTGTGATGCTGATCGAGCCCCTCGCAGTAGTTCGTGAACTCGCAGCGCCGCACGAGGTGGCCGTAGCCGAGGCGAGTCTTCCGGAACCAGTCCGGGTCGGCCAGCGTCTGTCGCGCCGCCGCCACGAAGTCGGCCTCGCCGCGCTCGAGGATCGCCTCCGCCTGCTCGAAGGTGCCGATGCCGCCGCTGGTGACGATCGGCGTCGTGTGTCCGGCCTCCCGGACGGCGGCGCGGATGCGCGCGGCGAGGGGCACGTTGCGGCCGAAGGGGCCGCGCGCGTCGGAGATGACGGTCGGCATGCACTCGTAGCCGGAGCGTCCCGTGTAGGGATAGACGGCCTCGCCGACGCGCGGCTGCTTGGCGTCCTCGAAGCGCCCGCCCTTGGAGACCGACAGATAATCCACGCCGGCAGCCGCAAAGCGCGCGCCGAACCACGCCGCCTCCTCGACGTCGCTGCCGCCGGCCACCACGTCGTCGCCGAGGTAGCGAATGCCCACCACGTAGTCCGCGCCCACGCGGGCGCGGGTGGCCGCCAGCACCTCGAGAGGGAGCCGCACGCGGTGCTCCCGCGGGCCGCCGTAGCCGTCGTCGCGAACGTTCAGGCGGGAGAGAAACGACGACATCGTGTAGGCGTGCGCATAGTGCAGCTCGACCCCGTCGAAGCCCGCGTCCTCGGCGCGCCGGCCCGCCTCCGCAAAGAGACCCGGCAGCACGCGCGGCAGCTCGGCGATCCAGGGCAGGTGCGTGTCCCAGATCCGCTCGCGGTAGCCGAAGTCGAGCGCTTCCAGCTGGCGCGGCGTCAGCACCGCTTCCACGAAGGCGCGGTCATCGAGAAGGGAGGCGAGCAGGTGCTCGCGGATGGCCCGCTCGTCGGCGGCGAGCCAGGCCGGGTCAGCAGCCGCGTGGGCCATGCGGCGTCGGAGCGTCTCGTCGACGCCGAGGTGGCGATGAAAATACTTCGCGGGCTCGGGTCGGCGGCGCACGGCCACGAAGTCGATGAGCTGGATGAAGAGCCGCGTGTGGCCGTCGCTCCGCGCGCGTACCGTCTCGACCAGCCGGCGCAGCCCGGGGATGAAGCGATCGTCGCCGATGCGCAGCAGCGGTCCGCTGGCGACGTCGCGGATGCCGGTGGCCTCGACCACCATCACGCCGGGGCGGCCCTCGGCGAAGCGCGCGTACCAGGCGAGCACCTCGTCGGTGACGAATCCCTCGTCGGTGGCTCGCCACGGCACCATGGCCGGCACCCATGTCCGCTGCTCGGCCATCAGGCGGCGCCCGATCGGCGCCGGCTGGAACAGCCGCGCCCGCGCCGCCTCCTCGGGCGTCGGCCAGCGCGCCGCCGGCAGCGCGTGCTTGATCCGGAAGCGCTCGCCGACGGCGCTCACGCCAGCGCGGCCACGCCCTCGATCTCGATCAGGGCGCCGTCGGCGGCGTCGAAGAGGTCGCGCGCGCCGACCAGCGTCATGGCCGGAAAGTGCTTGCCGAAGTACTCCCGGTAGACGTCGCCGATGGGCTTCAGCTGCTTCTTGTACTCGGCCACGTCGAGCACGTAGATGGTCAGCTTGACGAGATCGGCCATCTCGCCGCCGGCGGCGGCGAGCACGGCCTGGATGTTCGCGCACGTCTGCCGGAACTGCGCGACGAGATCGCCGCGGCCGACGATCCGGCCATCGGCGTCGACGGCGACCTGGCCGGCCACGAACACGAGCCGGCCGCTCTTGACCTCGTAGCCATAGGAAAAGCCCGCGGGCTTGGGCAGCGTCCGCGGCCGCACGGCCGAGATGTGATCCTTCATCGCGTCGCTCCTTCGGACGGCGGCTGGGTGCCGTCGAGCACGATGCATTCACCATTCGTGGCCGCGTCGCCGATGAGGCGCGCGGCCGCTTCAGCGACCTCGGCCGGCTCGATCAGCCGCCGGCCGGGGTTCATCTCTGCGAGCGCCCGCACGGCGTCGTCGAACGACTTGCCGGTCTTGGCGACGATGTTGCGCGCGCCGTTCCAGACGATGTCGGTGGCCACGAAGCCGGGGCACAGCGCGTTCACGGTCACCCCCTTGCCCGAGACCTCGGTGGCCAGCGCGCGAGTGAAGCCGACCAGAGCGTGCTTGGACGCGGTGTAGGCGGTGACGTACGGCGACCCGAAGAGGCCGGCGAGCGAGGCGACGTTGATGACGCGGCCCCAGCCGCGCTCGAGCATTCCCGCCAGCGTCGCGCGCGTCAGCAGATACGGGCCCGTCACGTTGACCCGGAGATGGCGCTCCCACAGCTCGGGGTCGGTGCGCGCGAGCGGCGCCGACTCCGCGATGCCCGCGTTGTTGACGAGGACGTCGACGGCGCCGAGCGCGCCGACCGTGCGCGCCACCGCCGACGCCACCGAGGCCGGATCGGTCACGTCGAGAGTGAGCGCCAGCGCGCGGGTGCCGACCGCCCGCGCCGCGGCCGCCGCGTCCTCGACCTGATCGAGGCTCCGTGCCGCCAGCGCTACCGCGAGGCCGTCCTTGGCGAGCCGGAGCGCGATGGCGCGGCCGATGCCGCGCCCGCCGCCGGTGACGAGCGCCACGCGCGGCGTCACGACAGCCTCACGGGCTCTCCGCGCAGAAGAAGACGAGCCCGGATTCGCCGCCGGGGTGACGCGTCTGTCCGAAGCAATTGGGACGGCCGGTGCGCGACCACGGAGAGCCACCCATCGTGCAGCCGGCCAGGACGGAGAACATGAAGAGGAGGATGATGACGACGCGCCATTTCATGCTCGGCATTCTATTATACGGACCACGCATGCCACGCGCGTTCGCCCGCACCACCGTCGCCGGCGCCGTCGAGCGTCTGCGGCCGGGCATGAAAGTCCTGGTTCCGCCCGCGTGCGGGGAGCCCACCGCGCTCCTCGCCGAGATCTGCCGGCAGTCCGAGCGTCTGCGCGACCTCACGCTCCTCGGCGGCATCCACCTCGGCACGTTTCCCTTCGCGCGCGCCGAGCACGCCGCCCTGGCGGCCGCCACCTGGCACATGTCGCCGCGGCTCGAGGACGCGCGCGCGCGAGGCCGCGTGGAGTTCGTGCCCGTGCGCTACTTCGACGTGGTGACGCAGTTCGCGCGCGGCGGCACCTTCGCTCCCGACGGCGTGATCGTGCACACGGCGCCGCCGGATGCCCGCGGCTACCTGAGCCTCGGCGTCGCCGTCGGGGTGGCGCTGCCGGCCGCCCGCACGGCCCCGCTCGTGATCGCACAGGTCAACCCGCGCATGCCACGCACGCGCGGGAATTGCTGGCTGCACCGGAGCCAGATCGACGCCTGGGTCGAGGTCGACGAGCCGCTCGTGGAGTACCCGCCCCCGGCCGTCGGCGAGGTGGAGCGCGCGATCGGCGCCCACGTGGCGGGGCTGATCCCCGAGGGGGCCACCGTGCAGGTCGGCGTGGGCGCCATCCCGCAGGCGGTGCTGGAGGCGCTGGACGGCCACCGCGACCTCGCCCTGCACTCGCTGCTGGTGGACGCCTCGGTGGCGCTGGTGGAGCGCGGGGTGGTGACGGCCGCGCGCAAGCCGTTTCACCGCGGCCGCCTCGACATCGCGGAGGCGATGGGCACGCGCCGGCTCTTCGACTTCCTGCGCGACAACGACCGCGTCAACATGGAGTCCTCCGCGTTCGTGCACGATCCCGACGTGATCGCGCGCCTTCCACGCTTCGTAGCGATCAACTCCGCGCTGGAGGTCGACCTGACGGGGCAGGTGAACGCCGAGAGCCTCGGCGCGCGTCAGGTGGCGGGCATCGGCGGTCAGTTCGACTTCGTGCTCGGCGCCTCCCGGGCGCGCGGCGGCGTGTCCATCATCGCGCTGCCCTCCACGGGCGGGCGGGACGGCGCGATTTCGCGGATCGTGGCACGGCTGGGGACGGGGACGGCGGTGACGACGCCGCGGTACCTGACGGACTGGGTGGTGACCGAGCACGGCGTGGCGAGGCTGCGGGGGCTCGGAGAACGACAGCGGGCCGCGGCGTTGATCGCCGTGGCCCACCCTCGCTTTCGGGAAGAGCTCGAGCGTGCGGTTACTTCTTAGCGGCGTCGATCAGGGCGAAGATCTCCTCGTTCTCGGGAAACCGGTAGGTTTCCTGGTTCGAGTACGCTGTTCGGCCGTTGAGGGAGACCTCGAAGATCCCGCCCACGCCTTCGCGAAGGCTCGGGGTGATGCCGTACTTATCCTTGATGGCGGCCTGCAAACTGGAGGCCTGGGGAAGGTAGTTTCACTCCCCGCAGTAGAGGATCTCGATATCCATGCGCGCACCTCCTCCCGGACGTCGTGGCTCTCAGTGGCTCACATTGTATAAGAGTCGCCGATGCCGAGGCAGGATTCGATGCCGCCCGCGCTGATCGACACCGACCCCGGCGTGGACGACGCCCTGGCCCTCCTGGCCGCCTGGGGGACGCCGTCGCTGGCCATCGAGGCCATCACCACCGTGGCCGGGAACGTGCCCGTCCGGACCGGAACGCTCAACGTCTTCCGTCTCATCACGCTCCGAGGGCCGTTGCCGATGCCGGTGGTCGCCGAGGGGGCCGCCGAGCCGCTGACGCGGTCGCTCCGGACGGCCACCCAGTACCACGGCGACGACGGCCTCGGCGATCTCGACGACTGGCCGGCCGTGGAGCCCCGGCTCGCGCCCGAAGGCGCCGTGGACGTCATGCTGGCGGCGGCGCGCCGGCACGCGTCGCGCCTCACCCTCGTGGCCCTGGGGCCGCTGACCAACGTCGCCCTCGCCGTGGCCGCCGACGCCGCGGCCATGCGCGGGATCGGGCGCGTGGTGGCGATGGGCGGCGCCGTCGACGTGCCGGGCAACGTGACGCCCGGGGCGGAGTTCAACATCCACGTGGACCCCGACGCGGCCGCCCGCACGCTGGCCGCCGGTCTCGTCCTCGACCTGGTTCCGCTCGACGCCACCCGACAGGCGGTGCTGGAGCGGGGCGCGCTCGAGCAGGCGCTGCGAGCGGCGCCCGCGTCCTATGCCGAGCGCGTGCTGCGGTTCACGGCGCGCTCGTTCGGCGTCGATCGGGTGCGCGGCACGCGCGGCATGGTGCTGCACGACCCGCTCGCGGTCGGCCTCGCCGCGGACGCCTCGCTGGCGACCTGGGAGACGGCGCGGCTCGAGGTCGGCGCCGACGGCGAGACGGGTCGCGCGCGCGGCGCGCCCAACGTGCGCATCGCGCGCACGGTCGACACGCCGCGATTCCTGCGCGTGTTCCTGGAGGCCCTGTGCCGCGTGTGCTCGTAGTCGGCTCGGCCAACGTCGACTTCACGGTGGCGCTGGCGCGGCTACCCGCGCCGGGCGAGACCGTGACCAACGGCACGCTGCTGGTCAACCACGGCGGCAAGGGCGCCAACCAGGCCGTCGCGGCCCGCCGGCTCGGGGCCGACGTCCGGCTGATCGGCTGCGTGGGGGACGACGCCTCGGGCCGGGAGGTGCGCGCGGCGCTCGCCGCCGAGGGCATCGACGCGAGCGGCGTCATGGCGAGCGCGGAGGCGGCCACCGGCACCGCCCTGATCACCGTCGATGCCGACGGCCGCAATCAGATCGCGGTGGCGCCGGGGGCGAATCGTGCGCTGACGGTGGAGCACGTGACGTCGCGTGCCGACGATTTCGCCTGGGCGGAAGTCGTGGTGGCCTCGTGCGAGGTGCCGCTCGTCACCGTGCGCGCCGCCCTGGCGGCCGCCCGGCGGCACCGCGTGCCGACCATCCTCAATCCAGCGCCGGTGCCGGACAGTGGCCTCGATTTCCTCGACCTCGTCGACTATCTGACGCCGAACGCCGGCGAGGCGTCGCGGCTGTCGGGCGTGCCGGGCACTGACGACGCGGACGTCAGCGGCGCGGCCGACGCGCTGCGCGTGCGCGGCGCGCGGTGCGTCCTGGTGACGCTCGGCGAGCGCGGCGTGCTCATGTGCGGGGACGCCGGGGCGGAGCGCATTCCTGCGCCGAGCGTGAAGGCGGTCGACACCACGGCGGCCGGCGACGCGTTCAACGGCGCCCTGGCGGTGGCGCTGACCGAGGGGCGGGCGCTGACGGCGGCGCTCGGCTTCGCCAACGCCGCCGCCGCGCTCGCGTGCACGCGGCGCGGCGCCCAGGCCTCGCTGCCATCACGGGAGGAGGTTCTGCGGCTCCTGCGGGAGGGCTAGCGGGACTTGCGGCGCTCGAGCGCCTCGAGCAGGCGCTCGGCCTGCTCGATGTTGCGCCGGGCGTTCGGATGCTGGGCATCCATGCTGAGCACCAGCCGCCACTCGCTGATGGCCTCCTGCAGGCGCTCCTCGCGGAAGTGACGGATGCCTTCCTGATAGTGGTGGTCGATGACCTGGCGTCGCGCCTGCTGGACCAGGCTGGTGACGTCGAGATAGTCGGGCTGGATCCTGGCGAGCTGCTGGAGCGTCTTGTAGCCGTCGTCGTAGCTCTTCTGCTCGATCAGTGCGTAGCCCTGCCGGTAGAGCGTGAGCTTCTTGAGCTCGTAGGCCTCGCGCTCCGTCGGATTGAGGGCGAGGAATCGGTCCAGGTCCGCGAGCGCGGTCGCGTACTCCTTGCGATCGACGGCGTCGCGGATGTCGGCCAGCATCGGATTGACCTCGGGCGGCTCGTCCTGCGCGGGCGGGCGCTCGCTGCCGTTCAGCCGCGCGGGCGCGGGCGGCGTCGGGGTGGCGATGGCGACCGAGACCGAGGTGGCCGGGGCCACCGGCTTGCTTCCCGCCGTCTGGAACGGCAGCCCGGGGATTTCCGGAATGCGCAGCGTGCTGCCGATGACGAGCGGCCGCCCGGGCGGCAGGCGATTCGTCTCCCAGATCACCTCGCTGCGCGCGCGGTCGCCATAGTAGCGCTCGGCCAGTGACGCGAGGGTCTCGCCGGCGCGGACGGTGTGAATGATCGAGTCGACGTTGCGGGCGCTGCCGCGCAGCAGGCCGGCGGCGGTGGCGTTGTCGGGCTCGAGGGCCAGCACGGCGAGCAGCTTGTGACGCGCCTCGGACGCCGCCCCGCGGCCCAGCGCCGCCCGCGCCTCGGCCAGCCGCTCGCTCACCCGTCGCTGGATCCGCGCCTCCAGACGAGCCTGCTCGGCACGCGCCTCCGCGTTGTCGGGCTCGATGGTGCGCACGACCTTCCACTCGAGGAGGGCGGCGCGCAGCTGGCCGTCGCGCTCGAGCGTCCGCGCCCGCGCGCGGTGCGGGGCGCTCATCTCCTCGCGCGGCGGCACCGTCACGCAGGCCCCGAGCAGCAGGACGACCGCCAGCAGGGGTGCCGCGCGTCTCATCGGAGGTTCTCCGGATGAAAGACGTTGAGGTTCTTCGCGAACTGCTCGAGCGTCATCTCGGAGTAGACCTGGCTGCGGCTGATGCGCAGCAGCTCGGAGAAGGCGGGGTTGCTCTCGCGGCGGACGGTGAAGGCCGCCTGATAGCCGCCGTCCTTCATCTTGCCGAGCACGGCGTCGTCGACGCGCCCGTACGGATAGGCGAGGAAGGAAATGGGCCGCCCCACGTTGCGCGCGAGCAGCCGCGGCGGCTCCACCAGCTCCGCCTGCAGCCGCCGCGCGTACTGGACCTCCGCCTCGTGCTCGCCGCGGCGAAGATCGCCGTGCGACTTGGAGTGCGCCTGGATGTCGAAGCCCTCGGCCGCGAGGGTCTTGAGATCGTCCCAGCCGAGGGCGTTCCGACCGGCGCCGACGTAGTCGGTGTACACGAAGAGGGTGGCCGTGAATCGCAGCTCCTTCAAGACCGGATACGCGTACTCCTTGAACGAGCGATAGCCGTCGTCGAAGGTGAGGACGACCGTCTTCTTCGGGAGCTGCCGGCGGAAGTTCAGCCACTCCACGAACTCGCCCGCGCTGACCACGCGATAGCCGTGCGCCTTGAGGTACTTCATTTGTTCCGTGAACGCGTCCACGCCGAGCACGAGCCGGCCCCGCGCCTCACGGCCGATGTTGTGGTAGACGAGCACGGGCACGAGCTGATAGCCGGTCGGCCCCACGCCGGAGACGTTCCACGGCTTCTTCGGAATGACCACGCGCTGCCCGGCCGTGAAGGTCCGCGCGCCCATGTAGTCCTCGATCATCCAGCTCTTGGCGGGGTCGCCCAGGTGGGTGCGCGCCAGCGCCTCCGTCGTCTCGCCGCCGCGCGCGATCACGACGACGAAGTCCGCGGAGTCGCCCACCACGCCGCCCGTGCCGAGCGTGCTGTCGCGGACGGAGGACACGAACGACGCGCAGCCGGCGAGCAGCACCGCGGTGGCGAGCGCGCAGGCCGCCCTCAACGCCGGAATCCCACCACCTCGTAGACCTCGACTTCTTCTTCCTTGCCCTTCACCTTCATGGGACCGCGGGAGAAGCCCTCGACGAGATCGTGCACGGCCTCGTACGTCCGGCGCGACAGCAAGATGGATCCGGCCTTGGCCTGGCCCTGCAGCCGCGCCGCCACGTTGACGCTGTCGCCGATGACGGTGTACTCCATGCGCTCCTCGGTGCCGACGGTGCCGGCCACCACCTCGCCGAGGGCCACCCCGATGCCGACCTCGAAGGGATCGAGGCCGCGCAGCGCCCGCCGCTTGCTGAGCGCGGCCAGCGCCGTCCGCATCTCGATGGCCGTCTTCACGGCGCGCGCGGTGTGGTCGGGGTGCGCGATGGGCGCCCCGAAGACGCACATGACGGCGTCGCCGAGGAACTTGTCGAGGGTCCCGTCGTGCTTGAAGGTGGTCTCGATGGCGGTCGTATAGAACTCGTTGAGCAGGCTCACGACCTGCTCCGGCGTCAGCCGCTCCGACAGGCTCGTGAAGCCGCGGATGTCGCAGAACAGCACGGTCGCCTCGCGGCGGGCCCCGGTCAGCATCACGTGCTCCGGATCCTTCAGCACCTCCTCGACGACCTCGCGCGCGACATAGCGGGTGAACGCGCGCTTGATCATCTCCTTCTCCCGGAGGCTGCGCACCATCCGGTTGAAGGAGGCGGTGAGGACGCCCAGCTCGTCGTGGGTGGTCACGGGCACCTCGACCGTGAGGTTGCCGTCGCTGATGGCGTGCGTGGCCTCCACCAGCCGGAAGATCGGACGCGACATCACGGTGGCCAGCGTGACGGCGCCCGCCACGCCCAGCACGATCATGAGCACCGTCACGTAGAGGGCCTGATTGCGCGCCTCATTGACGGCGTGGGTGACGGCCAGCTTGCTGAAGCCGACGTACAGGGTGCCGATCGGCGTCTTGCTGAAGGCGAGCGGCGTGGCGAAGTCGATGATGTCGTCCTCGCCCTCGTCGCGAACGGTCTGGATCATGACGCGATCCGTCGGCGCCTTCAGCGTGGCCGGGCGGACCAGCCGCTTGCCGATCATGGCGACGTTGGAGTGCGCGCGGACGACGCCGTCCTCGTCGGCGAAGATGACGTAGACGACGTCCTTGTCGTGCATCGCCTCCTTGACGAGGATGTTGAGGGTGAGGTCGTCGTTGGAGACGAGCGCGCTCTTGGCGCCGCCGGCAAGGTTGTTGGCGATGGTGAGGCCGCGCTTGGTGACCGCGTCCGTGAGGGTCTGCGCCTGGCGCCGGATCAGCGAGAAGCTGACGAGGACGATGGCGAGGACCACGAGGCCGGTGATGAGCAGGCTCAGCTTGACCTTCAGGGGCAGCCGGAACCTCACCGTGCGGTCCTCACAGAAGGCCAGCGTAACGTTCGCGACCGTCGCTGGTCAATTTTTGACGAGGCCGAAAGACTCTCGAACTTACGGGAGCTTGGCCCGCAGACCCTCGATCCGAGCCACAGCCTCCTGAACCCGTGCGGCGGGCAGTTGGCCGCGCCGGAGCGCCTTGCGCAGAGCCTCCAGGGCGACCTCTGCCGCCGACTGGCCGCTCGGCAGCCGATCGTCGGCGATCAGCACCACGTCGACGCCAGCCCGGACGGTGCGGACGGCGGCGTCGTCGAGGCCGTAGTGCTGCTCGATGGCGCCCATCCGCAGATCGTCGCTGACCACCACGCCCTTCCAGCCGAGCGTGCGCCGGAGGAGCCCGGTGATGGTCGGCGGCGAGAGGGTGGCCGGATAGCGCCGATCCAGCTGTCGGTTGAAGACGTGCGCGGTCATCACGCTGTCCACGACGCCGTCCGCCATGAGCGTGCGGTACGGCGCCAGCTCGAGCCGCTGGTTCGCCGTCTCCGTCACGTCCACGAAGCCCAGGTGCGAGTCGGCGACCGAAGAGCCGTGGCCGGGAAAGTGCTTCAGCGACGTGATCACGCCGAACGCGTGCATGCCGGCGATGAACGCGCGGGCCTGCGCCACCACGGCGGCGGGGTCGGCGCCGAACGAGCGGCCGACGCCGACGATCACAGGGTTGGCGGGGTTGTAGCCGACGTCGACCACCGGGGCCAGGTTCCAGTTGATGCCGGCGGCTCGCAGCATGGCGCCGATCCGGCGCGCCTCCAGCTCCGTCTGCGTGAGGTCGTTGGCGTCGCCGAGATCCTGATGCGACAGGGTGGCCGCGTAGCCCGCCTTCGGGCCCAGCCGCATGACGCGGCCGCCTTCGGCGTCGACGGCGATCAGGAGCGGGCGGCCCGTGCACGCGCGCGATCGCTCGGCCAGCGCGCGGCTGAGGCGGGCGACCTGCTCGGCGTCGACGATGTTGCGCGCGAAGAGGAGGATGCCGCCCACCCGCACGCGGCAGAGGAGGCGCTCGACCTCGGGATTGTCCTCCGCGGTGGTGCCGTGAAACCCCACCAGCAGCAGCTCGCCGAGGCGGGGCTCGAGGCGCGCCGCGCGATCGTTCCGGGCGGCGTCGGCGCCGGTGCGGCAGCCCGCGATGACGACCAGGACGACGGCGACGACGAGTCCGAGCCTGAGGCTAGCGGCCACCGACGGCGTCGACGAGACGGCGCACGCGCACCGGATCGACCGGCTGGCTGACGTCACCGCCGTGCTTCAGCGCCGTCCCCACGATCAGGGCGTCGGCAACCGACAGGAGCTCGGCGGCCGTCTCGGGCGTGACGCCGCTGCCCACCAGGATCGGGATGTCGGGCACGGCGCTGCGGACGCGCTTGACGTCCTCGATCGGAGTGGCCTCCCCGGTCGCGCGCCCGGAGACGACGAGGCCATCGGCGAGCGCTCGATGGGTGAGATCGCGCGCCTGTTGCTCGAGCTCCACGGGCACGAGCGGAACGGCATGCTTGCCCTGGACATCGGCGAAGACGGCGACGTCGGCAGAGAGCAGCCGCCGCTCGCGCAGGAGGTCGTAGGCGTCCGTCTGCACGATGCCCTGGTCGGCCACCACGGCGCCCGCGAGCACGTTGACGCGCACGAAGCTGGCCCCGATGGCGACGGCCACGCCCAGCGCCGCGCGCCCGTCGTTCTTCAGCACGTTCACGCCGAGCGGGGTGTCGGGCAGGGCGCGCCGGATCTCGCGCGCGATCACGGCCATGGCCGCCACCGTGGCCGGGGGCACGCGACCGGACGTGAACGGAGCGTCGCCGTAGTTCTCGACGATGAGCGCGTCCATGCCGCCGCCGACGAGAGTGGAGGCGTCGGTCAGGGCGAGGGTGATGGCGCGATCCATCGAGCCCTCCCAGCGAGGGCTGCCGGGCAGCGGCGGGAGGTGAACCATGCCGATGAGTCGCATGACAGTCGACGGGAATTGTAGCATCATGCGGCGCGTGACCACGACGAAGAGCGCGCTCATCGTCATCGACGCCCAGCAGGAATATTTCGCGCCGGGCGGTAAGGTTGTGCTACCCGACGGGCCGGCCGCCGTGAAGCAGGTGGCACGCGCGCTCGGCTGGGCGCGAGGGTCGGGCGTGCCCGTGGTTCACATCGTGCACGAGAGCCGCCGGCCCGATCCGACCACCTTCGTCCCGGGAAGCCCGGCCCTCGAGATCCATCCGGAGGCCCGGCCCGCCGCCGCCGAGCCGGTGATGACCAAGCACCTGCCCGGATCGTTCACCGGCACCGACCTCGAGCGCTGGCTGCGTGAGCGCGGCGTCGAGCGGCTGATCGTGAGCGGCTTCATGACGCAAATGTGCGTGGACACCACGGCGCGGCAGGCGGCGCATCTCGGCTTCGCCGTCACCGTGCTCGCCGACGCCACCGCCGCCATGGCGGTGAAAGCGCCGGACGGCGGCGTCATCGGCGCCGGAGAGGTGCACCGAACGCATCTGGGCAGCCTGTCGGGCTTCCTCGCCCACATCGCGCGCGTCGACGACCTCGTCGCCTGAAAGGAGCTCCCCGTGGGCTACACGACCCTCTTCCACGAGCGCCGCGGCGCCGTCACCACCCTCACCCTGAATCGCCCCGAGGCGCGCAACGCTCTGGACATCGTCATGCGACGCGAGCTCGTGGCCGCGCTCGACGAGGTGGAGGCAGACGAGGCGGCGCGCGTGCTCGTCCTCACCGGCGCCGGCGGCCACTTC
>Ga0075431_100005075_pt1 | contig 12951 bp, 7 predicted proteins | sample RhiMetdeltSRZDD5_FD_75297 | JGI IMG/M metagenome (GOLD analysis project Ga0075431, IMG submission 75297) | Populus rhizosphere microbial communities from Tennessee, USA - Rhizosphere MetaG P. deltoides SRZDD5 | ecosystem: Host-associated > Plants > Roots > Rhizosphere > Soil | place: USA... | reverse complement strand
GGGGGGGGGGGGGCCGCTCCCTTCGCCAGGTCGTTGGCGACGATGGTCGTGCCGCTCTTGCAGGCGCGGTTGCTCAGGCGGCGGAGCGGCGCGGGCAAGCCGGCCGCACCGCCGAGCTCGAGGGTGCCGGGATCGAGGTGCACGACGTCGAGCCCCTTGCCGCCTGGAGCGCACACGCCGACCAGGCCCGCATCGGCGCCGACGATCGTCTTGCAAGCCGCCAGGATCGCGCCTGCCGCGTCGGCGAACGCCCGACTCTCGAGCAACGCGCGCGCCGCCACCCGAAGCGCGGCAACTTCACCGCTGCCGGTCGTTGCGGGCGGTTCCGGCGATTCCGTCATCAGGCGTTCCTCACGCCGCGACGTTCAGCGGGGAGGGCCGGCCGATCATCCCACGGTCGCAGCGCGAGGGTAGGGGTGCGCTCTATTTCTTGATCGCCTTGGAAACCCCGTCCAGGACCTCACCCACCTTTCGGCTCGCCTTGCCCAGACTCTCCTGGGCGGTACCTTCGACGCGCTGCCGAGAGCCCTCCCGCTCGAGGGTGCGGTCGCCAGTGATGATGCCAGCGGCCTCCTTGACGCGACCCTTCAGATTCGTCACCTTCCCGCGCGTTTCTCGATTCATGGCGTCTCCTTTGTAGATTCCGAAAGTTGCACCAGCTGCTTCCCTTGATTCTTCCCCTGCAGCATTGCGATGAAGGCCTGCGGCGCGGCTTCGATGCCCTGGGCGACGTCCTCCCGGTACTTCAGCTTCCCCTGCTGCAACCAGCTCGCCAGCTGCTCGAGACCGGCGGGGAACCGCTCGGCGTAACCGGAAACCAGGAAGCCCTGCACCTTCACCTGCTTGACGATCAGCTGACCGAGCCACCGCGGCCCTACCGCGGGCTCCTCCAGGTTGTACTGCGAGATCTGTCCGCAGAGGCAGATCCGCGCTCTGGCGTTGAGCCGTCGCACCACCGCGTCGGTCATGGCCCCACCCACGTTGTCGAAGTAGACGTCGACGCCCTCGGGACAGAGCTCCCCGATCCTGCCGTGGAGATCTCCCGAGGTCTTGTAGTTGAATGCCGCGTCGAAGCCGAGCTCGCCGAGCAGCCATGCGACCTTGGCGTCGGAGCCGGCCATTCCGACGACGCGGCACCCCTTGATCTTGGCGATCTGGCCGACGAGCGTCCCCACTGCCCCGGCTGCACCCGAGACCATGACGGTCTCCCCTCGTTGCGGCTCACAGATGTCGAGGAGGCCGAAGAACGCCGTGAGCCCCGGCATGCCCAGCACGCCGAGAGCCGTCGAGATCGGTGCGCGGCTGCGATCGAGCTTCCTCAGCTCGCATCCCGGGGCGACGGCGAAGAGCTGCCAGCCCAACATCCCGACGACCGCATCGCCAACCCGGAAGCCCGGGTCGCCGGACTCCACGACGAGGCCGACCGCTCCGCCGGTCATGACCTCCCCGATGGCGACCGGTCGGGCATACGACTCGGCGTCGCTCATCCGCCCACGCATGTAGGGATCGAGCGACAGGTAGATCGACCGGACCAGCACCTCGCCCGGGGCAGGTGACGGCAAAGGGGCGTACGCCAGTTGGAAATTCGAGATCTTGGGGAGACCCACCGGGCGCGAAGCGAGGGTGATCTGCCGATTCACCGTTGCCATTGCGTTCGGAGCTGCGCTACCCCTTGGTGCGGAGGTACCGTCGTTTCTCGAACATGGATCGACCGTAGTCCTCCGATCCGCCGCCGGGAAGAGCAGTTACTACCCAGGCGTAGAGACGCGACGTGGGTAGTAAGTACCTGCCGGGGCCGATCGCGACGCGCCTCGCACAACCGGCGGCCCGGGGCGAGAACTCCGAACGTCGAGGCGTCGCTTCTCGTAGAGTGGCGGTATGAGTTCCGAAGAAGCTCTGGGTGAGAGCGCGGCGATGGGCCTGCGGCGGCCGCACAAGAACCTCCTCGTCTATTACTTCCTGAGCTCGCTGCTGCTGGGCCCGGCGTTCCCGCTGCTCTTCGTGCCGCGGTACTTCAAGTTCCGCTCCCTTCAGTACCACTTCGACGACGCCGGGCTCGCCGCGGAGTGGGGAGTCCTCTTCCGCCACGAGATCAGCCTCAGCTACTCGCGCATCCAGGACATCCACCTGGCCAGCAACCTGATCGAGCGCTGGCTCGGCCTCGCCCGCATCCAGGTGCAGACGGCCAGCGGGTCGAGCGGCGCCGAGATGACGATCGAGGGTTTGCCCGACTACGAAGCGGTGCGCGACTGGATCTACAGCCGCACGCGCGGCGCGAGGCGGCGGCCGACCGCGACGCCGGCCCGCGAGGGCGCCGCCGACTCCCCGGCGCACTTCCAGAGCGGCTCACCGGCAGTGCACGCAGCCGAGCCGGTGATCGCGGCACTGCGCGAGACGACGGCCGAGCTCCGGCGGGTTCGCGAGCTGCTCGAGGGCGTCACGGCCGACCGGAAGGGCGTCGGGGCGGATCGGAAGTCGGAGGCCGCGACGTGAAGCGGCGGGTCCTGCGACTGCTGCGCCTCGCCGAACGGCCGGAGCCACCGCCGGAATCGGGCCCCACCCTGGAGGTCTTCCGGGCCTCGAAGCGCTTCTTCCAGCTCAAGGCGATCCTCTGGGCGCTGCGCCGGACCCTGGCGCTCGCCGGCATCCTCTTCTCCCTCGTCTTCATGGCCGGCGTCGAGCAGGCGAGCGCGAGCACCCTGCGCAAGGTCATGCCGCAGCTCTTCGAGCGCATCTACCGGTCCGACCGCCCCGAGCTCGCCGCCTTCTACACCGCGAAGGTCTGGGACGTCGTCCACGCCCTGGAGCTCGTGGCCATCGCCTTCTTCATCGTCGAGCTGGGGGTGAGCTGGCTGCTCCTCCGCCTCGACTGGGAGGCGCGCTGGTACATGGTGAGCGACGAGAGCCTGCGCATTCGCGAAGGCCTGTTCCGCACCCACGAGCGGACGATGACGGTGGCCAACATCCAGAACCTCTCGATCCGCCGCGGCCCGCTGCAGAAGCTGCTCGGCATCGCCGACCTCGAAGTCCACACCGCCGGCGGCGGCAAGTCCGCGAGCCCGGAGCCCGGCAAGGCCAGCACCAACCTTCACGTCGGCCGCTTCCAGGGCATCGACAACGCCCCTGCGCTTCGCGATCGCATCGAGGCCTCGCTGCGCCGGCACCGCGACAGCGGCCTCGGCAACCCCGACGAGGCGCACCACGAGACGCCGGCAGCGGACGCGAGCGGCCCCTCACCGCTGCTGGCCGCGGCCGACGAGCTGCGCCGCGAGGCCAGCGCGCTTCGCGTCGCCGCCGAAACCTTCGCCAACGCCTGAGCCCCGCCGGCTCGACGCGCCGAGCACTCGTCGCGAGCGGAGCGCACGCGCGCGCACTTTGTGCGCGGCACAACGCCGTGTCGCACCGATGCTACTGTCGCGCCGCAATGCGCTCCCTGGCGGCGGAACGGATGGCCGTGTGGTGGCCGCTGCCGCGCCGCTGGCTGCTGCTGGCGCTGCTGTTGCACCTGCTGCCGTTCGCCACCCGGCCGGCGCTGATCGGCGGCGACGAGCCGCACTACGCGCTGATGGCGCACTCGCTCGCCATCGGCCACGACGCCGACCTGCGCGACGACTACGCGGCCGTGGCCGCGGGGAGTGCCGCGGCCGGGAGGAAGCGGGCCGGAGAGCGGCTCGAGCCGCACCTGCGGGGCGAGCGTTTCGCCCACCCGCTCGGGGTGCCGCTGCTCGCCGCGCCGCTGGTCGCCCTGCAGCAGGCGGTGCGCCCGGGCTCCGCGCCCGACCTGCCGCTCGGCCTGCTGGGGTTGACGCTCACCTTCGCCGGGCTCGTCGCCGGTTGCGGTCTGCTCGGCCGCGCGCTCGCCCGCAGCGAGATCAACGCCGAGGCAGACGCCGAGGCCGGCGCCGTCGCCGGGCTGCTCGCCTACTTCTCCTCCCCGCTCTGGTTCTACAGCCGCACCTTCTTCACCGAGCCGTACGGCTGGTCGCTGTGCGTCCTCGCCATCGCCGCCGCGACGCGCCGGCGCCTGGTGGTCGCGGCGATCCTGCTGGGCGCGACGGTGGCGACCAAGGAGACGGCGGCGCTGCTGGTCGTGCCGGTGCTGCTGGCGGCCGCGGTCACCCTCGGCCTGCGACGCGCCGCGGTGCTCGCGCTCGGTCCGCTCGCCTTCCTGGCTCTCTTCGTCGCCAGGAACCTGGCGACGGTGGGTCAGCCGTTCGCCACCTTCCAGCCCTTTCAGCTCGGATCGCCGCTACGGGGCGCGGTGGGGCTGCTCGTCGCACCCGACCGCGGGCTGCTCTGGTTCGCGCCGCTGCTGGTGGTGGGCATGGTCGGCTGGTGGGCGCGACGCTGGACGGCGCTGGACGGCGCGGCCGCGGCCGCCTTCGTCGGCTACTTCGCCGTCACCGCCGCCTGGATCGATTGGCGCGGCGGCGCCTGCTACGGGCCGCGGCTGCTGGTGCCCGCCTTGCCGGCGCTGGCGCTCCCACTCGCCCGGTTGGTCGCCCGGACGCGCTCCTCGCCGCGCTGGCGGGCGGCGCTCGCCGCGCTCGCCGCGGCGGGGTTCACCGTCGGCTGGTGCGCCGCGCTCGACCCGGTGTCGTCGTTCTGGGATTCGCGCGTCCCGCACCTGCTCGCCAAGAACGCTCCGGTGACGCTGCTCGGCCTCGCGTTCGGCGGCTGGCTCGCCTGGCGCGCCCTACAGCGGGTCGGCGTCGCCGAAGTCGCTCTCCCGGCGCCGCCCGGCAACGCCTAGCTCCCACGCCGCCGCCGGGAAGCGCGGTCCGGCTGAACCGCGGTCGCGTCCGCTCACCTGCGGCGCCTACGGCACGCAAGCGGCTGGCACTTCCACGTTGTCACCGTTGAGCTCGCGCACCCATAGGGCCTGCGCTCGGCGCAGCGCCTGGCTGATTCGGCAGTGATCGACGCGCACCGACTGTTGAGGCTTGCCCTCCCATCGCGCCGACACCACCCGGCAGTCGGCTTCCGCAAACGACGCCCAGACGGACTGCGCGGCGTCGAGCGCCTCGAGCTCGCCGGGCGCGGTGGCGTATTGGGTGCGCACGTCCGCCAGAACGCGAGCCAGCTCGCCGTCGGCCTCGGCGCGCGCGTTCGAGTAACACTTGGTGAAGCCTTCGAGCGAGTTTGCTGCCTTCGTACAGGACTCGACCCCTTTCCGCAGCGAACAGCCAGGAATGCCCGCGTTCTCCTCCACCGGGGCGGTCTTGCCGGCCTCGGCGCTCGGATCGACGCTCGGGGCCGGCTGGGCCTCGAGAAGCGCCGCGCGGTCGGTCACCACTCCGTCGACCACCAGGACGTCGATCTCGTCGAGGGCGCCGAGATCGCGCGTCGGGTCGCGGGCGAGCGCCAGGAGGTCGGCTCGACACCCGGGAGCGAGGCAGCCCACGTCGCGCCAGCCGAACACCTCGCCATAGTTCGTGGTCGCCGCGGCGATCGCCTGCCGCGGCGTGAGGCCCACGCGGACCAGGAGCTCGAGCTCGTGGTGGAGCGAGATCCCCGGCATCGTGCCGAAGGCCGACGTGCCGCTGCCGGCGAGATAACGCGCGCCGGCGGCGGCGTAGCGCCGTTCGAGCGACAGCAGCGCCGGAGCCAGCTCGGGTGGAAACGCGTCCGCCGTCGCGTCCGGCCCGTCGGTTCGAGGCTGCGGCCGGCTGCCCGTGGCACGGTCGGCCGGAAGGTGGATTCCCGCCGGGTCGAGAATGCGCGCGGCCGGGTGGAGCCAGGGGTTCTCGTGACCGGGCAGGTCGAGGTAGTCCATGGCCATGGTCGGCATCAGCGCAGTCGACGAAGCGCCGAGCCTCTCCGCCCAGCGTGCCGCCTCCGGCGACGCGGCCAGGGTCGACGTCAGCTTCTGGTAGTACTCGAGCTTCACCGGACCGAAGGGATTGGCGGCCACGGCACGACGAAGGTCCTCCGGCGCCGTGGGGAGCGAATACCGCGTCGTGTGCACGACTGCCTGCACCCCCAGCGCGAGTGCCTGCTGGTAGGAGGTTTCGCCCAGCTCGCCGATGGTCGCCAGGCCGAGCTCGCGCGCGTGCTCGACGGCGGCCGCGACGGCCGCGGGCGGCAGCGTGTAGTAGAGCAGCAACACGCGCACGTCCTTGGCGGCGAGCTGGTCGATCTGCTGGCGCACGGCAGTACGGAGGTCGGCGGGCTTGGGCCCCGGGCCGAAGCCCACCATCCCGAAATGGAAGACGCGAGGTCGCGGGCGTGCGTCCATCGCCAGAGAGCCGCGCCGGGGACCGTCGATACCGATGATCGAGGTGACGCCGGAGTAGAGATAGGCCCGCGCCTGTGCCGGACTGTTCATTCCGGCGAAGCCGTCGACGAGACCCGGGACCAGATACTTGCCCTTGCCGTCGATCACTCGCGCGCCGGCCGGGACGTCGACCTCGCCGCGACGCCCGACGGCGCGGATCCGGCCGTCGACGATGAGCACCACGGAGTCGGCCACGTCGCGCGAGCTACTGCCGCGCAACTCGAGATCGACCAGCGTGGCACCGACGATCGCCACCGGCTCGGCACTGTTCGTCGCGTGGGCCATCGGCGCCACGAACGCCAGCGAGAGAATCACTGGAGCTAAGAAGCCTCTCCTGACCATGTCGACCTCCGTCGTCGAGCGCGCCACCAAACTACGCAAGAACCGGCCACGCATTTCCGATGCGGCTCTCCCCGGCGGTCTCAGGGCGCGTACACCGGCGACAGGCCCACCGCGCGCTCGCCCGGCATCCCGTAGTAGGCGTAAGGGAACATGGCCGGAAAGTCGGCTGCGGTCTGGCCGTCGAGAGCGCGCACGACCTGATGGATGCCACTCGCCGAGTCGAGCAGATAGAGCAGCGGTCGATCGGTACCAGCCGGCCCGGTCACCGCCGCCAGGTCCTCGCCGATGAGGTACGGCCAGAGCGCGGTCTGAACGGTCTGCACGCGTCCGGTGCCCCGCAGGCGGGCCACCTGCCCCATGCGCGACGCGACGTAGACGTCGCCGCCGACGAGCGTCATCGCGTTCCAGCTGTCGCCCGCCGGCAGCGGCACGTCGGGCGCGGTGGCGAGGCGGCTGTCCTGGCTCCATGCCGAGCCGTTCCAGATCCACAGGGCTCCCGAGGCCTGCAGCACCACGAACGCCGGCTGGAAGAGCGATCCTGTCGCCATCGCCACCGGCGACGCGCACGCGAAGGCGGCGCCCACCTGCGCGCCGCTCGCTCGGAGCACGCGGCACTGCGCGCCGTCGCGGACCAGCACCAGGCCGGCCGCGGTGGCGGGATCGATGGCGAGATCGATCCGCTCGCCGGCGAACGACTGACTGGTCCACGGCGCCGCCGCGCCACACGCGGTGATCGCGCCCGCGGTGTCGAGCAGGTAATACCCGGACTGATCGGGCAGGATCTCGGCGCGCCGGTACGGCGTCGCGCCCGGCGCGCACAGGTTCATGGCGAAGCCGCCGCCCTGCGGCGAGAAGCGGCCGTGGTCGGTGAACGCGACGAGGCCCGAGGCCGCCGGTGTCACGCGGTGCCCGGCCCCGACCGAAGCGATGTCGTTGCAGATGTCGGCGCGCGCCGAGTAGTGGAGCCGCGGCGCGGTGTTGGCTCCGCCAGGGCAGTAGGTGAACAGACCCTCGTACACGCCGCCCGGCCAGTACCCCACGTATTGGTCCATCTTGACCGGGACCTCGGCATAGGTCGGCACGCCCTCGCGCGCGGTGAAGTGGCGACCGACCCACGCGAAGTGGCGCAGGAAGCGCTGGCGGATGTTGTAGCGGCGCGACGCGAAGAACACCGTGAGGGAATTGACGCCATCGCGGATGGTGCCGGCCCGGCCGATCGGCGTCGTGAGCCCGGCACCGTCCGTCTCGAGGATGACGGGTATCCGCAGCGGGTTGTTGGCGGCGAGCTGGAACGACGTCGCGATGGAGTACTTGCCGTACTCCGGATTCAGGGTGCCATCCATCTTGAAATACGAGCCGTCGCGCAGGTACGGCGCGTCGACGATGCACAGCTCGCCGGGCTTGAGGCGTTCGCCGAGCGCGCTCTCCCACAACATGCGGAAGTCGTCGACGCACGGCAGGGTGCCGGTGGCCGCCGTGGTGGTCGCGGTCGCCGGCGTGGTGGCGGTCCCGGCGGTGCGCACCACATCCAGGTCAGCCATCCCTTTCATGTAGTCGACCAGCGCCTTCGCCGGGTCGGTGGGGTCGACAACCATCGCCTGGTAGCGATCGAGCGTCAGGAACTCGCCGCCGACGAGGACCGAGCCACGCCGTCCGAGGAGCGCGCCGATCTCACGCACCATCGCGGCCTCGGGGACGAGCTGCTCGGAGTTGTCGATCGTCCAGAACGTGCCGGTCAGATTGACGGCCTCGGCTCCGGCGCGCACGTAGTTGGCGGTCAGCCAGCGGTAGAACAGCAGCCCCTGGGGACGGAACGCGGCGGGGACGCCGCTCCTGCCGCCACAGCCGTCGAGGTAGCCCCAGTGATTCTCGTACCAGGGTTCGGTGCGGCGCACGTTCTCGAACGAGAACGTGCCCGCGCCGTGCTGCTCGAGGCCGGGGAACTGCGTGAAGTCATAGGCGGTGTGGTCGACGGTGTATTCGCAGATGAACTCGGACAGCGCCGCCTCGACGACGACCTGCGGATCGAGCGCGTGGACCGCGGCGACGAAGCGGCGGAAGTGCTCGAAGTACTCGGGCGTGAATCCGTCGAAGGTGCCGTGCGGCCCCTCCTTGCTGTTCATCCGCCACGCGAAGTCTCCCCAGCGGATGAACTTGCAGCCGGCGTCGACATAGGTCTGCGCGAGCGATTCCGGCGTGTCGCCCGGGTTCTGCTCCTCGTGCGCGACGGCGCCGTAGCAGGTGTGGCTCAGAAAGTAGTCGATGTTGGACGCCCGCGGGACGACCAGCGCGGCGGAGACCTCTTTGCCGGAGGTGGCCGGCGGCGCCGACGCACTCCGGGCCCAGGTCGAGGCGACAGGGAGCAGCAATAGAGCCGAGAAGACGAGCGTGAGCGTTGCGTTGCGATGAGTGTGTTGGTTCATGTCCTTCTTCTTCTCAAGGAAGGACGTGAACCAGCGTCCAAAGAGACCATCTGCCATTCAGGGCAACGCTCAGCTGGCGACACGCTCGAGCAGGCGACCCGGAATGGGCCCTTCCTCCCTCGCTTTACGTCCTCCCTTTCGAGAGCCCGTTCCGGGCCCGAACTGACTTCAAAACCGGCCTTTCTGCCGGGAGGAGACGAATGTGGGACCTTCGATTCGTAGCATGCGCTTCCTGATGACGGCTGTCGCAGCCTGGGCTGCCCTCGGGGCCGCTCGACCGGTAGAAGCTTGCCCTCCCACGCCAAGAACCGACGTCTGCGTCACGATTGCCGATGGGTCCGACCCGTCGGGGGGGATTGTCGACGTCTACGGGATCAGTGACCAGGGCGCGGGGCACTCCGTCGGAGGCCCCGCGCAACCAGGGACCACCTGTTTCGAATTCCTTCTTACAGGCGTCGGCGAGTGGCGTTTTCGGGCGAGCGTGCAAGGGTACTTCCAGTCCACCTGGGTAGGGGGCGTGACCTGCAATGCGCAGAACGGGTGCCTTCAGTGTTTCGGCAGTGTCCCAGCGATGTCTGTGTACTCGTTCCAGGGCACCATCAAGGGCAGCGTAACGAAGATCCCCAGTGGCGGAGCCGCCACCGGAACCGTCACCGCCATCAACACGCGGGGATGGGGCCGAACCATAGGAATCGTGGATGGCCGGTATGACTTCGACACCAGTCCCGTGAACAACTGGGGCCTGCTCGTCTACGACGGCGGACCCGGGCCAGGGATCGCCGAATACACCGTGCGCGCGGGCGGTTCCTTGCCAGCATCGGCGACCATCGTCAGCAACGAGGAAAAGCTCGTCGACCTGACCGTGCTCGAGCCCGGGACGGACCCGCAGCCTCGCTGCAACGACCCGGAAGAGACACAGCCCGGACCGAGCCTGGCGTCCTTGGCGGGTCCCGCACCCGCCGCGCCGTCGTGCCCGGCTTGCCAGGTCGGTGCGCCGATCGACCTCGCCACGGGAAACATGTACTTCGACCAAAGCGACACGGCCATCCCCGGCGTTGGCACGGGGCTGGTCCTCACCCGGAGCTACAACAGCGCAAACCTCACGACGGGGACGTTCAGCGAAGCCTTCGGTCCGGGCTGGAGCCACAGTTACGCCAAGCGCCTGTTCATCCCCGCGGGCATGACGGACATCGTGGCCGTGCGCAAGGGCAACGGCGTCGCCGCCTACTACCAGGACACCGACCACGACAACAAGTTCCTCCAGTCCTACCCCTGGAGCGCGGCGAGCTGGATCGACAAGCAGGGAAGTACCTACACACGGCGCTTCAAGGGAGGCGGCTCGGAGAGCTACGACAGCCAGGGGCGGCTCACCAGCTTGATCGATCGGAACAACAACACGACGAGCCTGACCTACGATGCCAGCAGCCGGCTGACCACGATCGCCGAGCCCTCGGGACGGATCTTGACGTTGCACTACCTGGGTTCTGCCGTGCAGCCGGACTCGCTGATCGGCCCCGGCGGAATCACCCTTGCGAGCTACGGCTACAACTCCGGCAAGCTCACGAGCGTGACCTATCCCGACAGCCCTGACGATGCCGACCCATCGGACCCCGACGGGGGCTACACGTTCGAATACGGCGGCCCGGGCGGTCGTCTGAGCACCGTCCGCGATTTGACGGGCCGGATCGTCGAGCACCACGAATACATCACGGCGAGCGGCCCGTATTACGGCTACGCGCGCACGTCCGAGCTGTCGGCCGGGCCCGAGCCGGACGGCGTCGAGCGTTACAGCGTCGAGTACCAGGGCTCCAAGACAATCGTTCGCAGCCGACGCGTGGCTGGAGCCCCAGAGGACGAGACGACGTACGAGTTCGCGAGCACCTGGGGCCAGTGGAAGGTCGCGAAGGTCACGGGCCCCTGCGCGTCGTGTGGCGGTGGAGGCGCGAGCCGCCAGTGGACCTACGACTCCAAGGGCCGAGTGACGACCTACACGGATGCCGGGGGGGCCGTCACTACGTACACGTACAACTCAGCCACCGGCGACCTGCTGAGCGAGGTGCGCACGGGCAAGGGCGGTCTGAGCCACACGACCGGCTACACCTACGACAGCCTGGGCCGGATGCTGACTCGCACCGATCCCAACGGCCACCTCACGACGTGGACCTACGCGACGGTTGCGGGTCCCGACACGATCAAGGACAAGGCCACCGCCGCCGATCGCTTCCGGGTCACTTCGTTCACCTACCAGCCTGACGGCAAGCTCTGGACCGTGACCGATCCGCGCGGAAAACAGACGACGTTGACGTATTACGCGACGGGCGACCTCCAGATCGTGACGGACCCGTCGACGAACCAGACTGGCTTCGAATACGACCTGCTCGGCCGGCGCACTAGGGTGACCGACGCCCTCGGGAACCCCACGGAGACCGCGTACAACTCTCGCGGCCAGGTAGTGCGTCTGCGGCAGTTCAAGGACGGCAGCCCCATCGACACGCTGTTCGCCTACGACAAGGCCGGCCGGCGGGTGTGGGTCAAGGACCCGAACCTCAACCAAACCGACTACACCTACGACACCTATGGCCGCTTGCAGCACGTGGATCAGCCGCAGCTCGACAACGGCGAGCGGCCTCGAACAACCTACGGCTACGACCTGATGTCGAACCTGACCAGCCTGACCGACGCCAACGACCACACCACGGTGTTCGACTACGACGGCTACAACCGCGTGAAGACCGTGACCTACCCTGGCAACCGCCTCGAGTCCTTCACCTACGACACGGCCGGACACCTCGAGACCAAGACCGATCGCAAGGGCGTCGTCACGACTCACGGCTACGACGACTTCGGCCGCCTCACCTCCAAGACCTACTCCGACGGCACGACTCCGGCCGCACACTATTTCCATGATGAGAACGGCGACCTGGGCTTCGTGACCAGAGCCGACCTGGGCGGACAGCGCAAGCTGGGCTGGGACTACGACCTGGCCGGACAGCTCAAGCAGGAGCACTACTGGCACGATGGCACCGCGCTGACCTCGACGGTGGCGTACACCTACGACCCAGCCGGCAATCGTTCGACGCTTTCGTTGGATGGCCAGGTCTTCAGCAGCTATGCGTACGACAACACCGGCCGGCTCTCGTCGATCAGCCGTGGCAGCTCCTCGTTCGGCTTCGGCTACGACGACGCCAACCGACGTCTGTCGATGAACTACCCGAACGGGGTCATTACGAGCTACGCCTACGACGACCTCTCGCGCTTGCTCTCGATCGATGCGGTCAAGGGCGCGGCCGCGATCACGCATGCTGGGTACACGTACGACGACGCCGGCAACCGCATGTCCAAGACGCAGCTCGACTATGCCGAGACGTACGAATACGACGCGCTCCACCGGCTCACGCACGCCATCCGTGGCGGGCTAACGACCGAGCAGTACGGCTACGACAGGGTCGGCAACCGTCTGACCTCAATCGACCACAACGACTGGGACTACAACGAGCGCAACGAGCTGGAGTCGCACGACGCTGCGACGTTCCAGTACGACCTGAATGGCAACCTCACGCAGAAAGTCGACGGCAGCCACACCTGGGTCTACGAGTGGAACGCCGAGAACCAACTCGCGAGAGTTGTAAGGGATGGCTCGGAGGCCGCTCGCTTCATCTATGACCCGGCAGGCAGGCGTGTGCAGAAGGTGTTGCCAACCGGCGCGACGACCTATACCTACTCCTTGGAAGACATCCTGCGAGAGGACCGCGCTGGCCTCGTCCTGAGCTACGTGCACGGACCGGGCATCGACGAGCCACTCTCCACGGAAGGGGCCGGGACGACTCGCTATCTCCACAGCGACGGCCTAGGTAGCGAGCTCAAGCGCACAGATCCAAGCGGAAGCGTGGTCTTCAGCCGCGGCTATGA
>Ga0075431_100005072_pt1 | contig 12957 bp, 12 predicted proteins | sample RhiMetdeltSRZDD5_FD_75297 | JGI IMG/M metagenome (GOLD analysis project Ga0075431, IMG submission 75297) | Populus rhizosphere microbial communities from Tennessee, USA - Rhizosphere MetaG P. deltoides SRZDD5 | ecosystem: Host-associated > Plants > Roots > Rhizosphere > Soil | place: USA... | reverse complement strand
GGATCGCGCGGCTTTGCAGCAATTGAGTATCCAGGTGAGCCTGGTGGCTGTGGGTTTCGTTGTGCTGACGACCATTCTAGCCAGTCTCTTTGGGCAGTTTGCACTAGGGCTTTTTTTCACCGAGGAGTTTCGAGCGGCCTATCCATTATTGTTGCTTGCTCTGATCGGATTGCTTGGCGAGGGTGCAACAGGTATAGCGGACGAGGTCGTGCGCGTCGGGAACCGGGCAAAGAGTGTTTTGCTACTGCAAACAGCAATGATGATTGGAATGCTGCCGATTATTTTTGCTTTGGCACGGCAGAGCGCTTCAGCGGCTATTGCAGCCTATGTTTGCTATTCGTTGATTTTCGCCGCCGCAATGCTGCAGTGGGCGACAAGGTTGCTTGGCTTACCGTCAGCAGCAACGATGAGTACCAGACATGAGGGCTAAGGCCTACAATCGCTTGGAGCCCACCGGATCTGTGGGGAGTAACGCTGTCAATTTTGGCCAGACGAGCATAGTTACGAGCGTTGCGCTGGCTTTCATCGCAATGTCACTCGTACAGGATGCGCTCTTGAACAAGACCATTGGGCGCGCCATCGATGTCTCGAGCTCATACATGGTATTGATCTCGGTCTTCGTGCTTGCATTCTTGCGGTGCAGAACTTTTTTTTCTCCGAAGAACCTCGGCCTTACGGCAGTCGTCCTTTGGCCTTTGGCCCTTCTGCTGATAGATTATCTTTATCTTTCGCGATATGGACCTGTATCTGACAGCGGGGGACAAGGGCTTCGCAATGCGGCTTATCTAGTCGTAGTGGCCGTTTGGTTTCATAGCGGCACTTGTCTCAGCAAGGGCAAGCTGCCGAGTTTCATATACATCCCTCTGTTTCTGGCTATTCTGTACTGGGCTGCGAGCAGCGCGATCGAACTCAATCAGCAGTCTTCGTACGGATTTGCTGCTACAAAGAACGACATCTCCGGAATACTTGTTCACCTCATATTTCTCGGAGCATTCATCTTTCTGATGGGGGATCAAGACCGCTGGAGGGCCAGTGGATTTCCAATTGCAATTGCAGGCGTTCTAATCATCTCAATGCTCGTCGGAGAACGGGCGCTTATTCCCGCCGCGCTTTTTGCAACCGCGCTATACTTTGTACTGCGGCGATTTCGCCCGAGCTTTCCGGTCTTGTGTGCTCTCTTTTTGCTCATCATGCTGGGCGAGGTTCTGCTCGTTGGATTCATATCTGGATTAAACCACATGTCCAGCTTCGTGGACCTCAATTCCATGATCGTAGATATTACCGGGCGGCGGTTGAATTCAGGCCGCGAGCATGTCTGGAGCATGATCAGTTACTACATCAGCATCAATCCATGGTTCGGACTTGGATCGGGAATCCAGCCCAGTGATGTGTTCGAGTCGCCTGTCCGGTCGGCGCATAACTCTTTTCTGCAAGTACTTATGCAGGTCGGTATCGTTGGACTCGGTTTTCTGGTCCTGCAGATGTTCTTGTTCTGGCATAGTTTCGGTCGAATCGCAGATTCTTACCTGAGAGCAGCTGCACTGAGTTATTTTGTGTTCGTGGTGTTTCATGCTTCTTCAGAGTCGTTCCTTACAAACACCAATCTGACGAAGGCTGCTCTCGTTTGGATTAATTTTGGCTTGCTGTTTTCAGTAAGCGCTGGAAAGGAACTGAGATCCGCAGCAGTGAAATATGGAAGCTTTGCTCTTGGAGGGCTATATGCTCCGAAGAGCTCTTAGACCGCTAAAAGAACACTTCTCGGTGTACTTAACCGACATGAATCTTGGTGAGGTCATGCACATACGATCCGGCATCGGATCCTACTATGCTGATCCATTCATCTGGACGACGTCGGATGGCACATGGCTTTTGGTCGAAAAGTATGATTATGCTGCAGAGGTCGGGTGCTTATGCGCAATCAGGGTAGATCGCGGCGGGCGGCCGTCATTGGAGGTTGGGCTGCCCTTTGCGGGACATATATCTTTTCCCTTTCTGTTCGAAGATTCTGGAAAACTGTACATGGTTCCTGAGACCTGTTCAGAGAGAAGTGTTGATTTATATGAATGCGAGTCCTTTCCAGCGCAGTGGAAGTATCGTTCCCGAATTTTGAGTGGGGTTGATGCTGCCGATACAGTCGTGTTCCGGCATGAGGGCAGGTGGTGGCTGATTACGTCGGTTCGAGACAATCCCGGAGAGCAAAGATATCTAGCCATTTATAGTTCGCAGGGCCTCGATGGAGAGTGGCGGGCGCACCCGGTCAATCGGGAAAGACGTTATAGCGACGGGAAATTCGGGTACGGGCGTAACGGAGGGTCCATTGTATACTTTAATCGACAATTGCTTCGGATGATGCAGGCCAGTGAACTTTATTATGGGCAGAGCCTTGTCGTAATGGAAATCAAGAAGCTGACCTTGTCCGAGTACGCAGAGACCGAGTACGGGGGGTCTCATCCGGTCAAGGAAATTTCAAGACGAAATTCGCCTCACCACATTTCGATGCATCGCGGCCTAATTGCATTCGACATTCGCGACCGCATCAATTTCCTCCAACACGTTCAGAGTCTGAAACGACGCACAGGCCTTGAGGCTAACCCAGTCCAAGCTTGCTAGTTGGCTCTTTTTTCCTGATCGTGTCGGAGCCTCAGCGGAGCTGCGCGTTCCGCATATACTCTCGCCATAACGGAGTCTCGCGGAACATCCTCTCCGGACTCATATAGGTCTGAAAGCAATTCCATGGCATAGAAGTTCTCGTGCTCAGCAGCATTCTTCAGCAGCTGAACGGCACGAGCCACGTTCTTAGGCACATCATTTGATAAAAGAATCTTTGCAAGGAAGTATTTTCCCCAATCATCTATTGAGGCCGCTTCCTCCATCAGTTGCAGACCCCCCGACACGTCCTTCTTTGTGCCGATACCCCTAATGAGAGCCTCTCCGAGCCGAGCTCGAGCGTCGTTGTTACCTAGCCGAATGGACTTTTTCAGTTGTGCACGACCATACTCCGGATCCAAAGGCACTCCGTCGCCTGTAACGTACCTCTGGCCCAGATCCTTGAGGACATGGCTGTCACCGTTCTCTCCAGCTTGGCGCAGCAGACTGATGGCACGCTTTTTGTCGGCCGCTGATTGCTCGACATAGAGTTTGATACCAAGATCCAACTGATCCCAGGGGTTCAATGCGTCGCGGATTGCTTTGTCTTTGGTGGCCTCGGGAAGGTCTTTCCAGTTGTGGAGGGCAAATTGTAGTCGATGACGTGCGATCCATCCCTCTCTCGGCGCCGTTCGATAAGAATTCTCTAATGCCCGACCAACGTTCGACGTCACTCCAGCGAGATCCGCAGTGTGGCGTGCAATTTCGAACCACAATTTGCCGTCCGTAGGTGCATTTTCAACAGCAATCTTCAGTATGTGAAGGCAATCTAGCTTGGCCTGTATAACGGCTGCATCGTTTCCAACGGCTTGCGCCTGGAGCTTCTTGCGCGTGCATTCGGAATAGCCGCCAAGGACCAACCGTACGTCGAAGATCCAGGGAAGATCATCAGGGGAGAGTAAAGACGGGGGCCCACCCTCAACATCCGAGAGGCTGAAGAACGTGGTATCCTTCAGCCACAGCTGATAGGGCACAGTTGCTTCGATGAGAAGCGTTCTCAAGGAGAGCACCAGACCGCAGACAGATAGCACGAGTGCTATGGAGAGTGCGGCGCGCTTGATTGGTAAAGGGTCAGTGCTCACAGGGCCATGCTATCCCCGGTAATATGCGTGTACTTTCCCGCTGTAGTAGTAACTCATCGAACTTGTTTGTGCGTTATTCAGGACCAGGGCAGCGGGAACCGGTTTTGGCTCACTAAGTATCTCCCTTAATGCTGACATTACAGTTCGCTGTGATGTCCTTCCGTACCGAACTATGTACAAAATTAGATCGGCAAAACGGGTGACGACACGAGCATCAACAACATATCCCACCGGCGGGCTATCCAGCACGATGACTTCAAATTCGGACTTCGCGCGTTCGACCAGCTGCTCGAATTTCGGTGATGATAACAGGATGTCGCTTGAGTGCTTTTGCGTCGTCGCGGCACCTATATAGTGTAAGCCGCTGGCCGGGTCGTACCCAGCCGAAGTGGAAAAATTCAGGCTGTCGATTGACTGAGACACCAAGATATCCAGCAAATTCACTGGTGACTGATGGCCGGTGACAAGCGATATTGAGGGATGACGCAGGTCGCAATCCAGCAGTAACGTTCGGCGGCCGCTCATCGCGAGCGCTCTTGCAAGGCTTAAGGCGAGTGTCGTTTTCCCTTCTCCTGGATTGGTCGAGGTGAGCAGGATGACGTTCGATCTTCCGGGTTCAATTAGATTCTCGATGCCAATTCGGAGCCGACGTATGGATTCCGCGTATGAAGAAAAGGGCGCGGTGAGAATCATGTTATGTGGTTGTTCGTTATGGCGGGGAACCGCAGCGATTACTGGAAGCTGAGTCACAGACTCGAGGTGTTCGGCGGAGGTGAATCCTCCAACGAAGTTTTCTCGAAGCAATGCAGCTCCGCCCCCAAGACCCAGAGCGAAACAAAATGCAAGTGCTACGATCAATTTCGTAGGTGGAAAACTGGGTTCGTGCGCGACAATTGCGGGCGCAACCAATCGAGATTCGGGCAGGGCAAGGCTTATTTTTTGCTGCGCCTCCGCAAGCCGAGTGACATAGTTGTCGTAGAGTTTTCGCACAGTTTCCGAATCTCGCTGCAACCGGTAAAACTCAACAGTAACGTCGCTCGGAATGGGCTGTTCCGCTATCAGAGTCTGTAGTCGGACTCGCATTGAGTTCAGCTGAGTTTCGCTCTCATTCAATAAGCGGTGTAGATCCGCCGAGCGACTTTCCGCTGCCAGTCGCAATTGGTTGTGTACGTCGTCAAGGCCGAGTTTTGCTTCAGCCGAGGTAGCGGCATTCGCCCCTACCTGGTTGCGCTCGGCCACAAGTTTCTGGATCTCGGGGGCAAAGCTCAAACTCCCGACATTGGAACTTGGAGAGGCCTGGAGGCGCTCCAGTCGTACGAGTTGGTCCGACCAATTGGACCGTTTGCTCACATTCTCACTGATCTGTGCACGAAGCCGCGACGCTTCGGTTCTGGCTTCCTCCGAGGCAAATCGGGTGCTTTGGGTCGCTATGAATGTATCGATCTTGCTATCGTTCTCGTGAATGGCACGGGCCAGTTCGTCTACTCTTTGTTGCAGGAAGTCGGCGGCCCTTTGCGCGGTGGAAGCCCGAGCCCTTATCTGCAGGTTAACATATGCTTCCGCAATAGAGTTTGCGATATGAGCAGCCTTAGCGGGATCTAAGGAAGTTGCTCCAATTGTAATAACGCTTGTCAATCCTCGTCGGGTGATCCTTAATGCTTCCGACAATTTATCCACGAGGATAGCACGTTGGTCGGCGGTAAGTTCTGCAAGAGAAGCTACATTTTTGGTAGTCTGCTGGGGCTTCTTGAAAGTAACGACATTCAGTAACTGTCGCCAAAATCCAAGTTCTAAACCAAATTCCGGATCATTCCACAACTTCAATTGCTCGATTGCGTCGAGCGCAACACTGGATGATTTAAGAATCTCGACTTCCGTGTCTATTCGGTTGTTCAAAGACGAGTCAGCCGAAAGACCTGGATTAATACCCACCAGCTGAGCTTCACTTTCATCAATGACGATTACAGCTGTTGATGTAAAGCGGTGATCCAGCTGGCCTAGGAGTAGAGCCACAGTGGCCGCGGTCAATAGTACGATGGCCCACACGATCTTGTGTTGTCGCCTCAGAATTCCGATCCAATGATGCACGTTGAAGGTTGGTACCGGCGTGGCGATCCGGCCGCCTAATTCTTCTATGAGTGAGTTTCTCTGAAGTCCGGTCGAATTCAACATGAAAGACACTCGGCTACTTTGATTAGCGCATCAGCCAAAGGAAGTTCAGCAGACGCATCGGGATGTGCAAGGTGAATAGTACTTGCACCGAAGGGGCCATTGTTGCCGTTGATCGTAAGACTTTGTCCGCCAAAATCGATACGACCTTGGGAGTTTTTTATCATTAAAGTTAAAATTGGATTCACCATTAATGCGACGACGCCGTTTTTCTCTGTAAGCGCATGATCTCTCCTGTCGCCAAACCTAAGAGGCATGCGCTGTATAAAGCGATTGCCTGAATCTCAAGGCTGAAATCGACAAGCGCATGCACTGCAGTGGCTATGGCGCTGGCCAAACAGGAAACGGTGCAGATAGCGTCCGGGGAAGCAGAGCGCCAGGCTTTGGCGAGCGATCCCAATGCATAGACAACAATGATCAGGGTGAACAGAGTTGCCGGTATTCCAAGACAAGCAAAAGCTTCAAGAATGGTGGAGTGTGCATTACTCCAGGCAAGGTCAGATGGCGTACCAGCACCGTGGTAAAGAGGCTCGATGGACGAGTATGTACCTGCACCATGACCCAGTAGGGGGCGATCTGTAACAGCCTTAATGGCCTCTCGGTAAAGATCAACACGGACTGCCATGCTGGTATCCGACTCGCCTGCTCTCACATAAAACGCGCTGGCTACTAGACAGCACGCGAGAATTCCCGCCCCTACCAAGCTAAGCATGGGTGCAAAGGCTCGGCGACGGTCGGGCCTTTTTGCATACTGCATTGTTAGAGCCGAGAGGGATCCAAGAAAAGCGGCGATAGCTCCACCTCGCGAGCCTGTCAAAATCAGTGCGGCTAGAAGGATTGCACAAAAAGCCAGGTACAAAGACTTGAAGCTAATGAGGCCCTCAAGCAGCTTCAAACCCGAAGTGGACTCATCTGTGCTGTGGTTGAAGACTTCACGGGTGAGCAATGTTGTCGCGATCGTGAGATTAAGGGCCAAGAAGGTGGCTGCGGTATTGCGATTTACGAATGTTCCGGTTAGCCAACCGGAATAGGCTGACTTTGGCAACAAGCCGATCGTTCCTAGATCGTAGGTTTCGTTAATCAAACCAAAGCTAGCAACTGCAACGGCGGTGAAGAGCATGAGGTTCAGTGCGAAGAGGCCGTGCCGAGCATCCAACCCTATGCGAACTGCGGGCACAAAGATAAGCAGGGCGATGCACCATGTAAGAGTCGCGAAAGTCTGTGAAGGATTGGCACTGATGGCCCCTTCGATCCCCATTTCGCGCCAAATGGGATGATGCAAGAAGCCAGGGGTTCCCGGCAGGGCTTGGATCAGCATCCAAGATGTCAACAACAAGATGCCAATCACCACAAGCAGAGGAAGTCGCCAGTTGAAACGGCTGAATGAACCGCGCGCGAGTTCAGTGGCGCAAAATAGAGTTGTCGTTAGGCTGATGACCAAGCTATTGGTTGCCCAAATTAAAGTTCGATTGCTGCCTAGCATGGTCGGGGCCAAAACGAGTAGGGCATAAACGATGCCGCGTGTCACTGCCAAGACCATGAGCATCTCCTCTCAAGGTCTTCGCAATTTCTTTCTCTGCTCACGGTTCTCCCACCAATTCGGATTCGGTCGACCATAGTTAATTGGTTGCAAGTGTTGTGCCATTACGAAAGTTCAGTGGAGTTGAGCCCAGTCGAACTGACAATGTGTGTCAGACAAGAGATTGCTATTGCCAGGTGGTGATACTCGCCTGCGGAGGATAAGAATTTCTGCAAGAGGATTAATAAGGAGCGTTAAGCAGCTTCCGACAGCTACTTACAACGCATTTTGTCCGGTCACAACTAGGGGAACAGTCTTAAGCAAAATCCAAAGATCAAGAAGAAAGGAGCAGCGTCGAACATACTCGGTGTCTGCGCTAATTCGACGTTCCATAAGGCCGGGATTCTTGGTGGGGCCTCGGTAACCAAGAATTTGGGCGAGCCCAGTTATGCCGGGCTTTGCATTATACCGTTCCATATAGTCCGGCAGCATTGAGGCAAAAGCTTTGTCGAGAGCCGGCGGGTGCGGGCGTGGACCTACCAGTGACATGTCTCCTCTAAGCACGTTAACCAATTGTGGCAGCTCATCTATGCTGAGCTTCCTCAAGTATCGGCCCACGGACGTTACGCGAGGATCGTTAACTTCGCACTGAATGGCCTTTTCTCCATCCTCCATGACGGACATTGTTCGGAACTTGTAGATGAAGAATCGCCTTCGCTGAAAGCCTGTGCGCGCCTGCTTGTACAAAATGGGCCCCTTTCCTTCGCAAGCTATCGCGAGAGCGGCGATGATCATAACCGGCGACAAAATGAGTAGTGCTGCGAGCGCAATTAGAACATCAGAAAGACGTTTGCCTGCCACATAAATCGTAGCAGGAGTATGGCCCGCAGCCTGGTTGATGGTTCTATATGTGGTGTCAGTCACGGTTCAAACCCAATCACTAAGGGTCGAGCCTATCGCTGCGCCTCGCAGTCAGATTTGATTCGCCGACCTGTAATCCGAGCGGACTTTAAGAAAACTCTAATCAAATAGTGAGTGCGATCGATTGTTATGATTAGTGGAACCGAAGAGGGGGGACATTAATTAAGCAAATTAATCAGCGCACTCCTGGATCTTGGCTGCGCCTTCTAGGGCGTTTTGCCGTTTCTTGAATGGTGTCACGTCGCGGCTGGACCTGTAATGGACAAGAACAAGGATCACCATGATCAGAGCCGAAGATCCTATCGAACTCGCCATCTCGGCTGAAAAGGTCGTGTTCCTGATTGAAAAAGCGCGGGAGTTCGACGCAAAGGATGCACCGAGTAAGCGTGACCCGGGTTCCAATCCAAGTGACGATCGTATGATCGAGGTGCTGGAAGATCATCCGGACGATCCAGTGCTCGAAGAGATGACTGGTCTTATTAACGGTCTGAACGAGGATGAGAAGGTCGACCTCGTCGCCCTCATGTGGATGGGGCGGGAAGATTTCGACGTTGGGGAATGGGAAGAGGTGCGTGAGGAGGCGGCGCGGGCCCACAACGAAAATACGGCTCGTTATCTGGCGAGAACGCCGCTTCTGGCCGATTTCCTCGCCGATGGGCTTGATCGACTAGGGTATTCAGTTTCGGAACTCGAGGCCCAAGCCTTCTAGTGCGCATTTGCCACAGTTGTTCCTAATTGGAGCGGGCACAGTTGGGGGTGCTTCTGCCGACCTGCGAATCATGTTCCTCCTTGCGGTGCGGAAGAGGCACGCATGGGCGGAATGCGGTCTGTACTCACCGGCTTTGCGGTGGGAACGGTTATTGGTGCTGGGGGCTATTTGGCAGCGGCAGGAATTGCCGTCTCCCCCCGAACTGCCATGGCGCAGTCAGCCGTGCAAGCCGAGCATGCGAATCGCCTTCAGAACCAGATTGTGATTGCCGACGAGCATGGTGGTTCCGTCGTCGACTACGCCCTGCAAATGTTGACATGGCGAGAGCGGGGCATCTCCTTGCGCTTCACGGGCCGCTGCGATTCAGCCTGCACGCTATACCTAGCTTTGCCCTATGAACAAACTTGTGTGGCAGCAGGTGCTTCCTTTCGCTTTCATGCGCCTACTGCGGAGACCGAAATATCTGCAAAGCTTGCCCTCAACTACATGACGCACAACTATCCCCATTGGGTCAATTCATGGATCGAGGCAATGGGCGGGCTATCGGATCGGCTCATTACAATGGACTACGAGTACGCCCGGCAATTCATGCGCAGCTGCGAGCCCAAGGCTCCCACTATCGTGATGTCAGCTGGGGAAAAGCCTTCCTAGAGCGCCGTCAGCCAGTTTCGTCAGCCGAAGACAGTTGACTGCGGCCATTGCGCTGCAGACTAAATTGCAACAAAAGATGGGTGATGAGGGCAAGCACCACGATCGAGCCGCCTACAAGTGTTAGTCGCGAGGGAATTTCATTGTGGATAAGCCATACCCACAATGGACCGAGCACTGGCTCTGTCGTGCCAATGAGGGCGGTCACGGCAGCGGGCACAGCCCGGGCCCCTGTTGCGAAAAGAGCGAGTCCCAATCCTAAGTTCAGGGCGCCGAAGGCGAACAGCAGGCCCATGTCGCGCGCCGTAACATAAAAGCCTTCTGTAAGTGCGGCGGAGACGGCGACCGAAAAAAGTGTGCCAAGGCAACAGGCAGGGGTCATGCGGACATTTGCGTAATGTCGTGTGATCACAGTCGCGCTTGCGAATGCCAGCGCGATCAGCATCGATAGAGCGCTGCCGATCAGAGATACTTTGGTGTCTATAGAATCCGAGACCATGATGCCAACACCAAGGATCACGGCTGCGATCGCAAGCCAAGTGGCGGCAGCTACTCTTTCATTAAAGAGAAGCCGGCCCAGCAAAGCGGCGATCAGTGGAACCCCGGCCTGGATGAGCAGAATATTGGCGACGGTGGTGTAGGAAAGCGCGACAATGAAGGATGTGGAGGCTGTAGCGAAGCAGAGGGCGACGCCAATGCCAGGAATGCCCATTTTCCGAAACAATTGAACCGTTCCGAGAAGCCCGTCGCGGGCAACCAGAAATCCGATAAGAAAAAGCGCTCCCCATGCCGCGCGCCAGAAGACGATTGTCCAAACGTCATCGATAGAAATAAAGCGTGCAATGGCACCGCCGAAGCTCCATACGACGGCGGAGCCCAAGACTAGCAGGGTTCCAGATTTCAAGTCCTGCATAACGGGTTTCGGAAGATAGCAGTTGACTACGAAGACCCGATCATAGCGGCCCAGTTTCCATCCTGTGGGCTCCAAGCGACCAGTTCGTTCATTCCACGACTAATCACGTGAGTGTGGTCAATCGCGAATCCAGAGATAATTTAAGCTGGCACAACCCAGTTTGTGGGGAACTTCGTTCTAAACTGCTGTTTTTCTGGGAACGGCAGAGTCCCTATAATCGGTAACGCGAGATGGGGTTGATGATCGCCCAGGAGGCTTTTTGCCCACTGAAAAGGGCATCCTACTCCGGTTGCCACCAGCACGGCACGACTGTACATATTCGCATTACCCAACGTGCGTGATTTCCCCGAGCGTGTTTTCGAGAAGCGCGATAGAACTAGCTTGCCTTTATGGAACTGATTCGTGGATCTGCAGATTGACGGCTGAAGACTATCAAGAATATTCACCTGCGGCCCCTTCGCCGCCGATGAAGGTCAAGACAGCAAGACGGCGCCGGCGACGTGGTCGACTGCGTTGCATGCTTGGTTTTCTGGTTTTCGCAGGTCTGCTGATCGCAACGAGGTTGTCCAATCTCTGGCTTGCTTTCGACGTGCTCAGCCATTTCACACTGCATTACGCCATCCTGGCAGGCGCCTTCCTCATCGGCTATTTCATGCCCGTGGGGCGCGTGCTCACCGCCTTCATTTTAGCCTTCATCGGTTTTGCAGGCATCGGCGCCTATGCCCATTACGCAAGTGAGGAGCCACGAGTGTTTGGACTGGCGCAGGCAAACGAGCGGCCTTTGCGGATCATGTCCTTCAATTCAGGATTTGCCAATGACAATACAGAAGCGATCATCAAAGAAGTCCGCCGTCTCGATCCCGATGTTGCAGTTCTAATTGAGCTCAGCGAGGGCAAGAGAGTTGTCTTGAATCAATTGCGGGATAAGTATCCCTATCACATCGATTGTATCGGAACCGCCTACTGCCACTTCGCCATTCTTTCGAAAGCTCCTATCACCTCGTCAGACTTCAAAGGCCTATGGAACGGGCCGGCCCTCATTAGCGCCACTTTGGGAGGGCAATATGCTGGCGTGCATGTAGTGGGTGTGCACAGCATAAGAACCCCATATGTCAGAGCGCAGTTTGGTCAGATGCGGGAACTGGCGAACTACCTTAACGCGTTCACCGGGCCGTTATTTGTCGTAGGCGATTTCAATGCCACACCCTTTGCCCGTGTGCTCGGTCTTTTTGCCGAACGTACGAGCCTTAGACGAGTGACGTTCCTTCCGACCTGGCCCGGACAAGTGGAGTTGCCGCAGTTGGCAATCGATCATATTTTCTTCAGCGCCGGGGTGCGGGTCCTCGAAGCAGCGAAAATTGGGCAGAGAGCGGGGTCGGACCACTATCCGGTCACGGTTCTAACGTCAGTTCCCACTGATAGATCAGGCTTGATAAAGAGCGATCGGTAGGCTTCCGTCTAGATAGGCATGTGATGGTAGATGATGTGACGGCGGTTGTGTTTGACGTGGGGAATGTTTTGCTGCGCTGGGATCCCCGTAATCTGTACCGCAAAATTTTCGAAAGCGGTGAGCAGATGGAATGGTTTCTAAGCCATGTCTGCAATGGATCGTGGAACGAAGCCCAGGATCGGGGTCGAGCATGGGCCGATGCCGTGCAAGAGCGGACAAAGGTGTTTCCGCAGTGGGCAACTGAGATTCGCGCCTATGACGAGCGATGGATGGAGACGCTTGGCGGTGCTATCGAGGACAATGTGAATATTTTAAGAGCCCTTAAGCAGGCAGGCGTACCGGTGTATGCCATCACCAACTTCTCAAAAGACAAATTTCGCGCCGCAAGCGCGCAATATGATTTTTTTACCCTCTTCGATGGGATCCTGGTTTCAGGCGAAGAGCAACTCATCAAGCCGGACCCTCGCATCTTTCGTCTGTTTCTAAATCGATATCGGCTGTCGCCTGGGAGGTGCATCTTTATCGATGACAGTGGGGCCAATGTAGCGGCTGCGAATGAGATCGGCATGCGAACTATACATTATGCGGAGGGTGTGGATCTCGTCGCAGCTTTGGAAGGACACGGCGTAACCGTTCTGCGGGAGTTTCAAACAGCGTAACAGTAAATAGAACTGGGGTGATCAAAGCCCTCAAGGCTCGTTACTCTTTCAGGAGCGGCATGTTCGGCATAATCAGAAGGTGGCGGGGAACCAAGGATGAAGCCAATGCATCTCCCTCTGTTGAGTTCCACCCCGATACGCGCATTTACGCCATTGGCGACATTCATGGCTGTGCCGACCTCCTAGCCCAACTACATCAAGCGATCCAAGCAGATCTGCAACATAGGCCCTGTCGCCAGTC
>Ga0075431_100005067_pt1 | contig 12963 bp, 6 predicted proteins | sample RhiMetdeltSRZDD5_FD_75297 | JGI IMG/M metagenome (GOLD analysis project Ga0075431, IMG submission 75297) | Populus rhizosphere microbial communities from Tennessee, USA - Rhizosphere MetaG P. deltoides SRZDD5 | ecosystem: Host-associated > Plants > Roots > Rhizosphere > Soil | place: USA... | reverse complement strand
TTCGGCGTGCGCGCGATCATCCGGAAGGTGTCGAGCACGTCGCGAATCTCGGGCGGCGCATCGAGATCGCGCGGGGTGAGCGGCCGGCGGGAGGCCAGCTCGCGCACCAGAAAATCCAGCCGCGCCGCTTCGTCCCAATCCGCGTAGGATCCCATCCCGAGCGCGGAGGTCACCGCGGCGAGCGCCTCGGTGTGCCGCGCGGAATCCTGCCGCACGTCGAGGCGTGCGAGCGTCAGGCCGAACGCCCAGGCTCGTCGAAGAACGTCGGATAACCGGCCGGCGGCGATGTGGACATTGCCCGTCTTCTCGAGCGACGTGTGGCAAAGGGCAAGCGCCGCCGTCAAGTCGTCCGTGTCGACGTAGACATCCGCGCCCGGACGAATCTCGTCATCGGCCCTGAGCGACCGCTCGATCCATTCACGCGTCGCGAGCAGCCGCGAGCGTACCGATCGCAGCAACGCGCGGTATGGCTCGCGCGCGCCGCCGGCCCGCTCGCGCAACTCGGGTGTCGCCGATTCCAGCGACAGCTCGTTGCCAAGCGCATGAATCTCCTTCAAGTAGAGATCTGCGGCGACCCAGCGCGAGAGCAGACACGCGTGGCGGGTGACCTGCGGGGTGACGTTCGGATTTCCGTCCCTGTCGCCGCCGATCCAGGACCCGAAGCGAATCGGCGTCACGTCGATCGGCAGTCCTCGTCCAGTAGCGGCCGCGAGCGCGCGGTCCACCGTCCGCAGGTACCGCGGCAGCGCGTCCCACAGACTCTGCTCGAAGACGATCAGGCCGCTGCGGACCTCGTCGAGCGGCGTCGGACGTTCCTCGCGGACTTCGCTCGTCTGCCACGCCGTCGCGATCTCCCGATGGAGGGCCGCGGTCATTTCTTCATGCTCCGGTGCCGTCAGGTCCGGACGATCACGGGCTGCGAGCGCGGCGGCGATGCGGTTGTACTTCTGCACGAGCGTGCGCCGCGCAACCTCGGTAGGATGCGCAGTCAGCACCAGCTCGATGCGAAGCGAACAGACAGCTTCATGCAGCCGATGGGGACTGATGCCGGCGGCGATCAGCCGCGCGAAGCCCTCGTCACACGACGCCCGCTGCGGCGGCGCGCCGGGATCGCGCTGGTAATCACGGCGGCGGCGGACTCGATGATGCTGCTCGGCGATGTTGGCGAGATGCAGAAACTGGCTGAACGCGCGGGCAACCGGGGTCGCGTCCTCGAGCGTCATCCGCCCAAGCTCGTCGGCGAGCAGACGGAAATCCTCGTCATGGCCGGCTCGAGCGCTCTTCGCCAGGGCCCGCACGCGCTCGACCGTGCGGAAGACCCGTTCGCCGGCGTGTTCCTTCAGCGTCTCGCCGAGCAGCTCGCCGAGCAGCCGCACGTCCTCCCGCAGCGGCTTGTGCGGATCCGCATCCATGGATCCACGATATCTCAGGGCAGGAGTCTGCAGCTGGAAGAGCGGCCGCCGGCGCCCGTGGGCCTCGGCAATGACGCACGCGCATGCGGACAGCAGGAGCCATCTACGTTCAGCTCTGCGGCAGCCGTGGTCGCGCTGGCGTTAGGAGCTATAGTCCTCGTAGCGTATGAAAGCAGCCAGTGCCTCCGTGCGTCCGCTTCCACCGGGGCCGCGTGGCGTTCCACTCCTTGGCATGCTGCCGGCTCTGAGACGCGATCCGACGGCCGTTTTCATGGGTGCGGCTCGTCGCTTCGGCGACGTCGTCTACCTCAAAATTGGTTCGCGGCGCGGCTTCCTCATCACGAACCCCGCCGATGTTCGTCATGTTCTGCAGGACAACGCGCGCAGCTACCACAAGAGCCCGCTTTACGACAAGCTGCGGATGTCACTCGGCAACGGCCTGTTGACCAGCGAGGACGATTTCTGGCTGCGCCAGCGGCGCATTGCGCAGCCCGCGTTTCACCGCCAGCGCATCGTGGCGCTCGCCAGCGTCATGGCCGATGCCGCGCGAGAGACTGCGGACCGGTGGCAGTCGATCGCAGGTCGCGAGGAGCCGACGGATGTCGGTGAAGAGATGATGCAACTCACGCGTACCGTAGTGCTCCGTGCTCTTCTGGGTGCCGACCTCGGTCCGTTCGCCTCCACCATTGACAATGCCTGGACCATCATCAATGAGCACATCGGCGAGAGCTTCTGGTCGCTCGGGTTAACTGAGCGACTGCCTACAGCCAGGCGCCGCCGGTTTCAGGCCGCACGGACCGTGCTCCGGGGAGCCGTCGACTATGTCATCGATCAACGCCGGCGCCGCCCGTCTGAGGACCGCGACCTGCTTTCCATGCTCCTGTCGGCGCGCGACGAAGAGACCGGCGAGGCGATGACCGACGAGCAGGCGCGGGTTGAGGTCACGACGTTCCTGCTGGCGGGTCAGGAGACGACGTCGTTGGCGCTGACGTGGACCTGGTATCTGCTGTCGCAGCACCCGGAATCGCAACGGCGACTCGAACAAGAGATCGACGCTGCGCTCGACGGACGTCCGCCCGAGTACTCGGACCTCGAGGCTCTGCCGTATACGCGCATGGTGATCGACGAAGCGATGCGCCTGTACCCGCCCGCGTGGGGCTTCTCGCGGCAAGCGCTCTCCGACGATCAGCTCGGCGGGTACCATCTACCCCGCGGTTGGCTCGCGTTCGTCATCCCCTATGTGCTGCATCGCCTTCCCGCATTCTGGAAGGATCCAGAAGCGTTCGATCCGGACCGCTTCTTGTCCGAACGCAGTGCGGAGCGGCCCAAGTTCGTGTACCTGCCGTTCGGCGCCGGACCGCGACAGTGCATCGGAAACCACTTCGCTCTCATCGAAGCGCACCTGATCGTTGCGACACTTGCGCAGCGCTATCGTCTTCACCTCGTGCCGCGACACCGGGTGGAGCCATGGGCCCTAATAACGCTTCGTCCGCGGTTCGGGATGCCGATGATGATCGAACGTCGGGCGCACCCTCAGGGAAATTGACAGTCGCCGTGTCGTGGTGGCGCCAGCCCATCAGCGGTCACTTTTTCCAGCCTGGCCAGTTCTCGGCCATTGAACTGACTCTGAATCGATGCATGATCGCTTACGATTTGACGGACCGCGGAGGCCGCCCATCATGCTCCCGCCTGCTCCCGAGTCGGGCGACACATCACGTCCTTGCGCCGCTGAAGATCGACGCTCACGGCAGGTGTGCGCGGCAGAAACACGCCTGCTCTACGAGAATGGCACTACCGGGATTGTAGTCACCATCGTTATCGCGTCGCTCCTGGCGTATGCCCAGTGGGACGTGGTCCCGCGCTTCACCGTTTCGGCATGGCTGCTCTACGCGCTGCTGGTTTCCGCGGTGAGATTCGTGCTCGTGCGCAGGTATTGGCGCGCTTCACTGAGCGACATCGAGAACGGTCGATGGAATGCCGCATTCGTTGTCGGAGCTGCGCTGGCAGCCGCAGGTTGGGGCATTGGGGCGATCGTGCTCTACCCGGCAGGTCGGCCGCTGAATGAGATCCTGGTTGTATTCGCTATCGGCGGTGTCATGCTCGGTGGCGCTTCCCTCCTGGCCGCCAGGCCGGAGGCGTTCCTCACATTCCTGCTGCCGACAGGTTTCCTCACCGCCTTACGCCTGGCCAGCGAGGGGGATGAGCATCACCTGATGATGGGATTCCTGGGCGCCGTTTTCACGGTCGCTACGGTTCTGACCACCTGGCGATTCCATCTGGCGATTGAATCCTCGTTCAAGTTGCGATTCGACAATCAAGATCTCATCGAGAGTCTCCAGGCTGCAAAGAGCGATGTGGAAGCGATGAATCGAGACCTGGAGGGCCGAGTTCGGGACCGTACCGGCAAACTGATCGAAGCTGATCAGCGCAAGGACGAATTCCTCGCAACGCTCGCGCACGAGCTTCGGAACCCGCTCGCAGCGATACGGTTCGCGCTCGAGACCCTGAAGATCGACACCCCTCCGGCGATCGCGGAACGCGCGCGTGATGTGATCGAGCGTCAGGTCAAGCAGCTCGTGCGCCTCGTCGATGACCTCCTGGATGTATCACGGATCACGGCTGACAAAATCCTGCTCCGTCGTGAACCGCTCGACCTCGCGCGCTTGATGGCGACGGCGGTCGAAGCCATCACGCCGCTCGCCAGGGCGGCGGGGCACACGCTGGACATCGACCTGCCGTCGGCGCCACTCTTTGTCAACGGTGATGGCGCGCGGCTCGTGCAGGTTTTTGCAAATGTGCTCAACAACGCGGTGAAGTTCACGCCTCCCGGCGGACACATCTCGTTCACCGCCGATCAACAGTCCAACGAGGCAGTCGTGCGCATCCGTGATACGGGGGTGGGAATCGCCCCCGACATCCTGCCGCGGGTGTTCGACATGTTCCACCAGACGGAACCTGTCCTCGACCGATCCACTGGGGGCCTGGGCATCGGGCTGGCCTTAGCGCGGCGGCTCGTGGAGATGCACGAAGGGCAGATCGATGTGAGAAGTCCGGGGACGGGTCAAGGGACGGAGGTCGACATTCGTCTGCCAATCACGGCGGTGCCGGTCGCGACCGGCGTGTCGGCCGAACAGCCGCCTATCGCGGCGAGAACCACCCTTCGCGTCCTGATCGTCGAGGACAACCTGGATGCTGCGGAGATGCTGGAGCTGACGGTGTCGGGTCTCGGCCACGTCACCAGGCTGGCTCACGATGGCGCGTCCGGAATCACGGCTGCGAAACAATTCGCACCTGACGTCATCTTCCTGGACATTGGCCTGCCGGTGATGAACGGCTATGCCGTTGCACGAACGTTGCGAGGACTGCCGGAGTTCGATCAGGTCCATATCGCTGCCGTGACTGGATGGGGGCAGGAAGAGGACCGTCGGAAAGCACGGGAAGCCGGGTGCGACAGTCACTTCACGAAACCTCTCTCTCCGGCGAGGCTCGAAGACCTGCTTGCGACAATCGCGGATCGCATGCTGGAGAGACCCGGCGCTCTCAGCTCTCCGCGAACCCGCTTCGCTGATTCAGGTGGCGCATTCTGAACCGCTGCCACGACTGTCCGAACGGCATAGTGTAGGTGGGCGCCGCTAACGCGCGGGCGGGGGAAGTATCCGGAGAGCGAGCTACGATCTCCACCCCATTTGGCGCATGTAAGCGATGTGCCGCGGGTGCTCGAGGAGATTCTCGATGAGCGGAGAGACGTAATAGAACGGTGAGGCGCCATCGTCGCACGCCTTCGCCTCCCAGTCGAGCGCACGTTCCACATCGTTCAACCCGGCGTAGATATACGTCATGCAATGGGGTGGAACGTATCGGTGGGCGGCTGTCTGTTCGAGCTCATCCAGGATCGCACGGGCCCTGTCGCCCGCGCCGATCCGGGCGTAGTAGTGACCGAGCGTGCCGAGATAAAAAGGTGCGCGGCCGGACATCGACGCGACTCGTTCGCCGATCTCGATTGCCTGTGCGACCTCACCCTTCAGCGCTCGGCACATGCCGATCACGTGCAGGCCGAGGATAAAACCCGGATCGATTTCCAGGCTCTTCTCGCATTCAACGATCGCTTCCGTGTAGCGTCGTGCGAGATACAACGTGTGGCCGGCCCCGGCATTGACGAGCGGTGACAAAGGTTCGACCTCCTGCGCAGTGCGTAGCTCGATCATCGCGCCCGCGACGTCCCCCCGCAGCACCATCAGCCAGGAGTGATAGATGCGGGTCACCGCCTGTTCCGGATCCAGCTCCAGCGCGCGTGTGAACTCGCGCTCCGCCCCCGGCAAGTCCCACTCGTTGGCGAACTTCATGAACGCCAGCGACGTGTGCGCCTCGGGCAGGTCGGGGTCGAGCGCCAACGCACGCTCGGCGGCAGCCGCCGCCTGCGCAAAAACCGAACGTGGTCGCTGCACCGCATAGATGCCGATAAACGAATAGGCGTCCGCCAGCCCCGCGTACGCCAGCGCGTAGCCGGCGTCTTCTTCGATGGCTTTCTTGAAATGTTCGAGCGCCGCGATCAAGCCTCCGTGATAGCGCCGCGTCCAGTAAAAACGTCCTTTCAAATACGATTGGTACGCGCGCGCGTTGTGCGTGTGACGGCGAATCAACGGCTGCCGGGGGAATTCGGCGAGGGATATCTTCAATCGATCGACGACGCAATGGGCAATTTCGTCTTGAACAGCAAAGACATCCGCGATCGATCGGTCGTAGCCCTCCGACCAGAGATGGCATCCGTCCGCGGCGCTGACGAGCTGCGCGGTGATGCGAACCCGTTCGCCCGCCTTCCGCACGGTGCCTTCGAGCACCGCGTCGACGCTGAGCTGGCGGCAAATGTCACGAATGTCCATCTCCGTCTGGGCGACACGAAATGCCGATGTGCGCGAGGCCACACGGAGGCCGGGTACCTTGGCCAGCCCGGTCAGCAACTCCTCCGCCAGGCCGTTACAGAAATACTCGATATCGCGATCGGGCCCAAGATTGACGAAAGGCAGCACGGCAATTGATGACGTCCCCGTCATCTGACGTGTCGGGATGACACTCTCAGACGCCTCAGACGGACTCTCGAGCTCCAATGCGCTCACGAGGTCCTGCTGCATCGCGCCGCTGCTTCGGTATCGACGCGCGGGGTCGCGCTCCAGCGCCCGTTCAATGACGTGCACGAACCGGCCCGGCAGGTCGGGTCGCAGATCGGCGAGCCGCTGGCGCCGTTCTCGAACGTGCGCCGCGGCGACTTCCTCGAGCGTCGCACCCGTGACTGGCCAATCCCCGGTCACGAGATGGAACAACAACACACCCATGCTGTAGATGTCGCTCGCAATAGTGGCGACGGCACAGTCGAAGAGCTCAGGGGCGAGATAGAGCGGGGTGCCCGTGACACGCCCGCTCGGCGTCCGGTCAGCGCGCATTTCGCCTGCGCCGAAATCCATCAGCACGATGCGGCCGCCCGCCTCCCGCATCACGTTCTGCGCCTTGATGTCACGATGAACGAGGCCCGCCTTGTGAACCGCCGCGACGGCGCGGCACAGGTCGATCCCGATGAGCGCTGCCTCGCGCGGCCCGAGCACTCCGCGCGTCGCCAGCGCTTGGGTGAGCGTGAGCCCGTCGACGAACTCCATCCACAGCCCGACAACGCCGTCGTACTGATCCACTCCATAAACCGTGACGACGTTCGGGTGCCGCACGCGCGCAAGCAGACGCGCTTCCTGGATGATTTCCGCAGAGCGGCCGGTGTCGCCGAGAAGCTTCACGGCTACATCGCGCTGCAGCACGGGATCCCATGCGAGATAGACGGTGGCAAAGTGGCCGCTGCCGATCTTGTTTCGGAGCTGCAACGGGCCCCAGCGCGCCACATCATCCTGACGGACCTCAGCAGCGGCTGCGGATGAGGAAGCGCCTGACCCGCGATGGACGGCAGCCAGATCGGCAATCACCCGCAAATCCTCGATGAGTTGCCGTTGCTCGCGGCTTCCGGCTGTCGAAGCGGCGGAGTCCCAGTCGGGCTCGGTCCCCTCGACGATGGCCCCGGCGAGCTTGATCAGCAGTGGATCGTCGGCCATGGCTCGTGATTATACGAACGCGATCGCTGTTCCGGTCGGATATAATCCGGCGTCCCGCCTCGTTCGCAAGGAGGGGCTTCTCTGGATAACGAAATGCCGGGAGATCGCGCCGCTGCGGATCAGGAGGCGGAACCGCGCGGTGACGCCGACTCCTCGTTCGCGCTCGTAAAACTCGCCTGCGCCGGCGACGAGCGCGCACTCAACGATCTGTGCGCGCTCTTCCTGCCCCGGCTCCAGAGATGGGCGCACGGTCGTCTGCCTGGCTGGGCCCGCGATTCGCTCGACACACACGACCTCGTTCAAGACACGCTTACGCATGTCGCGCGGCGGATTCAGAATTTCGAGCCGCGTCACGAAGGTGCCTTTCAATCCTACCTTCGGCAAGCATTGCTCAATCGTGTGCGCGACCACATACGACGCGCGCGCAGGCATCCAGCCGCCGATCCACTCGACTCGGGCGAAGTGTCCTTGGAGCCTTCACCGCTGGAGGAAGCAATCGGCCTTGAAGCCCTGGAGCGCTACGAGGCGGCACTCCAGCGCCTGAAGCCCAGCGACCGCGACGCGATCATCCTCCGCGTGGAACTAGGCTGCTCGTTAACCGAGGTCGCGGAAACGTTGGGCAAGCCGACACCCAACGCCGCCTACGTTGCGATCCGCCGCGCAATCGTGCGGCTCGTGAAGGAAATGTCGCACTCCCTCCCTGGTGGCACCTCCTGAAGGACGACTGATGTCCCACGATAAGTAGAAACGTTCGAGGTGCCCGAATTCAACACGCGCGCGTGGGACGGGAAGCAGAGAGGATACCGGGGAATTGAAAGACCTGGCGCTTGCGGCGGCTACGGCGGGATGGCTCTCCACACTGGGAGATCTCGCCGAAGCCGCGAAGCAACGAAGGCGCTACTTGGCGAGCGCGTGCAGACTGTGGAACATCCCAGGGTTCAGCGACGGTTCCCGCATGAGCGCATCGAGCTCTGAGCGTATCCTCTGCGCGCGCGACGGGGGTTGGCCGATGAGAAATTGCGAGTTCCCGTCGAGGCCGGTGTCCGTCCGCCACTGGTCGATGCTGGTATAGACCTGTTCGTTCCAGTGGAACGGGGACGGCTCTGCGGTGAGGTAGTAGGTATTGTTGAACATCTCCAGGTTCATTCCCATCGCGTCGATCACGTCGAACGGTGTGATCCTTGTCCCGGCAAGGTAGACGTTGTCTTTGAAGACCAGGCCGTCGCCGGGCCAGGTGTCGATTTGCACGAGCTTGACGTCCGAGTCTCCCTCGTTCTCGACGTAGGCGATGTTGTGGTGGAAGCTCTCGTTGATGAGATTGCCGAACCCGACGAGCACCCCCTGGCCGGGAGTGGGCCTGCGGCTCGAGGTCACCTTGCCATCGCCGATCGTGACGTTGTATCGGACAGTATTGTTCGAATGAGGCCCCCAGAAGAAGTCATAGAGCTGGTAGCCATAACCGTGGTTGTTCCAGGAGACGTTGTACTGGATCACGGAATTGGTCGTGGCGCCGTCGAGGTCGAAGCCGCCGCCGTCGGCGTTGTTCGCGGTCGCCATATCGTGCGACTTGTTGAACTGGATCGTCACCTGGTCGGAGTTCCAGGCCCAGATGCCGACAGGCCCGCCGGTCTGGAAGGCATCCGACTGATCGCCACTCGCGTAGACTTCGGAGTGCTCGATCATGCCGCGCTTGACGCCGCCGAGCACGATGCCACTGCCGCTGTGACTCGCCAACCCACGGGTGCCGTGGTTGTGATAGGCAACCGAGTAACCGATATAGATATCCTCGTTGGGCGTGCCGGGGAACTCGCTCGCCAGGACGGTAATGCCCTCCAGTCCATTGTCATGGCTCACCGCGCGCGTCACGCGCGCGTTGCGCAGGCCAGTTCCCCAGTTCGAGTGCAGAAGGATTCCGAATTTCTTGAAGCCGTAGACCTCGACGTTGTGGATCACGAAGCCCGAATAAGGAACCGTGTTCGCGGGAAAGGGATCGATGTGGCTGGTGATGAGGATTCCGTCGCCGGTGTTGCTTTCCTGACCGCTGCCGCGGATCTCGAGATCGGAGATCTCTACGCCGCTCAGATTCTCGATGATGATGCCCGAGCCGGTGCCAGCATCGATGATGGCTCGGCCGCTTCCATACGATCCAATCTCGATGTCGCCCGCCGAGCTGTCGGGGCCCAGGTGGATGGAACCGACGTGCACTGCGCCGCCTTCCAGAAGGAGCCGATCACCCGCGGCGAAGGTGGGCTTGCCGACGCGAGTGAGCGTGCGCCAGGCCGTCCCCTTGGACGTGCCGTTAGCAGCGTCGTTGCCGTTACTGCTGACGTAGTAAGTTTGGCCGGCGCTAGCGCTGGTCACGGACCAGGCCAGCAGTATGGCCACGCATGAGATCAAAAAACCTCTTCTAAGTCGTCCAGTCATGAACTCTCTTTCCTCTGTGGGGCGATAATCTCGCACGCAAAGAAACTAGTATCTCATATCGATTCTTGCTGAGAATGGATCTGTGGTAATGCAGAGGTCGGCCCCACATTAGAAAGGAAGTAAGAAAGAAAGAACAATCGCGCGGCAAGCATCGTGCGAACGACAGCTCAGCGCGTGGGCCGCCGGTTGTTGATACGCGCCGCTAGTCGTAGCGTAGCGCGCGGATGGGGTTGATCCTTGCCGCTCGGCGTGCCGGAATGACACCCGCGAGCGCGGCGACTGTCACCAGTGCCATGACCGCCGCGGCCACTGTCGCCGGATCGGTGGGCGCAATCCCGAAGAGTTGATTCTCGACGTAGCGGCCGAGCGCCCATGCGGCGGGCAGCGCGATCGCCAGACCGGTGCCGACGAGCACGGTGACGTCGCGCAGGATCATTCGCGCAACATCGCTTGAGGCAGCGCCGAGCGCCATGCGGATCCCGATCTCGCGGGTCCGTTGCGTGACGGTGTACGCCATGACACCGTAGAGGCCGATCATCGCGAGCAGCGTCGCGAGGACGCCGAATACGCTCGACAGGCTCGCGATCAGGCGCTCGTTCGACACCGAGCGCTGGACGCGGGTCTCAAAGGTCTGCATCGCGTAGAGCGGAAGGTTCGGATCCATTTCCTGCACAGCGCGGCGAAGCGACGCGAACATCCCCTCCGGCGCGGCCATCGTCCGCACGTACATCGTGAAGCCCACGTCGGGTCCGGCGAAATACGCGAAGAACGCCTGCGGCTCGGTCTCGTTGCGCAGGCTTCGGTACTTCGCGTCCGAGACGACGCCGACGATCTCGATGGGCGTGGGCGTGCCCGGATCGCGGCCGAATCCAATGTGGACGCCGAGCGGATAGCGCTCGCCGAGGTAGCGCTTGACGAAAGTCTGATTGACGATGACCGTCGTGGGGTTGGCGGCCAGGAGGGCGACGGGCGCCATTATCTCGTCGCGGGTATCGAAGTCGCGCCCGGCGACGAGCTTCATGCCTAGCGCCTTGAAGTACCCGGGGCTGATCAGATTGTTGTGGGTGACGACGCGATCGCCCGGCTTGACCGCGCCGCCCTCGATCGTCATCCCGCTGTTCCACGATCCCCCTTCGAGCAGACTCGCCGAGCCAAAACCAGCGCCGGTGACCTCGGGCATTCGCTGAAGCTGCTCGAGCAACGCCTTCGCAAACTGCTTGCCCCGTACACCCTCGTAGCCGTTCATCTTCGGGTCCACGCTGAACGAAATCAGGTGCGTGGTATCGAACCCTGGGTCGATCGCCATCAAATTGCGCAGGCTGCGGATGAAGAGAGCGGCACCAATCAGCAGCAGGAGCGACAGGGCTACCTGTGCGATGACCAGCGCCTTGCGCAGCCGCACCGAGGAGCCGCCAACGACGGCGCCTGCCTCGTTCTTCAGCGTCGTGGCCAGGGCCGCCCGCACCGACTGCGAGGCCGGCATCACCCCGAACAGCAAGCCGGTTGCGAGCGACACCAGCAGCACAAATCCCAGAACTCGCGAGTCCGGGCTTGCGGAAACCGTCAGTACGGAATCCGGGTCCCGGAAGAAGCCGAGGAGCAGATCGGCGCCCCACGTGGCAATCGCGAGCCCCGCGATTCCGCCGAGCATCGCGAGGAGCACGCTCTCGATCAGCACCTGCTGGAGGATTCGCCGGCGCGTCGCCCCGACCGCAAGGCGAATGGCAACCTCGCGCTGCCGGGCGCTCGCGCGAGCGAGCAGCAGGTTCGCCACGTTGGCGCACGCAATCAACAGCACGCACGTGACAATCGCCATGAGCACCCAGAGCGGCGTGGTCAACTGCCGGCGCAGGTCGGAGCGCCCGTGGCCAGCGGGGCTGACGGCGACGGTGCCTTTCACGAAGTTCCCTTTGTCGGTTGCCGAGGCGCGCGCAAACGCGGCTTCGGTGACTTCCATCCGGAGCTGCGCTGCGTAGAACGGCTGGAGGGCGGCGCTCGCCTGCGCCGGGGTAACGCCCGGGCGCAGCCGCGCGAACACGTTGAGCCACCGTGTGCGGCGATCCGTGATTCCGTCGGTCAGCGGCGTCAGCCGGCCGGCCATCATGATCGGCACGAAAACCTGCGCCGCCGTTCCTTGGTTGATGCCGTCGAATCCCTCCTGCGCGACGCCGACGATGGTCATTGTCTGACCGTTGACGATCAGCGTCTTGCCGACGACCGCGGGATCGCTGCCGAAGCGGGTCTTCCAGTGGGCATGGCTCAGCATCGCCACCAGGTGGCCGTTCGGGACCTTGTCTTCATCCGGGTTGAACGTGCGCCCCAGGTATGCCCCGACGCCGAGCACCGGGAAGTACGTGCCGGAGACGAGCTCACCCTGGACGCGCTCCGTGCGTTGCGCGAAGCCCACTTGCAGGGGGTAGCCGAACCGGCAGAGCATCCCGGTGAACACGTCGTTGTGATCGCGGAGGTCGGCGTACCGCGGGTAGGAAAGCTCGTTGCCGTCACCCCAGCCGTTTCCGTACTGCGCACCCTCGGCGGTGACGACGACGAGCTGCTCGGGATGTGCGACCGGCAGCAGTCGAATCAGAACCTGGTCGACCAGCGTGAAGACTGCCGCATTCGCGCCGATTCCCAACGCGATCGAGAGCACGGCGACGGCGGTGAAGATCGGAGCTTTGCGCAGGCCGCGGAGGGCGTACCGAAGATCGGACAGCACGTGCGTCATGATCGCTGACTCCTTCGTCAACCTTCAGTAGGACGGAATCGGCCTCACGAGGGTTGCGGATCGTGTTGTCGACGCCGCAGAAAAAAGGAACATCCTGCTACAATCCCGCCTTCGCCAAGGCTTCGGCGAGGCAGCCCGCCTTCGCCAAGGCTTGGGCGAGGCAGGCCCGAGAGGAGGCCGTGATGATGTCAGTTGGCGTGGCGTCGCGCCCAGACCGCAAACGTCGCATCGCGCTGGCCGCGGTCGCAGCCGCGATGACCCTGCTGGCCGCGCGCCCGCTTGCGCAAGGTTCCAGCGCGAAAGACCCCGCGAC
>Ga0075431_100005065_pt1 | contig 12964 bp, 12 predicted proteins | sample RhiMetdeltSRZDD5_FD_75297 | JGI IMG/M metagenome (GOLD analysis project Ga0075431, IMG submission 75297) | Populus rhizosphere microbial communities from Tennessee, USA - Rhizosphere MetaG P. deltoides SRZDD5 | ecosystem: Host-associated > Plants > Roots > Rhizosphere > Soil | place: USA... | reverse complement strand
ATAGCAAATCGGAGCGCGAATCCATAATCGAGAGATAGAAATATTCAGGGTGCTAGCTAGGTAGTTGTGCAAAAGCATATGGCTCGGTCGGGCAGGTCGTCACGTTGCAGATGAATCGGTAGATCATTCCACACAGGCTTCGATCAAAATCGGAGCAACCAAGATAGCATAAACGAACACAACAGGGCTGATTAGAGTTTCCCAATATGGAAACAGCGGAAGAGAGAAAATAGCCAACCCTATAATAAGAAGGATCAATGCGAGACGGTCGCCATTGAAATGGACTACCTTTAATAATACAACGAGTACCGGCGTAAAAAATAAGAGCATGTAGATCTGATTGCTTGCAATAAGGAACATCGCGACGAATGTTACAAGAAAAGCGAGAGCAAACCTCTTGGGTCCCCCGCCAAGCACAGAGAATGTCCTAAATAACTGCTTGAAGTTTGAACGGAATATGCGCCAAATAAAGTAAGTCATCACAAAAAAAACGCTATAAACGGTATAGGCAGATGAAGCTCCTCGTGGAATTAGCCCCGGGCCAAAAAGTGCGTAAAGACCGCGACTTAAACTGTTGACTCCAAACAAGCCAACAGGGCCAGAGGGGAACAAGTCATAAATTCTAGGCAATTGCATGAACGCCCATACTATTAGCGGCGCCACTAGAGCCACGCCGACCGCAAATCTGTAATTGGCTTTGAGGGCGACGATGCCTATCGCTGCGGCGGGAAAGAACTTCAAAGCAGTGGCAAAACCCAAAGCAGCCCCACCTAGGACAGAGGCGCGCCAAACCCCAAAGAGCATCAACAGAAAAACGAAGATGTTGGTACTCCCACGTTCGATGGCGATCAGTATCGGCGGTGAAATGCAAAGAAGAAAAGCCAGGTATCCTTCTTTTTGACGTGACAACCAAAGACCAAGTCCGAAGAATGCTACCAACTGTGCTATGCCGAAAAACAATACCGGGTCACCCCAATTGGCTATGAGGCGGAAGAGCCAGATCCAAATGACGGGATAATTCAATGGCCGGTGCCACGGATCGCCCGGGTTCTCCAGCCACGGCTTAAGGCCTCGGTCCTCGGCATCCACGGCTGCAGCAATCTGCCGCAAATCAGCGAAGTACGGCGTCATGGCGCCAATGCCAAACAACGCGAACACTTTGGACCGCCCAAACAAGTAAATCAGAGTTGCTAAGGAAGTGATGACCAAAACGAACAAGATCGGAGAAATCATTCGTTGCAAGCTAAGCTGACGGTTTGCTGACATCGTCTTACTCCGGGCGGCGTGCCGTCACGTGCCCACTTACGCTCTCTTGCGATTCGGAGAGGAAATCCCCTCCTAGGGTACCCGGGCGAGAAAGCAAGCCGTAGTTCGCAGATGGGGTCAACCACTGGCACCGAAGATGGACTGCAGCAGCGGTAGCGACAGGCTAAGGGTGCGGACACCGGAAGTATTGATTTGCCATGGCGCATGCCACGGTGCCGCCGACCCTCCCAGGGTCAGCCAATACCAAGCCCGCGCTTCGCGCGCTGTCGGGTTAGCGATGAGCATCAAGCTCCCGCCGCAGGCGGTACAGGCCGAACAAATGTTCGACCGCGATGCGCGGGACCTTTGTCGGACGATAAACCTGTGTCAGCCCTGCCGCGCGCGCACGGTGGCGCACCGGCATCTCCACGATCTGCAAGTTCGCTGCTACGGCCCGGGCCAAGAACTCCCACCAGAAACCCTGCTTCAGAATACCGACGTTGCCAGACAGGATTTTTTCCAGGCCCGCCCGGTTGACCAGCAGGTAGGGGCACGAGGGGTCGCGGACCGGTACGTGGAAAAACATATGATAGACAAGCTTGAACGCGCCCGACATGGCTCTACGGATCCAAAGGTCGGAGCGCGGATTTCGCCAACCGATCACCAGATCGGCGCCCTCGGTGCGCAGGGCGGCGAGACGTTGCATGTCGGCCGGGTCACACTGGCCGTCGGCGTCGATGACCCCCACCCACTCCGAGGTGGTAGCGCGAAAGCCGTCGATCACCGCCCGCGAATAGCTCTTGCGCACTGGCTCGGAAATGAGCGTGAGTGGCAGTTCGGTGGCGATCTTTTCCAACACCGGGACGGTATCGTCGCTGGAGCCATCTTCGCACACCACGAAGCGGATCGGCTGACCTCCCTCCAGCATCACTACCCGGTGGAATTCGCGCAGGGTGGCGCCAATGGAGGCACCTTCATTATGAACGGGCAATACGATATCGATCGTGACGGAACCGTCAGTCATCAATTGCGCTCCATCAGCAAGTGCTCGATAGCTTGGGCATTCCGCTGCCCGAAGTTGTTGAGATACCAAGTGGTGGTACGCTCCACGCCCTCGCGCAGGCTGCACGAGGGCACCCAGCCCAGTCGTTCGCGGCACTTGGTGACGTCGGCGGCGCGGCTTTTCACTCCCACCGGCTTGTCGAGTTGCCGTTCGATGGTGCTGGGCCGCCAATTAACGACGCGGAAGATCTGTTCCATCAAGTCCATGATGGTGTGGTGCGTTTCCGTGCCGACGTTGATGACATCGAAGCCCTCAAGCACGGCGCCACCGAGCGCCAACCCGGTGACGGTATCCTGCACATAGGTGAAGTTGCGGGTTTGCTGCCCGTCCCCCCAGATGGGGAAGGGATCGAGCCGCGCCGCCGCTTTGGCGATCAGCGCGATCACGGCATGGCTTTCGTTTTCCCGCTCGCCATATGCACTGAAGATACGGCAGGCTACGCCAGAAATGCCCTTCTGCTTGCAGAAGGCGCGAAGTTGAAGTTCGCCCATCAGCTTGGCCCAGCCGTATTCGCCATCACAAAAGGCCTTGCCCGGCTCCTCAAAGTTGGCGTCGCTTTCCTTGAGCAGCAGGCGGGCATTCTGATCGGCCTGAAGGTTGGTAGGATAGGTGCATGCGGAGCTGGCGTATACGATCTTGCGAACACCTTCCTCGGCTGCTGCCGCGAATACGACGTGGTCGAGCAGCATGTTGTTGCTACATTCGATTGGGTGGGTATCAATATAGCCTCGCCCGCCGTGGGAGGCGGCTAGATGGAACACCACCTCTTGTCCGCCTATGGCGGCGGCCGCGAAATCCGAGTGACGCAAGTCACCCTCGAGAAAGTTGATATCGGACGCAATAGCGTCCAAATTCTCGCGTTTGCCGCTGGAAAGATCGTCGGCCACAGTTACCTTGCCGCCCGACCGAACTAGGAGCTCGCTCAGATGACTGCCGATGAAGGAGGCCCCGCCGGTGACGAGACTGCGTCGGCCGGTATATGCGCGAGCCAGACGATCAATAGCGGCCAACACAACACTCCCAAAAACAGAATATTACGCCGACCCGGGCGATACGGCTATCCAGATCTTGCACGAGCCGCGGGGTCTCACCGTCTCACCTAGCGCATGGGGCATTTCTTTTGGACACTTAAGCGTGACGCCTTCATCGCACGCCTCATCGGAGCGCACGTTCATGGTCTCCCGCGCTGAATGAACGATAGGCTCAGGGCAGGGGCGCTCCGCCCCCCAAATGCCTTAAGCCGGGTCGGAAGCAACCGGGACCCATACCGACAGCAGGCGCTCGACATTGTCCGGCGCCGGCCGTCTTGGCGCTTGGCGCCTTAGCACGTTGATCGGGTGGCGGAGAACCAAGATCTCGGCTTCACGCGTGCCCTGGACCTGAACAGTCCCACGAGCGCGCCGCAAAGCAGTCTAAGAAACTCGAACATCGGGCAAGAGCATCACCGATTCGCGCTCGCTTGCCAATCATTGAGGTTTCCCTACATGTGCGCTCCACGCTGAACATGACTACGATGCCCGCGAACAGCATGACCGCAGTTCAAATTTGGAATGGACCTTGTGTGCCGCCGGTACAGTGGCCACCTTCATTTGCCTTGCGGCAGCGCTGCAGCCATAGTCGGCCGGAACCCGCACGGCCTCTCGGATCAACCATTTGCCCGCCTGAACGGAGGAGCACGGTGCAGTGGAGGCAACGCGACCTCTAGTCGGGACAAGGACTAGACTCAGTGCGTCCTCTTCGTCCTCTGCGAGACACCGCAGAGCAAAAGAGGCTGATCGGCCTAGCATGTGCGAGAGCGCAGCATCGACGCGCGGTAATTAAGAAACCCGGCTCCATGGCCGCAGCGGCGGGGGCGACTTCAGATTTCTCACAAGGCTTCAACAGATATAGCCTTTCGGTCATTGAGTGTAGACGATTAATCCATCCAACTTTGTGTGTTTCCAGTTTTCGAATTCATAGCTCGTAAATAATCGCAGTGTCGCCTCGGCCTTCCCGTTTCGAAGCATCTGCTCCGGTAAGACCACGAATATCTTCTCCGCGCGTCCGACCCACGTCGTACGATCCGCATACCCCATCCATTTTCCGAAAGCGGGGCCTTCCCATACCCCGAAATTTGGACCGGCCAGGACACGAAACCCCGGAAGACTAATGGCGGCGCCAGGCGAAGGCACTACAACAAGCGGGCGTCGAAAGCCATGTTTTGCTGTCTCGGAGCGCAAATATTGGAGAACGGCCGGCGATATCAGGTCCTGAGAGACGCCGGCCACCGGATCAAAATATCCGCTCCGCGTCTGCGCCAATGCGCTCGTAATGAAGGTCCTGACGCCATAGAGACCCAGCACTATGACCACAATGCATGCAATGCCTTTGGCGAAACGCACCTGCCACTGATCCACGGCCGTGAGCAGCAGAAGAAAGAATAGGATACCGGCATAGCGAAAATAACGTTCTTCGAGGGGTATATCCCCGCCTTCCGAAATGTGCATTGCAGCGACGAGAGCAATCGCGTACAGCAACGTGATAGTTAACAACAGAACGGCCATGTCGCGGTACCGCGTGTGACGAAGTCGAAGCCACACCCATATCATAAGGAGCAGTCCGATTGGTCCAAGCAGGTAGCTCAACTCATTTCCCATCCGCAAGTCGTAGCCGGTGCTCACCCAACGGTGTTTCAGAAACCAGTGGAGGAACTCGAGACCGGAAATTCCGGAGAACGCGGCGCCCGCGAATGAAAACCAGATTGAAAGCCAACCGAAGGAAAACGTCGCCCCGCCCGCCGGCACTTGGCCGCGCGCGGTCCAAAACAGCATGAAACAGAGTGCCGCGATAACGGACGCGGCCCACATCGCTATTGTGGAGGAATCCAGCCGACGTTTATTTACTAGCGCTATCAAGCTCAACGCCGCGACATTGGCGACGAAAACGATCAGGCCCGTGAGCTTCGCGAAGAACAGCATCGCAGCCGACAAAAGGGCGATCATGAAGCAGAGGATAGGAGGTTTATCGGCCGACCAGCGCATCGCGTAAAGGGACCACGGCGCTGCCGCAAAGAGCAACAGCTCGCCGCCCCAGTAGAATTGGAACTGAAGCACCACGTAGGCAAAGGTATTGAGCCCAAGCGCGAACGTGAACAGGACGAAATAGCTGACAGCGAAACTGCGAGCGACTTGGATCCACCCTACTACGCCGATAATAGTGGCAACTAACACAGTCAGCGAAAGCGCAAGGCCATAGCTAGTACCGAGCCAAACAAGTGTACCGGGTACGAGATATTGTCCCGGACTCCACCAGGTCAGGAATATTGCGACATCGGCGGCTATGTTGGCGGGGTCAGGCAGCGTGATGCGGTTGAAGGCTCCGCCGTCGAACATGCTGCGAAGGGCAAGGAAGCCGATCCCGCTGTCCGATGCCACCATCGGCGGAAAATACAGGGAGGTAAGAAACAAGATAATTGGGATCAGCAGTGGCAGATACGTCGCCAGCCTTAGGGATTCGTCGGGCGACGACTCGCGGGGCCGAATACCGCCAGGGTCTTTGTCAACGCCCGTGTCCCCGTGCACGCTGGCCATATGGAACCGGTGAATATCAACTCTGCAGCCGCGAGCCGGCTGTGCCGTCTGGTTCGCGTTCGAAGGAAGCCGGCGCTTGCTGATCAAGCAGATAGACAAAGAACGAGGCGAAGACCAGCTGAAAGCCCACGCCAATTAGGAAACTCGCACCACAAACGACTTTGATCAGGGTCTCGCCTTCAATTCTGTCAAACGAAAGGCTGTACCAGTAGAACAGCGCGTAGGCGGCTGTCCCAATCCCGATTGCGACAAGGCTGCCGCCAAAAAGGAGGCCCCTTTCAAGGGTGAACAAGGAGCGAAGTTTGTCGAACGCGGCGTTGCTAAACAACAGCTTCTTCTGAATGGCGACTATCTTTGCGAAAACCCAGAAAAAAGCCGACTGTAGGCCCACCATCGTAAGGGCCGTTGTCATGATCAAGGAGTGCTGCGCAAACGTGACCGATCCAAGGTGAATATCGGAAAAGACAAGGGCCACTGAAACGCAGCCGCATAGCACCGTAAGCACGAGCCCAGGATAGAGGAACACGGCGTCAGGGCTCAAAAGCAGAAAGAACCGAAGACTGCGCCAGCCATCCCGCCAACTCCGCAGATGCGGCGGCCGCTCCCTTCCGTCCGGTGCAAGTGTCGTCGGCACCTCCGTCACCTTGAGACCGTTTATGGTCGACTTAACAATCATCTCCAGGGCAAACTCCATTCCGGTGGAAGCGATGCCTAAGCGTAACATCGCTTCACGTCTAAAGCCACGTAACCCACAGTAGAAATCACTAACTGGACTTTTGTAGAGAAATTGCCCGATCGCGCTGAGCAGTGGATTGCCCAAGTATCTGTGCAGCGGGGGCATCGCCCCGTTTTCGATGCCTCCAATAAAACGATTTCCGACGACCAAATCATAGCCCGCCTCGAGCTCTTCGACAAAAGCGTCAAGAGATCCGAAGTCATAGCTGGCATCGGAGTCTCCCATGATGACAAATTTGCCCTTGGCTGCTTCGATCCCGGCGCGCAGCGCATTTCCATAGCCGCGCTGCGGGACGACGATGACCCGCGCGCCGAGTGCTTCAGCGATCTCGCGGGAGCCGTCACTACTTCCGTTGTCGGCGATCACGATCTCGCTGCGGAAGCTCTGGCGCGCGATGTATGAGCGGGCCTTGGCAATGCAGGTCGGCAACGTCCTCGCTTCATTCAGGCAAGGCATCAGGATGGTGAGTGTGATGTCGTCGTCGTCGGTCGTCTTTCATCTCCTGTCGCGGTAAGTGCCCGGAAGATTACGACACCAGGATACGCAGGCACAACGGTTCTGATACCGACGCCTTGGGGCGCCACGCGGATTAACCCCGCCTCTCCGGGTTGTTCAACACGCGACCACTTGACCGTCACTCTTTGGGCCGAGCTGGTCGACCGGATGGTTTAGAAGGAGGCCTTCGAAAAAGGGCACAAGAATCACTGCCCCGCACCAGTGGCGGGATCCGCAATGTGCCGCTGACCATAGAGCAACGTGATGTTGATCCGACGGTTGAGGTAACCTTCCTTGAACACGATCCGGTCTGTTTCGTGAAACAGGTCGGAATCGAATACGACAGCCCGGTTCGATCGGTGGGGCACCGTCACTGATCGCGCTCCGCTTTGCGCGAGAAATTCACGCATGGCGGTTGTATCGGTGTTATATTTGGCGAAGTCCCAATCAAGCGGCGCGGGACGGTCCCAGATAACAAGCCCCCCGGACTTGGGATCGAGATTGGCATCGTCTGGCGTGATCCAGAAGTTGACGTTTACTGCGGCAAAGTCGGCATGCACCCCAATGCCGGGAAGCTGGCTATCATACTTGAAAGCCCAGAGTTGGGCTAATGGGTGAGAAGCGAACACCGCAGGGTAGGCGCGGCGTAGCTCCTCGGCAATTTGAGCGAGCAAGGGGCACGCAAACCCGAATTCTGGAAACGCCCCGAGATAGCCGCCCTTATAGACTCTCCGCCACACCGTCGAGCCCCAACAAAACCTCCGCAAACGCTCCAGCGCTGCCTTTGTCAGAAAATCGTCAATTACGACGATTTTTGGCGAGCTTCGCAGCCATCGTTCGGAGACCTCGCCCTTGGCATCTCCGGGATTGAGTGCCGGCTCAGCCAGCTGGTCGCCGTCCGCAAGATAAAACATCTCGCCGGCGCCGTTGCCACGGATTCCAATGCCTGCAAGATAGTCTCGCTGCTCCTGGTCGTGCCGCGACTTGTGCGGAAGTATCGGGTCACTGCTGGCTGCGTTGCCTACTACCTGGCCATAAAAGAGTTCCGCAGATCGTGTGAATGACTGGCAAGCCTCCTTGATGCGGTTGCTACCAAGCAGAATCTTTCCAAGGCCAGCATGCGCCTTGGCGTGGTTCGGGTTGATCGCAATCGCGCGGCGGCATGCCGCTTCCGCCTCTTCCAATCTGCCTTGCTTGCGGAGCGCCCGGCCGAGGTTGTTATGTATTTCGGCGATGTCCGGCCTGAGGGCTAACGCTCGTCTGTACGAGACGACCGCTGCCTCCAATCTACCCGCCTCCACGAATGTATTGCCAAATGCGTTATGTGCCTCAGCAAAGTCCGGCTTGACCTTAAGAACACGTTCGTCGACTGAAATGTGGAAAGCTGAGCCATCTGAACCGGAAACAACTGACCGCATAGCGTCCTCAGCGCGCAACATCAATGCATTTACCGCGCCTCCCAAAAGTCCGCCCTGCTTCGCCTGTTGCAGAATCGCCAGGGCCCCTGCGGCCTCCCCGGAAGCCAGGAGGTACTCGGCATATGACAGCCAATATTGGCCCTTCTCCGGATTACCTTCGACTGCGGACCTTAGGTGCCGCAGGCCTAATTCCTTCTTGCCTTGTTGCAGCATGAGTATCCCGAGATTGTGGTTGGCATCGGGAGAATTGCGTTCCGCTTGCAAGATGTCACGATAGGATTGCTCCGCTTCGGCCACGCGGCCCGCTTGGTGGTGAATGATGGCCCGTTGCAGCGCGATATCAAGTACCGAGGGTTCAGTGGATCTATTGAAGGTCATTATCATCTTCCCCTGGTGTACCGTAGACACTGCGCACTTCGTCCAAGAAAAACTTGCCGGCGTCGCCGCAGGGTATCCTCGATTCCAACGGCCATAGCGTGCCGCTGGGTTGATGCTCGCATTACAATGGCCTCTGGAGCTTGTCCACGTCGGAATGGAGAGCCGCTGGGCTTGGCAGGCGAGCGCGTTGGTTGCGGCAGGGCAAGCCACTCAGAGCCCCCCCGGTGCGGTCCTCGCGGTAGACGCTGCCCGCACGCGACACTGTTTTCTTTGCGCACGCGAGAGACACTTCAGTTGAAGTGGGCCCCGTCGGTAGAGGCCGGTTTCCTTAAAATGCGTGTTTGGTTCTTGAACTTAAAGATAAAATAGCGGCTGGCTCCCACCAGTACGTTTGCCGCTTGTAGACCTACAGATCAGACATCTCGCGTCTGATTTGGGCCAGCCGCCTTTTCTCCCTTAGGTCGCATAAGCGTCATGCGTCGGTCGAACTTTTCGTCGGCATGGGGGCCGTTACGGTCGACGTAGTGCAGAAACACTTGAACGAGGCGACTTCCCTGAAAAGGCTCGCGCCAATGAAAACAGTCGATTCCACGGTAAAGTAGGCCATCGCCCGGCGAAAGCAGCGCGCGGTAAGGTCCTGCATTTCCTTCAACATAAAGCGGCCACGCGTCGGACGGCACCTGGCCGATATTCAGGCTGACGCTCACTTCACATGCTGGCCGGTCGCGATGGCGCTTTAGCCTATCACCGTGCTTGTACAGCCGAAAAAAGGAATATGTCGGCGAAAGGCGGAGCCCAGAATGTTCTTCGATGCGCGGACGGAGATACTCGAGAAGACCGTCGAATGCAGGGTCGCCGTAGGCCACCGGCGTATTTGGCACCTGGTCGTCACCGAATGACAGCAGTCGGGAGGCGAATTTGGTGTGCGCGTACGACCAGAGGAAATCCGACAATGCTGGCTCTAGCAGTGCGGGCAGCAGCAAGTAGCCTTGTCGCCCGAATGCCTCCTGGTCGGCAGACCGCACAGCGTTGATTTCGAGCCTCATTTTCCTCGTCCGAACCAACCCATTAGGTCAACGCGAAGCGCAAATCTCGGAAATTCTTCCCGACTGGCTTCAAGCTTGAGCCGGCGCCCAGCGGCTTAATAGCAGCCATGGCGCCTCACCATGTCAATAACATCTTTCTGGATTATCCGGAAGTCCGTAACGGTCTCGTCGACCCAGCAGACGACCGGATCTCATCTCCGCTCAGCAACGGCGGGAACTCGACTACACATGCCGCGAAATTTCAAATTCGTCCCTCATGCGATCGTAGTCCGAGAGAACAAGCTCAAAGGCACGAAGCAGTTAAGGCCGCTCAAGGCGGCGATCGCAGGGCCAAGCAGGCCGCGCTCCGCGAACGGCCACGCCGCTGCGCTGCCAAGCACGCCGAGGGCGCTTGTGCGCACTGATTTGAAGCAGGAAGGCCGATACTCAAGCCGACGCTGGCCGCCGAACCGGCCTCTGAGATCCGCCGCAAATTGGTGCGCAATAGCACGAACCGGGTATGAGGCGGACCGACTGGCGCCCCCAAGAGCCGATTCGGCCCGGCCCAATGAGCCGGCGGGTACCACCAGGAGCGGGGAGCGATGCCGCAACCTAATTCTTGATTGGCTTCTCCGCTGTTCCACCGCTGAACTGCTCAACCCGCCTATCTCTGCTGCTGTTGCGGCTGTGCGCTTGTAGACGACGCGGCCGCGTCGCCCAAGCGCAGCGTCATGTCCACAGGAGTGCTGCCTCGACGATGCCTTGGCGCCAAACCGCCCCTGCCGCGCTCGCTGCGCGTTTGATGTCGGCGGTGGGGTTGTAGAGCGCAGTCCAACAAAGCGACGGCCGGCATCGGCATCGCGCCGCGTCGCCGCTGAGTTAGATGTCCTTGTGCCCGAGAGAGTGCCACAGAAAACGTGGTGCATCCAACGGCTGCGGCCGTCCATGGAGGTGTGGATTCCGGCCACTCGCTCCACTTGCGCTGGCGGTAGAGCGTCTTGGTGTAGCGGCTGCGGTGTTATCGGTCAGGTGGGCTCATGGACGCCTGGAAGTCAATCACCGCCTCCAGTATTCCTCTTGATCTTCAATGAATTTATTGTCAGAACGCCGTTAAACGGCGGTCCCGCGCATAGGCAAGAATGTGTTGACGAAGCCAGACTTCAGGACAAGAGCGACGCACGCATACAGGCTCTGTGGGCTGCACACGCACTCCGAAATTCCGCTCACCGGAGTGCCAACGTTGACGAGTGACGCAGGAAATCTTGATGTCGTGATTCAGGTCGAGCCTGGACGTTCTGCCAAGGCGAAAACTTCGAGCCGTTTTGTGTTCCAGCACACGACCGAGTGCTCCGTTATCAGAATAGGAGACGTTGCCGATTTCGAGATCCGGAATGGACGGCAAATTCGTGTCTGGCCGGCAGCGGGAGCGGCGCAAAAGGACATTGAAATTTTTTTGTTCGGGCCCGCATGGGCAACTTTGTGTCATCAGCGCGGAATGTTACCGCTCCACGCAAGCGCGATTGTGACCGGAACGGGCATCACGGCGTTTGCCGGAAACTCGGGGGTGGGCAAGTCGACCACGGCGGCCTTGTTGAACTCATTGGGTTATGAATTGATCGCAGACGACATCCTGCCTGTAAGCCTCGATGAGAATTCGATACCGGGAGCCTGGCCGTATCTCCGCCGTCTCAAGCTGCACAGCGATTCGATTGCGCAACTTGCCTTTACGCCAACGGAAGTGGTGAGCGAGCGGGACAAGCATAGATATTTCGTTCATCCAAAGCATACCGGGGATGCCAAGTGGAGAAGGCTGGAACGGCTCTACGTGCTCGAAAATGAAGGAGACGACTCGCATGCTCCCATCGAACAAATCACTGGAGCGGATGCTGTATCCGCCTTAGTCAGCCAGACCTATCACTTTGACTTTGTCCGTGGCACTCGACGGTTTGGCGAGCATCTCGCCTTTTGCACGCGGTTAGCCTCCCAGATTCTCATCTACCGTCTCCGTCGGTCGCCATTGTGCACGGGGGATAAACTTGGGTCCCTCATCTGCGCGCATTTTGCAGGCGTTACTTGAGGGTGAGCCGTCCCACCAGGGTTGGTACTGAAAGGCGGCCTGGACGCGGACAAATTCGATCCGGTAACGAGGAACTGCGAGATGGTGCTTCAATGGCATTAGCGTCCGCTCTCGCCTGCGCTTCGACGAGAGCGATTGTCACGCTGTCACAGATATCGCAGGTGCTCCCTTGCGGAGCCGCCGTTGGATCGATTCCGACTTGCCGCATTAGGCATTGCGACTGTCCTCGAACATGCAACCTCGCCCACTTCCCACCGTCATTCTCAACAGGCAACAAGACGCATGCGAGTCTGAAGTCACAAATCAGAGCTTTGGAGTCCTAATCGGGTTTTGGGGGCAATTTTTTCTTGCTCGCCAATCCACACCTGATATTCTGACAGCCGTTTCCTGGATTTCCGCGTGAGGGCCCTATCATGCTGACGTTGAGTTCGATCATTCAGCGCGACCCTGAGGTAATCTCTTCCGAGGCGGATCGGGACCTCATAATGGTGAGCATTGCCACCGGATGCTACTACGGTCTGTCGGATGTCGCGCGTGAGATTTGGGACGCGATCGAGCGCCCAACGAGAGTTTCCGACCTGGTTAATAATCTGACGACGAGCTATGAGGTAAATTCCTCCTTGTGCGAGGAACAGACCCTATCCTTTCTCAGGGCCCTGCTTGACGAGGGTCTGTTGCAGGTGAAAGAGGGCTCGCCTGGCTAGGGGTCTCGGCCCGTGCCGAGGCAGGTTCCAGGCCTGATCAAGCATTTGAAGTGGGATCGCCAGTGCGAAGATGAGCCTGAGAGTCTCGTCGGATTTGGCCCTCGCAACAGTCGGCGGCAAGGCAGCCATCCGTTCCTCACGCCTGGCTTCCAACCCGTTCAGGAAATGCCTACAATTCGCCTCAGGGCACCTGGGACTCTGACCACTGAAAGTCCCGCAGGCTCGATGAGGACCTGACTGTGGCTGACGTCTTC
>Ga0075431_100005064_pt1 | contig 12968 bp, 13 predicted proteins | sample RhiMetdeltSRZDD5_FD_75297 | JGI IMG/M metagenome (GOLD analysis project Ga0075431, IMG submission 75297) | Populus rhizosphere microbial communities from Tennessee, USA - Rhizosphere MetaG P. deltoides SRZDD5 | ecosystem: Host-associated > Plants > Roots > Rhizosphere > Soil | place: USA... | reverse complement strand
CACCCATGAACTCGGCAGCAAAACGCGTTTGGGGGCGACTGTAGATTTCCTCTGGTTGTCCTACTTGCTCCAATTGTCCTTGGTGAAGCAGGACGACCCGGTCGGAGAGGCTCAATGCCTCTTCCTGATCGTGAGTAACAAAGACGAAGGTCAACCCAAGCTTCCGCTGCAGGGCCTTCAGTTCGGCCTGCATCTCTTTGCGCAGCTGTTGGTCTAAAGCGCCAAAGGGCTCATCCAGCAGCAATACCGCCGGCCGCATTACCATGGCTCTAGCCAAGGCGACTCGCTGCTGCTGGCCGCCGCTCAACTCACGAGGAAACCGCTCTTCTAGGCCTCTCAGTTGGACCATCTGCAACACCGAAGCCACCCGTTCACGCATTTCATTTCGCTCAATGCCTAGATTCTGCAGGCCGAAAGTGATATTCCGGAAAACGCTAAGGTGAGGAAACAGCGCATAACTCTGGAAGACGGTGTTGACGCGCCGTTTGTACGGTGGCAGTCGGGAAATGTCTTCACCGTTTAGAAGGATCTTGCCGCCATCCAACTGCTCGAAGCCACCCACAAGGCGAAGCAGAGTTGTCTTGCCGCTGCCGCTCGGCCCCAGGAAGGTGAGAAACTCACCCCCTTCCACGGACAGGCTGATGTCTTTCAGGATGGACCGTTCTGCAAATGTCTTGCAGACGGATTGGAATTCAAGGACAGGTGTCATACTGGCCGTGAGACTCAGCTAGGGGCCCACTGGCGGGGAATTTAGTACAAGAATCTTCCGCCTGCAACGGGATCTGGCATGCGATCAGCTGGACAGAGAACAGCGGGCAGGAGGGCGAGCAGGCGAACGTGCACGGCCGAAGAGAACACTCGGCGGTTTTTTCCTGCCTCCTGCGTTCTGTCCCTCTTGATTTTCAGTTCGCGGTCAAACTCTCAATCGTTCTGACAACAATATCTCCCGCCACCTTCAAGCTCTGGGGGCTGACCTTGTCTAGTGTGTCATTCGGGGTATGCCACAAACTATTGTTGAAGCCGAAATCATAGTCGATCAAATCAACGGCCGGAATACCAGCCCTAATGAAAGGGATGTGATCATCGACGATCCCCTTTTCAACGGAGGACAGGTACCTCCCGTAGCCAAAGTCTCTTGCGGACTTCCTCACGACTTGCATGAGCCATGATGTTGAAGAGAGATCGTTTTCGATTTTCAAATCAATGTCCCCAATCATGTCCATCAGAATCATGGCCTTGATTTGCCCAAGGTGGCCTTCAGATTTCAGTCTGTCCACAAAGTAACGGCTTCCGTAAAGGCCATCGGTCTCCGACCACTGCCGTTGCGCCTCTTCGCCATCAAAAAAGACAAACCAAAGGCTCAGCTTGTTCTTTGTTTTCGAAAGGACCCTGGACAGTTCGAGAAGTAAACCGGTGCTGGAACCGCCGTCGTTGGCTCCGACAAATACAGCATTCTTCATCAGCAGTGTGTCGTAATGCGATGCCAGGATGATTGCCTGAGACTGCTGGCCGTGCGACTTGCCCACAATATTCTTCATGCTGGTCGGGCCATTGGGCGTGCTGGCGAGAAAATCCTGTTGTTCGACCTCGAGAGACAAGCTCCTCAGAATCTCCAGAATGTAGGCCTGGGCTCGCCCGATGCCTGGCGAACCCGGTGGGCGAGGTCCAAACGAGACCAGTTTCTCGACGTGAGCAAATGCCAAATTGCCGCTAACCACCGTAGAAGAGGGCTTAGATGTTCGAACAGGCAGGCCTTGGAAGGCCGGGAGGAAGAATGGCCAGAAAAGGAGGGGGACAAACGGGAAGCCCCCCAATGCAGCCTTTAATCCCTTGACTAGGTTGTCTCGGTAGAATTGGGCTTTGCCAGCCACGTTAGAGTTTGCCGCGGTCGACTCACAGCATTTGGTTCGGAACAACTACTCTCGCACAACTTCAACATTCGATTTCGGCACAGCTAGCTTCAGCAACTCGTGCGCTTCATTCAGCCAGAGGCTGATCTGTAGCTCTCCGGTATCGACTAGCAAGTGCTGAAGCTTGAGATCCTTCCCGCCGGCCTGCACGGCCTCCATGCCCTTGTCGCTGACACTTACTCCACCCGCAAGGAACTGCTGCGGCACGAAAGCGGAAAACTCCTGAACGCCCCCTTTGTTGAAATCGTAGCGCTTTGTCAGAATGATGTAATGGTGAAAGACGTTGTCGTCGAGAACCATCACATCCTTTTTCAATTCAATCCGACGCGTGTCGGTCTCTTTGCCGGAATCATAGGTCGCTTCAGTCATTCCAGCTTTGAAACTCACTCGAGCCTTGGTCTTGTTCGGGCCGGCATCCTGGGTGACCTGATAGTCGACAGGTTCAAAGAATCGACTGAACTGAAAAACTGGACGAACAAGGAACGTGACCTTGCCTTCGTTGCGTTCCACAGTCAAATGAATCTCGGCAGTGGCCTTGACACCCGGTGGCTCTTCGACAATTTGAAACTTCTCTAAGCCGATTTCCTGACCACTAAAGAAAATCCTAAAACTTCCACTTTCGTTACCAGCGTAAAGCAACGGCGCGATTTGGGGCTTGGCCTTGCTCTGGGCACTTATCGAGGGAGAAGCCCAGCAGAGCCAAAGGCCAAATGCCAGCAAGATCCAGCCAGTCCCCAAGAAGCTATGAGGGTAGAATGAAGGTTTCATTTCGATTCGATCCGAGTTGTTCGAGAATAGAGTGCACGATTTGATACGGCGCCATTTCGGAGACGTCGATACACAAATCACTCTCGCTGTAGAGCGGCTGCCGAACGGCGAACAGTTCCCTGAGTTGGCTCGACCGGAACAGCGGTCTTGTCCCATCATCGGTGCAGCGAGTCAGAATAACTTCCAAACGACAATCGAGAAAGACGGAGGTACCAAGTCTGGCAATGCTCGCTCTATTGGAAGCCTGCGCGAACGCCCCACCACCCAGAGCGACTACGATCTGAGATTTGGAGGCAAGCGCATTCAGCATTGCCGTCTCAATTCTTCGAAACTCGGGTTCTCCCTCGGCCTCGAAGATCTCCCGAATCGCCTTGCCCTGCTGCTTCTCGATGGCCTGATCGAGATCGATGAATTCCCAGCCCAGGGCTCCGGCCAACAACGATCCTACGGTCGACTTTCCAGCCCCCATAAAGCCGACGAGGAAGACTCTTTTCTTATCCATGCCAATCTTTTCTAGGCTCAAACCCAACACGCTGCCGTTGGCTGGTCCGCTGCGTCGATGTTACAAGAAATGCCCTGATTCACTGAAACAAAAAAGCCCAAGAGAATCTTGGGCTAGTTTTGGCGAAGCGACAGCAGCGCTTACTTGCGGTTGATTTTGATCTTGCCGCTAAACGTAGACAACTGCACTGTGGCATCTCCTTGGTTCAGAGTCCCCAGGAGCGATTGTCTTGGTACTGAGCTATGGCCGGAAGGAGCATGGTTCTTAGACTTAATAGGCAGATTGGTTGTGATACCTCCCTTTACGGTCTGAGCATCCAATTCCACCGAGGCATGGTCTGGGCACTGAATTAGAATCACACCCTCATTCGTTTCGAACTTGTATTTTCCCCGACTCACGAAGTCGCCCTCGTAGGAGATATCTCCGAGCGTCGACGTCGCCGTCAAATTATTGCTGTCGAGCTTACTGAAAGACATGTCGCCGCTTACAGTGTTGGCCTGAATAATGCCGCGCGATTCTGTAATTGTCATGGGGCTGCCTAACGACCTGGCGTGAAGGTAACCGGAAACGCCAGTTACCCTAACTGCCGCTTCAACCACGTCAATTCCCACTTCGCCCTTGATGTTTTCTATTTCGACGCTACCCATGTTCGACCGAACGTCCAAGTTCGACTCCTCGGGAACCGAGATCTGGTAGTCCACCCTAGCCCTTTCAGCGGATGCGAGCTTATCAAGAACGTGGGTTGTAACTCTTACTTTGTTGGTAGTTGACTCGATATCGATCTCCACATTCTGCGAATACTTCATACAAGTGACCTTGATTTCGGGGTTCTGCCAGCCCTTCACGGTGACCGCTCCGGTATAGTTGGTCAACAAGAGGCTGGGATTCTTGGAAACGGGAAACGTCCTTTCGACTCTGTCTGCAGCGAGCGACAGGAACGCAAACGAAAGAGCGAGGAGCGGGAGCCTGCTGCTTAAGGAACACCATCTTGTTAAGAAACGTCTCAACTGAAATCCTTCCTGAGATTCTTCACAGAACATCGGAATTCATGATGGACTGCATGATCTCGACCTTCTTCTGATAGGCCGTCAAGAGATAGCGGTGGACCAGCGGATTGCCTGGATTGTTCTTGACGGCCTCCTGGCATTCCTTGACGTAATAGTCCATGGTCGCTAGATTATCATTCAAGATCTGGGCCATGGCCGGGTCCAGACCCTCGATCTTTCGTTGCGACACCTCGCTCAGCGTCTCAATGGCCCTCTGATAGTGCCGTTCAGCCTGCTGCAACTCCTGAAGTATCACTACTTCCGTTGGAGGACCCTCTTTGCCCGAACGCGTGTAGAAGTAAAGGACGGTTGCTGAGAGAACGAGCGCCAATATAGCACCGGTCAGGGCTGGTTTCAAGCCGGGCCACAAGCCCGACAATCCAGCCGGGAAAATTCTCTCCCACAGACCCTTGCTTGGTTCCTGTGCATGGATCAGACCTTCGGCCACAAGTTGCTCCCGAAGATGCATCCACAGGTGACCCGGAGGATCGAACAGCCCCAATTGACCCGAGTTCTCCTTAAGCCGCTGGATATCCTGGTAAAAGGAGGCACAATCCTTGCAGAACTTCATGTGCAGCTGAATGCCGCTTTCGTGCTCCAGCGCCTCACCATCAACCCACTCTGAGATCTTGAATTGAACTTCGCTGCAATTCATAACAATCCTTAATGTTAAGCGTACGAAAGCCTGATTCTTGAGGAACGCTCCATCGATATGAAGGTACCCAATGTTTGCCTTAGATATCGAAAACAGCTCAGATGATGCCTCAGGTTCTTCTTTTTTCCAGCCTAATTCCTTTATTTTGTAAGTAAGCCCGCAGCTTAAGGCGCGCCTTGAACAGTTGGGACTTGGAATTGCCGATCGAGCAACCGATCAGACTAGCGATCTCATTATGTTCATAGCCTTCAATGTCATGCAGAACAAAGATCGTTCGATACCCTTTCGGCAGATCCGCAATGGCTTTTTCAAGGGTGACCCGATCCACCGTGCCCACTAGGTTCAAGTCCGAGTCGCCGTACTCCTTCTTCGGCAGATCCTGGTTTTCGTCATCCGCATCCTGATCCAGAGGAACTTCATCTAGCCCTTTCTTCCGAAGATGCATGAGTACAATATTGACCGTCAGACGATGAAGCCAGGTAGAAAAGGCCGATTCACCCCGAAAGGTGCCAATTTTTCGAAACAGCTGCATAAAGGCTTCCTGGGTAAGATCCTCGGCTTCAGCTGTGTTGCCGACCATGCGGAGGCAGAGCGAGTAAACTCGGCGCTTATGCAGACTGTAAAGCCGCTCAAACGCCCGCTGGTCTCCAGCAAGGCAGCCTTGTATGGCCTCCTCCTCAATTGTTTTGGCAGAGGGTGTTGTTTCGCTGTCCAATCTGTCGGTCTCGAGGTCCAGATATCTAGGGCGGCAGAGCGAAGTTTGCTGCAAAAGAATGCCGAAGATCAACCCGGTAAACTGTAAGCGTATAGAAGGATTACACAAAAGGCGCGACTCAAATCAAAATAACGTAAGGACTTTGGAGCTGTCAACTGCAGATTTTTGTGAAGCCGGAGGAAGTGACGTAGGGAGCGACGATGGGGGCCCAGAAGGACGAGGAAGTAGTGACTGGAAACCTAGGAAGCATTCAACGCTATGTCTCGGTACGAGGTTGTGATGGTGATGGTCGGTCCACCGCGCCCGGTTGAGCCCTTAACTCGAAGACTCCCTCCTGCAGTGGACTCATGAAGACTCACCGAATCGAAGCCAGACACAAATTTGCCATACTTGGAGCTGGCGTCCAGCTCAAACTGGCTTTCCTTGGGCAGCGTGATTTGGACACCGGAGTATTCGGCTTCGACAAGAATCGGCTTGACCGGCGGCTGGCCAGTCTTGATGTCGATATCTCCATGTTTGCCTCTTACGATAATACCACCTTGGATGTTCTCGAGTTCCACGCCTTTGTATGATGTAGTGACATCGACATCGCCGGCGATGTTTTGACCCCTGACGTCGACATACTGCCCATTGACGGACAACGTGCTGTCCAAATCCATGCAGACCACAGGCCCGTATCGATTCGACAGATTCGCAGGTCCCTTCAGCCTCTTGAGATCGACTGGACCGTAGGCGTTCTCAATGTCAGTCTTACCGCCCACAGATTCGATCTCTACCGGACCGTACTTGTTCTCGACGTGGCAATCCCCAGTGATTGACGACAATTTCACGACTCCATACCTGTTTTCGACCCGGAGATTTCCTTCGACATTCATCACTGTCACCGAGCCCTTCTCATTCGCGACGCGGTGATCACCAGAGATCCCCTCCAGTGAGACAGATCCGTAGCGATTAGACACGTTCAGCACGGTCGATTTGGGAACCCACACTGTCAGGTTGGTCTGTAAACCCTTCCTCCAGGTTTGCGGCAGGCTGGAGCGGTTGGTGGAAAGTGCGTATCCAGCTTCTCTCCGATCAATCACGATGTTTACCCGATCAGCAATCTCTCTACCTCTGGTCTCATCCTCGGCTTTGACACTCTTAGTCAACCTGACGCGGATTTCCGGTGAGTTATGAACCAGAATTTCCACGTTTCCGAATTGGTTCGTGATTTCCAGCTGGATGTTGGTTCCACGAACCAGCTGACTGGCTTCTTGGCTAAACTCAAACCTCTCCCCGGAGCTGAACAAATCGAAGTCGTCGTCGCCGAAACGGAAGCCTTCGTCGTTCCCAGTCCGATCCCAAGGACCTCGCACAGCTCTCGTCAAGTTCGTTGCGGCTGTGCCAAAGATTAGCAGGAAAATCAAAAGGACGATGTCACCGCCGCTCAGCACACTACGCTTTCCCGCAGCCGCATCTTGGTCTGAGCGAAAATAATTGACCAGCTTGATCAGCCCCCACACAATGATAATGACCGGCCAGAAGTTTGCAAACAGCCACCAGCCGTTTGACCACAGTCGAGCGAGTAGTCTCCAGGGGCGTAACTCTGGCAGAATGTGGCCAAGCAGAAAAAGCGTCCCGACGGCAATCAAAGCAAGAGACCCAACGAGTGAAGCTGGCCGATTCCTCATTCTTGCACCGCCTCCAGAGGCTTCGATTTTCCAAAATATTCTCGAACTTTGTATACTCCGAAACCAATCAAGACGACTGGCCAGAATGTCAATACGTGCTCGAGGAATCCGTTAACCAACTGGTTCAGAAACAAGAGACATCCCATGCCGGTAAGAACAACACCGCTCCAGAGAGCCTCTTGCCTCTGGTCTCGAACAGGACTATCGACCTGAAACCCACTGGCTTCCAGAATTCGGCGTTTGGCCGTGTGATAGGCTTCGACGGGCATGAAGAAGTAAAAAGCCGTCACTATGAGTCCAAATAGCGGCTCAAAACTGCCCACGTTCTGGCTATTCGAAAGGGAGACTAAGAACCCAAAAACCAAAACATGCATAAATGCTTTGAGGTATTCCCCGTTGCAGATCGCACCGACCCCAGGAATGAAACCGAGGCCAAAAGCAATCCCTGGGGCGCTGTGTGACTCGATCGGTTCCGCGGTCGACCTTGTCGAGGAGGACGGGGGACGGTTGGATTCGTGGGTGAAACAGGTCAGACAAATCTCTTGATTGCCGGCATGCACTAGGCATTGGCCACAGACAGGTTTGAAACAGATAGGACACACTGCGTTAGCAACCTGTTCAGGATGATTGGCACAGTTCATAGCTCAGGTTTCCAAAAATTCAAGATCTGGATCCGAGCGGCGGCGGCTGCGGACTCACCAGGAATCTGAGCACCATCAGATGCTCGACCGCTGAATTCTGTTGGGGCCGCTGCTTGGGTTTCGGCTGCGCTTCGGGCTGCTTCGGCTCGTCCGCTTCTTCGGTCTGCAATTCCTCAATCTTCGACTGAATCTGATACAGGAGCTTCAAGTCGTTCAGCCGGCGCAGGCCATTGTCGTAGGCGATATTCACGGTGCGATTCAAGCTGCTGACGATATTGCGCGGCGTCAAATCGCTCCAGCTGATCTCATGAAGACTTATCCCGAAAGCATTCATGACAATCGAAATAGAAATCGCTGCCAAACAGGCCCCGGTTGCAAACCGTGGCGACGCATACACTGGCCGGAACAGTTCACGGAGGTACTCCACCCAGGACAACGACCTGTAAGAGCCAGCGGTCTGCAGGAGGATTTTCTCAACCAAGTGCGGAGGAGGTTCCAATTGAGGGTAAGCCCTACAAAGCGAGATGGTGAACTCGATCTCCGATGACAAAAGTGCACACGTCTCGCAGGTGTTCAGATGCGAGCGCACCATGGTAAGCTCCGGTTCGCTCAGCGTGCTTTCGACATACCGGTCGATGAGCCGCTCCGCCTCATGACACTCGATTTTCATGACCCTCTCCTGAGAATCGGCCCCGTTGTCGTGCCCGTATCGAACCAGTACCGGTTACGAGAACAACCCCCATATCTGCATCAATGGCGATGCGGGGCAGCGACCCTCGGCAAACTTTCGTGAAGGCAAGCAGATTTCCCTCCTGGGCCAAGGACTGAGAGAGGACTACCATGCCCGTTGCTCGGCCACCCGTCATGCTGAAAAACCCCTCCCGCGCGCTTTCATTCTCTGCAGAAGCTTGGCCAGTTCCACACGGCCTCGATTGATCCTGGACTTGACCGTACCCTCTGGAACTTTGAGAATTTCTCCAATCTCCTCATAAGTCAGTTCCTCCAAGTCCCTCAGAATAACGGCCTCCCTCAGTTGGGGCGGCAAGCGTCTGAGCGCTCCTCTCAAAACGATTGCTCTTTCTTCGCGCTCCAACTCGGATTGCGGGCTAGGCTGGTTAGAGGGAACAGTATCGAGGAGACTGAACTCCTCGTTCTCGTCGGTAGAAACTGTAGCTCGGTCGTCTTTGCTGTGGCGATAGTGATCGATAAGAAGATTGCGCCCCACGCTCATGATCCAGGTGACAAACTGGCCCGTTTCAGGATTATAGCTGCTCAGATTACGAAACACCTTGATAAAGACTTCCTGAGTCAAGTCCTCTGCCTGGTCCATTCGCCCGACGAAGCGATAACAGAGATTGTAGATTCGCTTGCTATGTCGAATGACCAGTTTTTCCCAAGCCGCGGGGTCGCCTTTCCGGGCCTGCTCTATGATTTCGGCATCCGCTTCCGTCAAAGTTCGGCTCCCGGCTGTCCCCAAGGTCAGTAAACGCAATTAACGAGGTTTAGGTTCAAAGTTTCTCAAGCCTTGTGGTTTCCGCTATCTGGAGATGACTTCTTCCGCAGCCTGGCAAGCGAACTTTGGCGCTAGTCGTTGGAGGTTCTGAGAGTCTGGGTATGGCCAAGGTCAAGGATTCCAACTCTTGCCATAGACCCGGAGCGTCAGTTTCGCGCGATTATCCATTGAGAGAGTGGAGCTTAGTTGACCTCTACCTTGACTTGAGTGGCTTTCTTATGTAGCTTGCGACTAGCAGCCGATACGGACTGGGGTCAGTGTGAAACGGCAGCCCGCACCCCCTCAGGGCTCCGTCATGCTATCCGCTGGAAGGAAGCAAACAAGACAAGAATCTGCTTTCGAGTCCCGATTTTCGGGCTATTATTCCCGTGTCCGGCTGAGGCTTGCAATGGATTTTTGCACAGCAGCTTTTGCTTGTCATTGGAGAAGAACGGTTAAGCCGGCATACAGATTGATTGTTGCCCAACAACCTATGAAATGCCCTTTTTGTGGCCATCTAGAGGACAAAGTCGTGGATTCCCGGGAAAGCCGGGAAGGTGATGTGATCCGGCGGCGCCGTGAGTGTATTGAGTGTGGACGGCGTTTTACCAGCTACGAACGGATCGATGAGATCCCCTACATGGTCATAAAAAAGGATGGGAGCCGAGAAAAGTTCGACCGGCAGAAACTCATGAGCGGATTGCTCAAGGCCTGTGAAAAGCGCCCGGTGAGTTTGAACCAGCTGGAAGCGATTGTCAACAATGTGGAGTACTTCGTCCAAGAGGCAAATGATCGGGAGCGCAGCACCACGGAGATTGGCGAAATGCTAATGGAGCAACTAAGAAAGCTGGACAAGGTGGCCTACGTGCGTTTTGCTTCGGTCTACCTGGACTTCAAGGACATCAAAGAGTTCATGGCCGAACTGAGGGAACTCCTGAAGACTAAGTGAGGACCCTCGGCTAGGCCATCGCCACAAATGTGAGTGGGCTCTGGTTCACAGACGGGTTTAACCGACGGCCATGATCAAGCGCAGTCCAGCCATCGCCGAATTGATAAAGCTGCAGGAAGACATTGGTCACCTGCTATCCGACCTTACGGGAATCTCGAGAGAGTTGTACAACTCTGCCAACCACTGGACTCCCAACCTCGATTTGAGTGAGAACGACACTGAAATCACCGTGACGGCCGAAGTCCCTGGCGTTGGGCAGTCCGACCTGGAGGTCGTATTTAACGACGGTTGTCTGCAGATTCGAGGAGAAAAGAGACAACCCTCCCATTCAGAAAAGGTTCGATACCTCTGTTTGGAGCGGGGATACGGCAAGTTCGATCGGACCATTTATTTAACAGCCGCCGTGGATATCAATGCTGCCAGCACGCGGCTCCGGGATGGAGTCTTGACAGTCACTCTCCCGAAGCTATCCAACCGGCGCAACCAGCAACGGGTCCTTCCCATTGAGTTGTAGTTAAAAAGTGCGTTAGAACACTCTTCTATGCCAGAGGAACAAAAGACAGACGAATCACAACTGAAGATTCCCGAGATTCTGCCGGTTCTGGCCTTGCGGGACATCGTGGTCTTTCCGTTTATGATTGTGCCCCTCTTCGTGAGCCGCGATCGGTCCATCAAGGCGGTTGATCAGTCCCTCTCGGAAAACCGCCTGATCCTGCTGGTTTCACAGAAGGAAACGGAACAGGAAGAACCCGCTGCCAAGGACCTTTACCAGATGGGAACGGTTTCAGTCATCATGCGAATGTTGAAGTTGCCCGATGGCCGTATCCGCATCCTGGCGCAAGGCCTCTCAAGAGCGAAGGTCGAAAGCTTTGATGAGGAGTCGAAGCCGTACCTTCAGGCCAAGATTTCCGTGGTTTCTGAACCTCTGCTGGAGAATCCGCCGGTTGAGATCACTGCCCTAGTGCGCAACGTGCGGACTTCGCTCGAAAAGGCAGTTAACTTAGGAAAAAACATTTCTCCCGAAGTGATGGTTCTGATGGCCAACTTGGAAGACCCGGGCCGGCTGGCCGATGTGGTGGCTTCTAATCTCGATCTTAAGACGCCCGACGCGCAGATGCTGTTGGATCTGGTCGATCCCGTGATCCGGCTCCGCAAGATTAACGAGTTATTGACCAAGGAGTTGGAGCTATTGACTGTTCAACAGGAAATCAACACTCAGGCGAAAGGGGAAATTGACAAGTCCCAGCGAGAGTTTTACTTGCGCCAGCAGCTGAAAGCCATTCAACAGGAGTTGGGCGAAAGCAGCGAGCTTTCAGAGGAGATTCAACAGCTCCGTGACAAGGTTACGAAGTCTAAAATGCCCAAGGAGGTCGCAGAAGAGTGTGAGCGTCAGCTGAAAAAGCTGGAACGAATGCATCCCGATTCCGCAGAAACAGCTACCATCCGCAATTACCTGGACTGGATGGTTGGTTTGCCCTGGGCGGTGACTACGAAAGACAACTTGGATCTTGGACGGGCGAAGCGCACTTTGGACGAAGACCATACCGGGCTGAACAAGGTCAAGGAAAGAATCCTGGAATACTTGGCAGTGCTCAAAGTCAAGGGGGACTCCAAGGGACCGATTCTGTGCTTCGTCGGGCCACCAGGGGTGGGCAAGACCTCACTGGGTAGGTCGATTGCCAGAGCGTTGGAGAGGAAGTTTGTCCGCCTCAGCCTGGGTGGCGTCCATGATGAGGCCGAGATTCGGGGCCACCGGCGAACCTACGTGGGCGCCATGCCAGGACGCATCATCCAAAGCATCAATCAGGCAGGTTCTAACAATCCCGTTTTCATGATGGACGAGGTCGACAAGATTGGGATGGACTATCGCGGTGATCCTTCCTCAGCCTTGCTTGAAGTGCTCGACCCTGAGCAGAACTCGACGTTCCGCGACAATTATCTGGGCGTGCCTTTCGACCTCTCCAAAGTCATGTTCATCACCACCGCCAATCTGCTCGATCCTGTTCAGCCGGCGTTTCGGGATCGCATGGAAGTGATCGAGCTTACCGGCTACACCGAAGAGGAAAAGCTGGCCATCGCAAAGAAGCATCTGGTTCCCAAGCAGCTAGCTGAACATGGATTGACCACCCGGAACATTCAATTCACTGATGCCGCAATCCGTACGATCATTACCCAATACACTCGGGAAGCCGGCCTGAGAAATTTGGAACGCGAGATTGGATCGATTTGCCGCAAGGTCACTCGGAGGATCGCCGAGGGCAAGCGCGCACCTTTCCGCGTCGTCCCCGAAAACGTTTATGAGTATCTGGGTGCCCCGAAGATTCTCCCAGAAGAGCTGTCAAAAAAGGACCAGGTGGGCGTCGCGACAGGGCTTGCCTGGACTCCAACCGGTGGCGAAATCATGTTCATTGAATCGACCGCCATGCGTGGGAAGGGAAATTTGATGCTCACCGGGAAATTGGGTGAGGTGATGAAAGAATCGGCGCAGGCAGCGCTAAGCTACGCTCGCAGCCATGCCAAGGAACTCGGGATAGCTGAGGAGTTTTTTCAGAACCGCGACGTTCACGTCCATGTTCCGGAAGGCGCAATCCCCAAAGACGGTCCTTCTGCAGGTATCACG
>Ga0075431_100005063_pt1 | contig 12969 bp, 11 predicted proteins | sample RhiMetdeltSRZDD5_FD_75297 | JGI IMG/M metagenome (GOLD analysis project Ga0075431, IMG submission 75297) | Populus rhizosphere microbial communities from Tennessee, USA - Rhizosphere MetaG P. deltoides SRZDD5 | ecosystem: Host-associated > Plants > Roots > Rhizosphere > Soil | place: USA... | reverse complement strand
TGCCGTCGTTGCGAGGAGCGTCAGCGACGACGCAATCCAGAAATGGCACTGCAACCCGGATTGCTTCGCTGCGCTCGCAATGACGAGTCCATTGCGCCGTTCGCTGTGCTCGCGACGACGAGTCCGTGGCGGCCTGCCCTGCGCTCGCAATGATACCGTCAGAACGGGGCGAGACCGCCAGGCCGCTTCTTCCTGCGGGAGCGCTGCCAGACCACGCCCGGAAACCCCTCGAGCGGGACGAGCGGCTCGCCCGCATAGGCCCAGTCCTGCCGCTCCTCGATGCCGAGGTGATAGAGCGGCTGCCGGCCGGTGCGGCTCAGGAACAGCGCGCGCGGAATGTTGACCATGTGGGGCGAGCGCGCGCGCTCGTAAATCAGCGGCGTTCCGCAGCGGCGGCAGAAGCTGCGCACCCCGCCGGCGTCCTTATCCTCGTAGCGGGCGATCTCGTCTTCACCGGCAGTGATCCGGAAGCGCTTGCGCCAGCTGCCGACGTAAGTCGAGTAGGCGGCGCCGTGCGCGAGCCGGCTGGCGCGCCCGTGATCGTGCCAGGCCCAGAACGCCGGACAATCGATCTCCAGGCGCACGGCTCCGCACAGGCAGCGCGCCGCAGCGCTCGCGGCACTCGAAAGCGGTCGTCGTTTCATCGAATGCGAACCCTCGATTAAAGCCGAGCGAAGCGTGTTGCGCGGCCGCTGCACCGGCGCCCGCGGCAGCGCGACCGCACGCTGACCGAGCGCAACCGGCGCGGCCGCGCGGAACGGGCCGCACCAGGCTATCAGGATACGCTTGGCCGCAGACCATTACGAGGCGCTGAGGCGAGATTGAAATTGGACGGCGCGAAGACCGCGCGGGGCTCGCGCGGCGGAGCGCTCCTTGCACTATCGCCCGACCGCCGCGGCGAGGGTCAGGATCGGCGCACACTGAGGAAGAACCGGCCGGCCTCCTGCATTGCGGCGAGTGACGCCAACCAGGCATCCGCATCCTCCTGGGAGATGAGGCTCCGGCCGAGGCCGAATGCCACCATCAGGCGCGCCGCCCAGTAGCCGAAGGTGTCCTCGCGATACGCGGTGTTGATGATCGCAACAGGAGCCTGGTGGACGGTGTGAAAACCGGCCTGCTCGAGCAGCAAGCGAAGATCGGCGGGGAGGTTCGGATGCGGCGCATGCCGGCGCCATGCGAGCAGGATCTTGCGCGTCAAATCATCGGCGCCTGCGTGCCAGAACACCGTGTCCCAACTCGTTGCAAAGATCACGGCTCGCCCGCGGTTAGTGACGACGCGACGCAATGCGCGCAAGGCCAGTTTGGGATCGTCGAGGTACTCGATCACCTGGATGGCGACGACGGCGTCGAAGCTGCCGGGCGCATACGGCAGGCTGCGAACGTCGAGCACGGCGGTTTCGACGTTGGCTTGATCGGCGCACCGTCGGCGCGCGGCGGCGACCTGATCCTCGCTGATATCGATGCCGGCGACGCGGCCGCTCGCGCCGACGGCCGCGCCGATCGCCGCCAAGAGGGCGCCGCCGCCGCATCCAACCTCAAGGATGCGCTGGCCAGGCCGCGGATCGAGCGCGGCCAGAACCGCGAGCCGGCGGCGATGGAGGTCGGAGGTTTCGGCGAGCCGCCGCTGGATGGTCGCGATATCGCCGGTGTACTGCACAGTGAGCCCCGGCCTTAGTCTCGATGCGGCTGAAGGTACTGCGCGAACGCGCGCCGGTGCGGCGCGGCGGCAGTCGCGTGCGCATCTCCGTGCAGCTGGTCGACGCCGAGACGCGAACCCAGCTCTGGTCGGAACGATACGAAGGCGCCACCACCGACATATTCGAGTTCCAGGACCGCATCGCGGCCCAGGTGGCCGGCGCGATCCATCCGGCCTGCCGGAGAACTAACCGAACCTGCATTCTCGACGCAGGTGTGGTGAGACCCGGCGCGCCGCCGACCATTCGGTGCACGAGCCCCACGGAGGAGGGATCGTGCGAGCGAGGAAGGCGAGTGTCCGCCCGGTGCGAGTTTGACGTTGATCACAAGAGCCCGTCGCGCCGCATGGCCAGTTCGCCTTCTAGAACGGCGGCCGACACACGCGAGCAGCCCGGGCGAGCACGCGACCCTCAGGGGTTCCGGGACGGCGCTCCCAGGCGTTGCAGTAGCCCTTGGGTCGTAGGCAGAGCGCCGTCCCATCCAGGCGGCATCAAGTGGACGGCACGACGGGCGACATTCACCCGCGCTGAACTGAAGGTTGATTCCATCGAGCTTGCAACAAACGAACTTATCATACCCATCAATTGCAATCGGCAATGCGCCAATGTACAACAGCGCGAGCTGACAAAATCTCAAACAATAGTCGGGGGGAGCATGTCTCGTGATCGCGCATTTTCGCGCGTTTTCGGCTGTTCCGACAGCGAGTCCATCGATCGCCGCAAGTTCCTGATGCGCGGCGGCGTGGCTGCGGGCGCCGCCGCGGCCTTTCCCACTCCTGCGATCTCTCAGGGCGTCCGCGAGCTGAAGCTGGTCACGAGCTGGCCGAAGGGCTTGCCGGGGCTCGGCACCAGCGCGGAACGAATGGGCCAGTCGATCACCGCCGCGTCGCGCGGGCGCCTCACGGTCAAGGTCTTTGGCGCCGGCGAAATGGTGAGCGCGTTCGAGGCCTTCGACGCGGTCTCGGCCGGCGTCGCCGATATGTATCATTCGGCGGAATATTACTGGGAAGGCAAGTCGCCCGGATTCAGCTTCTTCGCGGCAGTTCCGTTTGGATTCACGGCCGACGAAATGGCCGCCTGGATTCATTTCGGCGGCGGGCAGGCGTTATGGGATGAGTTGAGCGCCGGTTTCGGCGTCAAGGCACTCCCCTCCACCAACACCGGCGTGCAGATGGGGGGCTGGTTCACCAAGGAAGTGCACGGCCCGGAGAGCTACAAGGGACTGCGCTATCGCATGCCCGGCCTGGGCGGCGAAGTTCTGCGCCGGTTGGGCGCGGTGGTAGTGGCGCTGCCGGGGGGCGAGATCAACCCCGCCTTGATGTCGGGCGCAATCGATGCCAGCGAGTGGGTCGGGCCGTGGAACGACATGGTGCTGGGATTGCACAAGGTATCCAAGTATTACTACTATCCGGGCTTCCACGAGCCCGGCACCTTGCTTTCGACCGGCATCAACAAGCGCCTCTGGGATTCGCTCTCGGCCGAGGATCGCGACCTGATGACCATGGTGGCGGCGGCCGAGTACACGAGGTCGCTCGCGGAGTTCAACGCCAACAACGCGAAAGCGCTGCAGCAGCTGAGCGCCGACAAGTCGATCGAGATCCGCAAATTCGATGATGGCCTGCTGCTGGCGCTCGGCAAAGCGAGCGAGGAGGTGGTCGCGCAGACCGGCCAGAAAGATGCGGTGACGCGCCGCATCTACGAGAGCTACATCGCATTCCGAAGCCTGTCGACGCGCTGGGCCGAGTTGGCGGAGCGCGGCTTTCTCAATGCCCGCCATTTGGCCCTCGGCTAGGCGGGCGAAAGCCGACCCGTGAACAATCCGGAACTTGGCTCCCCGGCCCCCTCGGCGCGCAGCCTGTGGGCCCGCATCGGGGTGCGCGGAAGGCTGCTGCTGGCGTTCTTCGGAATCAGCGCGCTCGCGATCCTCGGCGCGGCGGCCGCGCTGTATTCGTTCCGGGAGATCGGCGGCGTTCTCGACCGCATCACACAGCACCGCATCCCGGTTGCGCTGAATTCGCAGGCCCTGTCGCGGCACACCGAACGTATCGTTGCGGCCGCTCCCGCGCTGCTCAGCGTTTCCAGTCAGGGCGAGAAGGTCGATTGGGCCAGGGAGATCGCCAAAGAGGTCGAGGCGCTCAACCGGCTGTTGACCGACGTCAAGCGCCACAGCGGAGAAAGCGCAGCGTTGCGCTTGCTCGAATCCGAGATCGAGCAGCTGCGGCGCAATCTCAGAGAGCTGGACGCGCTGGTCGACGATCGGCTGGGCATCGTCGAGCAAAGACGAGAGATTCTGCGCCAATCGCTATCGGTGGCGAGCGACTTGGGGCAGCTGTTCACGCCCTGGATCGCGGTCATGGATGGCCGGATCGCGCAATGGCGCCGGCTTGCGACGGATGACAACATCTCCAGCGAGCAGCGGCGCGAGGCCGACCGGGAATTCGAGCAGTCGCTCGGCTGGTTTCGCGCCCTGCAAGCCTCGCAAGTGCTCGCCTCCTCGGTGAGCGATCAGTTCCAGCGCGCCGCGGCGGCCGAGGAAGCCTCGGTCATCGGCGTGAGCCGATTCCGACTGCAGCAGTCCTTGAACGAGATCGACCGCCTCGCGCCCGCGCTCGATCCGAAGCTGCAATCGCTGATCAAGGAAGCGATCGGCCGGCTGCGTACCTTCGTGACGGGCAATTTCAACATCTTCGCGCTGCGCGAACGCGAACTCGCCCTGACCGCCAATGCCTCCCGGCTGTTGACGGAGAACACCGAGCTTTCGCACCGGCTGACCGCAACCGTGGACCGTCTGGTCGGCGAGGCCACGACCGACATCAGCCATGCCAATGCGGAGGCTGCCTCGGTCGTAAATTTCAGCTCGTTGGTGGTCGTCGGCGCGGTGCTCCTCAGCCTGGTCAGCTCGGTGCTCATCGTCTGGCTCTACGTCGGAAGGAACCTGATCGCGCGCCTGACCTCGTTGAGCCATCGCACGCTCGCGCTGGCGCGCGGAGACCTGCGCTCACCGCTGCCGCAGGGCGGCACCGACGAGATCGGTCAGATGGTGGAATCGCTGGCGGTGTTCCAGGCCACCGCCATCCAGATGGAGGAGAGCAATCTTCGCGAGATCACGGAGGCGCGGCGGCGCTTGACCGAGGCGATCGAAGCGATTTCGGACGGGCTTTCACTGTATGACGCCGACGACCGGCTGGTGGTCTCCAACTCCCGCTACAAGGAGCTGTTTCCGCTGCAGCACGGCGTCATGCGGCCTGGCACACCGTTCGAGACCATCATTCGCCACGCGGCCGAGAAAGGACTGATCGCCGAGGCGGCGGGCCGCATCGATGACTGGGTGCAGGAACGCATCCAGCGTCACCGGTATCCGTCCGGGACCCACCTTCAGTATCGCAGCGATGGACGGTGGATCCGGATCAACGAGCAGCTGACGGCCAACGGGGGCGTGGTTGCCACTTATGCCGACATCACCGAACTGAAGCAACGCGAGGCGCAGCTGGCGCATCTCGTCCACGAGCTCGAGGTAGCGCGCGACGCCGCGCAGGAGGCGAACCGGACCAAGTCGAGCTTCCTTGCCAACATGTCGCATGAGCTGCGCACGCCGCTCAACGCCATCATCGGCGTGACCGAGATGCTGCAGGAAGATGCGCGCGAGCTCAAGCGCGAGGAGGACCTGGAGCCGCTCGAACGGGTGCTGCGCGCGGCCCGGCACCTGCTGGCGCTGATCAACGACATCCTCGACCTGTCGAAGATCGAGGCCGGCAAGATGGAGATCCACGCCGAATCCTTCTCGGTGGCATCCCTCATCGACGAAGTCGCCAAGACCGTCGAACCGATGGCGGCCAGGAACGGCAACCAGATCTTGGTTCAACACCGGTCGATCGGCTCGATCTATGCCGACCAGATGCGCGTGCGCCAGGCGCTGCTCAACCTGGTCAGCAATGCCGCCAAGTTCACCTCCCACGGCAAGGTGACCATCGCTGCCGCGAGAACCAGCGAGGGCGGCGGCGACTGGCTCGAGATCGCCGTCGAAGACACCGGCATCGGCATGACGCCCGAACAGCTCGCCAAGCTGTTTCAGGAGTTCTCGCAGGCCGACTCGTCCACCACGCGCAAGTACGGTGGGACCGGCCTGGGGCTCGCGATCAGCCGCCGCTTCTGCCAGATGATGGGCGGCGACATCACCGTCGAAAGCGCGCTCGGCAAGGGCTCGAAGTTCAAGATCAAGCTGCCGGCCCAGGCCGCCGCCGCCGACCAGGACGCCGCCGCCACGCCGGTCACCGACGCGGCGCGCCCACGCCTGCCGTCTTCCTCGGAGACCCCGCTCGTCCTGGTGGTGGACGACGATCAGACCGTCCGCGACGTCGTCACCCGCTACCTTGAGCGCGAAGGCTTTGCCGTCGCCACGGCGGAAGGAGGACGCGAAGGATTGCGCCTTGCGCGCGAATTGGACCCGGCCGCCATCACGCTCGACATCATGATGCCGGACCTCGACGGCTGGACCGTGCTCGCCGCCATCAAAGGCGACCCCGCGCTGGCGCATATCCCGGTCGTCCTGATGACGATCGTCGACGAGCGCAATCGCGGCTTCTCGCTCGGCGCGACCGATTACCTGGTCAAGCCGATCGAGCGCGACACGCTCATTCGGGTGTTGCGGCAGGTCGGCAACGCGGTGCCCGGGCGCATCCTGATCGTGGATGACGACGACGTCGGCCGCCACGGCATGAAGGTCGCGCTCGAACATGCCGGCTGGCAGATTACCGAGGCCGACAACGGCCAAGTGGCGTTGCGGCAGATCGAGCAAGCGCGGCCGAATGCCATTCTGCTCGATCTGATGATGCCGGAGATGAACGGATTTGAGTTCCTGGACGAAGTTCGTCGCCAAGACGCCTTGCGTGACATTCCGATCATCGTGATCACCGCCCGCGATCTGACCGCCGAGGACCGCCACCGTCTCAACGGCAGGGTCGAGCGCGTCATCCCGAAGCGGGGCCGCGATGAAATGCTGCGGGAGGTCTGTGACGTTCTCGGCCGATGCGTCGAACGCGGTCGCGGGGAAAGGACGGCCGTAGCATGACCAAGGTCCTGTATGTCGAGGACAACGAAGACAACGTCTATGTGTTGAAAACCCGCCTGACGCGCAAAGGCTACACCATACTGATCGCCTCCGACGGCGCCGAAGGCGTGTCGATGGCGGCCGCCGAGCAGCCGGAAGTGATCCTGATGGATCTCAGCCTGCCGGTCCTGGACGGCTGGGAGGCGACGCGGCGCATCAAGGCCGCCGAAACGACCCGGCACATTCCCGTCATCGCGCTGACCAGCCATGCGATGACCGGCGACAGGGAGAAGGCGCTTGCCGCCGGCTGTGACGATTTCGACACCAAGCCCGTGGAGCTCGACCGCCTGATCGGCAAGATCCAGGCGCTTGCCGGGAAAGGCAGGGCGTCGTGACCGCCCCCGACGCGGCTCTTTTGGTGGTCGATGACAACGAGGACAATCGCTACACGCTGACCCGCCGCCTCAACCGCGAGGGCTACAACAACCTCACAATGGCCGGCAACGGCCGTGAGGCGCTGGACAAGCTCAAGGCACAGCCTTTCGACCTCGTCCTGCTCGACGTCATGATGCCGGACATGAACGGCTATGAGGTGCTCGAGCAGGTGAAGGCGACGCCGGCGCTGCGCGATATCCCGATCATCATGATCTCGGCGCTCGATGAAGTCGAGAGCGTCATCCGCTGTATCGAGCTTGGCGCAGAGGACTACCTCAACAAGCCGTTCAATCCGACGCTGTTGCGGGCGCGCGTCGGCGCGTCGCTCGAGAAGAAGCGCCTTCGCGACGAGGTCCGCCGCAACCTGGAGCGCTTGGAGAAGGAACTCGATTCCGCGCGCGCTTTGCAGCTCGCCATGTTGCCGCACCAGTTTCCGGCGTGCTCGCCGGCGCAGCCGGTCGCCGTGCACGCGGTCATGCAGCCGGCGCGAGAAGTGGGCGGGGACCTGTACGACTGTTTCTATGCCGGCGAGCGCACGTTCTGCTTCCTGGTCGGAGACGTTTCCGGGAAGGGCGCATCCGCCGCGATGTTCATGGCGCGCGCCCGCAGCCTCGTGCGCATGACCGTCACCCTGTGGCGGGAATGGCGCACCGACGACATCGATCCAAGCGCGTTGGCGGAGGCGGTCAATCGCGAGCTCTGCCAGAACAACGATGATCGCATGTTCGTCACCATGTTTCTCGGGCTGATCGATACCCGCACCGGCGTGGTATTGTTCATCAATGCCGGTCACCCGCCCGCGCATCTGCTATCCGCCAGCGGCGAAACAAGGCAGATCGAGGCCAAGCCGGCGATGCCGCTGGGCGTCCGGCGCAACGCCCAGTTCCAGACCCGGAAACTGGCGATCCAGCCCGGCGACGCGCTGTTCGTGTGTTCGGACGGCGTGTTCGAGGCCCTCAACGACCGAGGGGACCTGTTCTCGATCGAGCGGTTGAGCGGGCTCCTGCGCGGGGCCAATGCGGCCGAGCCGCTGGAGATGGTCCGCGTGATCAAGGAGGCCGTGGAGGCTTTCACGGGAAGCGCGCCGCGAACAGACGACGTCACCGCGCTGGCGTTGCGTTGGCAGCCGGCCGAGATCGCCGCCGAGCGTCCGATCGCCTGGGCAGGCACATGAAGCGCGCGGTCGAGCTCCGACTCAAGAACGACATGTCGGAGATTGCGATCGTGCGTGACGCCCTGGACAACCTCGCAAGCGAGCTCGGTATCCCGATGCAGGCGTTGATGCAGCTGCAAGTGGCGCTTGACGAGGTCGTCAGCAACGTCGTCAAGTATTCCTGGCAGGACGACGCCAAGCACGAGTTCCTTGTGCGGATCACCGTGCATCCGGACAGGGTGGACCTCGAGATTTTCGACGATGGCCAGGCCTTCGACCCGCTTTCGGTGCCGCCGCCCGCAACCGTGACCGACGGCCGGCGGCCGCAGCCGGGCGGCCTCGGCATTCACCTGATCAAGAAGCTTGTCGACAATTTCACCTATGAGCGAATCGGCGGACGCAACCACACCACGCTGAGCAAGAGGTGCGAGGTCGGAGCGGCTCAGAGGAGTGAAAAATGAACAACAGCGCCCTCAGCATCGCCCAGACGCGCGCCGGAGACGTCTGCGTCGTGACCCTTTCGGGTCGCATCGACAGCACCAATGCCAACGACGTGGTGAACGAGCTCACCCGCCTGTTTGCATCGGGCGAAAAGACCATCCTGGTCGATCTGGGAGCCGTCCTCTACCTCACCAGCGCCGCTTTCCGTGCGTTGCTGGTTGCGACCGATGAGGCGGAGCGCCGGGCCGCCAGGTTTGCGCTCTGCAGCCTTGCCGGACACGTGCGCGATCTGTTCGAGATGGGCGGGCTGATAGAAGTGTTCTCAATTCACGGCTCGCGCGAGGAAGCGCTCAAGCAGCTCGGCCGACCAGTACCGCGCGCGATATGACCCGCCCGCCGGAGCTGACCTACGCGGTCGATGAACACCCGCCGCCGGCAATCCTCATCGTCTCGGCGCTGCAACACGTCGCCGTCATGGCGGTCACGCTGATCTTTCCGATCATCCTTGCCCGCGAGGCGAACCTGTCCGGCACGCAGCTGCTCGATCTGATCTCGCTGTCGATGCTCGCACTCGGGGTGGCGACGATTTGCTTCTGCATGCGCGCGCACTTTATCGGTAGCGGTTATCTGTGCCCCGCCGCCTACACGGCGATCTATCTCGGTCCCTCGCTGTTCGCGCTCCGGCAGGGCGGCCTGGCGCTGGTTTTCGGCATGACCGTCGCCGGCGGCCTGGTGCAGGTTGCAGTCGCGCCGGTGTTGCGGCGCTTGCGCGCACTGTTGCCGTCCGAAATTGCCGGCCTGGTGATTGCGGTGGTCGGGCTGGCGCTGGCGGGCCTCGGCGTGCGCTACAGCCTCGGCATCGACGAGCAGCACAGGATCAAGCCGGATTACGTGATCGTTGCCGGCATCTCGCTTGCGACCATGATCGTGCTGAACATCTGGTCGAAAGGTTACGGCAGGATGTTTTGCGTGCTGATCGGGATGCTCGTCGGATATGGCGCCAGTGCGGCTCTCGGAATTTTCGACCTGGCGAATGTCATTCCAAAGGACAATCTGGATCTTGTCCGCGTGCCCCGCCTCGATCATGTCGGCTGGTTGTTCGATCCGGTGCTGCTGGTGCCTTTTGCGGTGGCATCGCTGGCGGCCACGCTGCGGGTGATGGGAGACGTCGCCAACGCGCAGCGTCTCAACGATGCCGAATGGGTCCGTCCAAATTTCGCTTCGCTCGCCGGCGGCGTATCCGCCAACGGCGTGGCAGTGATCTTCTGCGGGCTGGTCGGCAGCTGCGGCCTCAACAGCTACAGCTCGTGCATCGGATTGTCCGGCGCGACCGGCGTGACCAGCCGCAGCATCGGCTACGCCATCGGCACGATTTTCGCGGTGCTCGCGTTCGTGCCTCCGGCCGCCGCCGTGCTCGGGGCGATGCCGCTGCCGGTGATGGGAGCCGCGCTGTTCTTTACCGCGGCCTTCGTGTTCACCAGCGGATTGCAGATGATCACCGCGCGCATGCTCGATGCCCGCAAGAGCATCGTGATCGGATTCTCCTTTGCGATGGCGGTGGTCGCCGACGTCTACCAGGATGCGCTGACGGAGGTGCCGATCGCGCTGCAGCCGATCCTGGGCAATTCGCTGGTCCTGGGCACGGTCTGCGCCGTGCTGCTCAATCTGATCCTGCGCATCGGCATTCGCCAGCGGGTCTCGATCAAGCTCCCCGCGGGCGGCATCAATCGCGAGGCGGTCGAGCAGTTTCTCACCGAGCAGGGCGCGCGCTGGGCGGCGCGGCGCGACGTCATCCAGCGCGCGATCTTCGGTGTGGTGCAGGTGCTCGAGGTGGTAGGCGACCCGCCGGGCGGGGCCGAAGTCGAGGCGAGCTTCGACGAGTTCAATCTCGACATACGCATCCGCTACGCCGGCGTGCCGCTGACTATTCCCGAGCGCAAGCCCACCCCGCGGGAGATCGTGGCGAACGAGGAAGGCGAGCGTCTGCTCGCCGGCTATCTGCTGCGTCAAAGCGCCGATCGCATCTCCGCGCGGGAAAGCGCCGGCGCCGCCGAGATGATCCTGCACTACGATCACTAGGGTGCGCACCGCCTGACGATGCACGAGCTCATTCTTCATCATTACGACTTTTCGCCGTTCTCCGAGAAGATCCGGCTCATCTTCGGTCTGAAGGCCCTGGCCTGGCGGTCGGTCACGATTCCCTCGGTGATGCCGAAACCCGACCTGATCGCGCTCACCGGTGGATACCGGCACACACCGGTGCTGCAGATCGGCGCCGACATCTTCTGCGACACCCGCCTGATCGCGCGCGAGCTCGAGCGCCGATATCCGCAACCTTTGCTGCTCGACGAGCGGCATCTGGGGGTCGCGCTGGCGATCGAGGCGTGGGCCGAGCGCGACCTGTTCTGGCCGGTCGTTCGCTACGTGTCCGGCATCAACGCCGAGCAGGTTGCGCCCGACCTGCACGCCGACCGCGCCGCGATGCGCGGCAAGCACGCGCCGTCGATCGCCCGATTGAGGGCGTTCGCCGAGGCCAACCTGAGCCTGGTCGAGGCGCAGCTTGCGCGCGTCGAGAACATGGTGCGAAACGGCAGGCCGTATCTGCTCGGCAATGCCCCCGGGCTCGCCGATCTTGCGGTCTACCACGCGCTCTGGTTCTTCGCCGCGATGCCGATCGACTGCTCGGCCGTGCTCAAGTCCCGCCCTGCCACCCGAGCGTGGATGAAACGGATGGCGGCGATCGGACATGGGGTGAGCGCCGACATGTCGTCGCGCGAAGCGATCGAAATTGCCCGCCACGCGATGCCGGCCGCGCCCAGGGCGTCGGAGCCGGCAACTTTCGACCCGCCGCGCGGAACGCCCATTGCGGTTCGGCCCGAGGAGTACAAGACCGAGGAGGTCGTCGGCGAGCTGATCCTTGCCGACGCGGACGAGATCGCGCTGCGCCGCAGCGGGCCGGAGGTCGACGAGGTGGTCGTGCACTTTCCCCGTGTCGGCTATGCGATGCGGACACTCTGATGGCGGGGTGCCATAAAGCCGCGCTGCTTCCGCTGGCACCGGGACCGCCGCTCAACTAACATCGGAACCCGAGGGGAAATGCAGGCCGCTCTGGACGGTGTAGCCCTTTCTTAAACGGGGCGGTCGAGGGCATGCGGCCTGTGCGCGCGACCTGCCATGACCGATATTTCCGCTTCACGAACGCCGATGCCGCCGCGAAGCTACCTCGCCGTCATGCGTAGCATCGACAAGTTCACGGAGCTGACCGGGTACGTGTTCGTGCTCGTCATCATCCCCCTGATCTGCGCCAACGTCGTCGAGGTCTTTGCCCGCTACGTGCTCAGGGAGCCGACGATCTGGGCCCTCGACGTGACGACGATGTCGTACGCGGCCCTGTTCATGCTGGGCTCCGCCTTGGCGCTGCTCAAAGGCGCACACGTCCGAACCGACATGCTGTGGGAAGCCTTCTCGGATCGAACCAAAGGCATGATCGACAGCCTGGCGTTCCTCTTGTTCTTCCTGCCGACCATGGTCGTGCTGTTCTTCATCTCGATCGACGATTTCCTGTACTCGGTCTCGATCGACGAGCGCGGGAGCTCCGGCGCCTGGACGCCGGTTCTGTGGCCGCTGCGCGGCGTCGTTCCGCTGACCGCCTTCATGCTGTTCCTGCAGGGCATCTCCGAGCTCATGAAGAGCCTGTGGGCATGGCGGACCGGCGCGTTCCTGACCCGGCACGAGAAGATCGAGGTCTGAAGCGCCATGACCCTCGCCGAGGCCCTCGGGCTCATCATGCTGGTCGGCATGGTCGCGGTCATCTTCATCGGTTTCCCGATCTCCTTCACGCTGCTGTTTCTCGCCCTCATGTTCGGTGGCATCGGACTGGGCTGGGAGCAGACGTTCAACCTGGCCTACCTGCAGATCTGGGGCACGATGAAGGATGAGATCTTTCCGGCCGTGCCGCTGTTCATCTTCATGGGCTATATGACCGAGCAGGCCGGGCTGATGGAGCGGCTGTTCGGGGCGCTGCGCAGCCTGCTCGCCTCGCTGCGCGGCTCGCTCTATCTGGCGGTCATCCTCACCGCGACGATCTTTGCCATGGCGACCGGCATCGTCGGCGCCGCCGTGACGGTGCTCGGCATCATGGCCGGCCGGATCATGATCAAGGCCGGTTACGACGCCCGATTGTCATCGGGTGCGATCGC